>JACCDR011560446.1_pt1 | contig 39499 bp, 70 predicted proteins | sample 7446431 | NCBI WGS metagenome assembly JACCDR01 (sample SAMN15323443, study PRJNA562643) | freshwater metagenome | isolation source: river surface water | place: USA:Blue River Watershed | collected 2017-08-17
ACGGCGACGGCTACGGCGACGGCAACGGCTACGGCAACGGCAACGGCTACGGCTACGGCTACGGCAACGGCGACGGCTACGGAGGCAGATGAGAACTCGCGCTCGCACTGACAGCAATCACACGGAAGTAGTGCATACCCTGCGCTATGCAGGTTGCCTCGTGCAGAGCCTAGCATCGGTAGGCAAGGGAGTGTTTGACTTGCTGGTGTGTTGCCCGCGTGGGCGGCTGTATGTGCTTGAGGTGAAGTCAGAAAAAGGCGAGCTCACTGATGCTCAAGATTCATGGTACGAGCAATGGTGCCGTTCACCACAAGTGCGCTTGGTTCGCAGTGCATCAGAGGCGCTTGAGGCAGTTGGATTGAAAGGGAGCAACAGATGAGCAATTCGAGATGGGTGCGCGCCAGCCGAGAGGACCTCGAGGCGTTGATTGACGCCATTAACGTGTACGATGTGAGGGATCGCCCCTTCATCGAGTGGGATCCCAGAATCGAGGCACCATTGCGTCGCTTGCAACACAGCTGCCCGCCCCTGCGCACCGAGGCCGAGGTCGCGGCGGAGGCGTTGGTCCTCTGGCGCCGCTACCACAGCGCAACGCCCGGCGAGGTGGGACAGATTCTGTCGGAGTCCCGCGCCCTCGCAAAGGAGCCGACCCGATGAGCCCCGTAGAAGTCCAAGACCGAACCGAAAACGTGCGCGTGCTGGAAGGCGTGCAGTACGGCGTGAGCGACGACGACCAGGCGCTGCGGGCGCTGCAGCAATTGCGCAATGAACTTTGCTTTCGGATGCGCGCGGATGAGTCCAGCAGCATCGCCCTCACTTGGAACCTGGACTCCGGCTTCGCAAACGAGCTCGGCCGCGGCAAGCTGACGTGGTGCGTAACGATTACGACCAGCCAGCACCGGCTGGAAAGGTGGGAGCCGTGAGCGCTCGAAACATCAGCGCGGCAACCCGCGCGGCTCTGGCAGAGGTTAAAAAACTCCGCGCCGACTTGGAGCGCGTGGAGAAGGAGCGGGACAACGCCAAGCTGGCCGGAGAGGCGGCGTTGGTGCACTCTCAGCGCGAGCTGGCCGAGACGAAATCTGCGCTGGAGGAGAGCAAGGCGTTCAGCGACATGTGGAACGGCGCGGCTGCAACTTGGGAACGCAAGTGCCTAGCACTGGATACCGAACTCGACCAACTGCAGCGGGCGTGGGCGCTGCGGGAGCTGAGCGAGCCGGAACTGCTGACTGATGCTTACGTCCACACACTGCCCGAATCCGTCGCCGCCCTCGTCCGTCGCTACGCCGGCATCTGTGTTGGCCCTTGTGCTGACTGCAACGCGCAAGCGCCACTGAAGCAGGTTGCCGGCGCCACCATGAACGACCCAGACAAGCTGGTCTGCGCCTGGGGCTGCAGCGAGAAAGGACCGAGCGATGGCGGGTGAGCGCGAGCAGAGGGTGCAGGTCTCAGGGTGGCGCCCTGACCAATACAGCGGATTCGTGCGCTGGGACTGGAGCGTGGACTGCGACGGCAAAGACATCGAAGTACACGTGAGCGTGGGTGGCAACGGCGGGTATAGCGACCGCACCTATCTACCGCTCGACATGCTCAAAGCGCTGCTGGCGCCTGAATGCCTCGACATCTGCACAGCCGCCGAACGCAAGGTGCTGGAGGCGTGCGCCGACATTACTGATGCTGAGTTGTCGTTCCTGAGCCGCGTAGCATCTGGGCCAGTAAGACCAATCGTCGATGCGGAACTAGCCCGCCGCGGAGGCACCCGTGGCTGACCACCCGCTCCCGTGGCGCGTCGGGCGCAAGGTGTCGCGCAACATCTACGACGCAGCGGACGAGCCGATCGCCATGCTCGCCGATGAGGAGACCGCACGGCTCATCGTCGACGCCGTCAACGGTCGCGACATGGTCGTGGCTTGCCACGAGGCGCTCGCTGAGTTGCAGGCGACGCGCTGGAATCCAATGGGACCCGGCGGGATGAAGGAGTGGCAAGAGTCGACCGTCGAGGGGCGCTCGTTCGCTCACGTGAGCAAGGCGATGGATCTGCTGAAGGGAGGCACCCGTGGCTGACCCATCCCCCGAGGTAGTAGCCGCGGCGCTGGCGTTGGCGAAGGCGGCTGACGAGTACAACCGACATCCAGACGCCGCCACTGACGGCGGCACCGGCGACCGATACAACTCCGCGCTGCGCGCCTACCGCGCAGCCATCGCCCCGAAGCTCAGGACGCGCGCGGAGCGGGACGCCGAGTTTGTGCAGCTCGCGATGCGGTGGTTTCTGAACACGGAATGCCCGCACACGGTTTACGAGCGGTGCCAGGAGCTTGCCCGCGAGCAGACCGCGCCGGAGCCCGACCCGGTATGCGAAGAGTCAGTGGCTCTGCGCATGGCCATCGAGGAGCTGAAGCGCACGAACGAAGCACAGAGCGAGAGGTTGCGCAGCATCGCTGATTGGGTGCTAGACGCAGAAGGCGCGGCGAATAACATCAAGCGCCTTGCGGGGGAGACATGAGGAGACGATCCAGCCAGTGTGTGACTCCCCACTCTCAGTAGCTGCGCACCAAACTTTTTTTGGTGTGCTCATGTGGAACCGATGCCGTCAAGGCTATGAAGTTTTCACTCAAGCGAAACCATTGGAAGTCGTTCTTTGGATACGTGAACACGATGCGCACTGTGGCTGATGTGGCGAGCAACTCGGATGCGGCTGGCCAGGCGTTCTGCGGCGCGACAACGTGGCCTCCGATGAGCTCGAACAGGGCCGCTGGCATCGTGTGGAGCGAGCGTCTGATGGCACAGGTTAGGGTTTGCTCGGGCGACACTGAGCGGTTTGCGGGCGGTATGGCCGCGGAGTAAAGGGAGACTGATGATTGCAGCAGCAGCACTCGTGTTCGCGGGACTGGCGTTGATTCTGTTGTCGGAGTGTGTGCAGTGACCGTGCGAGAGTTGAGAGCGTTCCTTGCATCTTTGCCTGAGGATCAGCAGGATCTTGAGTTCGGAATAGAGTATGACTCAGGCGTGTGTGTGGCCTGGGCTGGTGAGGCGAAGAACGTCTATGGTTCTCCTGCTCCCTGGTGTGATCCAGCTGTTGTCGTCCCGGAGAAGAGGCCATGAGAACACTCATCACAGGCGCTCCGCGCACTGGCAAGACCACGTTGGCGCTTGAACTGACAGAGCCAGGCATGTCGGGCAGGCACTACTGCACGGATCCGCAGAATCACCCTGCTGTGCCTGCTGGAGTGAGTGGAACTCCGGTAGGGCTCGAGTGGAGCGAGTGCAGCCTTTGGGTTGCGCAGCACTGGCTAGAGCTACCGGGACCATGGGTCATCGAGGGCGTGGCTGTGCCTCGCGCTTTGCGCAAGTGGCAGGCGCTGCACCCAGACGCGCCGCCGCCGTGTGACAGGCTCATCGTGCTCGTGGAGTGCCACGAGGCTCTGACGGCGCGCCAGGCGAAGATGTCGCAGGACTTGCACGGTGTGCTAGACGAACTCAGGGACTGGCTTGCGCCGGTGATGGTGTTTCGATGAACAGTGTTTCGATGATGAAGTGGTACGCGCGTGGACTGATTGCCACATCCACGGTGATGTTCTTAGGATGGGTGCTGGTCTGCTATCTGGACAGGCCATTACACCAGAAGATGGCGCTGTTTGCCGGGTGCCTGGTAAGCGGGTTCATCGGTGCCATGGTCTACGCGGAGTCCGAATGAGCAGCTGGATGTCGCGAAAGCGCAGCCAGATCGGCGCGTACACCGAAGAATCGTGGAATGCGGCGTATCCTGTCGGTACGCGCGTCCGCTACTGGCCCGTCTACCCGCCGCACGGCATTCCGCCAGTGGACACGACGACGCGATCAGAGGCGTGGGAGCTTGGCGACGGATCGGTTGTCGTGCTAATTGCTGGAATAAGCGGCGGCGTGTGGCTGTCACACGTAGAGGTGTTACCATGAGCAGTTGGAAAGAGCGCACTCGCGAGCAGTCTGAGCAGCACCGAGAGGCATCGCGCCGTCGCGCGCTGAAGTGGATGAGCGAGCGCAAGCGTGAGAGCGAGCTCGACCGCAAGCTGGACGAGCTGCTCGGTCCGGCAGACTACATAGGGTCGGAATGGGGGCTGGAGTGAGTGGAGAGGGCGTCATAATCGTCACAGGGTCTCGTTACCTGCGAGACCCAATGCGTATGGTTGCGGCATTGGAGTATCACTCTTCGGATAGTGTGCGCATCGTTCACGGCGGGGCGTCCGGAGCAGACGCTATTGCTGACGAGTGGGCTAGGCACAACGGATATGAGGTGCACTGCTTCAAAGCCGACTGGCCTAACCTCGGAAAGTCTGCGGGGCCAAGACGAAACAACGCGATGCTAGCCGCATACCCTGACGCTCTGGTACTGGCATTTCCAATTGGCCAAAGCAAAGGAACGCGGCAGTGCATTGCAGCGGCCAAGAGTAGAGGGATGCGAGTCCTGGTATTCGAGATGACCGATGCTGAACGTAGAGTCATGCCATGAACTGGCCAGTCATCTTCCACCGCGCGTGCCTCGTGATGTGGCTGGCCTACGCCGTCGCGTGGGCCATCGGCTACCTTGACTGGAAGCTGGTGCTGGCGTACACGGTTGTGGTCACGGTCGCATGGGCCGAGACAGGGAACGTGGAGTTCGATGTCAGCCGGTAGCAAGAAGTTCGCGCGGGCAATCACGCAGAAGAAGCGCCAGCAGGAGCGGGGGGCGAAGGCCATCCAGAGAGCAAACAAGCTCCGTGAGCGGCAGCGCGCTGAGAGGATGGCGCTGGTTGCCCAGACTGCAGACGGACTGGCGCCGGCCAAGCGCGCAGCATTGCTGGCCGCCCAGCGCAAGGCAGAGTCGGACCCGCGGGCGAAGGCCAAAGTCGAGCGCGCTGAGGTCGAGAAGCGGGTGCGCGACACTCGTAAGCTGCACGGGATTGGTGAGGTAGTCCGGCCGCTTACGGTAGCTGGCGAGCTCGTGACTGAGCCGGCGGAGATTCCGATGAGCGTGGCGCAGCGGCGGGCGCAGAAGAAGAGCACTTGACAACGGGCCGTGTACCCGTTTAGGTATACGGCACCGGACTTAGGTCCGTGAGATACGGCATCCAGACCGCCAAGAAAGTAGAGCCCCTAGCCGGGGATGGTCTGACGAGGGCAGGCAAAGCCCGGGCAGTCCCGAAAAAACCGCAGTACGCGCCTGATTGCGCGTAGCCAGTTTTTCGGAGATTCGCCCAATGGCAAACCTCAGCTACAGCCTCAACTTCCTGAACGTCACGTACGGTGACGATGACCTGACGAACGACTCGGCCATCCGAGACCAGCCGCTCTTCAACGAGATCGACATCGAGGAGTACGGCGGCTCGGCCGTTGAAGAGAAGTTCTACCTGAGCGGCCCCCGCGGATTCTCGGGGAACCTGACGGACGCGCAGCAGATTGCGCAGAGCACCAACGGTGGCGCGACCCGACTGAAGTGGGTCCACCCGTTCGGGCGCCACGTCGGAAGCATTCAGGTGGACATCGAGGACGTCATCCAGGGCAGGCCTGACCAGGCTGCCGCGGACCGCGCGCTCGAGAGCGAGTTCGATAAGGGCATTGCCTCCGAGGGTCAGAACCTAGCCGACCGCGTGATGGGCCGCGCTGGCCTCGCGATGGGCTACGGCGAATACGAGGAGTCCGCGGGCACCCCGACGGGTTTTCCAACTTTCGCTATCCGCTTCGCCGATCCGAGCGACGCGCGCAACTTCCAGATTGGTGACCAGGTCGTCATCAGCGCAACGGACGGCACGAGCGACGGCTCGCTCGTCGGTGAGACCGGCTACGTGATGGGTCGCGACGTCATCCTCGGCTACATCCGGGTTGCATCGCTGGACGACATCGATGTCGCGGCAAACCCCGGCGGCTGGGCGGATGACACGAACTACTACGTGTTCAAGCTCGGCGAGTACACCGACGGAGACCCGGACGACATCGTGACGTCGTACGAGCGCTTCCTGCCGGATTCTGCGGCGAGCGATACGCTGCACAATGTCGATCGCTCGGTGGATAGCATCCTGAGCGGCTTCCGGCTTCCGAGCTCGCTCGAGAAGGGCAGCATCCTGCAGCGCAGCAAGCGGCTCATCACCCTGATGCACGCGCGCGGAGGCCTCAAGAAGAGCGACGCGAAGAGCCTGCTCGTGGTCTACAACGCGGAAGATTGGGGCACGGCAGCGGAAGAGCTGGAGAGCCAGGTCAATCGCACGGTGGGCGCCACGACCGAGAGCGGGTACGAGGCCTTCACGGTGCGCACGGCAGTGGGCGAGACACGATTTGTGAGCGACCCCGGAAAGAACAAGGGTCGCGCATTCATCCTGAACACTTCGCTGCTGAAGATCTACACGGCCAGCGGGCGCCTGTTCGAGACCATCCCGGATGGCTCTGGCAGCATCATCCACCTGATGCCCGGTACCAACCGGTACGAGGTGCGCACCATCAGCAAGCCGGCGGTGGGCTTCGGCGCTCCGTTCATGCATGGCTCGCATGACACCGACGTGAGCTAAGGAGGAACCAGATGGGACTCCCCAACGTAGGAACTCAACTACGCGGCTCTGGCAAGAACCAGAGCGTGTGGAAGCTAGAGTGGACGTACACAGGCACTGGCGGCGAGGTGCTGCTGGACGACCTCCAGAGCGACCACGACCCGCGCATCGAGACGCCGGTGGCGGACTCAGGCACTACGGGACTGACCTCTGTCAGCTTCCCTAAGTGCGACCGCGCATGGGTGCTTGGAAAGAACTTCGAGGTGGCCGCAGCCGATCAGACAGACCCTACCGATTATCGGTTGATGGATGTCCAATCCGTCGACACGGACGCAGGCACACTGACCGTTGCATTCTCTGAGATCGAGACTGCGGGTGCGTTGGCGGACCCAAACACTGGCGCCAGAGTGACGCTCATTCTCCTGCTGGAGTACACCTGATGCGAGCGCTGGTCTTCGCTCTCTGCCTGGCCGGCTGCGGGGCATCGACCCCGCTGCTGGTCCAGTGCCTGCTTACGGCTCTGAGCAAGCTACCGCTCGACAACCCAGACGTATTGACCGTGGGAGAAGTGCGGGAGTTGGCGGCCGACCTGAAGGCTTGCAAGAGCCATGGCGACGCCGGCATTCCGTAGGGTACTGGCGGCGCTCAGCCCAAGGTGGGCAACGCTATTCGCGCGGGGGAGCAAGATGCAGACTGTCTGGAGACTGGAGTGGACGTGGAACGCAGACGGGACTGTCACGCTAGACAGCGGACAGTCCGACGTCATGGCGTCTGTGACCACTCCGGTTGTGGCATCCGGAAACGGATTAGATGTGGCCATCGGTGCGCGCCTGACAGTCAGCTTTCCGCCATGCCAGCGGGTATGGGCGCATCAGCCGATGTTCGAGCCGCCTGTTGGTTCCGACATGAAGCTGGCGATCGTGCGCAGCGTAAACCCTACCACTGGCACGCTTACGGTGGATGTCGGCACGGTCGACTCCAGTCACGGCCAACTCTCTAACCCGGCTGAGAATTCTCGATGCCGACTGAACCTAGTTCTTGAGAATCTGCTCTGATTCTGCTCACGCTCCAGCGTGACAAGGAGACCCAATGACCATCAGTTTGACCAGCCCGGTAGTGGGCCAATTCGACCCGGACACTCGTGACATTGCCAGCACGGCGCGCAAGGTTGCGCTGGCCGTGTTTGGCGCAGGCACCGCGGCACAGCGCCAGACAGCTCGCGCTGAGCTGCTTGGGCGCCCGGACTTCGTGTGTACGGCCAAGACCACGGCGGCTGAGACGGGCCAGGCCATCGACTTGACCGACGAGGGTGTGACCTTCGCGGCGAGCACGGTGCGCAAGATTCGTTGGCGCGTGAAGAGCCGCAACGGCACTGAGCGCTGGATTCACGAGTACGAGCAGTACGTGGCTGGCGCTACCACGCCGGTTCTGCTTGGCTCGGCTCGCATGATCAATGCGGTCGCCGACCTGAACGGCACTTCCAGCCAGTACGGAAACTGTCACGCGGTTGCCAACTACGACTCGAGCGACACTGCGGTCACGACCGTGGTTGGAACCTCGGACACCACCGGCAGCACCGCTGGCTCGAGCATCGGCAACGTGTCAACGAACACGGCCACGCTGACCCACCCGCGTGCTCGGCAGAACAGCACCACGAACACGGTCAAGCGGCGCATGGCCGGCGTCAATGCGAGCTCGGACGTGGCAACCAACACTGAGTTGCTGCATGCCAGCGTGTACCCGGTCAACGGCACCACGATGAGCATCTACACCGGCGCGGTTACTGACGGTGCCGCGGACGGATTCGATGACGACGGTCGCCTCGAGGCCTCCTTCTACATAGAGCCCCCGCCCTCGTGCGCGCTTGTCATGAACAGCAACAATGTCGAGTTGCACATCGGCTACGATGCGACCGACAACGTCTACCACGACATCGAGGTATTCATCGGCAAGGCCGAGCCTCTGGTGCTGGCGGTCGACTAATACAGATCCTACCGGCGTCCGTTTGCTCCCGGGCGGACGCCGGTCTGGAAACTAACGGGAGCACCGGGAACGAGAGACCATGGCCAAGAAGCTTGACGACATGATGGGCGCGATGGGCGCGATGCCTGCAGCCTCTGAGGCGCCTGCAGCGGAGCCGAAGTCAGAGTCCACCGGCGAAGTCTCCGAAGAGGAGATGATGCACGCAGAGGATATGGGCTTTGACGCTGGCCAGGCCGCCGCGCTGAAGCGGTTTTTCAGGGCATGCATGGATTCGTACGAGGCGGAGGAACCGGAGGAATCCGAGTCCGCTCCTCCGGTTGACGCAGAGATGGGAGACCTGTGATGGCAAAGAAAGCCGCCAATAACTGTGGTCCGATGGCCACCCCGAAGCCCGGCAAGCCCGGCAAGAGCAAGCCGATTGCGACGCCAAAGCCTCGCGGTGACAGCAAGGCGGGCGCGACGCCCAAGACGCGGGGGTAACCCGTGATCTCCAAGACGCTCGCGCAGTATCGCGCGGCAGTCCTCTATGAGAGTTCTATCGGAGGGACCGTTGGGCAGGGATCGACCTACCGCCACGACCAGGACCAGATTGACGCCGAGTTGAACGGCGTCTTTCAGTGCTTCCGTGAGGAGCTGACCAGCCGCGACTTCCCTTTCTACGTGGAAGAGACCGAGCAGGAGGCTCTGCCGACGGAACGTGCGGACACGAACGAGCAGTACTCGCTCATCGATTGGCCGACGACCGCCCACGAGATTCGGCGCATCGACGTCTACATGCGCGGCGAGTGGGAAGCGCTCGTGCCCATAGACTGGTCGCGAATCCGTGACGTGACGCCGCGCTCGAGCCAGACGACGCACAGGCCGCGCTTCTACGCCGTGAAGAAGCAGGGCACGCCCAACTCATTCGAGGGCGTTGATGGCACCGAGTACGAGGTGGAGGCCGGCAAGATTGCTCTGCTGCCCTTCGCTACCGGCGGCGTGTACAAGCTGAGCTACCTGCCCGTCTGGACGTACGCGCTGGATGAGGATGAGCTGTTCGTATTCCCGTCAGAGTTCGGCTTCCGCTGGTGCGTTTGGGAGATGGTCAGACGCATCGCAATCCGTGACCGTAACGCCGGTAACCGGGGCGACATGGCCTTTGCTGAGCGCCAGGTGTGCGAGCAAAAGCTCGGCCGGTACACGCCGCGCATCGTGAACACGGGCGGGTCTACCATGCGCCGGAGCGCCCGCTACAACGGGTGAGCCATGGGCCAATTCCGCCCGCCACGCACACTGCCTGGATTCACGGATGAGCAGGCGGCAGCGCTGTTCTCCGAGCTCGACCGGCTCAAGAATGACCTGAGCAAGCTCGAGGGACCCGCGGGGCCTCAGCGCATCTACACCGATGGGCTCGTGTCTGGCGCCATTGGCGACGTGATGCGTTTCTCGCCGGGAGCCAACGGGCAGAAGCTACTGCTCCCGCCGTCGAATCTGGCGGGCATTGGTGCGTTCGTGGACGTGCTGTTCAACGACAGCCACGGCGGAACTCTCAAGGTCAACGCCTCGCCTCAGACGAGGCCGCCCGGATTCCGGTTCGGCACCATCAACGGCGAGCGCCGGTACGAGATCACGGCTGCTGGCCTGTACCGCTTTGAGGCTGACGGGCAGAACGGATGGTTCACTTCTGGGGCTGGTTCTGTGGGAGCTACTGGTCCAACGGGTCCAACAGGACCCACCGGCGCGACTGGTGCTACCGGGGCTACCGGAGCGTCAGGTGCGTTCACCCTGCTGGCGACCCAGACGTTCACGGCCGACGGTACGCTGAGCGCGCTGAACGCGGCGACCAAGATGATTCGCGTCACACTGACTGGCGCAGGTGGCAGCGGAGCTACCGGTGCTGCAGCAACCACCACGCGGCCCGGAGGCTCCGGAGGTGGCGCAGGAGCTCGCAAGGTAGCCTGGTTCCGCACGGGTGAGCTTTCCCTGCCCATCTCGGTGACCATCGCGGCCGGCGCAACTGGCGCCACGGTGGGCACAGGAACAACGGGCGGCGTCGATGGTACGAGCGGAGGCAGTTCCTACTTCGGCACGTTGATGCGCGCCGGTGGAGGTGGTGCGGGTACTGCTGCTACCACTGCAGAGACCGGCGGCTGCGGAGGCGGAACCGCTGGCGACGGTGAGGCAGGGCTTCCTGGTGGCGGCGCGGTACCGGCTGGCGGAGCCCCCGGAGGGTCAAACACAACCGGGTCTACGGGGAACTCTGGTGAGGGCGGAGCGGGCGTGTCCGCCACGGCCGGAGTGGCTGGCGGCATGGGCTGTTGGGGCGGTGGCGCGGGCGGAAATTCCACCACTGGCAACGCATCAGGCGGAGCTGGCGGCAGGTCACTCCACGGTGGCGGCGGCGGCGGAGCTGGTGGTAGAGCCACGACCGTATCCGCAAACGCTGGCGGTGAAGGCGGAGCCAGCGGCGTACCAACCACGGCAAGCGTTTCAGGCGGCGGAGGGTCAGCAGGTGCCGCCGGCGGAGCCTCAGGCGTCGCTGGTGGCACAGGTGGCAACGGTACGGCTGGCGACACGGTTCACGCGGGCGGTGGCGGTGGCGGTGGCGGTGGCGGATTCAGCACTTCTGCCGGCACGACCGCAACTGGCGGCCCTGGTGGAAACGGCGGAATCCCCGGCGGTGGTGGCGGGGCCGGTGGAGGGGCGTGCAACAGCGCGTCCGGTACCGCGCTTCAGGCCGGTGCAGGTGGCAACAGCGCTCGCGGCGAGTGCGTAGTGGAGGAGTTCGGCTGACGCCTCCTGTAACGGTGACTTAGGGGCGCTTCGGCGGTCGGTTCTTCTGCGGACCGAGTGCCCAGAAGGTTCCTGACCGCTTGCGCTTGCACAGGGCGCCCATGCCCTCGTAGTGCGTGACCCACGTGTCAGGGCCGAGTGCGATAACGGCGTGCGGCTTGATGGGCCGCGTGTTGCGGTAGTGCTCCGACATGTCGAGCACAGGTCCCTGGAAGTGTCGCATCATAGCTGACCCTTGGCGTACCGCGCTAGCCGGCGGTGAAGTGTGGTGCGGCCGACGCCCATGCGCTTGGCAGCCTCGGTGACGTTGAAGTTCAGGTCAGACAGAACTGCCATGGTGTAGGCGCGGACCAACTCCGCCTCAGGAACGATGCGGTCGAAAACTACGTCCACGTCGGTAACGGTGCTGATCGATTCGATGGTGACCTTCACAGGCTGACCTCCAGCACATCCAGAATCGAGCCATCGGTGCTAACGATCTGTGCGAAGCGCCGGCCGTGGAAGCGAGCGTGTGACTTTGCCCAGTTGCAGATGTCGGCGCGCATGGTGCGGTACGCGCGGGTCTCGGACAGGCTCAGGTTGACGGTGAGTAGCATTACCAGTTCTCCAGTCCGGCGCACTCGAGCTCAAGCGTCAGTTGCGAGCTTGGCGGCGGAATCTCGGTGTCGCGTTCGGTGATCTCGTCGGCTAGCAGGTACAGTTCCTGCTCGAGCGCGGGGTAGGAGGCGGGAATCAGAGTCGGCATCGTGTTCATGACTTGATGAACGTCCTGAGCCGTTCAGCCTTGAGCGCTTTCTCGCGCTCGTTGCGGATCTTCCACTTCAGAGCGAGCCTGCGCAACGCAGAGTAAGCCTCTACTTCTGCCTCTAGGGGGCGCTGCAGACTGAACAGGTCTCCCTTGATGCGAGGTTTCACGGAGCCCTCCACCCGTGCACTGCCGCTGTCACAATGCGCAGCAAAGGCGTAGCCCACTTTGGATAACATCCGCGGTTTCTGTCGCAGTAGAATCCGACGGACATGACCTGCTCGAATGTTATCTGCTCCACGGCTCTCCTCCAGCGGCGACTGCGCTGCCTGCGGTGACGGCTCACAGTACCCACTCATGGACAACGCGCGCCCGGTTGTAAGGCTTTAAGCAAAACTCTCCCTGCCAAACGTGCGGCGCGCCGTAACTACGAGCTGAATATGAGTGCTGCGGAGCGCACTGTGTCGCTTTCTCCGTCTTTTGAGTGCACCAGTTCAGGTGCTTTTTTTGGCGTTTACGCTTGTTGCAGGGAATCACAGTACCCACTCCGTTGCGTCAGAGGGCGCGATGGGCGCAGGAATCGGACAGCACGCGATGCGTGACACTGGGCGCTGGTACGAGGCCAGCGCATGCAGCTGCGCGGGCTCTAGCGGCATCTCGACGATGCCGGCGAGCTCGGGGTGACGGCTCACCTCGGTAACGGTGAGCGAGTAGCGTTGCGAAACGGGCGGTGTCTTTGCGATGTAGCGTTGCATGGTGCTCCTGTGAACGGCGCCCCGAAGGGCGCCTTGATGGTTACTTGGTTGGCTCCACCGTGAGCATGTCGTGCCACTCGCCGTATGCCCATTCGGCAATCTCCACCGGCTCACCGTAGTCATCGGCGTACTCCTGGGCCAGCTCCTTGGCCTCATCCAGAGTCGAGTAGAACTGCTTCAGGTCCTTGATGTCTCCGGAGTTGCCAGTGATTCGGTATTGCTCGCTGTTGCTCATGTCTAGGTGAACGGCGCTCCGCCGTCAGCCTTCAGTCGAATCGTCGGGAAGGATGCGGAATTTCGTGCCGTCCCAGGACACCTCTGGGAACTCAGACGGGTGATCCTGAAAGCAGTCCCGGTCATCGATCGTGCCATGTATACGGCGTGCAGTGAGATTGAGTCGTACTCTGACTCCAGCAGAGCATTCGGGAATTCGAGGTTCAGCATGGCTCTGCTCCGCTAAGCCACCGCATCAGGCCCTCGAAGCTGTTCTTTCCGGACGGCTCGATGTCCCCGTCATGCATCTGTGTGTAGATGCATTTCCCCCAAACCTTGATGAAGTTCGGAGGCTTTCCTGGAGTCAGGTAAACCGTCACCTTGCGGGAACCATCCCACCACTCAAGACATACCTCTCCAGGTGCTGACCGGTCGTAGTTTACCAGCGGTTTCGGCAACTGACTCCTGCAGCACTGCAGTTGAAACTCACTCAGGTCTTTCAGCATGACGTTCCTAGCTTGCACACGCCCTGATGAGCAGGAGCGGGCGCCTGTTCTACAGACTCACCCATCGTCGCACACGAGCGCACTACGCAGAACGCGAAACAGGCAGACAGCGCCAGAGCGACGATTCCCTTGACCATGCTCATCTGAACGGCAGTCTGACTGCGTTAGCGTAGGTTACTTCGCACCCTGCGCTTTGCGCAGCTTCTCGATCAGCCGATACACGACTGAGCGTGATACGCCTGACCGCTCGGCTGCGTACTGAAGATTACCGTACTTCAGCACGTCTGCCAGGATCGCATCCTGCTTCTCTTGAGGCAGCGGCTTTCGTCCAGGGTTGCGCTTCTGCGCTAGCAGCGCCTTGATGTCGTCATCGCTCAGCATCGGTTCTCTCCAGAACGTGACGTGCCACCAGGCGGTAGCGCGCCACGGCGTTCCACACGGACGCCACTGAAATATCTAGGTTGGCAGCGGTCTCCTTGGAAGACCGTGTGCGCAGAAAGTCTCGTACGATCAACTCCTTCTTGGGCGTCTCTTTCTGGCCACGACCGTCGTGGTGAAGCGAGTCGAGAAGACCTCGCAACTCAGCGTCACTCAGCACGGGCACGCTCCTTCTCTGCCCTGAGCGCGGCCAGGCCAGCTTCGTACTTTTCTCGGCTACCGGTGGATAGCTCCTTGGCCAAGTACGTGTTGGCGCCCAGCGCTCGCGCCGCGTGATACCGGTCTGCTTGGCGTAGGCTGTTGTCGAGAAGCTTGGCCCTGTACGCGCACTTTCGGCAGTATTCGCGGTGGCGCCGACTGCCCGGATTACGCTCGTAGGTCTCCGGTTCCTTGCATCGTACGCAGGTGAACGTGAAAGGAATTTTCATACCATCTTGCCCTTCGGGGTGAGCGGCGGCACCTTCTTGAGCGAAGGATCTGCGGCTGGCGGCGGCGAGACGCAGTAGAACACCTGATTAGATGCCGTGGTCAGGATCTTGGCCACCTGCCAGCACGTAGCCTCATCCACGACCTGAGCGATGATGCGCGTCATGGCCGGGTTTTGCGGAGAGGTCCCTTCGTTCGGCACGTCCTGAGCCACCAGGATGACTCGAGGCGGATTGGCGTGAGCTAGGCCCGGGAAGCACACGGCGGCGAGCGCGAGCAGAATCCAGCGCCTCACAGTGACCTCGTCTTTTCGTTGTAGTATTGCATGTAACCTTTGGCCGACTCGTAGTCGCCGGTCTCTAGCGCGGTCTGCGCAAGCTCCCATGCGGCGTCCGCGCTCAGCACGCTCGGGAGAGTCGGAGGCTCGCACTCGATGGTGTCCTCCAAGTCCAGCTCGTCCAGCGGCGATGGGAGCCAGTCAGGCGCCGTCATCCACAGGTCTTCAACCATCTTCATCATTCGGTTACTCCTGGTTATTGCTCTCTGTCCCGCCAAGTCTTTTCGGACTCCTACCGTCCTAGGCTGCCCGTAGGAATGATCGCCCGACTTGGCGGGACAGAAAGCGTGACCGGCGCTGTTTCATGAGGCACACGATCTCAAAGCCCGTCGGCGCATCTCGCGCCGCACCATGGCGCCGGTCACCCATTGTATATGAACGCTCCCTAATCAGTCCGCAACCGGCTCATTGACGATTCCCTTAACGGTTCACCTTGACCTGAACCGGCGACCATGGGTAACCTGCGACCCACAGGGCGGGAGTTCAGCTGGAGGCACTGTGCAATGGGACCAAGTAATCGGCTCGCTAGTTGGCTCAGGGCCATTGGCAGGTGGTTTGGCTTTCGCGCTCTGGATGGTCTGGAACAAGAGCAACGCTCGAATCGCGGAGCTAGAGGCGCACCTGAAAGCAAGCCAGGATGCCCGAATCGACGACTTGAGGTCGATGCTCAAGCCCGACGACTGATTGCCAACTATCGCGGCTCGGTGCCTCACCTGACTGCCGGCGAGCTCTCTAAGCGCGCAGAGCGGCGCCTGCATCTGGTGGGCAAGTGAGGTTCTACCCGGGCTGGGCTGAGCGCGCTGGGCAACTAGCTGGCGAGCGTGACCGGTCGGAGCGTGGGGCAAAGGCGCAACCGCTGCGCACTGAGCGGCAGAAGCTGATGGCCGCTCGTGACGCTTACTGCGAGTCGCAGGGTCGCAAGGCAGAAGGCGGCGGTAAGCACTCGCTAAGGGTCGCCGCCGACCAATGGCTCAAGGATGCGCGAAAGGAAGGCGTCCAGGCTGGCGATGCGTTCGCTTCCCTCTTTGACCGGGGTGAGGAATGAAGTTGCAGGACGCCTACGCCATGCACCACGGCGAGCGCGCTCCGCACCTTCAGGACTGGCGCCTCAAGGGGTCGAGGTACGTCTACGCCGTGCCACGTGGCCCGGCATACTCGGTTGACGGAAAACACTGGGAGTTGGTCGATGACAGAAGCCGACTGGCTGACACAGGTCGATAAACTGCCGACGCTGCGCCGGTTCGCGGTGCGGCTGGCGCTGATGTTCGTCGGGCTGAAAGAGGACCCGCCTGCGAGCAATACTGACCCGTGCGGCTACATCGCTGGTATGCTGGCTCGCGCTGGCGTGGCCGTGCCAGCCGCGTGGTGCGCGGCGTTCCTCTCCTTCGCGCTCGGGGTGCCAGCTTGTGCCGGCGCTCTGAGGTTGGCCAAGCGCTACCCGGAGACCAGCACGCCTTCGCCGGGCGATATCTTCGCGTACCCTACGGACGACAAGGGCGCGGGTCACTGCGGGCTCATTGTGGGTGTCAATGACCTGGAGATAGCGACCATCGAGGGCAACAGCGGGAACCGAGTCGTCAAGCAGCGGCGTGACCGCAAGCAGCCGGCGATGCGCTTCTACCGCGCTCTCGGTGGATTGGGCAGCGCACCAGTGCCTCAGGAATGGCCAATGGCGTCAGGCGGTACGCGGTAATGCGCTGGCTCATAATCATCGGTGAACTGGTCATCGACTGGCTCACTGGCAAGCTGGAAAAGAAGCGCTGATGCCTGTAATCACCATCCCGCTCAATACCGGATGCCACGAAGAGGCGGATCAGCGCCTAATGACGGACGGGCGTCTGCGAACCGTGCGCAATGCGCGGCTCGATCGGGAGGGCCGACTCAGGGTGCGCGCGGGATACACCGCTGTGGATGAGCGCATCGTCAATAGGTCTGGCGCGCAGTTGATCGCGTACGACCTGTTCACGTACCGCGGGCGCATGGTCGCTCTCGGTGATGTGGACACTGACGCGGTAGGGTACGCCACAAACCTATTCGATTGGATTGACGGTGCCCGCCCATGGCGCGCAGTCATGCCGAGCGGGCAGAATCTACCTCGCCTCACTGGCTTGCGCGAGTTGATTGGTTCCACCGGCTCTGTCAGTGTCACGAACCACGCGGCAGCCGCATGCAACGACCGCCTGCTGATGAGCTACGGCACATCCAGCGATGAAGCAGTGGTCATGGTTCAGCCAAGCACGGGGCGCGTTCTGTTCGTTGACGATGCGGACGAGGGCGGCGGGCAGACTGCCAAGCTTCTGCAGATGTGCGAGACCGATGCGAAGATCATCGTAGTAGGACAGAATGCGGCTTCTAACCCTCGCTACCTGTACGGATACAGCATCGACGAAACCACCCGCTTTATGGCGGATGCGGACATCTCCACCGCGCTCATCGATGCAGGGTTAGGAAACACCATCAGCGACTGGGCTGTCTCTCGCGTTGCTGGCGCTGAGGGATTCGTCATCGTGGCCGAGCTTTCCACAGGAGCGGTGGTGACGCGCCGGTACACGGCTGCTGGCGTGGTCGTGGTGCCAAGCGGCGGCCAGTACGCGGACATCACTGCCAATCCGACGGACGTGGCCATCGAGGCTGATTCCGTTAGCAACACCGTCAACGTGGCGATGATTGTCGGCGGCCAGGTCGAGCTAACGACGTTCAATCTCACCACCGGTGCAGAGGTTGGCACCGGGCCGCACTCGTCCGCAGGAATGGGCGCCGCCACTGCGCAGGCACCCATCTACCTTGTCCGTGCCAGCGCGACGTCTGTCATCGTCGTGGCTGGCATTGCAGACGCCGTGGCGGACAAGGTCGGTCTGGAGTCATACAACCCGGCAACGAATGCTTTCGACACGACCAATACGACGTACCTGGAGGACGCCGTCATCCACGCTCAGCCGGCGTACCACGACGGTGAGACGGTCATCGCTATCAGGCATGACACGACTCCTGGCGCGAAGAAAGGCCCGGTGCTGGTACTCTCCGTTACTCTGTCGTCGGCGTCGAATGACATCACGCTTCTGGCGTCCGTAGACCTCGATCTGTGGGGCAACATCAAGGGTCGACTGTTTGAAGATACGGTCACCGGAAAGTGGTACTGGAACCGCTCCAACCTCTTTGGCACGGTGGACGACTCGTTCCGCGCAGTCGTATCTGAGTTCGACCTGGACTCCCCAGCGCGCAGGCAGATGGTTGAGGCCGGTAATCTGCTGTACATCAGCGGAGGGCTCCCTCTGGTATACGACGGCGTAGCGCTGGTCGAGATGAACTTTGCGGACCATCCGCGCTTCATCAGCGCCACCGCAAGCAACGGAGCTGGCACCCTGGATAGCGATACGACGTACACGTACGGCATGCACTACCAGTGCGTAGACGCGCGAGGGAACGTCATATTCAGCAGTGTCGCCGACCCACAGGAAGTGGACATGGGTGCCACCGACGACACGGTCACGTTTGACCTGACTCGGCCGTACTCTCTGCGCTCCAACCTTGGTTCCGACACGTGGCTAGGTAGCGTCAAGACGCTTGTCTTTCGCAACACCTCAGACGTGGTCGACACCGTAGCGACGCCTGCCGCGTTTCTGCAGTGGACTACCAACTCTAATGCTGGCACGTCGGCATCCCCTCAGGGCGACCCGGATAGCCTGATTGACCTCGTGCCAGACGGGTCGATTGAGACGAACACCGTCCTCTACACTCAGTCTCAGACCATCCTCGATAACCGACCTCCGCAACCTTGCCGGCTCATGGCGTACGACGGAACGCGCATGATGACGAACACGCCTCGAGAGGCGCAGTTCCGAGTCAGCAAGCCTCTTCAGACAGAAGAGGAGATCGCTTTCCCCCGCGACGGCGTGCTGGCGTTTCAGGGCGCCGTGTCGAGCGACATCGAGGGCATCGTGCCCTACGGCCAGTCGTGGCTGATTCTGACGCGCAACGACCTGTGGGCGGTCAACGGCGCTGGCCCGGACATCAATGGGCTAGGCGCTTTCCAGGCACCCTATCAGGTGCCGAGCGACGGCGGCCTGCGTGCTGGCGGGTGGGTGAGTCTGTGCGTGTTCAGCAAGGGCGTGCTCTTCCAACTGGAGGATGACCAGCTTTACCTGTGGTCAGGCGGCGCACCTCAGCCTGTTGGACTGGAGATTCAAGACACACTCGAGGAGTTCCCCAACGTTGTCGCCGCGTGCCACGTGTCCAGGCAGCAGGTAGTGGCGCTGGCTCTGCAGAATGACGACGGCGACGACGGGTGCATCGTGGTTTGGGACCTGCAGAGCGGGCAATGGTTCCGAGATGACGTCGGAGTGGTCACCTCGCTTTGCGAGCATGACGGCAAGCTGGCATTCATCAAGACCGGCGTGGTCTACCTCGAGGATGACGACTACGGCACTGGCACCGCGGTCCCAATCACGGTTCAGACCGGGAACGTGGCCAAGACTGGCGCGGCAGGGGCAAGCGGTTTCCAGCGCGCTTTGCTGGTCGGAGTCTTTCAGGGAGCATGCACCGCGGAACTGCGCATCAAGTATCAGAACGACGTCTCGTTCACCTCTCTCGGGGTGCAGACTCTGAGCGCCTCGGACTACTCCGCGGGTGAGCCCTTCGAACTGGAGTGGGCGCCTACCCGGGACGATGGCAGCCGGTACGAGCTTGAGCTCGTCGTTACCAGTTCTTCCGCTAACACGAAACTCGCATGGCTCAACGCACTCGAAGTGCACTATGATGTTGACAACGGGCCGACCCGCATCGGGGACGCCAGGAGACGCTGATGGCTCGATATCTACCGACCCCCAAAGTTAGCCTGGACAGGCCGAGCGACGCCATGCACGTCGTGGCCTCGATTGCCGGCATCTCCGGTGACACCCTCGACCTCAGGGCTGTCAGCGGCAAGCCGCGCCATTGCCCGCAGAAGGTCACGCTCTCCGGGGCTACAGCACTGACGGCCATCATCACAGATGAGGATGACGTGAGTCACACCATCATCGTGCCGGCGAGCAACGCTCCTCTGGTTCTGACGCGGCCCATCAAGACCCTGGTCAAGTCAGGGTCCGGCGCTGTGCAGGTCATCGCTGAGTATTGGGAGCCACCGTCGTCTCAGGCTAGGAACACGTAATGGCGTGGGTAGACAACCAGAAGGGACAATGGGTCTGGACCGGCGAGCCCGGCGCGGAGCAGAGCATCCCGAAGCCTAATAAACCGCCCAACAGCGCCTACCAGACCCAGGGCTATGACGACTACGACTCGTCGTATCAGCCCACCGCCGACCGCAACGTGACTCCGGAGTTCAAGGAGGAACTAGCCCCACCGCCGGTGAATCCTCCTGCGCCGTCCACCAATTCCAACGTGGACGTGAGGCAAGAGGTCATCGAGGATGAGATTGGCGCCACGCGCGAGAATCGCGCCCTGCAGACACAGGGCCTGGTAGACCGGTACAGCGCTGTTCAACTGGATACTGGCCCGGCTGACGAAGCGCGACGCGCTCAGCAAGAGGCGCTCGGGATGCAGAAGAGCATCTACGACAAGCTGATGGCGTACGACCCTGAGGCGGCGGCAGCGGCGCAGAGCAAGCGCGCTACGAATGCGGCACTTGTCGCGGCTCGCTCAGGTGGCGGTGGCGCAGCGGCAAGGCAGGCGGCGCAGTTCCAAGCGCTGCAGCAATCGCCGGCCATCCAAGCTGAGGCCGCGAACATGGCCAGCCAACAGCAGACGCGCAACACGCAACTCGCGGCTCAGGCGGCCAGCGCGTACGCGGACACGGCTCAGGGCACCCGCGGCCAGGATCTGAATCAGGCTCAAGCGCAGGTGGATACAGGGCTCAGCGTGGCCAACGGGATCGCCAATGTCATCGGGCGCGACCTTGAGATGACCAGCAACGAGGCCATGTTCCTGGGCAAGATGCAGACGGCGCTCGAGCAACTCGACATCGACTGGGCTCAGCTTGACGAAACCCAGCGCGCTAACATCGCCAATGAGGCTCTGCGCAAAGCAGGCCTCGAGCAGGAGTGGAAGCAGTTCAAGGAGAGCCAGAAGATTGGCGTGCTGGACGTCGTAGGCGCAATCACTGGCACGGCGCGCGCTGGCGTCGGAACTTACGCTCAGGGAAAGCAAGCGGGGTTGTGGGGTTGACCTATGCCTAAGTACACTCGCAACGACGACGGCACCCTGACGCAGGAGACTGACGGCGGTTACAAGGCGCTGGTCATCGACCCTGATGGCTCTTTTGAGCGCGAGATGAGTGGCGCTCCCGCTGGCGCCGCAGATTACCTCAAGGCCAATCCGGCACCGGCACCGAATATCTCATCGCCCACCGCTCCGACTGCCGCGCAACTGGAGGCGTTCAATCAGCCGAGTGTCGTTGGACCTACCGCGAGCCCAGTGATTCAGCCGGACAAGCCCGCTCCTGTCGCTCCGCTTGCTCCGCTACCGTCGTCTGGCGGCGGCAATCGCGCGACGCTCGTGGACTCGCCGCCCTCCGCTGGCGGCATGGCATCGGCGTCGCGCACCGAGTCGAGCACAGCCACCACGACTGAGGGACTGGATGCAAAGGACCGCGCTAGGGTCGAGGCGGCGGGCGCAAAGGCCAGTGCGACTGAGCGCGAGTTGGCGGATCAGACGCGGGCCGCTGGAGAGCAGGTAACGCAGCAGCGCACGCAGCAGGCCAAGCAGGACTACATGTCTGGCTTTATCCATCAGGTCGGCGCGCTGGAGGCCCAGGACAAGTACAAGGCGGAGTACCAGCAAGCGCTGGATGAACGCAAGGCGGCCCGCGCTACCAAGCTGGATCCGGCAAAGGCGTTCGGAGGAGAGCGCAACAGTTGGGCTATCGTAGCTGGACTCGAGGGAGCTCTCGCTGCGCTCGATACCGGCATCGCTCGCCTGCAGAAGCGTGGCGGAGTTGAGCCTTCCACGCTCATCTCCGACATGGTAGAGCGCAGCATCAAGATGCAAGAGGACGAGCGCTCTCAGCGAATTGCCGGAGCCGGGGAGGCCGTGGAGCTTTCGCGTGAGCAGATGTTGGAGGCGCGTAGCAACGCGCATGAGGCAGCGGCTCAGGTTCTTGAGGCACGCAAGCTTCTGGCGTCCAATGCTGAGCAAGCGGCGTTTCTGGACGCTGAGGCTTCAAAGCAGCGCCTCGCCGCTGACCTGAAGGATGAGGAGCGCGCCAAGGCCATCGCCACGAGGCGCAGCGTTCAGAGCCGCACCGCCACTTCGACTGAGTCTGCTCCGACGGGGCCGGCAAAGAAAAGCCCCACGCAAGCCAACAACGAGGCCAACCTGCGCCAGCTTTACCGCATCCGTGACACGCTCCGCCGAGCCGAGAAGAGCGGCGACCTCAAGGGCGTTGTTGGATGGCAGGACAAGCTTGGAGCCAACAGCGTTCAGGAGTTCTTCGGTGGATTGCCGCCTGGGCAGAAGGAGGCTGCCACAGCGCTCGAGGAACTCGAGGCTGGCAACCTCATGCGCCTAGTGCGAGAGCCAAACAACGTGCGCACGCAGAACATGATTCAGAAGATGGGTCAGCCGAAGAACGACCGGGACATTCCAGGCTCCCTTTCCCGTCTCGACCAGCTGATTGCAGACCAGGAAGCGGCTGTGCAGAACGCTGCGCCTGAGGCGCCCGCCACTCCAGCGGAACAGTACTGATGGCTGAAACTCCGCCAGCAAAGTGGGAAGCGCTCCGACAACGCGCCGCTGACCCCAATGCCGTCTCGTACGTCAATCCGGAGAGCGGCGCGGTAGAGGTCTTCAATCGTGCTGACCTTGGCGATTCGCAGGCCAAGGCTCTGCAGACTCGCGGCCTGCGCGCGGCCACGCCAGAGGATATCGAGAAGCGGGCGCAATATCTCGAGGCTGCGGAGCACCAGACTCGCGCGGCAATCGAGCTCGGACTCAACACGGCCACAGCTGGCCTGATCGGCAAGGAAGACTTTGGTACAGGAGCAGACGTCAGGCGTGAGGCGCTCGAGCGGGAGTCGCCGGGCATTGCGCTCGGTGCGCGCGTGGTTGGCGGCGCTGTGCCGCTGGCTCTTACGGCCGGCGCTGGCACGGCTGCTGGCATTGGTCGCACGGCGCTTGGGGCAGCAGAAGGCATCGGCGTTGGACTCGCAGAGGAGTCGGCGCAGGCGGCGTGGGAGGGCAGAGAGCTTTCCGCCGGAAACGTTGCGCTCGCGGGACTCGGTGGCGCTCTCTTCTCGTCCGCTATCCCGGCCGTGCTCAAGAGGGGAGCCAGCGCACTCGGTAAGGCCGACGATGCTGTCAGGGCCGCTGCCGGCGACGTGGCTGAGAACCTGGGTCCTAGGCTGGAAGCGCAGGCGGCCAAACGTTCATCACAGCGAATAGCCGATGTTCCGCCCGGACCGGCGCGTGACCAGCTTCTGAGGCAAGGCGCTAAAGAGCACCTAGATCGCGTCAAGTCTGAGGTGACCGACGTGGCCACGCGGCACGGCGAGGTAATGGCAAAGGCCGACCTGAGCAAGCGCGATCTGAAGCGCCTGATGCCCAAGGATGCGCCCGTCCAGACCAAGTGGGCCACGGAGACGGCTGAGCAGTTGCGCGTTGCCGCAGCCCTGCCTGACGCGCCCAATGCTGCAGTTCTGCGCAAAGCGGCTGACGACCTGCTCGAGGCCAAGGGCGGGCTGGATACGATGCTGCGCGCCCGGTCGGCCATGGCGGAGTTGCGCCGCGCTGGCGCCGATGACGCGGTAGAGACGCTCCGAAAAGGGGTCACGGACCAGTCGCTTTTTGGCCGCGCTGCTGAGGCCGTGGGTGACTTCGAGGCTGCCGGCGCTAGAGCGTCCAGGAGCCCGCTGGATGGCTTTGACCCGGAGAACCTCACCCAGGCAAGCAGGACTCAACTGGAGTCATTGGCGGCCTCACTGGAGGACCGGGCGGCGGCGATGCAGAAGTGGGACATCGGATCGTCCCGCGCCTCTCAGTCTTTCGGCGGTGCGAAGCAGTACGGCCCCGGCCGGTTGCTCGCTGGCGCCAAGCAGATTCGCGAGTCGATCAAGCTTGCCGACGACGTGGCCAGCGCTCGCACCAGGGATGCCGTGGCAGACGCCGCCACTGCTGCTCCGTCGCAGGCTCCCGCCACCGCACCGCGCCAATCCTCGCTGATTGACGACTTCGCGTCCGAGGGCGTGGAGTATCTGGCTGAACGCGCGATCGGGTCGGTCGTTCCCGGCGCCGGGCTTGCCCTCAAGTTGGGCCGACGACTCTGGTCGTCCGTCGACGCCTCCGGGCGCGAGTCGATTCGCCAGGCGGCCCGTAGCGCGGCGCGCGGGGCTATGAAGGGAATCGAGTCCGGTAGCCGTGGGTCGGCGCGCGTGCTGCCATCCGCGCTGGAGACTTTCGCCGCTGACTTCCCGGGACCGCAGGAGGCGTTTGCTGCTCGGCGCGAGATGCTCACGCAGATGACCCGTGACCCGACCGTGCTACCTAACGCCATGGCCGAGTCGTTCGGCGACCTGCCGCGGCAGAATCCAGCGCTATTCGCCCAGATGGCTGCCCGCATGGCTCGCGCCACTGCTTACGTCACCGCCAATCTGCCGGCGGGCATCGCGACCAGCCTGACGCATCCACGCGGCGTCCAGCCGAGTCGTGACACCCTGCGGGACTTCGCGGTAGTCTGGAATTCAGCCATGCACCCCGAAACCGTCATTGATGCCGTGGAGGATGGCAGTGCCTCTCCCGAGCAGATGCGCGCTCTCGCCACGGTTGACCCTGATGCCTATGCCACGCTCAAGGCAGACGTTGTCGCTGAGGTCGCTGACTCGTACGAGCAGACCACGGCGCAAACCAAGCAATGGCTTGACATTCTCTTCCAGTCGGATGGCATCGCAGGACCGGCCTACTCGTGGAAGGCCTCTGACTACATGGCTGAATCTTCTGCGAAGACGGGAAACATGCCCATGGGCTCTCTGCCTCCACCGAGTAAGCAGGCTCCGCAATCGTCTGGAATCAACGCGATCAAGGGCGGAGTTACCAACCGCGCTGGAGGAATGAATGGCGCGTAAGACGACACGCAGCAAAGGCAAGTCGGCCATAGGCAACGCTCCGCGAGAATGCTGGTGGCAGTACACTGGCGCCAAGCGGTACGAGATGCTCCACCTATGGTGTGACGACATCATGACCGCGAACATGTGGAAGGCCGCCCGTGCGTACCGCCACTCGTGCGCGTATGACGGCGTGACCCTCACCAGCCGGTACGCAAGTGAGGCTGGTTACGACGACAGCGTTTGGGACGGCGCGGAGGTCCCGGTTATCGTCAATACAGTACGGAGGATGGTCAACACCTTCGTTGCAAAGAGTTTTGCAAACGATAACCCCGTGCCTCAGATGGTGAGCAACGACGGGACTTTCGAGCAGCGGCTGGCGGCTGAAGCCATCGATGAGGCACTGATGGCTGAGTTTGAATTGCCTCATGGGCAGTTCGCCAGCATCCACGAGTTGCACCGCCACGGTGGAACAATGTCTACTGGATCCACCGGACAGTACTGGGTCTTTGCTTTCCCAGGCGAGGGCAAGGTTGAGGCGGAGCTTGATGACGGGCTGACCATCGGCACGGTCCGCACGGGGCAATTTGGGCGCATCCTGACCATGTGCCGCACCGTCTGGCGTGACCCCGAGTGGCTATGCGTTCGCTACCCGGATGCCGCGGAAGACATCATGCGCAACGTGGAGACCGTCAACGCGAACACGCGCTACGGCGATGCGCGCATGTCTCCCTCTCCAAACTCCCGCATGGGAAGCCGTGGGATCGCGCGCCGGTTAGTGCGCGTTCACCAGGGATGGCGCTCTCAGATCAATGAGGACAATCCCGGGTGTCAGACTTTCGTCCTTAAAGACGGCACGATGCTGGAGGATGAGGAGTGGCTGCACGATGAGCCGCCCGGGAAGTCGTGGGAGTTCGAGCGCGAGCTTGACGGCGAGGGCGGTGTGTCTCTGACACAGACCGTCTACCGCATGTTCATGCGCATGAACGAGGCCACGCACGACGCCGACCGCGCGCAGCGCAACATGCCTCAGGCCGCGTTCCTTTGCCAGCGCGGCACAGGCGAAGCGGAAGCCGTCAATGCTCAGTTGCAGGGCTCCACGGGCGTCAAGGTCATCGAGGTAACCGGCAATGTCAACGCGGCCGTGAAGGCGTTCGAGATGCCGGGATTGCAGCGCGCCGGGCAGGAACTCATCGAGCGATACAACCAGGGCATGCACGATGTCACCGGTATCTCTCGCGCTCAGAGCTCGGGAGCTCGCCAGCCGGGCACCACTAGCGGGCTTCATGAAAGCCTGACCGCCAGCTACTACACGGAGAACTTCGCTGATGCCGAGCGCAGGCTCATCCAGTTCCGCGCGGTCGACTGCGCCAAGCTGTTCGTATGGGCTCTGCAGAAGGTCGTTGAGGGCAGGTACAGCCGGTGGGTCGGAGACGGAAAGAAGCGCCGAGAGCTGACCGGCAAGGACCTGGACCTAGATGACTCCAAGTACGTGATCCAGATCAAGCCGACGTCGGAGGAGAAGGACTCTCCCAAGGCGCGGCTGGAGAAGATCGAGCGGCTCGTGCAGGACCCGGCCGCCAAGGCCACGGCGGCAGACCTCATCGAAGCTTGGAAGTCCTACGACGAGAAGGCCGTTGAGCGCCGCATCTACGCCGCTCAGGAGTGGACTGAGACGCAGTGCAGCAAGTGGCTCCGGTTGCCAGAGACAGACCTGCGCGGCGCCTACCAGAGCCCAAGCAAGTGGATGCGTCGCGATGGCCTGGAGACGGCGCTCAGCATCTGCTGGAAGAACATGGTGGATGCGCGCGAGCAGGATGCGCCGCAGAGCCGGCTCCGCTACTTTGAGCAATTCGCCGATGAGTGCGTGGAACTGATCCAGCAGGACGAACAGCGCCAAGCGGACTTGGCAAACACCTCGACTCGCAATATCTTCTCGACCGACCTTACACCGGGAGCAACCAATGGCGGACCAGGAACAGCAGCCCCCAGCGGCTGATACATCACCACCCAAGACAGCCGCAGACCAGTCGCGAGACAAGCGAGAATCCACGCTCAAGGCGCGCCAGGCGAAGGCAGCACGGCGCTTTGCCTCGATGCACGGCGCGACAGATGAGGAGCTATCTGTCAAAGCCATCGATCCAGACGAAGACCCGACAGAGGGTAAAAAGCCTGTTGCTGAGGACAAGCCTGAGCCAGCCACAGAAGAGAAGCCGGCAGAGAAGAAACCTGACATCGACAAGCGCCACGCCATTGCTGAGCGCAGAGAGAAGCGCGTGCAGGCTCGCGAGACCAAGGTCAAAGAGCGAGAGGACAAGCTATCGCGCGCAGAGCACAACCTACAGACTCGGTTCGGAGACCCGGAAGCCGCGGTGAAGGCGTATGAGTCGGGCCAATTCTATGAGGCTGCGAAGTACGTTCAGCGAATCTTCAAAGATGACTTCGCCACCATCACGCAGAAGATTGCGCGCGCCACCGCCGGGCTCTCTCCTGAGAAGCTGAAGGAGCTGGAGGAGCGAGACGCCTTCGCCCGCGAGAAGCGCGAGTTCGAAGCCCGCAAGAAGCGTGAGGAGGAAGAGAAGAACGCGGGCGTGACGCGCGAAAAGGCCATCTCTCACGTGGCCGAGAAGTGCTCTGGCCACGACGTCATGAAGCTGAAGAACGGCGCTGAACTGACGCTGCGCGTGCTCGAGAAGCATTGGGATCGCGACCACTTCACCATCAGTTTCAAGCAGGCCGCCGACATGGTGCTCGCTGACAAGCTGGCTGAGGCTGAGGCGCTGGGTCTGAAGCGACATCAGGCAGTCGTGGTGCCGGAGAAGAAAGCGCCAGAGCCGGAGAAGCCGCGCAAGGAAGCGCGTCACAAGCCAGCGCCTGAGGTCGTAGAGAAGCGCCCGGGCCGGCTGTCGTTCGAGGAGCGCCACGCTCAGGCAGGTCGCCTTCTGGCCAAGAGGAGCGTACGATGATCCGACCTTGCCACGACCTCGCTACCATCCGTCCACGACCGGACATCCACGCCGCTATCCGCGGAATCAAGCTGAATGACGACGGCAGCGACGTGCGCACCGGCAATCCCATTCAGTACAAGGTGACAGCTCGCCGTGACAACTTCGCTTTCGGCGAGGTCGTCGCGCTTGGCAATGGCACCCCGTACGGATCTGGCCGCGAGAGGCCCGAGGTGCAGGAGGGCACCATCGTCGGCTTTGACCTCGGACAAGTCGGGCACGTTCTTCCCGGCGGGCTCTACACGCTCATGTGGAAAAATATGCTGTGCACCGTGCCGCGTGACATCCAGCAATTGCCCACACCGCTCTGCTCGTGGGTAATGACCGAGCCTGACGACATCGCAATGAACCGGTTCGTGTTCAGCCAGTCGCGACTCGTCACCATCCCATCGGCGGCCACCAGCGGGATCAAGACGAGCGACGAGCGCAAGACGAACATCAGGCTCAGGGCAGAGCGCGTTCTAGGGTGCGGCCCCGGTGAGTTCGTTCGCAAGACGTTCTATGAGGCGGGCTGCAAGAACCGCGACGTTGCCTGCTTCACCTCCGGCGCTACCGTGCACGTACACTGGACAGACGGCAAACGGCTAGCCTTCACCCCCTGGTCCGAGGTCGTGCTGGTCATCTGTGACTGACGACACGGACGAGCTTACAGTCGACATCGGCAAAGCGCTCATCAATGCGGTGGCGCGCTACCCCACGCTTGAGACGGTCTGCGGCTCCCAAGGCAAGAGCGTGCAGACCGTCATGAACTGGGTACGCCGTGGCCAGCGCGCTGACGCGCCGGAGATCTACCGGCGCTTTGCCGCAGCGTTCATCAAGGCCGACGCGGAGTTCGCTGGCTCGTGTCACATGCAGTTCTTGTCGCTTGTGAACGACAAGTGGGGCTCACGCTCGGCCAAGATTCTTCTGGAGATGATGGATCGCAGGTGGAAGCTCGGAGAGGGATCCGACGTCATGGCCGTCATCAAGCAGGGCGCCAAGCGCACCGATGACCTTGAGGCGATGCTGATGAAGCCAAGCGCGCGAGTCCGAGCTCTGCTGGCCAAGTGCGGGTACGTGCGCCCTGAGAATTGGGAGCCGCCTGTGCGATTGCTCCCCGCCGCAAGCGATGAGGAGCCGTGAGTGTGGGACGACCTGGAGACTCTGCTCGAGGCGGTAGACGGCGGCATTGACCTCAGTCACCTAGACCACCGCGTACAGCGTGCAATCCGTGACGACCAGAATGCTTTCCGAGTGGTAATCGGAACGCGGCGCTCTGGCAAGACTCGATTCATCGCCACCGAGGCGCTGGAGGTCGCTGACCAGTTCCCGGGCGAAGTGGTGCCGTACGTGGCGCCGACCGTTGGTCGCGCGCGCGACATCATCATGCCGCACTTCCGCCGGCTGCAACGTGACCACGACGTGCATCTGTCGTATAACCTTGGCGAGCACAAGGTCTTCACTCCCAACGGGGGTTGCGTTCAGCTGTGCGGGCTGGCCACAGAGGCTGAGGTAGAGAAGGGACGCGGCGGCTCGTCACCTGCGCTGTACATCGACGAGTGTGGCGCCATCAATCAACGCCTGTTGCAGCGCGCGGTGCGCGAGACGTACGGGCCTACCACTCGCGACTGGATAGGCAGGGGCGGAAGAGGCACGCTGCTGTGCGGCACACCTGACTACGTTCCTGGCTCCTACTGGAACAGGTTGTGTGGTGGAAACACTCGCAAGAGTGAGTTCGGCGCAACCGTGCACCACATGACGATCTTTGACAACCCGTTCTACGCGGGCCGCGAAGATTCGACAATCGATGCCTTCTGCCGCGACAACGGGCTTAAGCGCTCAGACAGCATCGTCCTGCGCGAGTGGTTCGGCATGTTCGCTGTTGACTCTGATGGCCTTGCCTACCCGCACTGGAATCAAGTCGTTCACCCGATGCACCTGATGCCAATCGGCGGATTCACGTCGCTAGGCGTCGACCTGGGCTCAGACCACCCATGCGCGTGGGTCGTCATTCGGTGGGTCCTGACTGAGCACGTTGACACCGTCAGCAACCAAGTGCGGTACATCCACCATGGCCACGTGCTTGAAACGTACGAAGAGTCTGGCCTCCAGGTGCCTGACGTCGTGGCCATCACCCGAGAGTTCCAGAAGGCTTACTCTGTCGGCGTAACACACGGCGACTCCGGTGGCGGAGGCAAGATGACCATCGATACCCTCGCAGGTACCTACGGCCTGGACATCAGACCGGTGGTCAAGGGCAACCATAAGCAGGACCGAATCTGGATGCTTGACGGCATGCTCGCGAACGGCACTCTGCACGTTCACGAGCGATGCCAATCCCTCATTGAGCAGCTGGGATCTGTACCCAAGGAGCGCAAGCCGAATGGGCTCTTTGACCATATGAGCGGGTACGCGGACCATAGCCTCGATGCTTGTCACTATGCAATCCTTGCCGCCAAGCAGCACCTGAGAGAGTACGACCTGGGCCCTAAGATTGGGTCACGGGAACACGCCGAGAGGCGCGTTGAGCAGGCGTCTCAACGGCTTGCTGGAAGCCCTTCCAAGCGTGCAGAGGTGTTGCAACGACTTGCCACTCGTCGTCAAAGGGCGTCGCGACCTTGACCATGCTGTCCCACGGCACGCACACCCAGTCGGTGAACTCGCCCTGATTGAAGCTGAGTTCGGCCCACAACTCTTTCTCAGTCCACGTCATGCCGTTGCAGTGCGCGCCAGCGCCAAAGACAAGCGTGCATGTCGTACCGCTTGGACCGTTCACTGGCAACTGAACCTCCGGGTGATGTTGGTTGAACGTGACGACGACCTGCTGACCGCGCGCCATCAGTTCGTTGAACAGGTATCGTTGGAAGTTCACGCCTTCACCTCTGCCGTGGACCGGCATCGTTCGCAGGACTTCGTTGCGTGGTGCAGGCGGATGCACCGGCGGTCACCGTCTTCTGCCACCAGCTTTCCGCGGAACAGGTAGTCGTGGTGGCCCGGTGGAATCTGCCAGAAGGCCCACTCGCTCCACTCGCTCTCCGGGACCGGCGGAGTCCCGCGGAAGAACACGGTAGCGCCAGTGCCCTTCGTCTTTGAGCGCCTGTCGCCCACGTGACGCATGTAGTTCGCTTGCTCTCTCATTCGCCCATCTCCTCAGTGCAGTTAAGTCCCAGCGTGCGGGACGGATACCATCGCCGTGCAGCCTTGGCGCCAGCAGTCTTTTCCAGCATCTCTTGTGTCTTGCTCAACCAGTTGTGCTTGTTGCCACCGTTGAACATGCCCGCTTGCTGCGCCCTCTCGCGCGTGTACGTGTAGCGCATCGGCGTCGGGAACTTCCGATGCTTGGTCTCCCACGTGGCCTTCTGGTCGTCGCTCTCCACGCACACGAAGTACTCGCAGTTTGGGTCTGACTCGGCCAGAGACCTGAGCAGGTTCGCGCTCGCAAAGGGCTTGTCCTGAACGATGTGGAAGCCGGCGAGTGATGCGGCCATGCCAAGCCCGAGTTCTCTGCCTAGACTGATGACGGCGTACACTCCGCGCTCGCTTCCGTACTGACTGTACAGACGCGAGTTGAACAGCACGCTCGCAATCTTCAGGGCCTCTTGAGCGGTGCGCGGCTGCAACGCCAGATGCCACGCTACGGGCTCAGCGCTTGCCTGGACGATAGCGGATCCATGGTCGCTCTCCGGCTCGCTCCTGACGGCGCCAGCGCGCGAGACAGGCGCGGAATGCACAGTCGGCGCAGGCGCATCCGCGGTCGTGGCTTTTGGGTCAGCAGTCCTCCCACCATCTTGGGTTGGGGGCGCAGATGCTTTTGGGGCTACGGTCTCCCCTTCGGCCTCAAACGTCTCGCGCCAGTTGCTCGGCCGCCCATCATCTTCAGGGTCGTACTCCACTTCATCCTCCACCAGCGTCTTTACAGCCTGCTTGGTCATCAGCGCCGCCACGTCCAGCGGAACATCCGTTCGCAGCGTCGTAAGCTTCAGCCATTCGTCCAGCTTGGGCGAGCCTTCAAGGAAGTTGCGCCAGAAGGCAGGCAGTGCCTTGGCCCCCTCTGCCTTGCTTTTCTCGAATGCCTTTGCCGCCTCCTCGCGCATCCCACACAGCGTCTTGAACTGGTTGATGAGCTTGGACGCACCCTTCTCGCCGATGCCCTTGATACCCGGGATGTTGTCGCTCTTGTCCCCGCAGATGGCCAGCAGCATCGGCACCTGAGCTGGGGTGATGCCCCACTTGTCGTAGACCCACTGCTCGCTCCTAGCTTCTAGGTCGCCGCCTGGCTTGGGCGCCATCACCACAATGTTAGTGAAGATGCACTGTGTCGCGTCCTTGTCGCCGGTGATGAGGTGGATGACAGCCGACGGGTGAAGAGCCTGGATGCGTGGCGCGAGTGAGGCCATCACGTCGTCAGCCTCAAACCCAGGCGATGCAGCAATCGAGTAGCCGTCGGCCACGAGGCGCTCCTTCGTCCACCTGCAGATATGCGGATACGCCTGGTCGTCCTTGTCGCGCGTTCCCTTGTACTCCTGGTACTCCTTCGTGCGCCAGTACGGCGGAGAGTCCAGGCATACGATGACGTGATCGTACTTGCGCCGCCAGTCGCTCAACTGGTTCAGCGTGTGCTGCCCGCACTCGTTCGGAGCCGAGTCGTTGGCTCGTGCGTGATAGTTGACTCGCAGCGCGTAGCTGAAGTCGACAAGTGCCACTGTGCGGATCATGAAGCCTCCAGAAACTCTGCCAGCTCATGCAGGCGCGGGCTCTTACGCACCCGCTCTAGGCTGCGCTCGTACAGCTGGCGAGCTCGCTCTCGGCTTATGCCGTGCCGGCGCGCTGCGCTGGCCAGTGCCTCGCCCTGTCCGCACTGAATGAAGATATCGGCTTCACGGTCGTTGCACACCGACGTCACCAGATCACGGGTCAGCTCTTCCATCGCTGCAAGCATCGCCTCTTCGTCCTGCAGCATGCCGTCGGCATTCACCAACTGCTCGCCCATCGTGTACGAGCGGCCGTTCTCGCCACCGCGCTCTGCGTCCAGACTGACTCCGTGCTCCACGCGGCCGTTTGCGCTGCGCAGCCGGCGATAACTGGTGGACGGGTAGCGCACCGGGAACGACTGTTCGGCCACCGCCTGGTACAGACGCTGCCTGACCCAGTGGCCCGCGTAAGTCTCGAACTTAACTCCGCGCTCAGGGTCGAATCTCTGGTGTGCGTGGTACAGCGCCATACGCCCCACTTGCATCAGGTCCTCTTCTGCAAGCCCTCCATTCAGCGCAGAGCGCAGACGACGTATGTACACGTGTAGCATCTTCTCATACGGCCTTGGGTCGAATGTCATTGTGTCTCCCGGTGATTGTCAGAGTCGGATGTTGTTTCCCTTGAATGGTATGGTCGCCATTCCGTTGCACATCTCCGACCCAAAGATGCTCATCAACTCCCACAGAGGACCGCGCCACTCATCTCCCCTTAGGCTGAGCCTGCGGTGGCGCTCTGGAATCCCCAAAGACTCCTCATGCCTATCCAGTTGATACAGGCCGTACGGGGTCAGATCAACGGTCACTATGTGGTTTAGGTTCAGTGTCAGTGTCATACATGCTTCTCTCCATGGTTAACAATGTCGGACAGGCTCACGTCGCTCAGGTCGGCGTAGTCCTGCAGAGCCTCTTGCTCCGTGGCTCCCTCGCCGACCGCGTACTTGGGGGAGCCCGTATCGTCGTCATAGTCCTGACCGCACGTGGCGCAGTAGCAAGTCCATACTCCGAGGTGGTGATTGTGCCGGATGTACAGCGCTCCGTGTGCAGCGCCACGACGTGCGCAGAATGCTTCGGTCATACGATGTCCAGGTCTGGCTCGCGGTCACACGGCAGGGCCATTGCGTTGTCCGGCGCGATGTCGTTCGCGGTCTTCTCCGACCAGACACCTCTGTACACGTCCACGGGCTTTGCGACCGGCGTACCCTTCGCCGCCATGTAGGCGGCGAAGCGCTTGATGTTCTTCGTGTTGCTGCGTGGCTTGCTCATGACTTGGTGAACGTCCGAGACGACTCCTGCTTGAGCTGATTCTTCGGGTGCAGAAACGTTGCCAGCTGCGACAGCAGAAACAGGTATTCGGTCATGTGCCCCGAACGAAGGCAGATGCTCATCTGCTTGCGTAGCTCATCTATGCGTTGCTTCTGCGTCACAGCTCAACCCTGATTGATGGCCTCAGCGCGCGCCAAACAAATCGGCGGGACGCTGACGAATCGCTTCCAGATTGGAACATGCTTGCTTGTGGTACGATGCCTTCAGCTCTGCGCCGATGAACCGTCGGCCCTCCTCCAATGCCACGTAGCCCTCGCTGCCGATGCCGGTGAAGGGAGAAGCTACCAAGTCACCACGGTTACTCCACATGCGGATGCAGCGTCGGATCACCTCGAGCTGCAGCGGGCAGATGTGTCGCTCATCTTGCTCTTCCCGCGCGCTCATGTACTGCAGAGTTTCGCTAGGGTTGATGTCCGTCCACACGGGAGAGGCCCACTTCTGCCACTGGTCCACTGGGAAATCTTCCGCCGTGTGAGACACCGGATCGGGATTTGTGCCAGGCTTTCGGAACGTCAGCACCTTGTCAACTAGGCCCATGCGGCTCATGCAGCTGTCTTTCTTGATCTGCTTCCAGAGCAGGCCGAGCGCCTTGGTGCGCTGCATCTGGACTACCGGGTCCTTCCAGATCGTAACCTCGGAGTGCCAGATCCACCCTGCTTTCTGGTGCGCGCGGATTATGTCGCCGGCAAAGTCGTACAGCCCAATTACGCCATCCTTGGTAAGGCTCGTCGGCATCGTCATGCAGTGCACCGATGACAGTCGCCCTGGCTTAGTAGCGCGCAGCAACTCAGCAAGCAGGTATCCGTAGCCCTCGAAGAACTCCTCATTCGAGCGCACATTGCCCATGTCAGCTGGGCTATCGCTGTACACGTACAGAGCGGAGAACGGAGGAGAGTACACGCTGAAGTCCAGCGTGTTGTCAGCCATTGCCCCGAAGAACGGAACGCAGTCTCCGTTGTGAATCTCCCATCCTTCACCTTTGCTGCATTGCATTGACCATCTCCCTGTACATTGTTTCCGCGTCCGCTTGCTTGCGTTGCATGTTGGCCACCACTCGCCCATCGGCACTGGTGGCGATGACGTGGCACTGCACCGGCCTCGTCTGCCCGAAGCGGTAGTGCCGGCGAGCCGTCTGATAGAACCGTTCAAAGCTGTGACCTGTACCGATGAACATGGTGTTGCAGCAGTTCTGCAGGTTCACGCCCATGCCAGCGATGTCGCTCTTGGTCACCAGTACCCGATGCTTACTATCAATGAAGTCCAGGATGCTTGTCTCCTTTCTCTCTGCAGAGTCGGACCCGGTCACCTCGATGGCGCCACGGATCGCATGGGCCAAAGCCTTGCTCTCATCGTTCAACTCGCACCAAACTGTCCACTGCTCATCGCTGGCGTTGATAATGTCTGCCGCTAGTGCCACGCGCTCAGCCAGCGAGGATCGTTTCACGGCCCTCTGCTCTGAGAGGCTCGCCGCCTCATACGCAAACAGCAGGCCAGCTTCTTTGGCCATGCGTCGGTCAACATCCACCAGATGCTCATGCATAACCAGCGGCGGCAGATCGTACCCGTTGTCATCAAACCCAAGGTCGCTCGGCTTCCGCATACAGATTGCCCAGCTGCAGACCCACCGCCAGAAGTCCTTTCGCGCGTGTCCCTTGAGCCTCCACTTGCTCGTGTCTCCGCCGTCGTGAACGAAGTACGTTGCCAGCATCTCGCTCATCTTGCACACGCCCAAGAACTCAGCGTGGTTACCCAGCTCTGTATGGTCGTTTGGTGCTGGGGTGGCTGAGCAGCACAGCTTGTACTCGGTGGCAGCGAACGCCTCGATGAGAGCACTGCGAGTCTTGCCGTCAAAGCTCTTGAGGATGCTGCTTTCGTCCAGCACCACCCCACCAAGCGTATGCACTACAGGCAGGAACTTATCCAGCCGGTCATAGTTCGTGACGTAGATTCCAGGTCCATTCATCTCACTCGGGTCGCGCACATGCTTCACCGCGCGACCCATCTTCGCGCCCTCGCGCTCAAACTGAGCAGCCACAGCCAGAGGCGTCAGGATGAGCACCGGCGCTTCGGTGAATCCCACCACCGCGTATGCCCACTCGATTGCCTGCCAAGTCTTGCCCAGGCCGCATCCCTGAAACAGCGCCGACTTCCCGCGCTGTAGCGCCCATCGTGTGCAGTGCTCCTGAAAGTCCTTGAGCTGCGGGCTCAGGTAGTCCGGATCGAATCCAGAAGCGCGAGCCATGGCTGACTTACGCGCCAGGAAGTCGGCATAGCTCATGGCTTCACCAAGTCGCTCAAGTCGGGGGCCACCCATCCCTCAGGCTTAATGAACTTGCCAGCAGCATTCATCACCGGCTTACCATCGGGGCATAGCTTGCGCATGTTCGCGGCATGCACGCGCCCGAAGGCCTCATCAAACACAGACGCCATTCCAAGTGCCAGAGTCGTACCATCTGCGATGTAGCGCCGGTCGACCTGAGCATCCAATGCCGCCTCCAAGTTACCATGCTGGAGAGCGTCTCCGAGTTCGTATAACTCTTCTGTTTCCAGTGCCATGCGAAGCGCGCACGCCGAGCCGTACTCAGCACTGGCGCGGAAGTTTCTCATAGCGTCCGCCAATTGAGCAATTGCCAACCGGAACAACGGAGAGTCAGCTCCTTCCAACATCGTAGGCCTAGTCGGTGACTCAACTCCCATTGCCTCGTGAAACTCTCTAACGTACGGAATAGTTTTCATCGTTCGTTCTCCTTGTCCAATAGCATCATCACCTCGCGGGCAATGATTGCGTCCGTAAGATACCCAGGCATGTCGAGCATGCCATACCGATTGTATAGCTCATGCGCAAACAGCAGCGCGGCGCGGTCGTCACTGTCGTCCACACTCAACATCCAGAGCGCCACGTACAGTCTCAGGTGCGCGTTGCTCGCGCTGCCGCCCTTGAGCCCGTGCTGCGCAGCCTCGCGCGGCGAGACCCTCAGGTCATCGCACAGGTCTCCGGGAGGCATGCGCACGATGTCACGAGCCATCCTCAAAGTACCCGTTGAACTCCACGTCGCGCGTCCTGAATGAGCCCGTGTGCGTGTCCCACTCTAGCGGGACCACGGCACCCTTCGGACCGCTCTTGTTCTTCTTGATGAAAAGGCTGAGCTGCGCAGGCGTAACGCACTCGCCATACTCGTCGTACTGAGCCTCAGTCGCCCTGCCGATGAGCACTACCTCTGCAGCGTGCTCAACGTCACGCGACTCACGCACATCCTCTCCAGTTAGCTGAGAAGCTAGGATGCCCGCCGCGCCGATGCCCTTGATGGTGTCCGTCAGGCTGCGTGCGATATGGTTAATCTGGCCGCGGCGGTCATCAATCACGCGCTCTGTCGAGATGCACTGCAGGTAATCCACCAGCACCAAGTCAATCGGGTGAATCGCATGCATCGTGCGAATCTGCTGACAGATGACCTCGACCGTCTTGCCTCGACCGTCAGCAATCACTGGCGACCTAGACTGTGGCGTGTTCGCGATGACCGCTGCTGCCGCGTCGTGGTCTTCGCGCGTCAGATTGCTATGCCTAGCTCTGCCGCCCTGGATGTTCGCGTTGCGGCAGAGTTCGCGCGCACCGAGCATCACAGGGTCATCCTCGCATGACACGAGCAGCACTCCCTTGCCGTGAACCTGCACATAGTGGTCTGCCACCGCGATGAGCCAGCTGCTCTTACCCCAGTTGGTAGGCGCACCGAGCACCCATACCTCGCCACCGCGCGCGCCACCGGTGAGCCCATCGAGCTCATTGAATCCGACGAACGACCCAGCCGCATTGGTCCGCGTCATGCTGGCGTACCCGGCCTGGCGCCATTCGCTCATGGTCATGGTCGGCAGAGCGCCACTTACATAAGCTTTCGAGACTGCCCCTAGAATCGCTTCGCGCACTCTGGACAGGTCGCTACCAGTACCGATGCCTGAAAGCGTAACCTGTAGGCTCCTGCGCAGAGCAATCAGGCATCTCAGGTCCCGCCATCGCCCAAGGTCAGAGTCCGGGTCGGCGCTCACGGTACCTCTGAGCGGACTCCGGTCAACCGGCCATAGGGTGAGCAGACGCAGCGAACGGAGCTCGCCGAGCAGCGCTATCTCGAGGTCGCCGGGTCCGGTGCCGGCGCGCGCCATCGCCATGCACGCCTGAGCCAGCGCGGCATGCTCACGCAACTCGAAGTCAGTAGGGTCCGGAGTCCAACGTTCGCGGAACGCATGCCCGCTCAGCCACGTGCCGAACAAGCGCTGCTCGATGTCCCATAGCTCGATGAGCATCTCGTCGTGTGCGGTCACCAGTTGAATGCTTTCTCGGTGGTAATCGTTTGCGCCGGATCAAGGACAGTGCCTGGCTTTGCCCACTTTCGTGCGTTCCTGAGCCACGTGCGCCAAGCCGCGTTCCAATCGATGTAAGTTGCGCCGTCGCGCAAAGCGCGGTCTTTGAACTGCGCCAGCTCGTTCTTCACGTTGAGACCACGCTCAAGCTCGAGCGTTGCCGGTGTGCGTGCCGGAGCCCAGTCGTCCGGCATGACCGACTTCCGTTTCCGACCCGTTCGTGGGGGCGCCGGCTCTGCCGCGCGCGGATCCAATATCTGATCTGATCTGATCTGATCTGATCTGATGTTGGAATTCGAGGACTTTTCGGAAGTTCCGCGGACACGTTCTGCGCGCTTGCGCTCCCTGTCGCGCTCCCTTCGGTCCTCTATTGACATCATGCGCTTGTACTTCTCGTGGTTTACACAATGCCATCCGCCGTCAATCTCGACCAGCCTGCGCCCCTCCAGGTCCTTAGACCGGCTGCGTGGATCGGGTGCCAAAAGGCGTCTGAGAGCGTCCTCGCATTGCTCTTCAGTGACTCTGGCGGCATCCGCGAGGCCCGGAACGGACGCCATCACGTCGCCATGTGTGTCCTTTAGGGCGAGCATGGTAACCCACACGATTCGTACATGGTCCGGCTCACGCCAGATGGTTGAGTGCACGATATGACTGAACAACTTGGTGTAACTGGACACGATGGCAATATGCATAATCGGAACGTCCGCGTCAAGCGTGACAATCCCTTGCGTCACACTGGTGCCCGGTGCATAACACCATCACGCGCCGCGCATCGCGGTGCCACGGGAGACGACAATGCAAAAGGTTATCGTGACGACGGCTCATCGCGGTGTGTTCTTTGGTGAGGTGGTAAGCAACGACCTACAGAACAAGCGAGTTGTGCTCAAGAACGCGCGCATGGCCATCCACTGGGCAACAAGCAAAGGCTTGTTTGAGCTCGCTGAGGTGGGGCCAAACAGCAAGAGCACGATTGGCAGTGTTGCACCGGAGATCACACTGCACGATGTGACCAGTGTCATCGTGTGCTCGGAGGCAGCATCAAAGGCATGGGAGTTGGCGCAGTGAAGCTGCTGACACGCGATGACATCATTCGTGGCGGTGCGTGTGCAGGAGGCGTGGATGAGTGGTTGAGAGCCAACGCTCCGTTGGTCACCGCGCTATCGCTAGATAATGCGCTTGCGATATGCGTTGACGATGATAGCAAGTCGCATGTGCTGCGGGGAGCTAATGCTGCTGGCAACGGCTACGGCGACGGCAACGGCTACGGCGACGGCGACGGCGACGGCAACGGCAACGGCGACGGCGACGGCGACGGCGACGGCGTCGGCGACGGCTAGCTACTCCCCCACGGCGGCCCGCAAGAGCAGTAGCTCCAGCTCCAGGGCCTCTATGTC
>JACCDR010068922.1_pt1 | contig 39497 bp, 33 predicted proteins | sample 7446431 | NCBI WGS metagenome assembly JACCDR01 (sample SAMN15323443, study PRJNA562643) | freshwater metagenome | isolation source: river surface water | place: USA:Blue River Watershed | collected 2017-08-17
GAGAACGGACAAATAGCGGTGATTGCTCCCCATGTCATACATGGAGGAAAAGCACTTACAAAATGTAAAATATTTGATATATTTTGTCCCGTAAGAGAAGATTATCAGGTATAATGTTGAAGTATTTAATGTTTTGCAAAATAACTTTAATCTATTGAAAATGAAAAGCTTAATTAATTTTACTAAGCAATTTGTACTTCAAGTATGCTTCTTATTGATGTCAAATCTGCTTTTCGCTCAGAAGATTGAAACTAAAAACTCAGCAATTACCAAAAGAAACAATATAGCTCACGATACCTATAAAAGAGCATCGAAGACCGAACAACTTCTTGCTCGCCTAAGAGCCACAGAAGATAGACTCGAAATCTTAAATCTTTTGGCTGGTTCTGCGTTTAGCTCTGATGTTGCTTCTGAATCGTATTGGACAAAAATGTTCACAGAAGATGCTACTTTCGATAGAGGAGTAAAGCAAGATAAAGGGCGAGAAGAAGTCCTAAAAATTATAAACGCCCCCGAACAAAAAGTGGCGATAAAAGCAGGAATGACTCATTTGGCGATGCTTCCACATATCAAACTCAAGGGCGATAGTGCGGTTGCCACAGGGTACTTACTCATTGTCATGCCCGATTCTGCCGCCTCTCATGTAAAGCTTGCAGGAAAAGGCGTTTCTCCTGGTTTTTCAATTTATCAGCTTACCATCAATAAATATACCCTCGTGCGAACAACAGACGGTTGGAAAGTTACGAAAAGGATAGTAAGACCAATTGCTGCCGAAGATGCTCGTACTATCATTCAAAAGGAAATTGAGGATGATAAATAAACGTACTTTTTCAGTTTATTTACGACAAAAAAAGTACTTTTATTCAGCAATAAGAAAGGCTCATTTTTGAAATGGAAAATATCGTAGAACTCCTAAATATTTGGCAATCTTTTGAAGATAAAACTGTATTATCTGATTTGTCGGTAAATTTTCAAAAAGGGAATATTACAGCTCTTTTAGGAAAAAGTGGTAGTGGAAAATCAACACTGTTGCAGTTAATCAATGGAATGATATTACCACAAAAGGGAGTAGTAAAGGTTTTTGGTCAGCCTTTCAACTATCAGGCAGCCGCCGCACTTCGTTTAAAGATTGGTTATGTTGTACAGCACGTAGGGCTATTTCCACATTTAACCATCTACGAAAACATCAGTTTATTGGGTAAAATCAGCAAACAATCTCCAAGTTTGATGCAAGAACGAAGCCATTTTTTACTCAATGCCGTTCAACTTCCAGAGCAATACCTACAAAAATATCCACATCAATTATCAGGTGGCGAACAACAGCGAGTAGGCTTGTGTAGAGCTTTGTTTTTAAAACCCTCTTTACTGTTGATGGACGAGCCATTTGCTTCCCTTGACCACACGACTCGGACAGGTATTTATGCGTATTTTAACGTACTCCAAAAAACAGAACCTTGTTCGGTAATTATTGTAACCCATCAATTTGAAGAAGCTGAATTACTGGCAGATAACTTTATTTGGTTGGAAAATGGAAAGATAAAACAACAAGGTAATAAAGCTGATTTCTCTAAAATTAAACAAGATTATCTTTCAGGATTATGAAAATAAGACACACGATATTGTTGTTTTTACTTGTGATTTTGCAACCGATTTTTGCTCAAAAAACGATTAAAGTTGGGGCAAAGCATTTCAATGAAGGTTATATTTTGAGTGAAATGATTGCTCTTTTACTTGAAAATGAAGGCTTTGTAGTAGAACGGAAGTTTAATTTAGGAGGCACAAATGTTTGTTTTGAAGCACTGAGAAACGAGGCAATTGATATTTATCCAGAATATACAGGTACGATTTTATCCGAAATTTTAAAGCAAAAATCAACGCTAAAATTTCAAGAAATAGAACAATTATTGACTGAAAAATATGCTTTGAAAATCTCTCAACCTTTTGGATTCAACAATACTTACGCCATTGTATTGAAGCCTGAACTCGCTCAGAAATATCAACTAAAAAAACTAAGTGATTTAAGAAAACTCTCTCAGTTGAAGGGCGGTTTAAGCTATGAGTTTTTAAAACGAGAAGACGGATGGGCAAAGCTTGCTGCTTTTTATGGATTAAAACAAAAGCCCGTAGGCATAGAGCATGGACTGGCTTATAAAGCAATTGTAAACAATGAAATAGATTTTACAGATGCCTATTCCACCGATGGCGAAATTGTACAATATAAACTAACACTTTTGGCGGATGATTTAGCATTTTTTCCTACTTACCAAGCCGTTGCTTTTTATTCACCTACAATTCCAGCAAAAGCAACGTTGACCATTAAGAAACTTCAAGGGATACTTTCAGAGACAGCAATGCAGCAACTAAATGCTGAGGCATTATATCAGAAGAAAAGTTTTAAAGAAATAGCCAGCCACTTTTTAGTTGAACACAAGCTCATCAAAGTACAAGAAAACGAAACGGAGGGTAAATGGAAAGAAATCCTTAGTCATACGCTTGAGCATCTCAAACTAACCTTTCTTTCTTTATTGTTGGCAATTGCTTTGGCTATTCCATTGGGCGTATTGCTGTATCGTTATCAAAGATTGCTCAAGCCGGTTCTGTATTTAACAGGAATTTTACAAACAATTCCTTCTATTGCCTTGCTTGCTTTAATGATTCCCTTTGTTGGTATTGGAATAGTACCTGCAATTATCGCACTTTTTATTTATGCCCTTTTGCCGATACTACGCAATACCATTATTGGACTTTATGCCGTTGACCCACAACTAAAGAAAGTGGCTACGGCAATCGGACTGACGAGGTATAAACGCCTTATTTTGATTGAATTACCCCTTGCAACACCAATGATTATCACGGGCATTCGCACGGCTGCGGTTATCAATGTTGGTACGGCTACTTTGGCGGCTTTTATTGGTGCAGGTGGCTTAGGCGAGTTCATTGTTACGGGTTTGGCACTCAACAATACCACCCTCATTTTGCAAGGAGCTATTCCGTCAGCCATGTTAGCCATCCTACTCGAATTGGGTTTTGAAGTAATAGAACGGCTTTTGGTTTCGGAACATTTACGACAAAAAATCTTACGATAGCTTTTATTTTAACCAATCCAACAAGTCTTTCAACATTTCATTATTGATAGTGTGCCCAGCATTATATTGTTTGAACGTAGGTGCAAGCCCAAGTGTTTGCAGAAAAACGTTAGCATTTACTGCATACTGAATTGGTAGGGTACTATCAGTTGAACCGTGTGAAATATAAATTTTCAGGTGGCTTAATTTTTCTTTTGCCACAATTTGAGACTTAATTTCTTCTAATAAACGCCCAGACATACAAGCAATTCCTTTTACTAAATCGGGTCTTGTAAGGGCAACGCTGTAGCTCATAATTGCTCCTTGGCTGAACCCACACAAGTAAACTTCATTGGCATTTACCTCATATTTTTCTTTTAATTCTTCAATAAAATGAATGATAATATTTCGGCTATTTTCTTCTTGTTCAAAGTTGAAAACAGGTTTTCCAGTCGAAAAATCAACCTGATACCAAGCAAACCGATTGCCACCTAACGGAATAGGTGCTTGGGCTGAAATGACCAAAAAATCATCGGGTAGTTGGTTAGCAAATGAGAATAAATCTGCCTGATTGCCTCCGACACCATGTAGTAAAATGAGGAGTGGCGGATGTGCTGTTTTGACTTTGGGTTGTCTGATAAGGTATTGTAATGACATGGAAGGCTCTTCTTTAAAGGTTGTTGAAATAAGAATTATTGATAAAATGAGCTTATAATAAAATAATACTTTCATGCACTATTCTAATTAATTGGTTGAATCTATTGATATACTTTTTCTCTAAAAACAGAGAAAAAAACGGTAAGCTTATCTCACTAACCGAATACCCATAAATTGCCAACGGTGTTGTGGCTGGAAAAAATTACGATAAGTGGCTCTTGCGTGTCCTTCTGGAGTAGCAATAGAACTTCCTCTTAAAACCATTTGATTCACCATAAATTTTCCATTGTACTCACCGATAGCCCCTTCAGCTTTTTGAAAACCGGGATATGGCAAGTAGGCACTGTTGGTCCATTCCCAACGCAAACCCCAATCGAAATACTTAGAGGCTACTTCCCATTCTGCTTCGGTGGGCAGTCTCATGCCTTTCCAAGCTGCAAAAGCCGATGCTTCATAAAAGTTTATATGGCAAACCGCCTGTGTTGATTTGATTTTTTGTAAGCCATCGAAAGTATAATTAAACCACTGACCATCAATAGAATGCCAATATAAAGGAGCTTTAGCCTGATTTTTATTTACCCATTCCCAACCGTCGGCATGCCAATATTGAAATTTCTCGTAGCCACCATCCATCATAAATTCAAGATATGCTTCATTGGTCACTAAGTTTTGTTGAATTTCATACGATTGAAGATATACTTGATGGCGGTTCAGTTCATTATCGAAACAAAAACCATCACCCTCGAATCCGATTGCATAAATACCTTCTGGAATAGCTATAAAGTCACTTTTGTGGGGCATTTGTTCCTCTTTCAAAGGCATTTCAATGGAAGGAAACAATGGATTATGTCCTAAAATATATTTAATGTCGGTTAGGAGCAATTCTTGGTGTTGCTGTTCATGATTTAATCCTAACACTAACAGGGTTTCTAATTCCTTTTCAAGCACAGTATTGTGTAAAAATACCTTCATTGCTTCATCTACATACCTTCGATAGCGATAAATGTCATCAACCGACGGGCGGCTCAAATTTCCTCTATCAGTACGGATGACTCTCGCCCCAACGGTTTCGTAATAGCTATTAAAAACAAAATTATAGTTTGGGTCAAATGCTTGATATGCAGAGAAATATGGCACTAAAATAAAGGTTTCAAAAAACCAAGTGGTATGCCCTAAATGCCATTTGGGTGGACTGACATCCACAATGGGTTGTACTACATAGTCTTCGGTTTTGAGCGAAGAACAAATGTTGACAGAATGTTGCCTGACAGAAATGTATTGTTCGAGTAAGTTCATGGGGCAATTAGGGTATTTAATTTAAACATTAGGCTACTTCCCAAATAGCATCTACAAAGTAATTGTCTTTATCAAAACAGTTATGGATAGGCCTAAATCCACTTTCAATAGCTATTTCGGCAATTTCTTTCAAATCGTATTTCTGAGAAACTTCCATATAAATTGTTTCATTTTCTTCAAATGAAATCGTTGTATGTCTAAGGTTTACTACTTGTTTGCAAAGGCTAACTAAATAGCTTTTACAAGCTCCTGTTTCGGGGTCGTAGGTTTGGTAATGTTCAAAATTAGCCAGATTAAAATTTCCGCCAAGCTCTCGATTTATGCGACGGAGAAGGTTTAAATTAAATTGACTTGTAATTCCCTCACTGTCATTGTATGCTTTGAGAATCATCGCAGGGTTCTTTTTTAAATCAAAACCGATGATTAGCCTATCGCCATGATTCAGCATCTTAGAAAGTTGTTTACCAAATGCAATAGCTTCTTGCGGATTCATATTTCCAATATTAGAACCCAAAAACATCAAAACCTTTTTATTTGATGAAATTTTACAAGCTCTTTGCAAAGCATCAAAATAATCTCCCTGAACAGGAAATACCGCCAAATTGGGCAACGATTGGCAGAGCGTCCTTTCGGTAACATCCAAAATATGAGCAGAAATATCAATAGGAATATACCTGAAATCTGCTTTTACTTCAACAAGGTGTTGTAATAAATAAAACGTTTTGGTAGCATCGCCAGCACCTAATTCAATTAAATCAAAAGGGCCTTCCTTTGCTTGGATGCCATCAGCTAAATGTGAAGAACTATGCTGAAAAATACTCATTTCAGCTCTGGTAAGGTAATAATCCTTACAGTTCATTATCTTTTGAAATAAAATATCACCTTGTTTATCATAGAAATACTTAGAAGAAAGGTGTTTTTTGGGTGCTTGTAAACCTGTGATAACATCTTCATAGAATTGATGAAAAGCCTCTTCCGACTCCATCAATTCTGTATGTTCTATTACGCTTAAACTGTTCATTGATAGCTATTTATTTTAAGTAGTCATCACAATTTTACCCGAAGCCTTATTGCTTTCCATTAGTCGATGAGCTGCTACAATTTCATGGAATGGAAAAACGACGTGGTTTACCATTGGTATTGTTTGGTTTTCTATATCTCGAACAAATGCTTGAAAAATGCCCGCATGTACTCGCACTGCTCCACTATCATAAGTTGTGAGCAAAACCGTCGGTGGGATTATTTCCATCGGAGCAAAATGTTGAAAAGACCATTGTTCCGAGAGCATACCTGCCATACAAACAATACCGCCTTGCTTTACACAAGCTAAGGTATTGGGCAAAGTATTTGTTCCTACTAACTCAAGTGCTTTATCAACACCCTGCGGAACGATTTGTCTAACAGTTTCACTTATTAAACCATTATCAATTATTACATTGGTTGCTCCATTTGACAAAAGATACGCTTCTTTGTTTGTATCTCGTGTAGTGGAAATAACTTTCAGCCCAGCCTTACTTGCCATTTGAGCAGCCAGTAAACCAATAGAAGACGAACCACCTCTAATGAGAAGTGTTTCGTCTGATTTTATTTTTAGTGCAAGGTGCAACGAACCATAAACAGTCTGGAACATTTCGGGCAAAGCACCCAAAACAGACCACGAAAGTGTACTCTCAAAAGGCATCAAGATACTTTTCGGAAATACACCATATTCGGCATAACTACCATCGAAATCACGCCCCATTCCACCCATAAAAGCGGCTACTTTTTGTCCTTTTTTTAGTTCAGAAGTAGCATCCTCAATTACTTCCCCGACACATTCAATCCCTAATACTCTTGGAAATTGCACATTAGGCGAATAGCCTTTTCGGGTCATTAATTCTGAACGATTGAGTCCAAATGCTTTAATTTTCACTAAGACTTCACCCGTTTTCGGTCTGGGTAGAGGTCGTTCTTCGATAACAAAGTTTTCTGGCCCCCCAGCATTATGTATTACAATCGCTTTCATCATTTTTCGTCTGAAAAAACTCTTATTTGCTCTACATCACAATTAAACCCTGTAAGTCCAATGTATCCACTTTTGTTGGTGTTTAATTTTTTAACAACTAAAGCTGGTTTTGTGGCATAATTAATAAATGCCTTAACTTCGTCATCGCTTATCCATATCGAAAGTGTGACCCAATCTTCGGCATTTGGCGGGTTTTCGATTCCCTTTTCATATACGCCATTAAATTCCCTTCTCAGTAGTGGCCAATCATACTTTGGATAAGCCACGTATTGAATCGCATGAATTTTTCGTAGAGAATCCGTTGCCCTAAAATTGAATGGTCGGCAATAGACATCATCATAGGTTGAATCGTTTTGTGCATGAAAAGCAATTCCATAAAAACTACCTTGGGCAAGGTCTTTTCCACGGGCTACTATTTCAATTTTTCCATTTTTAAAGTTTTGAATCGGCAACCAAACCACACCTGCATACACGCCACCACTAATCTTAATATAGGATTTGTTGTTTTGATTTTCGGTCATTACTCCTCTATTTTGAATCCGTAGTTTTCCATCACGATGTAGTTCTGCCAAATCTAAAACGACTTGGTTTTGAGCTATAACTTGAGTATCAAATAATAACGAAAACAATGCTAAACATAACCAAACAGGAATCTTGTCTATTTTGCTATTTACCATTTTGTTACCTTCAAATCTCTAAAATACCCTTCTGTTCCAACATCTACAAATAAGCCTAAAGCTCCAGAAACATCTGCTCCCATTTTGAGGTCATTTACCACCAATGAAGGCTGTTTATTCCCATTCAAAAATAGTTTTGCTTGCTTGCCTTTTACCTCAATTTTAATTTTTATCCACTCGTTTAAGCCCATATCTGTATATGATTCATACATTTCGGGCGATTCTTTTCGCAATCGAGTAAATTTAAAATCGGGGAAAGAAAAGTATTGAATGGAATGGTTTCGACGAATTTGGTCATCTGCCCGTCCATTGGTTGGACGAATGTACATACATTCAAATTTTGAGTTGTCGGCATTGATTCGATAAGCAATTCCAATGAATCCTCTATCAGATGGGCGGGCTTTTGCGTGTAATCTGCTCAGTACCATCACCTCAATGATGCCATCTTTAAAATCAACATCCTTGATTTTAACAAACGTGGCTTCGTCCACTGCTTCTAAGGTAGAATCTTTGATTACCTTAATCACTTTTTTGCCATCCAGTTTTTCGGATGACATATATACCTGATTGGGTAAAAGATTTGGAGCAGACAAGTTGACTTGCTGCCCCAATGCGTTTATAGAAATGCCTATTATTAAGAAACTTATGAGCGATTTCATACCTGATTAGTTAGCGTTAAAGAATAAACCTGCCCCCAAATCTGCCCCCAAAGTACCTGCTTTTATATGCAAAAAGTATTTGCTGGTTTGGTCTTCAACCACCTCCAATTTACCTTCTTTTTTAAGTATTACGTTTTTGCCTACTTTAAGTTTGTCGTCTGGAGCTTTTTCGCCAAATCCTTGCGGACCACCTCCTTTATTGACATAAGCCTTATAGCCAACAATGATGGAGTTTTCGATAGAAAAAGAATCCTTCGCCTCTTTATTTAATATCCACAATACGTTTGCATTGCTGATAACATTGTTGTAAAATTTGAAATCAGGCGTAGCCGACCAAGTCCAAACGATTGCACCATAACTGTCTATAATAAGGTTGTGGTGCATCGAAGAATTTGTTGCAGGGCTATTCCAAAGTACCACTGCATCTTTTACCCCATAAAATACACAATGGTCAATTTCCTGTTCTTTGCCATTAGCCAAAATTCCTAAATGGTTAGGCAAGGCATATTTATTTCCTATAAATAAGCATTGTGTCACCCTAAAATCTTCTAAGTTTTTGCCTTCCCACATAATTGGGTAATTTCTAATCAAAACTCCCTTTGATGGATTTTCGTGAACAGGTTCGCCCAAGATTCGTAACCCTTGAATGGTTACATGGCTATTTTGAACCATAATGCCAAAGTTTTGTCCGCCAGTTATTTCTCCTTTATCATTTTTTTCTACTGAAAAAGGCATCGTAGAAACCATCACAGGCATTTCGGCAGGACTCCAATTAGCGTCGTCTGGCAGCACTTCGGCACGAATCACCAAGCGATTTTCTTTCGTAAACTTCCAATTGGGGGCATTAAAATCAGCCGTTTCGTTCATGCCATACACACCAGATGCCACCAAAATCGTAATTGCACCTTCTCCTTTCGCTTGATTTACTCGCTTGGCGGCTTCACTCAAAGTTTTGAGCGGACTCTCTTTTGTGCCGTTAGCCGTGTTATTGCCAGATTTACTATCGACATAGATTTTGTTATCTATGATTTGTCCTATACTTTGCTCAATACAAGTAAAAGCAAAAAGCAAAAGCAGTACGAAACACTTGTTTTTCATTAGTGAATAATTTAAAATGTAAAGGAAAACTTACTTATTTTTGAATTTTATATCTGCCGATACCGTATGAAACCTGATTTTATCTTGTTCAAGCACGAACGTATCTGTACCAAAAGGAATGGCAGCAACCGCCGATTCACTCGCCCAAATGATATGAGCTACGTTTTCAGTAACGGTCAATTGCTTCATTTCAAAATCAGAACCCGTGGGAATTGTGGTAAATAAATCTGAAAAAAAAGCAGCGATGGCACTCAAACCCTTGATAGCACCCGTTGACGTAAGTATTTCCGAATCTTCTGTATAATCGAGCATAATTTCAGCTAAATCATTGTTTCCAAAAGCGGTGAGGTGGTGCATCAATACGTCGTTTGTGATTGAATTTTGCATGATAATGGTATGTTTTAAACTAAAAAAATAAGAATGTGATGAAATATTTTGTGCTGACAAAGGTAGTGTTGTAAGTAGGCATCTTACCTTAACCTATCTTAGGAAATAGGCTTAATGTAGATTAAGGGTTGTAAACTATGTTTTCTCTATAAAAAGCTAAAAACTTACAGAAAAGGCTGTAATTTTGGGGCAGAATTATTTGAATTTTAGTATAATTTATCCATGCAACAAGGAGTAGAACAAGCACTTATCAGTTTTTTTAATCGTTATTTGCCTTTGAATGAAAAAGAAACGGCCTTGATACTTGATAGGGTTAGCCATCGAAATATCAAACGCCGACAAATGATTTTACAGGAAGGTTTTGTGTGTAAACACTATTTTTTTGTAATAAAAGGTTGTTTTAAAATGTATGGCGTTGATAGCAAAGGCAACGAACACAATATTCAGTTTGCAGCCGAAGGCGACTGGATTATGGACATTGGTAGCTTTCATACCCAAAAGCCAAGTCAGTTGTTTATTGAAGCCGTTGAACCTGCTGAAATCATTCAAATTGAGCAACAAGACTTATATTTCTTGTATATCAACATTCCGAAACTCGATCGAATCTTTAAGGTTATTGTCGAAAACAAATTTGTAGAACTACAAAAACGTGTTTTACAAAACTTTAGCTCTACCGCCGAAGAGCGATATTTAGATTTCATTGAACGCTATTCCGATTTGGCTGCTCGGCTTCCTAATACCCAAATTGCTTCATACTTGGGTATTACCCCCGAATTTCTGAGTAAAATCCGTAAAGATTTAAGCAAAGCTTCGGGGAAATTGTAGTTTTTTACTTAATCGGTAAAATATTTGTCTTTTTCTGCTCTTTAAATGCTGTTGGTAGGGCATCTAAAATGGCTGTTTTCAGGGCTTTGAGCACGGCTTTTTTGGCAAAATTTTTGTGTGCCACCAAACTCACTTCCCTGACGGGTGCTGGCGATGCAAACTTTCGGATTAACACTTTATGCTTGTCTTCAAAATCGAGCGTAGCCAATTCGGGTAGAATCGTGATGCCTTGGTTGCGTTCGACCATTTTACGCAGGGTTTCTAAACTGCCCGCTTGATACTCGAATTGGGCATGACCAATGCTTTTGCGGCGTAGTTCGCAAAGGTTTTCGATTTGCGAACGCAGGCAATGGCCTTCTTCCAAAAGCCATAATTCCTTGGGGTCGATGTCTTCCGAAAGGGCATATTCTTTTTGATACAGGGCATTTTCTTTGGAAACGTACAAAACCAATTCTTCGTAAAAAATGGGATATTCCAAAATATGCGGTTGTTGCAAAGGCGTTGCCAAAATGCCTATATCCAAATCATCATTTTTCAGGTGCTGAATCATGCGTTCGGTGGTTAGTTCCTTGATTTTGAGTTCGATATTAGGATATTTTTCTAAAAAATCATTGAGGAACAAAGGCAAAAGATAAGGGGCAATGGTCGGAATTACGCCTAGCCGTACTTCGCCAGCAATTTCGTTTTTGCCCGAATGCACCACTTCTTTGATTTTCATATATTCGGCAAGGGTAATGCGTGCTTGCTGAATGATTTCAGCCCCGATTTGGGTTGTTACGACGGGCTGTCGGCTTCTGTCAAATATTTTTACGCCAAGTTCGTCTTCTAATTTTTGAATCTGCATACTCAAGGTTGGTTGCGTTACAAAGCAACTTTCGGCAGCTTGTACAAAGTTTCGGAGATTTTCAACGGCAATGATGTATTCTAATTGGGTAATTGTCATCGGGTTAAGTTGGGCTATAAGATTTTTCTATACAAATATAAATAATATTGATTTGCTTGTAGAAACTTTTGTCATGACCTTTGTCAGGTCAATAACAATATAAGATTTTTCTAAGGCTAAACCCTGTTTTTATAGTTAAAAAATATATTGAAATTGTACAATTTTAAGATATAGCATAATACAAATTTCAATCATAAATTTACAAAAAAATGGCAAATCGTATGTTAGGCTTGGGTGCACAATTCCCAGCGTTCAAAAAAGCATCAGTAGTTTCAATCGAAAAAGGTAAAGAATTTTACGACATTACTTCTGAAGACCACAAAAATGCAGACAAATGGATGGTGATGTTCTGGTGGCCAAAAGATTTTACTTTTGTATGTCCTACAGAAATCGCTGCGTTCAACGCTAAAGTTGAAGATTTCAGCGACCGTGATGCGGTATTGATTGGTGCTTCTACCGATTCTGAGTTTGTACACTTGGCTTGGAGAAACAACCACGATGATTTGCGTGGCTTGAAATTCCCGATGTTGGCGGATACTTCTAAGTCGTTGGCTGAAGAATTGGGTATTTTGGAAGCAAACGAAAAAATCGCTTACCGTGTAACATACATCGTTGACCCACAAGGTATTATCCGTTGGGTTTGTGCCAACGATTTGTCGGTAGGTCGTAATGTTGACGAGGTTCTTCGTGTATTAGACGCACTTCAAACAGACGAACTTTGTCCTTGCAACTGGAAAAAAGGCGAAGAAACACTTTCTGTGTAGTCTTTCTTTTGGAGTAACAATATAGAATGGTGAATTGTCGATGAGTGAGTTAGGTTTTTAATTAAAAATGAAAAATTTAACTCACTAACCCACAACTCACTCAATCGACTTATTTTGTATAATTTTAAGCCATAAATATTTCCATCATGTTTGGTACAGTTAGCGAAACTAAAAAGAATTTGTTTGCAGAAGTAAACCTTCCTGCCGAACTTGCTTCTGTCTTGCTTGACCGCTTGAATGCAGCAGACCACCGTTATATCAAAGATTTGAAACTGAATGTTTCGAGTGTCTTAAAAGCACAAACTTTGTCTGAAAAAGATGCCGTTTTGTTGGCTTTGGGTGTGGCTATCAACGAAAAATCAAGTGCCTTGATAGAAGCCCTTGAAGGATTAGCCAAAGCCAAAGGTGTTAGCGAGAAAGAATTACTAGAAGTAGCGGGTTGCGTATCGTTGATGAATGCCAACAACGTATTTTACCGTTTCCGTCACTTTATGGACAAAGAAACTTACAACAATATGCCTGCTGGGATTCGGATGTCTATTATGATGAATCCTGTATTGGGGAAAGAATTTTTCGAGTTGTTGAGTTTGGTTATTTCGGCTATTAATGGCTGCGAAATGTGCGTAACATCGCACGAAGCTTCTGTAAAAAGCCACGGAGCAAGCGAGCAACGTATATTTGATGCGGTTCGTTTGGGGGCTGTTTTTAAGAGTTTTATTGTATTGTTGTAAAAAATGCTGTATTACTTTTGATAGGGCTGTAGCAATACAGCCTTTTTTTATTGCCCCAGTTTGATGCCCCACGTTTCATAGCTATACGAGGTATGCGTTTCGATAATAAGCTTATTGTACGATTCGGCGTAGGTAACGTTAGGCTGGCTGATTGATACAAAAGGGCGTTTGTTGAGGGCTTGCCCTTGCTCGTTATAAAGGTAATAGGCGTTGCCATTGGCAATGGCATAAAACTTCTTGCCTAAACCTAGGTTATAGTAATAGTAGGTTTTTTTGCCAAAAGGAAGGTCTTTTACCGTAAATAACTCCTTGTCGTTGGTATCCAAAAACGTTACTATTTTGCCATCGCTTCGTACTACTACCCAATCGTTGAGCTTGTCGGAATGAATGGCTTGGAACTTGTAGGCATTGTCGGGCCTGAAAAATTGATTGGTTTGCGTAACAGCACCAGTCGTATTAAAACGGGTCAGTTCGCCTCTCGAACCAACTATCACAATGGTCACTTTACCGTCGTTTACTTCAATAATTGGATTCGAGTCGGTAATAGACGTATAAACAGGAAAGCCGTCGGCCATGTTTCCTTCCGAATCAATCAATTGGGCTATGCCGTTGTCGTCCACACACAAAGCATAAATATTGCCTTTGATGAGCAGGGTTGGAATGGGCAGAAAAAGCGTACCGGTGTCTTCGGTTACGTGGTCTTGCTCGATGAGTTCTAAGGTATTTTTCTTCAAATGAAAAAACGCTCCGTTGGCATTTAAAAGTGAAAAATCGCTACTCGAAGCACTTTTTTCAAACAAGGCAAAGCCTTTTGCCGTAAGCCCTTCTATGTACTCACTGCTGAGTACCGTAAAGCCTTTTTCTTTGTCTTTTCGGGTAAGTTTATACAATTTGTTTGCCGTGGCGAGGAGCAAAATCTGGTCATGGTCGCCCTTGGTTTTCATAAATTTTGGCGAATCTAAGAGCTTGCTGCCGAGCTTATATTTCCATACGTCTTTGCCATCGACCAGTAAATGCAATTGATTGGCTTGGTCTTGAATCAACAATTCTTGCTTTTTACTCCAAGGATTAATAACACTAAAGGGCTTAAAACCAATATTTTGGGCTTTGCTGGAGAGTTTTACTAAAGACCCTCCGCTTGTAGGGCCAGAAGAACTACCTCCTTTGTTGAGGAGGGTCAACCACGTATTTTCTTCTTCTCGCTGTTGGACAATCGTATAATCTATATTGCCTAGGTTTTCTTCGTTCGATGCCACAGCTTCTTGGAGGGTGCTGGCAATGATGCTATTTAAGCTTTGGAAGCTTTTGGTATGGTCGAGAATGAAGGTTAAACCTGCTGGTTTACAGTTTTTTAATAATTGTTGATGCTTTTGGCTATTAACCCATACTTCGGTTTGGCTAAGGCTTTGTAGGTAATCTTGTAGGCATGAAAAATTACTGGCAATGACCAAGTAATCTTTGTAGGTAGTAAAATAACATTCGCTAAAGCCATAAAAAAGTGGGCCAAGTGTAAGGGCTGGAAACTCTCGGATACCCAACGAAAAAAGCGTATAGCCCCCAAATTGCAGGGTCATGACCGAGGTATCGTTTTTGTCGGCTACGTCTGAGGCGTATTTTTTGAGTTCGTTGGCAAGGCTACTATTTTTAATCAGTAAAATTTTGTTATTTTTATCTGCATAGCCTGTTTCTGTATTTACTAAAAGAATATCTCCAGTAATACGTTTGGTGAAACCTTCTAGGTCTAAATCAAATTCGTCTTGGGCTTTTTCTGCTAATTTTCGTAAAAACTCATTTGCTTTGATTTGTTGCTGAACGGTTTCTTGCAAAGCCGAAGCATTATCTACTGGCACATAAAGCAACAGTGCCGTATTGTTGGGCACTACTTGTGCCATGTCGAATGCCTTATCTTGTTGCTTAAATAAGTTGCTTGGACTTGTCGATTTGCTCAAGATTTGGCTTTGTTTCAGTTGTTGGCTGTCCCATTGCCAAGAGCCTTGCAACACTTGTCCTAAATACGGCATGGCGGTGTGTTTTTGTACCAATTGCTTGCCGTAGCGTTCAAAGGCAAGGGGATTGACATGGCTGATGCACACATTGGAATGCTCGTTTAGGACAGGATTCGCTAAACTCAGCGAACTGACCCAAGCGTGATTTTTATGGAGTAATATTTCTTCTAAACTGAGTGTCGATTGACTAAAAACAAGAATATCATTGAAAATGGTATAAGCTACCAATAGTTGGGTTTCGTGGTTGTAAATTTCGTGGATTTTTTGCCCTTGTGTTGTGTGGGTGATTTTTCGGTATTGTTCGGCATTTTTACCGATAGATAAAAATTTTTCTAAAAAAGCTTCATCATCACTATTAAGAGGCAAATAATTAACCAACGATAAGGCTTCTTTGGTTTGCGGTAATACTGCCAAATAAATCAGTTTTTGCTCAAATAATTTATTTATTTCTTCGTTTGTAAAGCCAATGTCGGTTAGTAAATGGGCTTGTTCGGGGAGTTGTTGAAGAATAGGTACAGGCAGCCCTTTTACCGCTTGCTTGAAATCTGTCCAATGACTTGTTTCAATCAATACGAGGGTATTATCGGGTACTAATTCGGTGATGACATAATTAGCGGAGGAGGATTTTTTGTAATAATAAAAAGCTCCTCCGCCAAGGAGGATAACTAATATAACAAGTCCTATTTTTTTCATACCGAATCGACTAAATAACATAAGTAAGTGATAACCTTAGTGGCATAAGCTTGAGGTACAGCTTAGGATTTTTACAAAAATAAGATGATTTTACTAAAATCTATTTTTTCGTTACAGTAAATTCCACTCTTCGGTTGAGTTTTCGTTTTTCTTCGGTCGCATTGCTGGCGATGGGGCGGGCTGGACCCCAGCCTTTGGTTTGGATGCGGTGTTCGGCAATGCCTTGTTTGATGAGGTAGTTTTTTACTTGTTTTACGCGCTCTTCTGACAGTTGTAGGTTGAGGTAAAAATCGCCTTGGTTGTCGGTGTGTCCTTCAAAAAGTACTTCAAGGCTCGGAATTTCTTTCATGGCTTGGGCTATGCGTTGGAGGTCTTGCATGGCTTCTACCGACAGCACCGATGAGCCTTGGGCAAAAGAAAGACTATTCAATACGGCTTTGTTGCCCACTTCTAAAGGCATCATATAGAGGTTTTTCCGTTCTTCTCGGTAGGTATTTTCTTGGCGTAAATCGAGCCATTCGCTAATGGCCAAATACCCCTTTTTCCTAGGAACAACCTGATAGGCTTGTTGTAGGGGCAAAATCAACTGAAATTTGCCTTGCATGGGGTCGTAGTTGGCAAGGATATTTTTGGCGGTATTGTTTAGGCTAAATACCTGAATTTCACAACTAATAGCTTTTTGGTCGCTGGTACTCAATACGTCGCCTTTCCATACATACACGGGTTCGGGGCGTGCTGCTTGTGGCAACAGCAGTCGGTAAATGTCTTCTTTTTCGGCGGCCGTGTTGTAGGTACACATATAGGCATAATCGCCTTTGGCAGGCAAGGTAAAAAAGCCGTCCCAGTTGGGCGTATTGATTGCCTTACCAAGGTTTTCGGGTTCCGACCACGTAAGCCAAGTGTCGTCGAGGCGTTGGGTTTTAAATATATCGTTGTCGCCATAGCCCGGAAAGCCCCTTGTAGAAAAATACAGGGTTTTGCCATCGGCGGCAATGAAGGGCGTTACTTCATGCTCGGAGGTATTGATGACAGTCCCCATGTTGCGTGGCTCTGTCCAGTTGTTCGTACTTTTTTTAAAAGATACATACAAATCTCTTTTGCCTTGGGTAAAATTGCGTTGAATAGACATCACCATGACGTTGCCATCGCTCGACAGCGTGAAATCGGCATAAGGATTATAGTTATAAAAATTATCTATTTTCACATCTTCTGGAAACGACCATTCGTTGCCTTTGCGATAAGAGCGAGAAATGCCTGCACTCATTTTGCCATTTTTCAGATAGGTGTTTAGGAGCAACACCTCTCTTCCGTCGGCTGAAATAGCAAATACAGCGTTATCGTCTTCGTTGTTGAGCGGAATGCCTAGGCTTTGGGCTTTGGTCCAATTGCCCTCGGCATCTTTGGTACTAAACCATATATCTTGGTCTTTGCCCTTACCAAAAAGCGAAACATAATTGCGTGTATAATATAAAGTATTGCCATCGCTCGAAATGACAGGAGCAAATTCTTGGTGGCGAGAATTGATGGCTTTGCCCATGTTTTCTCTGACGATTTCTGTAGGAGCATCGGTTGCTACACGAATATCGCCATCTTTTACTTGGCTTTCGCTTGAAATCCCAATGGGCTGACTGGGCAAAAGCGTGTGCAGGCTACTAGGATTCATCACTAAGCGAACTTTCTGCACCATGTAAGGGGTAGGCGAAGGAATGACATAATGCAAAAAATGTTGAGAGCGAAAAAAGCTTCCCCAACTGTCGTCTTTTTGGTAAAGGGTATGATTGACTTGGCGGTTATCTGTCACCACAATTTGTCTGATGCCTTCTTCTTCGATACCTTTTTTAAAAACCAATTGTTTGATAGACATAGGGTTATCGAAAATCACTTCTAAAAAAGCCCAGTTGTTGGGCGAAGAGGTGATTGCTGGTGGGGTTTTATATTCTCGATGACCAGTTTGGGGTAAGATTTTTTCAGAAGAATAGGCTACTACTCCGCTCATCCACTGGATGTTCTGTGCTTGTGCTTTGTTGCCAATGTACAACATCAACACCACTAAGTAGCCCAACATCTTGCGAAAAATGCTTTTTGGAAATATCATATAATAGGGTGGATTTGACCAAAACAAGTAATATATTACAAAAATGATACCAAGGCTTTTATAAGTAACAATGGTAAAACGGGCCTTGCTACTATAAAGCAGTACCCGATTTTGGGGTATAAATATTATTCTTTTACTACCAATACTTCTACTCGGCGGTTGAGTTTTCGTTTGTCTTCCGAATTGTTGCTTGCAATCGGGCGAGAAGGGCCGTAGCCTTGTATTTGAATCCGTTTTTCTGCAACACCGTGTTCGACTAAATATTTCCTTACGGCTTGTACCCGTTGTTGCGACAGTTGCAAATTGGCATTCCAATCGCCTTGGTTGTCGGTATGCCCTTCGAGCATGATTTCTAAGCCTTGGTTTTCACGCATGACGGCTACAAGGGCGTTGAGTTCGTTATAAGATTCGGTAAGTAAATCTGCCCTGCTTTGTTCAAATAAAATACTTTTCAAAATAGTACGTTCGCCTGCTTTCATCGGAAAGATAAAAATATCTTTTTTTACCTCTTTGTAGGCATCTTCTTCTGTAAAATCAAGGGTTTCTACAGACGTAAGATAGCCTTTTTTGCTGGTCGAAACGGTGTATTTTTTCTTCGCAGAAAGCATTACTTTATAGTTCCCTTCGCTAGGGTCGTAGGTAAAGCACACGGTGTCGTTTTCACTCTCGGCTTGAATTTTGATTTGTGCTTGTATCGCTTGTTTATCTAGGGCATTAAATACACCTCCTGTAAGTTGAATAACGGTTTCGGGTTTGATAGACTGCGGTATGGTAAACCTGAAAATATCTTCTTGCCCAAACGAATTTTCTTCCGAACAAATGTAGCCATAATCGCCGTTGGCCGAAATAGAAAAATAGCCATCCCATGCAGGCGTATTGATGAGTGGCCCAAGGTTTTCGGGTTCCGACCATCGTTGCCAAGTGTCGTCTAAGCGTCGGGTGACAAAAATGTCATTGTTGCCATAGCCCGACCATCCTTTCGACGAAAAGTACAAGGTTTTGGCATCTGCTGCCAAAAACGGCGTTGATTCATCTTCGGCTGTATTGACTTGGCTACCCAAGTTGATGGGTTCAGACCACGAGTTGTTGTCTTGCAAAAATGATACATAAATATCTTTATTACCTTCGGTGTTTTTTAGTAAAGCTGTTAAAATCAGGATTTTACCATTAGGTGACAAAGAATATTCAGAGTATTCAGAAAGGTTGTCGAAGTTCTTGATATTGAGTGGCATCGGAAACGTCCATGCTTCGTTGGTGATGCGTTGGGCAAGCGAAACGCCCTTGGTCATGCTTCCATCTTGCAAATAAATATTACTCAACAAGATTTTTTTGCCATCTACCGAAATACCGCACACAGCATTATGTAAATCGTTGTTGATAGGTTGCGGAAATTGCTTGGCTGTTCCCCACGTGCCATTGGCTTGTAGTTCGGCGTACCAAATATCTTGATTTTTCAGCTCGCCCAAGTTTCTGGGATGTAGCCAACGGGTAAAATATAGCGTTTTCCCATCTTGCGAAATCACGGGGGCTATTTCTTTGTATTCCGAATTGACTCCTTTGCCTAAGTTTTCTTTGACAATTTTCGTAGGTAAATTTTTGGCTAAATGAATCGTAGCTGTAATCGGAAGGCTCGATTGCGAAATCCCGATGGCATCTATTTGGTTCCAGCCTTTTACTTTGGCCGTATTGAGCGAAACCCGAATGCTTTTTACCTTGAAATTTGTTATTTGATTGAGTATAATATTGAGCATTTTCCCTGTTTCTCCACTCGGCGAAGCGTTGTTGGCCCAGATGGGTTTAATCTGAAAACGCTCGTCGAAAGCATCAACACGAGTGATGCAGCCTTGTCCAAAGTTTTCGGCAATGGCAATTTGTCGAATAGGCATTAGGGTATCGAAACTAACGATAATGTATTCTTCCTGCAAAGAGTTGTCTTGCGTTAAAGGTTGCCATGCACAGGCACTGTAGCCAATTTGAGGAAGTTTATTGGGTTTTCCCAACACCTGAACAGCCCTATATTCTTTGGTAGTTTTGGTGTCGGCATATTCGCTTGAAAAAGCCACAATTTTAGAAGCCCAAAAGGTTTTCTGAGCCCATGTTGTCAAACACATTAAACAACAAACTACACAAACACAGACTTGTTTCATAAGTCGCTGATAAAGTTATATAGGAAAATGATTGTTGGATTAAAGCGTCTTTTTATAAAATCGTAAGTAAGTGCAAAGAAGTTAGCTAGTAAAGACTAATAATGAATTAAGTGCTTAGTCAAATTTATTCATGGCATGACTCAAGTCGTAAATTACTGATAATGAGCAAATTGTTTCCAGTCATGCCATGGATATTATGCTCACTAATTTCATATTGGTACTTATCAGTTAGGGTTGTACGAAGGTTTTTGTTCAAAAGCATTTTTACTATTAGGATTTTTGATGTTGTAGCGGCAACTGCAAGAGTTGCTGCTACAACATCAATTTTATTTTAAAGACAAAGCCAAACTTTCATACAAGACTAATTATTACTTGTGAAATGAAAGCACTTGATTTGTAAATCACTTAGTTATAGTTTTTTTAGTTGAGCAATGGTATCAATCGGATTATTGGCGTTGAAAACAAAGCTTCCTGCTACGAGTGCGTTCGCTCCAGCTTCGAGTAATTTTGCTCCCGTTTCAAAGTTTACACCTCCGTCAATCTCGATAATGGTGTTCAGTCCTCGGTCGTCTATCATTCGGCGCAATTGCCTTACTTTATCGTAAGTAGATTCGATGAATTTTTGTCCACCAAATCCAGGATTCACAGACATGAGAAGTACCATATCGCAATCTTCCAAAATCGCATCTAGTACATTGACAGGCGTGCCGGGATTGAGCACTACACCAGCCAAACAACCAAGCGATTTGATTTGTTGCAAAGTACGGTGAATATGCGGACAAGCCTCGTAGTGAACCGTAATATTACTGGCACCAATGCGTTTAAATTCTTCTAAATAACGCTCGGGTTTTTCAATCATCAAATGCACATCTAACGGCTTTTTGGCATGACGATTGATTGCTTCAATAACGGGCATTCCAAACGAAATATTGGGTACAAATGCACCATCCATTACATCAATATGAAACCAATCGGCTTGTGACTGGTTTACCATCTCAACATCGCGCTGAAGATTGGCAAAGTCTGCGGCTAACACAGACGGTGCTATGATTACATTTTTCATAGCACAAAATTACGCTTTTGTTGTTGAAGGAAAAAATAAAAGCTGTTGGAATAGGAAAAAGGCTCTTATTCGCTATTGCCCCCAAGGCAACAAATAGGTAAGTCCGATGCTCCAAGATGTAAGCCGATATGTGCCACCACCTAATGTAGCTGGTTTTTCCCATAAATTGGCAGGAAATTGTAAGCGAAGTTCTGCACCCAACTGCTCGGTGATTTGGTAGCCGTAGCCAAAAATACCGCCAAGGTCAAAAGCTTGTTGTTGGGTAAGGATAGCATTTTCCTTTAATCGAAACGACGCAAATGGCCCTAGTGTGAGGTAAGAAGAGCCTTCTCCTAGGGGTAATTTAGCCACCAAAGATAGGTCTAGGTAATTGTCGGTCACAGCTTCTCCTGCGACACGGACACTTTTGGGAGTATAAGTGAGTTCGGGACATAAGCGAAGCTCGTCATACAAATAAAATTGCCCAAATACACCTATATGATAACTAGGGATAGCATTGGCAGGTTTGGCAAAAACGTTGAATACAGAGCCATCACTGGCATTGAAGCCTGCTCGAACGCCATAAGACCAATTTTGAGCAAAAACACTTGAGCTACAACATAACATGAGCAATAAGCCCATCATTCTAAGGGTGGGGGTACAGTTTTTCATTACTGGCAGGTAAAAGTTTTTAAATTTTTTTAAGCAAATTTGCTTAAAAACTAATGTAACTTAGACGAAATTTTTGGCTAAAATTAGAGGAATGCCTTAAATTTCGCTGACGTTTCGTAGAAAATTTTCTCAGAAATGTGAAGATTGCATAAATAACCATTTGCATAAGCCCAAATATTCGATGAATCCGCAAGAGCAAATAAATGATTTGATTGAAAAAATCAATTACCATAACCAACTTTATTACATGAGTTCTACGTCTGAAATATCAGACTATGAATTCGACCAATTATTAGAGCAATTACAAGCCTTAGAAGCTCAGTACCCGTCTTTGGTACGTAGCGATTCGCCTACGCATCGTGTCGGTGGAACGGTTGCAAAAGGGTTTGAGTCGGTGACGCATCGTTTTCCGATGCTTTCGCTAGGCAATACTTACAATGCCCAAGAGTTGCTCGATTTCGACCAAAGGGTACAAAAAGGTTTGGAAGGGCAAACTTACGAGTACATTTGTGAGCTGAAATTTGATGGTGTTGCCTTGTCGGTTTGGTACAACAATGGCGTAATCGTGCGAGGTGTAACACGTGGCGATGGCGTGCGTGGCGACGACATCACGGCCAATGTAAAAACGATTCGTACTTTGCCTTTGCGTGTTGATGCTACAGGAATGCCAGAAGAGTTTGAAATCAGAGGCGAGGGCTTTTTACCTTTGTCGTCGTTTGAAGCAATTAATAAAGAGCGAGAAGACATTGGCGAACCTCCTTTGGCAAATCCTCGTAATGCTGCGTCGGGTACGTTCAAAATGCAAGATTCGGCGGTGGTTGCCAAACGAAAACTAGATTTTTATGTGTATCAATTTTTGTCGGAAACCGCCGTTTTTGCCACACATGAAGAAAGCTTACATTGGCTTACATCGGCTGGGTTTAATGTTTCTGCTACGTGGGAAAAATGTGCTTCTATTCACGACGTATTGAATTTTATCGAAAAATGGGAACAAAAACGCCATGAGTTGCCGCTCAATACCGATGGCATTGTGATAAAAATCAATGCTTTTTCACAAAGAGAACAATTAGGGTTTACGGCAAAATCGCCTCGCTGGGCTATTGCCTATAAATACAAGGCTGAGTCTGCCGTCACAACATTACAATCTATTAGTTATCAGGTTGGTCGCACAGGTAACGTTACACCTGTGGCAAACCTCACGCCTGTTTTATTGGCTGGCACAGTGGTCAAAAGAGCGAGTGTGCATAATGCCAACGAAATTGCCCGTTTGGATTTACAGGTAGGTGATACCGTTTTTGTAGAAAAAGGGGGCGAAATTATTCCTAAAATTACAGGTGTTGATACCAGTAAAAGAACACCCGCTTGTTTGCCCGTCGTTTTTCCGTCGGTTTGTCCCGAATGTGCTACGCCATTGGTGCGTAAAGAAGGCGAAGCTAACCACTATTGTCCTAATGAGAAAGGTTGTCCGCCACAAATCATGGGTAAAATCGAGCATTTTATCCAACGTAAAGCCATGAATATTGAAAATATTGGCAGCGAAACGATTGATTTGTTTTATCGTAAAGGCTTGGTGCAAAATCCTGCTGATTTATATATTTTGCAAAAAGACGATTTACAGGGATTAGAAGGGTTTAAAGAAAAGTCGATTCAAAATATTTTAAAAGGCATCGAAAAGTCGAAAGAAATTCCTTTCAAACAGGTACTTTTTGCTATAGGCATTCGCTTTGTAGGGGCTACAGTTGCCGAGAAATTGACGAATCATTTTCTTACCATAGAGGCTTTACAGCAGGCAACTTTCGATGACCTCGTACAAGTGCCAGAAATTGGCGAACGTATTGCTCAGAGCATTATTTCGTTTTTTGAAGACGAAGCCAATGTCCAATTCATCGAACGCCTCAAAGCCGCAGGCTTACAATTTGTCCATACGCCTACAGAAATACTTGCAGAAGGAAACGCATTAGAAGGAAAAACTTTTGTAATTTCGGGCGTTTTTCAAAATTTTGGTAGAGATGACCTCAAACTCAAAATAGAAGCCAACGGCGGCAAAGTATTGAGTGGTGTTTCTAAGAAATTAGATTACCTCTTGGCTGGTGGCGAAGCGGGACCTTCAAAACTAGAAAAAGCAGAAAAATTAGGCGTAAAAGTGATTTCGGAAGAAGAATTTTTGTCGCTGTTAACCATAAACGAGTAACCATTGTCAACGTACCTAAAACATGATAAAATCATGTTTTAATCAAACACAATTTTATAATGAGACCAAAATTTCATGGGGTAGCCCCTGCATTAGTAACTCCTATGCACGCAGACGGGAGTATCGATTTTGACGGATTAAAAGCATTAGTACAACACGTAAGTGAAGGAGGCGTTGACTATCTGGTTGTACAAGGAACTACAGGCGAATCGGCTACCACATCAAAGGACGAAAAGAAACAAATATTATCATTTATTCAAGAACATAATACCAAAAACCTTCCAATTGTGTATGGCGTAGGCGGTAACAATACGCCCGAAGTGGTCAGACAATTGAAAGAATTAGATTTATCGGGCGTAGATGCCATTTTGTCGGTTTGTCCGTATTACAACAAACCGGGGGCAAGAGGGGTTATTGCCCATTATTCGGCTATAGCAGATGCGTCGCCTGTGCCTGTGATTATGTATAATATTCCGGGTCGTACAGGTATCAATATGGCTGCAACTACTACCTTGAAATTGGCAGAACATCCGAATATTATTGGAGTAAAAGAGGCTTCTTGTATCATTGAGCAGTGCATGGAAATTTATAAAGATAAGCCCGAAGACTTTTTGCTTATCTCTGGCGACGACGTGCAGGCTGTACCCATCATTGCTTGCGGAGGCGTAGGTGTAATGTCGGTAATTGCTAATGCTGTACCAACCAAGTTTACTAAAATGATTCATGCCGCACTTGATGGCGATTTTGCAACGGCACGTAAAGAACTGGGTAGTTTCTTGGCCATAGACCCACATTTATATGAAGAAGGCAATCCTGTAGGCGTGAAAAAAATCTTAGAACTCAAAGGTATTTGTGCTTCGGATGTGCGTTTGCCATTGGTGAAAGCCTCTGACGAATTGGGCGAAAAAATGAAAGTAGTATTGGCTAAAGATAAGTTGTAAGTGCTACTTGGCATAATGCTTTTTTAACACAACCCTTTTTAATCACTTTAAATCCAAAACCATGTTTGTTCATATTGTAAATTTCTGGTTGAAACCAGATTTGTCGGTAGAAGACCGTGAAAAGTTTGTGGCAGGGGTCCAATCTTTAGGAACAGTAGCCAATGTAACTATTTTTAACGTAGGTACGCCAGCCGATACCGACCGTCCTGTGATTGACCGTAGCTATGACTATAATCTTTTAACAGTTTTTAACGATAAAGCTGGCCATGATGCGTACCAAATAGACCCTATCCACCTTAAATTTGTAGAAGAATGTAAACATCTCTGGGATAGAGTACTGATTTATGATGCAGAAACCATTTAAACAATTTTTTTTGTTGCTTGCCATAGCAACCTTATGCTATGCTTGTAATAAGCCTTTACAAACCAGTCAATATTATAAGCCTAATTATGAAAGAGGAGGCTACGACTCGGGTACGGGCTTTGATTTTGGAGGCAAAGACAAATATCCTATCGAAATTTTGCAAGGTACTGACCGCCCGCAAAGTAAGTTTGTAGAGATTGAAAAATTGACTATTTCGGCAGAATATCCTTTGACATCAGACCAAGAATACAAAGGTAGAATGTTGAAACGAGGCAACGACGAGCAACAAAAACGTGATTTAATGAACGAACTTGTCGCCAAAGCACAAGACTTAGGTGCAAGTGGGTTGATGAACGTCAATTACAAAGTGTTTTCAACGGCTACTACGTCGGGTTATATCCTGACGGGCGTAGCGTTTAAATATGTTGTTCGATAAATTTATTGAGTGAATGGAGAATGAGTGATTACAATCACTCATTTTTTTATGATACTTCAAAACAGAGAGGAAAGATTTTGCTAAGATAAGCTTGATTGTCGGCTTCTATATTTTTGATAAATGATTCTTATTGATGCCAACTCTTTAGTGGTACTTATATTAGGTTTGATGAATCCTGAAGGGTGTGAAAAATAAGAAGTTTAGGTAAAATACGTTAACACTCACAACTATGTACGAATGCTGAATTATAATCTAAAATATTGATTTTAAGGAAATTAGATGTGGTTTTGCACGATTACTTAGATGAATGCAATAGTCCCGAAAAAGCTATCAATGCTAATTTTCGGGACTATTTGTTTGTTTAATTTTGGGTTGTTTCTACCACGTTTTTAATAATAGAATCGAGCTCTTGGGCTGTAATATTGAGGTCGCCAAGGAGTTGTTGCATTTGGTCGTATTCGTTGGCATTCAAACAATTAAAGGCTTCTACCATAAACATGATGCGTGCCAAAGGTGCTCTTACCAAATGCGATTGCGACCAAGCGATTTGGTCGAGTTTGCCTTTTTGTTGTGAAATCAAGGCTATTTTTTCGTTCAATTCTGTAATATCTTTAGAAAAACAAGCTACGCCCGTCACTTTGCCGTCGTCGTCTCTAATTGGATTAAAATTGATGATAAACGTTCCGATAAAATGACCACCGATGTCGTTTACTTCTTCTACCACAGCAAAGCTTTCTCCTTCAAATGCTTTGGCATACCAAGCAGACCATTTGAGTTGGGTATCTAAAGCAAACTTTGCCCGAATCTTTTCATTATAATACGTTACCTGCTCGCCTAAAAGCCTAGAAACACCATCGAAATAAGCCTGATTCGCCGAATTGAGCTTGCCTGTGGCATCAATGGTCCAAATAGCATCGTTGGTCGAATTGATGATGGCTTCTTGGTGCTTTTGGGCCCTCAGCAAGGCCAAGCTTTGTTTTTTGTTAATTGTAATATCTTTAAAATATACCGACAAACCTTCGGTAGAAGGATATACAGAGGCTTCTATCCATAAATCGAACTGTGGAAAATACTTCTCAAAATACACAGAAGTGTTGTGTTGGATGGCTTCTTTGAGCTTATCATACAGTAATTTGGCTGCATTTCTATCAAAATATTCCCAAAGATTTTTGCCAATGATTGCCTCTCTCGATTGCTTAAACATCCGTTCGGCGGAGGCATTCCAATAGTTGACAACCCAGTTTTTGTCAACGGTAAAAAAGCCATCTGTGATACTTTCGAGTGTAGTTGTCACGGCTTCGGCATGGCGTAGGGCTTCGGCCGTTTTACTTTTGAGTTCGGTTACGTCTCGTCCAATCACAAAAGCTTGTTTTTCGTTGGGGTCTGGTACTGCCACCCATTCTATGTTGCGGTAGTCGTTATTGGCGGTTCTGTACCGATTGCTATGGGCATAAATAATATCGCCTTCATACAGTTTTTGTACTTGTGCTAAGGAAGCTTCTAGGTCGTCTTCGTGTACAAAATCAATGTAGGCGTGTTTTCGGAGTGTAGCGGCACTGTAGCCCAATACTTTGGTAAAAGCAGGATTGGTTTTGACGAAATTGCCTTTTTTATCGGCAATACAAATCAAATCGGCTGAATAATTAAACAAATTCAGCATTTCTTCACGGGCTTTTACTTTGAGAATAATACTGCCCAAACTTGCCGCTACGTTGCTCAGAACGGTCATCAAATGATGGTCATACGGAATAGCCGCATCGTCCATTACCAGCAGTACGCCCAAAATATCGTCGGCATTGGGGTTTTCTAGTATCGGTACTGAAATACCCGTATAAACTCTTTTGGTATCGAGCAATTCGGCTCGACTAAAGTTTGGATTGCGACTCAGGTCATCAAACCAAAAGCCCTTTTTTTCTTTCCAACTCAAAATAGGCAAACTGCGTTCGTCAAACCTGCGGGTACGATTTTGCGAATGCACCACAAAATCGAGCAAATTGAAAGCAGAAGCATTGACCGACGAACTTGCCAAAAATAGCTGTTGATTGAAAGCATCGGGCATCCAAAACTCTGCCAGTTTCCAATCAGTAAACATCCGAATATTGTTACCGATAGCAGACAACGTTTCTTTTAAGGTATAAGAATCTTTGATAGAAGCCAAAATCATGCTGTTGAGTTCGTCTTCTTGGGCTTTGAGTTCTGTTTCGGTAATATCGCTCAAAATATGCAAATGAATCCCTGCCCTGATGTTCGCTACAGCACGCCATTGCACAATTTTGGTTTGAGAATAAAAGCTGTTAATATGTACTTTCCCCCTAAACTTTCCTAGGTCATGCAAAATACTAAAAAGACGCTCGCCTCGATTGGCGTTATTTGCTACAATAAATTGCTGTATGGTAGTCCGCAAAATGGTTTGTTTAGGATGTTCAAACAAATCAATGGCAGCCTGATTTACTTCCAAAATACGCCCTTTGTCGTCGCTCAACAAAATGGCATCGGTTGCATTATCGAAAATGGCACGCAATTGGTCAGAGGTTTTCTTTTGCTCGTAGTCGGTCATGATGCGGTTGGTTACATCATGGATGAGCGTCAGAATTGCCTCTTGTCCTTTGTACGAAGTAGCATGAGCCGTAATTTCTACAAAAAGTGTTTCTCCTTTTTTGGTGCGGTGTGCTTCGTAGGCACGAGAAGAGAGTTTGATATTTAGTTTTAAGGGGTCTTGCACAATGTCTTTGTAGTTGAGTTGGCAAAACTCTTTGGGCGAGTAGCCATATTTTTCGCAGGCAGCGTCGTTTACCTTGATAAAAGTATCCCGCTCTAGGCTATAAACCCACATGGGCATAGGATTTATGTCAAATAATTGCTTATAATCGTTGGCTACTTTTTTAAAGCGACTCCGTAAAGTTTGGCGTTCTTTCGAGAATAACAATACTTTTTGAATCGTATGTTCGTCGAAATGTGTATAAGAAAGATAGTCCTGAGCACCAGCCGTCAATAAACTTTGCGTAAGCGTAGGCTCTATTTGTTCGGTAAGCACAATGATGGGTGCTTGTGGTAAACGTTTCGACAAATACTCTACCAAACGCAAATGTTCGGCGGTTGTTGTTGCAGGCAAGCCCAACAACACAAAATCGTATCCAACACCATTCCCTAATACTTCTTCCAATGAAGTATCTCCCCAAATTACCTGCTCTACTACCGAGTTCGATAGCGTCAACAGCTTTGATTGTAGTAGCTCCAGTGCAACAGCATCGTGTACAATGGCAAGGATTTTATGCGACATAAGTTTCAAATGGGTTTTAACAAGCCTTGTGTAAATATAAGGCTAAATGGGCAATAAGTCAAGAAATTTTAGTATGGTCGATGATTTTTTGGTACGAATGTAAAACGCTTTTTCCAACAAGGGGGTTTTTAGCTACTTGTTGACAAAAGTTTGGACATATTACTACTGAAACAAGGTGATGAGAAAGGCAATAAGAGTGTTTTAAAGGCAACAAATAAATATACTAAAATTTCTGTAAAAAATTGATGTACCAACATATATTTTTTACAGAAAAATAATATGCTTTATCCAATAACGTACTTTATGTGTAAGACGACATAAACAAAAGTAGCATAAGCACACAGGTATTTTCTTAGGAATATACAAATTAAACAAAATAATATTCGCAATAAAATATCTTAAAATTGTACTATTGTAAAAAAACATAAAAATAGGGTTGGCAAACAAGTATTGCCAACCCTATTGTATCAAGTCGTTATAACCTGTAGTTATAGCTTCGTCTGTAAAAGTGCTTTCCAACCTTGATATACTTCTTGGTATTGAGCTACCAAATGTGCCTGCGGAACGATTGTACCGATAGGCTTCATGGTCGAAAATGCTTCTTGCGGTGTATTGAAAAAGCCCTTGCCAATACCTGCACCCAAGGCTGCCCCTTTTGCCCCATCGGTGTCGTACAATTCTACGGCAACGCCGATACTATTGACCAACGCTTCGGCAAATACATCGCTTAAAAACATATTGGCTTTGCCTGCCCGAATCACTTTGGGGGCTGTTCCAATACTTGCCATGATGTCAACGCCATATTTCAAAGAAAAAGCAATGCCTTCTTGTGCTGCCCTGATCAAATGTGCCTTGCTATGAATGTTGAAATTGATACCTGAGAAGGTGGCATCGACGGTTTTGTTAGATAAAACTCTTTCTGCTCCGTTGCCAAAAGGTAAAATGTACAGGTTGTTGGCACCGGGTGCTACTGTAGCCGCCGCTTCGTTCATGGCGGCATAACCTAGCCCGCCTGCTACGTTGTCTTTTATCCAACGGTTCAAAATACCCGTGCCATTGACGCACAACAATGTCCCCAAACGATTCAGGTTGTTCCATTCGTGATTGACGTGGGCAAAGGTATTGACTCTTGAAAGTGGGTCATAGCTGATTTGGTCTGATACCGAATACACTACACCCGATGTACCTGCGGTGGCTGCCACTTCGCCAGGCTCTAATACATTGAGCGACAAAGCATTATTGGGTTGGTCGCCAGCTTTGTAACAAACAGGTACGCCAGCTTTGAGTCCTAACAAATCGGCTACCGTACTCGATACTTCGCCATGGTTAGAGAATACAGGACGAATTTCGGGCAAAATAGTATGCGGAAAACCGAAGTATTGCATTACATCGGCCGATACGCCGTTGGTTTGAAAATCCCAAAAAATGCCTTCCGAAAGTGCCGAGTTTGAAGTGGTGATTGTACCCGTTAATTTCATGGCAATGAAATCGCCTGGCAACATGATTTTGTAAATAGAGCCATACACCCGAGGCTCGTTGGCTTTGACCCAAGCCAATTTGGCAGCCGTAAAGTTGCCAGGCGAGTTGAGCAAATGGCTCAAGCATTGGTTGGCACCAATGGCCTCAAATGCTTCGTTGCCGATGGCCACCGCACGGCTATCGCACCAAATGATAGAAGGACGTAAAACACGCAAATCCCGGTCCACTAGCACCAATCCGTGCATTTGGTAGGCAATGCCAATGGCTGCAATATCTTTCGGGTTGTACTGCCCAGAGGCATGACACCTAAAAACAGCTTGGCGTACACATTCCCACCACATATCGGGGTCTTGTTCTGCCCAACCCACTTGTGGTACAGCAATAGTATTTTCAGTGTCAGGGTATTGTGCCGAAGCCACCACCCCTCCTGTGTTGCCGTCGATGACCGAGGCTTTGATGGAAGAAGTACCAATGTCGAGTCCTAGAAGTAGCATAATATAATTTTATTTAACAGAAAATTATTTATATGAAAATAACAACTTAATTTTATGGAATTTTAAGAAGTAAAATGTGAGCAAATATAAAGAAATTTCAATTCAACTGTTCTAAACTGTTCTAAATTTAGAGGGATTTTTTCATGAAAAAATATAGTTTTAAAAAAACCTGCTTAACTTTATACTAAAACATTGAGCGTATATTTTTTGAAATACAAGACACTATGCTAACCAACCCAGAAAACATTGGCCATTCAGAACCTGTCATCAGCATCCGCAATCTCAAGATGTGGTATGGCAGCAAGCAAGCCTTACGGGGAATTAACATTGATATACATAAAGGACAAATCGTGGGGTATATAGGCCCCAACGGTGCAGGAAAAAGCACAACTTTGAAAATAGTAATTGGCTTGCTTTCTGATTTTGAAGGCGATGTGCAGGTACTAGGCTTCGATGTGAAAAAAGAGCCTTTGGAAGTAAAAAAACGCATTGGCTATGTACCCGAAAATGCGTCGTTGTATGAGCAGCTTACGCCCATGGAATACCTCACTTTCGTAGGCCGATTGTATAAAATGGAAGATGATGTGGTAAGCAAGGCTGCCACCGAACTATTGGCGTTGTTTGACCTGACCGATAGCAAGGACAAACGTATGCACACCTTTTCTAAGGGAATGCGCCAGAAAGTGCTGTTGATTTCGGGTTTGATTCATAACCCCGATATTATTGTACTAGACGAACCGCTGTCGGGTTTAGATGCCAATGCGGTGATTTTGGTTAAAGAAATTCTTTCAAAACTGAAAGGTTATGGCAAGACCATTTTCTATTCTTCGCATTTGATGGATGTGGTAGAAAAAATTTCGGATAGAATTGTGGTACTAAACAATGGCGAAATTGTAGCCGATGGAACGTTTGAAGAACTCAACCAAGAAGCCGAAGCTTCCGACTCGCTGGAAGGTATTTTCAACCACCTTACGGGTAATATCGAACAAACGGTTTCTAAAGCAGACGATTTTATCAAAGCTATCGGTGTGTAACAAGTGCTTCGAGTGGGTGCATTGCTCGATACCAGAAGAATCTTTCTTACACTTCTCAAACAAATAAATAATATCCTAATTAGTAAAGTAAATAAGTATGACAAAAGCAGTATTGTGGCTCTTAGATAGAATAGCTTGGGTGTTTCGTTATTTTAGTATCGACTACCCCGCTATGAGAGCTATTGTGGAGGTGAAATTGATAGCCGAAAATCGCCGACTGCACGGATTAGGGAAAAAACACAAAGCATATCACGATAATAAAAAAACGTTTATCAGAACCTTATTAGTACAGGTACTTTTTAGTTTTATTTATGGATTAGGCTTCTTTTTTGTCAAACAACACGTGTTCAACATGATGCTCATGAGCTTTGCTTTCATCATGTTTATGATTTGCTTCAATATGATTTCTGATTTTATAGAAGTCTTATTCGATACCAACGACAACATCATTTTATTGCCCAAACCCATTGATAGCCGTACCCTTTGGGCTGCTAGGCTTATTCATATCATGGTATTTCTGGGGATTCTGACCATTGCCAATTCGGTAGGGCTTATCATTTTTACGAGCATCAAACTAGGCATTTCGGTAGGAATTTTGTTTTTCTTCTTTGTACTATTGTTGTGTGTACTCACGGTTTTTTTGTCAAGTTTACTTTATTTAGGACTTATCAAAATTATTCCTGCCGATAAGCTGAGAGATTTGATGATTTATATGCAAATTTTCTTTACCATTGGCTTATCTGTTGGTTATCAGTTTATTGCAAGGGTTAACAAAACTAGCGTAACCGCCCTCGACGAGCTAAGTCCGATTCATGATTGGTATTATTTAGCTCCACCGGCTTGGTTTGCGGCAGGCATCGACTCGTTTGTACATGAGCAATATACGCCAGCCCATGTTATGCTTTGGATGATGCTCATATTGATGCCTTTTGTGGCTTTGTTTTTGCTTAATCGTTATTTAGCACCGCTGTTTTCCAAAACCTTGTCGGCCATTACTTTTGGCGAAACCCTGCGTTCGGAGTCAAACCATACCCTTGGTAGTAAAATAGGAATCTTCACTTTTTTTAGCCATATTTTTACTAAAAATATCATCGAAAAAGCAGCTTTTGAGCTGGTCTGGAAAATCATTTCAAGAGATAGGCGTTTCAAACTGCGCATTTATCCGACTTTTGGGATGCTCTTGTATTTTCTTTATAAATACTACAACGACCACACTACGCCCAATGTAAGTCGCTTATTGGCTCTTTATTATAGCACCTTTACTTTGTACGTGATTGCCCAACAAATATTTGTTTCCGATGATTGGAAAGCCGCTTGGATTTACAGGGTAGCACCTATCACCAATCCCGGCGAAATTCTCACAGGAGCCTACAAAGCGGTTGTGCTCAAGCATATCTTACCTTTGTATGTGGTGGTTACGCTTGCTTTGCTGTATCATGAAGGCATAGCCGTGCTAGACGATATATTTTTGAATATTTCGGTTACGTTGATGTATATTTCGGTAGGCGTTTTTCAGGTGCATTTCAAACTGCCTTTTTCTACCGAAAACGACACCGCCACACGCAAAAGTGCCAATATGGTACGTATTTTGGTGATGTTTGTGGTGATGCCCGTCATGGGCTTTGTACATTTCTTTGTGGCCCAAACCCTTGCGGGAACTATTGTAGTTGGAACGGGCTTTTATATGATAGCGGTTATTTTGTTTAGACAATACAGGTATATCGCTTGGGACAGAATTAAAGCATAAACGTAAAGCATGGGTATTTTAAAAATAGACGATATTAGTAAAATATATGAAGGAGAAAAGGTGGTAAAAAACCTTTCTTTTACGGTTGAAAAAGGAGAAATTTTGGCAATTGTAGGCGAAAGTGGTTCGGGAAAAACTACGTTGCTCAACATGATTGCAGGCAATATTCGGCCCGATACGGGTAATATGTGGCTCAATGATAAATTTATCGACTTATACTTCAATCGTTTGATTCGTGAAATTCCCGACATCAAGCTTGTTCCACAAGATTATAAACTCAAACCTGAGCATAAAATTTGGGAAAATATAGATTTGTCGCTCACCGAATACACCAAAGCATACCGCCAACAACGGGTACAAGCCTTGCTCGACCTTTGTGGCATTAGTCATATCAGCCACAAAAAGCCCAAAGAGGTTTCTGGCGGAGAAAAACAACGCACAGCCATTGCCCGTGCCATTGCCGAAGAACCATCCGTTTTATTGCTAGATGAACCTTTTAGTAATTTGGATTCGGTAAACAAGCAGTTTTTGAGAGAAAAGCTTATCCATATTATTCGCCACGAACAAATCGCCTGCGTATTTGTTACCCACGATATGATAGAAGCCTTGTTGGTAGCCAACCGTATAGGCGTGATGCACAAAGGACAACTCTTGCGTTTAGACAGCCCCCAACGGATTTTCGAGCAACACGACGACCCGTACATTTATCAGTTTGTCCAAGCCGCCATCCAGCCCCTGCGTGATTTTCAGCAACAGTATGGAGGTATTGGGTAAATACTCAATAGCCTGATTTGAGTTTATTCCAATGGTTTTATTGCATTGAGGTAAGGAGGGTATCCTCCTAGGAAAGCATTGACAGGTGCTACTGTTAGAGTCATTTATTACTTTCCATAGGCTTGGCTGTCAATTAGCCTTACGATTCTTTTTTCTATTTTACCTTTAGTCAATCGGATAAAAAACTGAAAAAGGAGGGGTTTTTTAGTGAATTTTAAGGCTATTCTACCCAATAGTAGTAATTTATGAAACTGCTTTTTCGCCTCATCGGCATAACTAGACAAAAAGTTTTCATCAAAACGACCATGATGATAGGCAGAGGCAGCTTTCTCAGCAGCTATCAGAGCCGACATCATACCCGTACCAACGCCTTCTTTGTAAAAAGGATTTGCTAACCCTGCGGCATCGCCTACCAACAGAAAGTTGTCACCGGTAATCTTTATTGAGCCGTAACTGTACGGAATACCCCAACCACGCCATTCTCCTATCCGTTTTGCATGCAGAAATTTATTCCGTACCTCTGGGTGATTTGCGATAATATCTTCGATGACTGCCCGAAGATTGATGCGATACAAGCTTATATCTGTGGCGGTTCCGCCCAAACTTACATTGGCTTCGCCATTAGGTAAAGGAAAAATATAAAAAAATAGAGGCATTTTTTTGTATATCAAGCGTATTTCAGCTTCATGAGCAGGTGCTAAATTGGTTAACCCTTGAAAATAGGCACTCACAAAAGTAGATACTCGACTTTTATCATGTTGATTTCCAGCCAACTTTTTTGATACAATAGACTGAATCCCGTCGGCTCCTATCACCAAAGAAGTTTGAATGGTACTTCCGTCTGAAAGGGTCAGTAACACTGTATTTCCTATTCGTTCAATGTCTTTCAGCCCACAACCCAGTCGAATGTCGGCATAAGGAGAAGGAAGTTGTTTGACCAGAAAGTCATCAAAATCAATTCTTTTACCATAAAAAATAGGAGGATGTGGTTGCGAGGAAGGATGTTGTACGTCTATATCAATGGATAAATCTTTTTTGACAAAAAAACGTCCGGCAAAGGTATGAATAAAGGCAGGATGTTGTACAAAAGCTTGCAACAAAGCAGGGTCTATTCGTCTAAGTACTTCAAACACATGGAGAATTAAACCATCGCCACAAGTTTTATCTCTTGGGAAAATCGCTTTATCTATGATAATATGAGGTATTTGCAATTTGCTTAACATCAACGATGCGGTAGCTCCCGCAGGGCCAGCTCCTACAATGCAAACAGGAGTTTCAGAAGATTGAGCAAGTACTTGTTCAGGATTATTCATTACTACTAACGTAGAAAGGTTTTAGTTTTGGGAACTAAAAGTACAGAAAAACCTGATTTTAAACTAATTTTTAGCAAGGTTTGATAAGGATGCGGTGCAAAGGCTATTTCAAGGATTTTGGAGGCATATTTCCTTCAACAAAAAAGCCCTTAAACTTTCGTCTAAGGGCTTCTGGTGGTCTCGTAGGGATTCGAACCCCAAACCTTCTGATTTGTAGCGGGAGTCGCACTCTCAGATGCTCTATCCAATTGAGCTAAACAAAAAAATCCCTTAAACTTTCGTCTAAGGGATTCTGGTGGTCTCGTAGGGATTCGAACCCCAAACCTTCTGATCCGTAGTCAGATGCTCTATCCAATTGAGCTACGAAACCGTTTTGTTATCGTGTTTCGGGACTGCAAAATTAGTAGATTAAATTCATAAACCAAATACTTTTTAGAAAAAAATTAAATAAAATTCTGCATACAGATACTTTTTTTACCTTTAGTATAGGTTTTTCAGTTGTTAAGTATATTGTAAGTATTGTCTTAATTTGCTATTTTTCAGTGGATTATTGTAAGTATTACCGTGTGTTTGCAAAAAGATAATGGTGTTGTATAACCTAAAAAAGTTTGAATATCTTTTCTTTTGCTCGGTAGATGTCAAACCAGCATTCTATTCCAAACTCGGAGAACTTGGAATAGAATGCTGGTGGTAAAATGTGTCCACCGTTTTCTATTTAATTTTCCGTAGTTGTTCGTCATAGAGGCCCACTAATAGGCTGTTACCGTCTTTGTCAATTTTTACGCCTCCATATTTTGCCTTGGCGTATTTATTTGCCTGTCCTTCCTGAAAAAAGAAACTTTCTGCACCAATGTTTATATTCCATTTTTCGGATGATGTGTATTTAATAAGATGTTCGCCTTTCTTCAATGGCGTTAGATCTGTTTGAAACCGAACTTTGTTTGCTCTTCCTTTTTCGTCAAGCACAACAACACAATAGCCTCGCTTGGGCATACTGTTAAAATCAATGTTTACTGAAATTTTATATCGCAAAGCCATATAATCGCCCTGCATAAGTGAACGAGGGTCAACAGGTGCAAGTTCTAACAACACTAATTGCTTGTCTTGCAATAATTCTTCTTTCTTTGCTATGGAATGGTTGAAATATATCAACAAAAGAACAAGGTTCAGAAGAATAACAATCCATTTATACTTTTTCATTTGGGGTCAATTTTTTGTAAGTGAACAAATAAAGTACAATAAAAAGTATGCCTGTTGAAAATAAGAGTATGGATTTGGTAAGCAAAGTGAGCTTTAAGTCGTAATAATATTGAGAAATGAAGTAGATAAATGAGATAATTCCCAATACCAAACCTGTTTTGTAGTTTATCAAAAAACTCAATAGTATTATAAGTATTGCACCCGATATAGGGGGGGATAAGGCTGTTGGCAACAAGGTAAGGACAATAAAAATGTAAGTAACAATTTTATGGCGTGTTTCGGTTATGTTTAAAACCTTAAATAAATCGGAAGTCAGATAAACGATTAAAGCAATGATAACAATTGATGATAGCCAACTATTGTTGGGTGATACAGGTAAAATCCCGGCTTTTCCGAGAAATATGCCCCCTGATAAAAAAGAAAAAACTAATCCTATTCTGACAGGATTGTAAAGTTTGGATAAGGCTTTGTAGTTTGTGATGATTTGGGCTTCTTTCAAAAAAACATACGTCATTATGAACGCAAGACTAGCAACGTAAAGATGAATAAGGTCATAGCCTTTGTTGAAAATGATAAGCATTAAAATACTGCCATTGATAATTAGCATAGAAACAAAAGAAAGTATGTAATTCTGAACAATACATAATGAACCCAAAGCAATAATGATAAAAATAATACTTAGACTATTTTCGTCCATTTTTAACTGTCCGCAACCCAATCCAATAAGTATAAAACCAATGATAAAGGACGAAACGCTTACCGTGTCAATGATTACTTTATCAAATTCTTTGTTTATCAAAATTGAGACTGCAATAAAACCCACACCAAATATAAGCAATCCTGTAGCGGAATTGGATAATCCAGTAGCAAGAAATACCAAAACCGCAAGGCTTGCCAATATTCCTCCGAAAACAGATAGTATTTTTATGGGCAAAGACTGATGGTTGTCATGTTTCTGATAAGCCGTAATAATGGCTTCTTCATCAAATTTTAAAGGTTTGTCTTCCTTGTTTTGGAAATATTCCAATAGCTCTTTAATGTCGTCCTTATTTCTCATTTTTCCATTTCTTTTGAATGTCAATCAGGTTTTTAATGGTAAAAGTAACGCTTCCTACAATAAACAAACTGACTAATAAAAACACCCCTTCTCCGCTCGCTATTTTAATGAACATAGCCGATACAATAATGATAAGACTAAAAGGTATGACGGAAAGATAAAAACCGCTCTTTGTCTTTAGTCCGTGCCAAATGCCCAAAGAAAACGTTATGGCAGTAATTAAAATCAATATTAGAAAAGTTATTTGATACTTGTCGAAAAGCCCGATAACAAATCCGATAGTTGCATAGCTTACAGAAGCTAAAGCCACAGTATTCAAAAACCAATGGGGTATCTTTTTCTTGCCCAAAACAATGGCAAAAATCAGTACGGTTACATTGATGATAAAAAGTAGCGTGCAACTAAAAACTCCTGACCAGCCTTCGGCAACTTGTTGTGCATACAAAATAAATGTCGTGTTGACCAACACGAGATACAGCAACCATAAAGGAGCAAACTGTGAAATCAAAACCCATAGTGTTACAAAGACAGTCCAACCTAAAAAGAAATCGTAGGCATTCGCTCCTGTTTGGTAAATCTGTCCGAATACGGCAAATAAAACGCCCACTAAAACCGACGCTCCTGTAAGGATAATATTGCTGATGTTGACGTTTAATTTTGGAAGAAGCACTACAATTGTCGTTGCAATTAGTAGTCCTTCTGTCAGTCCGATTTTGGCAAATTTGTGTAGGTCTGCCCAATTATAGGCAAAAAAGAAAACGATACCTGATACCGTAAAACCAACGCCAAGACTGATGAAAAACAGCCTTAGAAATTTTTGCCAAGTTTCTTTATCGTTATAAACGTGTTCTTTCAAAGCCTTGTCAACCGCTTGTTCCGTTAAATCGCTGTGTCGGCTAATGAGGTGTATGTCTTCTCGTTGCATATTTGTCATTCGTGTCGTTTTAGAGCTTTACGATAGCAGCGAATTTGAAGCACGTCATCCCGAACGTCCGCTGATATAAATTAATGTTATTGAATTACTTACAAAAGTTCAATAGGTTTCCGTCAGCCGAAACAAAAGCACGGAAATATTCCCCAAGTTGAGTTTTATTCCGTCCGACTCACTTGCCACAAGCCGATATTGGTGGTAGTTTTTCGTGTCAATCAATATTGTTGTCCTGTTCTCGTAGGGTTCTTTAAATCTACCCAAAATATGTTTGTTGGCTCGTTATCGTCTATCTTTCCATTGTTGTTTTTGTCTAATCGAGCGAATACAAACATAAAGTCATTATCAGGATCGTATTTAGATTTAAAAACGGAATAATTTTCAGGAACTAGTTGTTTTTGTTTTTCTCCGTTATTGTCAAACAAATAAAAGCGTCTCAAATCTTTCAAATTAATAAATCCGTCTTTGTTTGTATCGTTGTCGTAAACAGAAACTAA
>JACCDR012279746.1_pt1 | contig 39497 bp, 34 predicted proteins | sample 7446431 | NCBI WGS metagenome assembly JACCDR01 (sample SAMN15323443, study PRJNA562643) | freshwater metagenome | isolation source: river surface water | place: USA:Blue River Watershed | collected 2017-08-17
AAATTTATTATTTGATATAAGTTCTCTTATATCTTCATATAATATTGAATCCATCCAGGAAAATTTGTTTCTCGCGTTATTATAATTATTAAATACATGATGATTATTTAAAATTTGCTTTGCATATATGCTTCTTAAATTATTGTCAGGTTTTACATTCATACTTTCTAAGCCATTAAGTGGAAATAAAAAAAATATAATCAAAATAATTATACATATTTTAACGCCACTCATTTATTTATTTATGGTAGTGTATATGATATCTTCAGCTGTATATGATAATAAAGATTTATTAATAGATTTAATAATTTTATTTGAACATGAGTAATTATATTTTGCTAATTTGTTTACATTGATTTGCTTATGGAAAAACTTTTTATGAGCACTGTTAAGATTTAATTCGTCAATTACATCATGTATAGTTTTTTCATATTGTGTTTGATATAATATAAATTTGAATATTGTCTTAAAATGTTCTAATGTACCAATTATATTATTTACTGCAAATGCTGATATAGCTAATTGCATAGGTTTATCATATCTAATAGTTTTAGTATAATAAATTCCTTCTTTAACATAACCAAGCTTTTCATATTTTTTATTTTCTTTATCACTTCCGTTTTTTATGGTTAATTTTTGTTCATAAACATCTATAATGAAAAATGCATCATATATTGGAACACCAGTTGCGCAACAATATAATTTATGAATTTTTGGATTAAACTTTTGTAAAGAGTCAAGTTCTACTATATTCAACTTTGTTACACTGACTGTCAAATATAATAATTGTGCATTTTTATAATTAAACCAATACACTCCATATTTTAAAACATTTAAATCTCTATTATTATCTGGTTCCAAACTAAATGCTCTAATTAGTGTTTTGGTAGATTTTTTATAATAAATAGATTCTTTATTTTTTACTAATGGAAAAATATATTCATCTATAAAATGATGAATTAAGTAATTAAATAATTCATTAACTTTAAACTTTTTTATATTAACAATTGCACATAATTTGTCTTTTACTACTGTATCATGTGGAGTAAAATTGTTAATAGATCTATATCCATCTGGAAAATCAAATAAATTGTAATTATCGACAAATATATTATTAATAAGTTCAAGATCTTCTTTTAATGGAATATCATATTTATTTGTAAAATTCCAATAGATAAAGTCTGTATTATTTGATATCAAATCACCAATTTGAATTTTTATTGGTTTATTTTTGTAAGATCTTACGCAATTGTCGTTTATTATAGCTAATTGAGGATATACAGTATATGCGTGTTCATAATAATAATTACATGAATCTAGAGTTTTTATTCTTTCTTCAACTAGTTTTTTAACTGAATTACAAATGTATAGATGTGCTTTTTCATCAGTCATTAAATAAATAGTATATCTCGATAATTCAAAATTATAAGATATACCTGCATTTATATAAGTATTATATTCTTCTTCGGGGTCTTCTTGTAGTATTCCATCAATATACATTTTTTTATTATATGATGTGTTAATAATCTCATCTGCTAATAAAAGAATAATTTTTTCGACATTTGAGTATCTAAAATATCGCATGATGCACAATATGGTGTTTATATAATAAATAAAATTCATTTTTGCTTTTTTGTTAAAATTGAATTTTTTTCATTTCATATATTATTTCATCAAATAGACATAAATATGGCACATCAAATAGACATAAATATGGCACAACAATATGCAAACCAAATTAAACAATTACATAATGATAAAGATGAAAACCAAGACGTTCACGAAGATACAAATAAAGATGCAAATGAAGATAATGAAAATACTAAGTATAAAAGTAAAATACTGAATGATATTATTCTAATTTTTAAAAAGGAAGATGTTGATAATTTAATGATAGAATCAGCGCTACATGATAGCTCTAATTACATATTATTTCATAAAATTACTTCAAAATACATAACATGTATTGATAAGTTAGTTTTATTAGAATTATTAGCAACTCAATATTATAAAAATTATGAAATATCATCATATTTTAAAAAAACATTTAAAAAATATGTTAATGAGTATGTTGATACTTTATTGTGGGAAAGCATTTTAATAAAAATAGATTATAGTTATTACATTTTTAAAAAAAGACGATTACCTTATGTTAATGTTATGGATCCAACATGGAAAAAAATAAACATTGACTCAACAAAAGAGGAATATAATTTTAACAATGATAGAACATTAATAACATCTAATAGTCATAATTGTACTACGTGGGATGTGTTAGATTTTGTTCATAATAACAATATTGATGAACAAGTATATATAATTAAAAATTTGTTTAAATTAGGATTAATACATTATGCTGTAAAACTATTTATTCATAATTTGATGTCTCCTGTTACATGTCATATTATAAAAAATAAAGATGTTTGGAAATACGTTGGAGCATTAATAAATGTAGACAAACAGTTTTATGATCCAGTAAATTATGGCTGCTGTTACGCCATGTATATATTAAAACACGAAGAGTTAATTGTGTCAAATAAAATAAATCAAAATCATAGATTTGTATTTACTATAGATGAGGCAACAAATTTACCTAATTTTAGTAATACACATATAGAAAATAGTCCATATGTAATGCAAATAATTGGAGAAAAATATATTGCAGATTCATGTATTTTTAGATTAGTAGGAAATCGCAAAATAAATACAAAAGAAGAATTTTTAAGAAGATTCCATTTACTTACTGGAGGCGCTTTCGAAAATATTAATTTGAAAGAGTATTCTGCAAGTATAACAGGATCTATATTAATTCCATGCGCACATGTTAGTCCTCTTGAAGAATTATTTAAAAATTCTAAATTCAATAGAGGTTCATATTCACATACTCCAAATGATGATTTTCTAAATTATAGTGAATATTATTATCCGTCGTATGATAGTTTAAACGAAGAAGAATATTATCAAAATACAAAAAACAAAAAAACACCAAATGTTAGACTTAATGGTTATGTTAAGGAATTCAAAAATACCTCATGGGTTCAAGAATATTTAAATAACCCTTTCATAACTGAAATTAATCAAACAAGTAAAGATGAACAAATTAAAATACAAAATGTAGTTGATGAATTAGATCTTGATCTTGATGAAGAATTTAATGAACAAGATATTAACAATAATACACCACAAAAAATTAACAAAGGTGAAATGTCTGATATAGATTTGTCAATAACTGGTAACATAGAAACATTTATTAAAAACACTATTATTATTTACACTGCTATAGTTAATAATTGTAAAAATAAAGGTCCTGTTTACATTGAAGAAGTGATTACGCATTCGTCATTTAAATACAAAATTTATGGTCCTGGCTTAACTAGACCCATAGATGTATTTAACATTTCATTTCAACCTATTAGAATGATAAAAACATTTCATGTTAATTGTGTAAAAATGTATTACACTGATAATCTTTATATGTTAAGATCATGTGTTTCCACTTTGTTAAGTGGAGTAAGCGAAACTTACAATTGGATAAGTTGTAATAAAATAGCTTTGCAGATCTTTTTCAAATATATACAAAAAGGTTTCACAATAATATTCAAAAAATCAGAACAAAAAATATTTAATGATTACATAATCAACAATGAAAAACTTAATAAAATTATGAATTATATTAACATTAAACCAGAAAAAATGTATTGTAGCATAACTTCTCAACATATCTTCTTCAGACCTCACCTTTATGGAGGAATAAGAGAAAATCTTAAAATATACTCAATTAATGTTCCGTATGTAAATAACATATTACAAATTCCTAGATTCAATCCTATTACAAAACGAGGTAATATAAAAGTCAGATCACATAATAAATTAAATCATCCAAATTACAATTTGATCAGTTTTTAAGTAAATAAATATCTTATAATCAATTAACCATTTAACAAGTCAGGGGTAATATATTACCCTTAAGTAATTTCTAACTTGTTAAAATTTTCAATTAATTATTGAAAATAAGTTAACTTTTAAATAGTTTTAATTTGGTATAAAACTTTAAAAGGTTAATCATTGAAATAACAAGATATTTTATTTTTTAAGTATGTGCTTCTAACTGATCCATGTACCACCATTCGCGGCCTTCATTTTCTGCTAACTCTGCTTCTAGATATGGTTGTAATGAATATTTATTATACGCTGCTCTTATATCTTGTGATGCCTTTGCTTGAACTCCCATAAATTTCATTCTATTACATAATAGATTATCTCCATCAGATCCCATATGAATGTAATATTTTCTTATATCATCACCTTCTGATGCCGCAGGATTGTAGAAATCAATGTCAAATTCAGTGTCATTCTTTTTTTCAGGTTCAGGAATAATAGCATTTTCTGGTTCTACATCATCAATATATTTATTTGACATTGACTCTTTTATATTACTATCATTAAAATCAAAATTTGCCATGTCATAACTATTTAATTCACTTATGTTTTGAACATTGTCAATATTTACCATACCATTATTTGCCATATCATTACCATTTGCCATATTATGACTATTTGCCATATTATGACTAAATAATTCTTCTTTAAATTTACCTCTTTGAGATTCAGCGTTAATATCATCAAATATATTTTTCATAGTTTTTGTTTTGTTATGTCCACAAACTGACATGTTTTTCTTATTATGTTTATTACTCAATTTATAAACAACACCAATGCCAAAACATCCTAATAATAGCATAGGTATATTCTCTTCAAATTTGCTCATAACATTGATTTTATTTAGAATTTTATCTCCATCAATCCGCATCAACATTGCGATAAAAATTATACATACAATTATTAAAAAAATAAAATTTATTAATTCTTCTTCCATATTATATTATGGCAAATAATTTTTAACCTTTTTAAAATTAGATTTATTTTGATTCATCAATAACTTCATAATACTCTTCGTCAACAAGTTGCTCGTCAACAAGTTGCTCGTCAACAAGTTGCTCGTCAACAAGTTGCTCGTCAACAAGTTGCTCATTGACATTATCTTCGATTTCATTATATTCAACTTTATCTTTATCTTCATCTTCATCTTCGATTTCATTATCATTATCTTCAACTTTATCTTCGATTTCAATTTCTTCTTCAACATTATCTTTTTTATTTAAAATATCTGAAATATTTGTTTCGTCTTCTTCTGTTGTGTGGGTTGGAGTTTCATTCGTAGAGGTTGCTCCTTTGTCAAACATAGCAAAATTATTATTTAACATATTAAATAATCCTTTAATTTTTGGATCTTTAATTTTACCAGATTGATTACTCATCTTATGTAAATGTGAAATAATCATTCTAAATTCTCTTGTAAGTCTTGCATCATTACTTGACTGATTACTTACATCAATAATAAAACTTTCAATAATAATATTAGGATTCGCACTTGCTACTGATTCTCTATAATATCCATTGAAATTATTTTTCAATAATCCAATACTTTCACTAATTCTTCTGAATGCATTATTACACCTGTTAAGTCCAGGTTGTTTTTTAAGTTTTTCTAGACATGACATTAATATAGTAGAAAACTCATCAATATCAACATCTGGACTTGTTACAGTTTTATATAATTCATATAAATTTTCATACAGTTTTGACAAAACACACAATACGTATTTTTTTACCATTGGTGTAATTTTATCATCAATCCACAACAATTTTAAGTCAAACGTAGAAAAAGGCAAAATACAAAAACTCAAACCAGGTTCTTGCATAATAAAATTATCTTTTAAGTTTTTAGGATCAATAAAATGATCACTGTATTTCTTCAAATTGCCACAAACAACAATTAATTTTTGTACATAATTATGATTTTTAAGATTTCTATATACTAAATTTACTTCATCTTTCTTCATCTTTTCATAATGATCTGCTTGTAATTCAATGTTAAAATTAGTTTGCTCCTTTAGTTCATCAGCAAATTTTGATATTTGAGCTAGTCCTGGTACAAATTTTGGAAAATCCTCTTTAAATAAAACCCATTCAGAAAACTGTTTCAATACTTTGTAAACTTGAGATAAACAAGTATTAACCGCGATAATTTTTGGAATAATAATTGATGGCTCGGCGTCAGTAATTCCCATCATATTATCAAAAAGTTCTGTAATTCTTGTTGTAGATATATCATCTTTCCCAAGGGTTTTTTTCATTACTTTAGTTTTAACACGTCTCGCCATTTTTAATTTGTATATTATATCTTATTCTTTAACTTTAATAAAAAATATAAAATTTATTCAACAATAGTCAGTAAATCTGATTCAGTACTATCATCATCGTCATCATCAATTTCGTTAACACAATTATCATTTTTGTCATTTTTTTCACAATTACCATTTTTTTCAACTTCATTTTTATCATTTTTTTCACAATTACCATTTTTGTTATCATTTTCAACATACATAATTCGACTAATAGAATTTTTATCACATAATCTTTTATTATTTTTTATTGATTCTTCAACCACTTCAGCTTTTCTTTTCTTTGGTGTATATTTTTTTGCTAATCTTACATGTTCCATACCTTTATGTTTGTAACATAATATTGGATTATTACCTATTAATCCATAAAATGGTCTACGTTGACAATCATTATATGAACACGTAGTATGTCTTAAATTAACATGATGTGGTTTTTTATGAGCAAAACAATATTCTGGTGTTGCTTTTTTTCTTGAATTAATAAATGCTGCATTTATTAATGCAGCGCTAATATTTGAAGAAGATGAAGTAATATTAGTATTTATATTTGAAGATGTATTTGAAGATGATGATGAAGAAATATTAGTATTTGAAGATGATGATGAAGAAATATTAGTATTTGATGTTGTATTTGATGAAGAAATATGTGTATTTGAAGAAGATGATAAAGTATAATTTTTTTCACCATATAAAGCATGTTTTTTACAACCTGTGTGTTTACATAATTTACTTTTTAAATTAACGTAATTTGGTTGAATATGTTTTTTACATACAAGTGGAATTTTATCTTCTAAGTTTCCATATCTTGCTAGACTTTGACAGTTTTCAATAATACAGTTTTTTATTTTTAAGTTTATATGTTTTTCTTGTTTGTGTTCAAAACAAAACATAATATTAGTCTTTTTACCAGTTTCTTTATCTCCGTAATATGCATTTCTGTTACATCCTACAAATGCACATGTTGTATTATTTAAATTAACATGTTCAGAGGTTTTATGCTTAGAGCAATATAAAGCAATTTTTGTACCAACTAAACCATAACTTGGCTGTCTCATACATTCTTTATATTTACACATTTTATGATTAACATTAACATGATAACTAGATTTATGCTCAAAACAATATAATGCTCGACGTTTGCCACCATCATAATATGGTGCTTCTTCTCCATTTAATTTTAACAAAGTATAATCAATACCAAAACTTGGTTGTTTTGTGCAACCTTTTTGAAGACATGTTCTACTTCTTAAATTAATATGTTCAGGTAATTTATGTTTGTAACAATAAATTAATGACTTTGATAATGGAGCAAAGTTATCAATATTACATAAACCATAAGATGCTACTTTTTGACAATCCGGCATCTCACATCTTTTATCTCTTACATTAATCATTTTATGATTTTTATGAGCTTTGCAAAATATACCTTTTTTTGTCCCAGGATCATTAAATATAGCTATTTTATTACAATTTTCAAAAGTACATAGAGCCATTTGTGTTATTTTATAATTTACTATTAAGATTGTATATATTTAATTTTATATTCAATTTTTCAATGATATATAAAAATAATACAATACATACTTTTATATTAAATAATATTTTGCTAATAAGATATATTTAATACAAAATGTCAAACGATTCTTCACAAGCTCCTGATGATAACATACGATTTGTTAACATTAATGATGAACAAATTGCTGAAAGACTTGAAAGATTAAGAAGTTGTGATCCTGATGAAATTAATAATATATATGATGAGTTCTCACGCGCTGCAGTTAGAATGCTAACTTTCTCAAAGAAAAAATGCGCTAAAATGGACGAAGAAATTATTGTAGAAGTTGAAAGACTATCGAGATTGATTAATATTGCTCCGAATTTTGAAAAATTTCACAGATGTATTGATAAAATATATCAGGTTCGTGAAAAAATACTTAATCGAGATGAAGATTTTTTTATCAAAAAAGACTACACTGGAGTTATTAAAAAAGATGAAAAACAACAAATGTTAGAAACATTGAAAGAAGTAATTTTAACATGCTGGGATAGTTTAGATGATAGAGATAAAAATTTCTACTGGAATCAAGCTCTGATTATGTTAAAACAAGTATTAAGATTTAAAATACTATTGCAAAATCAACTAAACACAACAGAAATTTAACCATTTAACTTATTAACTTGTTAACTTATTAACTTGTTAACTTATTAACTTATTAACTTGTTAACTTATTAACTTGTTAAAATTATTCCGAGAGACCCTATGGGTACTTAACTATTTAACTTATTAACGTTAAAAAATTGAAATTAATACAAATTTATACATAATAGTATAAAAATGAGTATTTGTATACATGGTGATTGTGGTCAATACGCTACATATGGAAATATTATAAAAAAACGTGCTTTATATTGTGAAAATCATAAGCTAAGTGATAGTGTTAATTTAAAATTAAAAAAATGCTTAATTGAAGCTTGTAATAATTTTCCTGAGTATGGTCAAATTGGTTCTAGTATTGCATTTTATTGTGCTCTTCATAAGCGAGAATCAGATGTTGATTTGAAAAAAAAGTCGATATTATGCAGATTTGAAAACTGTGCAAGAATAGCATGCTATGGAGAACCAAGTATTATAATAAAAAAATCAAAATTAGCGCAAACAAATTGTATTCAATTAACTACTCAATTAACTACTCAATCAAATTGTATACAAACAAGTAATATTCAATTAACAACTCAAATAACTACTCAATTAACTACTCAATCAAATTGTATACAAACAAACAACTATAATAATACCGAACAAGAGGAAGCTCATAATATTACAGAAACACTCGATCCTTCGCAATATGAAGATGATGATATTATAGTAGTTGATAATAGGAAAAGTAAATTATTTTGCTCATTACATAAAAAACCACATCATGTTAATAATAAAAACAGAATGTGTGCGTATGATAATTGTAGAAAATTTGCAATTTATGGAGATCCTAATAAAAAAGGTTGTAAATTATATTGTGATATACATAAACTACCTACTCATGAAAAAATAAGATATAGAAGATGTCTATTTAATGGATGTACTAAACAACCTAGTTTCGGATTAATAGGTACAAAATCAGCTAAGTTTTGTTCTGATCATAAACCATATGATTATGTTGATGTAAAAAATAAGAAAAAATATAATAATTGTATTATTGGTGATTGTTCAAAACTTGCATGTTATGGAGAACCTTATACAACAAAAAAATTATATTGTTCTGATCATAAAAAAGCACACCATGTTGATAACAACAAAAAAAGATGCAGACATGAAGATTGTATTAAAATAGCTTGTTTTGGATTTAAAAATAGTACAGAAGGAGATATTAATTTCTTATATTGTAAAGATCATAAATTACCTCATCATGTTGAACTTAAAAAACGCATTTGTATACAAGAAAATTGCAATACATATTGTGCATTTGGACCCATTGATGGTATCCCAATATATTGTGCTAATCATAAGTTACCTGATCATGTTAATCTAAAAATTAAAAAATGTAAGAGCAGAGGGTGTTTAAAACAAGCGTATTATGGATTACCTGGAGATAAAACTATGTATTGTGACGATCATAAGTTTCCTGGGCACGTATATAATAAAACAAGAAAATGTTTATTTGATGGTTGCGAAAAACAACCTAGTTTTGGAGAACCTGATGATAATGCAGATGAGACAAAAAAGTCTAAACCAATATACTGTGCTGAACATAAATTATCACATCATGTTAATTTAAAATTAAAAAATTGTGCATATATAAATTGTACTATTAGAGTTTACCCTAATAAAAATAAAAATAAAAATAATAGCGACTTATGTACATTTCATGCTAGCTTAATTAATATTAATAATGATGAAGGAAATAACGGAAATGATGAAAATAATTTACGTGGTATAAGTAATTTGAGCGAAACAAGCAATGTAAGTATTTTGAGTAATTTGAATGATGTAAGTAATTTGAATGATGTAAGTAATTTCAATACCACAAGTAATTTGAATACATCAAGTAATTTGAATAATAATATTGTGAGAAAATTTTCACGTAAAAAGAAATGTATTATTGAAGGATGCATAAAATCACCTATTTATGGATTATTAAAAAAACACAGTAGTCGTATTGCAGATGAAATACATTTGTATAAAAATATAATTAAAAAACATGCAACACATTGCTCAACACATAAGTTACCTGATCATGTTAATATGAAAGTTAAATTTTGTGAGAATCTTGATTGTTATAATCCTGCATTACATGGTGAACCAAATGGTTCAGCAATATTTTGCACTGCGCATAGATTACCTAATCATGTACCTTTGAAATATAAAACTTGCAAATTTAATGGTTGTTATAAACAACCTGCTTTTGGAGAAAAAAATACTAGAACTGCTTTATATTGTAATGCCCATAAACTACCTGGGTATGAATATGTTAAGCGACCCAAAAGAAAATTAAACAAAATTACAGATACAACTGAAAAAGTTGTACAAAAAATAGTATCTGAAAAAGTTGTACAAAAAACAGTATCTGAAAAAGATGTACAACAAATCACACCTAGAAAAGTGGGTAGACCACGTAAACATGCTAAAATATCGGCTGAAAAAAAAAGAAAAAATAATAAAAAGAAACTTGAAAAATCTAATAAAAAACAAAAACTTATTGATACAAGTCACATAACAAAAAACATAAAGATGGCTATTGATGAAGTATACTCGAAAAGCGCACAAATATTTTGATTAAATTAATCTAATTTTTTAAAAGGTTAATATGATAAAAAATTGAATTATTTTTTAGTATTTAAGAGCCTTCTAATATTTCAAATGAGTCAATCACAAAACGTTGTATCTGTGCCTGCTGTTGCTTCCGCTAATACCAAGTTTGACTTGGACGAAATTGTGGCAAAAAAGTTGACTCATAATCAATTTTATGACTTGTTGTTGAGTTGTTGTATACCTGAATCTTTGACTTTTCCACCAATTTTTGACAATATTGCTCATGATTTATGCTCCAAATATATGGATGCATACAAAGCAAAACAAGATACTGAACCATATTTGGATTATATCACGATGTTTGAGTCTTTCGTTAAGGTTAATTCCAATATGGATGTTGACATCATGGATAAGTATCTGAAAGGTTACTCCTTCTCTGAACCAATTCTGATTTATCCTGGTGAAAAATCAGATTCTGATGACGAACTCGAAGTTCACAATGAAGAATCTAATTAATAAAATGAAAAAAAATCAATCTTATGATTGGTTTAATTTTCTTTTTTAACTATTTAACCTATTAAGTGTTCATAGGGTTTCTTGAAATAATCTTATTTTGTCAAATTTTTACTTCAAATCTGTTATGATACCAATTAATTTTGAAAAACTTTCTCTTATTATTATTTTTTGTCCAATTTCGATATAATATGGTCTTTTAACAAATTCAAAATCAATTAAGCAAATATCACCTGTTCTTATTATTGGATGTTCTTCTTCATTGTTTGTTTGATTACTTGTTTGGTTACTCGTGTAATTTGATTTGTTACCTTTGTTATATATTTTTGTTATTTTAACTGGTCCTCTTATTATTCCACAATTAATATAACCAATATATCCAATAGAGATTGTGGTACTATGATGCATAACTTTAATTTTTGCAGTAATAGTTTTATAAATAGTAGGTATTTCTTTCATTAAAATCATACCATTTTTAATGTCGGATCTTTTTAGTTTTTTCTTTACACATATACAACCACGTCTTCCTGCTTTTAAAATATTAACTGAATATCTATAATCATTATGAATACTTCTTATTTTTGTTAGTAAGAAATTTTCAGGCATATTATGAAATGGACCAATATATAATTCATCATCAATACTAATATCAATACCACTCGTTCCTATTAAAATTAGACCAAACCCATGAATAATTAAAACATGTTCAATGGTAAAACATTTGTTGATATGATGATTTACTTTACTATAACTGCTAATAATATTTTTTAATATTGGAATATTATAACCAGTTTTATTAGAAATATGTAATATTGGAACTACTGATTTTAAATTATTGCTAATTTTTGCCAAATCATCATTTGTTTTTATTACATATGTAGGGTTTCTCATAATTTTTAATCTTTGTTTAATGTCATTAGTCAATTCTTGAGTTATATCATTTGGTATTAAGTCTGTTTTAGTCATCAAAATTAAAATTGATATATCAAGCATGCTAGCAAGTTTAATGTGTTCCATAGTTACGGAAGTAATTTTGTCACTAATACATACTATTGCTAAATCAGGATAACTAGATATAATACCTCTTATAGTAGTTTTTAAATATACTTCATGTCCAGGATTATCGACAAAAGATATAATTTTATTATCATACTTGATATATTGGTAATTAATATCCGAGGTTCTACCTGAAGAAATCTCATGTGGATGTCTTAAAATTAAATTTCTATTAGAACCATTTCCGTCATCTAATTTATTCTTAACAAGACTACCTATTAGGGTAGATTTTCCACCATCGACATTACCTAATATTATAACTGTTAATTCATCGCAATTTTCACTATTTATAGATTCGTATTTTTTCATTTAAAATCTATATTATTATATAGGTTTATGTTTATATATTATGTTCATATTCAATTTTTAACATAATAAAGTTTTAACCTTCTAACGTATTTAACAAATAGATTAATCTAAAGTTTTATAGTATATGGTAATAAAAAAAATGAATTATAATACGCTATTAACAGCGAAAAAAGTCAAATCAAAAATGGTTTTAGACGGCTCTCGTATGCAATCTTATCAATCTGAGACTCCAAAACTAATTGTGTGTCTCGAAAATGAATCATGCCAAGTAGATTCAGTCATGAATTTGCCTGGAATGTTTCAAATGGAAAATGGACAAATTGTTCCAACTGCCAAAATTTTCGAAAATGGGGTTTCTTACCATATCGAAAAGCTCGGAAATGAAGACTTATTTTCATGTTTGGAAAATCTTGAAAGTTCGTCCATCGGGGAATTTGAGTCTTCTTCAAGCTTATCTTCGAACTCATCTTCGAACTCATCTTCAAGCTCATCTTCGAACTCATCTTCGAACTCAGAGTTTGATCAGCTTTTGGATGATTTGCGAAAATGGGTTAAACGAATTCTGGGTGTGTATCCAGAATTAGATGAAACTTGTGACAAAATTGCTCAGTTCATACTTGATTACTTTGATTGCGTGGTTGCAGTCACTGATAATTCTGGTGAACATGAATTCCTCACTATCGAAGAAGTCTTTTATGACATGATTGGTGACTGCAGATTCAAGGTGCTCGACGATGAAACAAAGTCGTATGTGTATCCATTGATATTCTTCAGAAACAAAGTCAAGAACATAAAAGACTAGTCAGTTATGTTTTTCTTTCTTTTTTTTCTTTCTTTTTTTTCTTTCTTCTCTTTTCTTTCTTCTCTTTTCTTTTTATATACATTAGTTAAAAACACCAAACATTAAATGGTTAAAAAAAGAAAGAAAAACAAACTACTCAACGAGTAACTTATTATTAACTTAATGATCGATTTGCATGAACTTTTGTTCATATTCAACTGCAATTTGCAGCATCAGCCCTTCAACAGCATTGGGAGTTTGATCGATTTGATGGTAAGATCTTACTGAAATGCATTCCAAAATGGTAATGCAGTAATTGAAAAGTCTGAGAAAATGGCTGACTTCTTCTTGACGTTTCAGATCTTTCAACTTCATAGTTGCGAGATCGCCAATGTTTTCATGCATTTCCATGACCTTTAAAACAGATTCGAGCAGCGCAAAAAGAGGAGATTTTCCAATCGTTACGTGTCTTGAGAAAAGCTCTACGCACATACTGATAACCGCGTACTCAGTATTCTCGTTTGCCAAAGCACGAAGAATTTTGGAAGAATTCGGTAATAACCGAAGCATGGTTCTGATTTCGGAATCTGACTTGTTTCTCGGGTCAATTTCTTTTGGCAATTCGCAATTCATAAGAGCAGCAACAAAGCGTACGTATTTATTGAGAGTTTCTTCTTGCTCTTCTGGAGAATTAATTACTCCAAGATTATGGATCATCTTGCTTTTGACAAATTCGCGCATTTTGTCATTGTGTTCATTGTGATTATCATGTCCATCCAGATAACAAATCTTTAACTCACTTGGAGTAGTTCGCGGAGTATTAATTCGCAACTTAAGATTTTTTGAGAACATTTTTGCAAATTTGTATTAATGATCTCTGATTAATTACTATAATAATATTCAATTTTTTAACCATTTAACAAGTTAAGATTAACCATTTAACAAGTTAAGATTAAATCATGGAACACTATAGGTATTTAATAAGTCAGGGGGTAATATATTACCCTTTAATATGATAAATGACTATAATAATGTATAATACCTTAATATACTTTTTTTCATTTCGTCTGTTTTTAATTCTAAAATAATATTTTCAGCTTTAAATTTTCCATTTAATATGTTATACATATCACATTTTAAGTAATCATCGGTAATATCAACATATAAATTTTTTCCATGATATACAGAAACATTTATTTTATTCGAAGCTTCTAACATAAAATTGATATCTTTCTTAACAATTTCAATGTTAATATCAAATTTTATGTCAGGACATTCATAAAAATAGTGAGATATTTTTGCATTTTTCCATAAATTGTACAATAATAATGGTTTTTCTAAATATTTTATATAAATAAAATCATCCATATTATCTTATATTTTATATACAATAAATGGAAAATAACTCTAATAATAAAAATATTGATGATGAAAGACCAGATAACATAGCATTTGATATTTCATTAGATGGAGATAATAAAGGAAATAATGATGGTGAAGTGAGTAATGAGGTAAGTGAAGAGGGTAATAATAATACGAATGAATTGAGTAATGAAGTGAGTAATGAAATGAGTAATGAAGTGAATAACAATAATGGTGAAGAAAATAATAATATGGAAAACTTTGATTTAAACTTATTTACATTAAATATTGTAAAACATAGAGACCCATATGAACAAAATAATAACTCGAGCGGAGAAAAATATGATAAAAACATTGATAATGCGTTAAAAGAAGAAGAACAAGCAAAAGAAAATTACACAAGACATTATGAGTCTGTATTATATCAATTAAGTGAAGAACAAGAACAAGAAAGATTGAGAAAAAGTCTTAAAGAAGATTATAATCCAGTAATTATTATAAAAGATGAATTAGAAGCATTTTTTAATTCAAAATTAATGATATACACTTTAGTTATAATTATAATTGTCTTATTATATTTGTGGTATAATGGATTCTTTGAAGATGTTATGCCTAAAAAACACAAGAAAAAAAAACATCATAAACTAAAACATTACATGAGTAATCAAAATTATGATAAATTTAAATACAATGACTCTCGTCTAGTCGACTCGCAACTTGATAATTCACAACTTATTGACTATAATTTCATTAAAGTAGTATAATTATTAACCATTTAATTAGTTATACATTAACTGCTTCTTTGTAGTTATAATTAGTATGTTGATTTGGGTATCCTTTTGGATTGCTGTAATATAAAGTACCATTAATTTTTTTGTTATAAGCTATATGTGTATGTCCCCATGCCCAAAGAATTACATTTTTATTAATTAATTTTGAACAATCAGACATATAAGCTGGATCATAGGAATTCTCATTAAAATTTTCTTTCAAAATTGGACAATGATGTGTTAATATAATTATACTTTCTCCATTTGTTATTGATTTTTTAATTTGTGTTTTGATATAATTATAATTTTTTATAAATAAATTTGATATATCTGTAGAGTTAATATTTCTTAATTGTTTTTTTTCTCCAACATAAATACATTTATAATCAGACATAACTTTTTGTATTCTTTCTCTTTGTTTTTCGGGAATAAATGTCCATAAAGTACTACCTATAATTGCATAATTTTTATTTTTATACTTTAATCTTAAAGTATTATTATTTAAAAATGCTAATTTTGGTGAAGTTTTTTTAAAAAAGTCTTTAATCTTGATTGATGTAGCTTTTATGGTTGATTCTGATGTAGGAGTTTCAGATTTACTAATATAATATTCATGATTTCCAGCAACAAATATTATTAATTTATACAAAGGTAATATTTCTGTTATAAATCTTTCAAACACATCAAAATCTACTTTTGAAACACAACAACAAATATCACCCAATAAAACTAAAATATCTGCTGCAGGTTTAACAAAATTAAATTTTTGTTTTTCTTGATGAAACTCAAGATGTAAATCACTCACTATTTGTAAAGGCAACATTTATTATATAATCTTATCTTTTAATTTTTATACAAAAATAAAATATGGTTAAAATTAAAATTGAAAATATAATAATAAATAAAACAAACAAAATAATATGGCAGGTCAAAGCAATGATGCTATTATAATTGATATGTTAAAATCAGCAACATATGATAATACACCAATTATGACATACGATTTTACTAAAGCTAAAGTAATCAAAGTATATGACGGAGATACATTTTGGATTGCAGCGGTTATAGAAAATAAAATTTATAGATTTTCCGTGAGACTTTTTGGTTGCGACTGTTCAGAAATTAAAGGAGGAACTGAAGAATCTAAATTACATGCACAAAAAGCAAAAGAATTTGTAAAGAATGCAATTTTAAATAAAATAATCGATATTGAAGTATTAAATGGAAAAAAATATGATGGAAAATTAATTACGGAAAAATATGGAAGACTCATAGCAAAAATTAAATATTATGATAATCAAAACAATAAACTTGATTTAACTGAAGAACTTCTTAAAAATAATCTCGCTTATGCTTATTTTGGAGGAACAAAACAATCTTAACCAATGAATATATGGGTGTGATATGTTAGTGATAATAAATATATAAGTAAAATATTTCTTTTCTTTTTTATTTATAATATAACATGGCTTATGAAACTTTACCGAGACATAAATTATTTAATATACATAATTCTGGCAGTACTGATGTGAAACAAATATCTACTAATGAAGATAGTATTTCTGTTCATATAAAAAAAGATGAAAAAGTATTATTTCATAAAGATTATACTGAATTTAAAAATCCAATTGTATTAACAGACCCTGATTTATCTTATGGATATATATACAAAGAAAATAAAAATTTACTATGGCAATACAACGAAGAAGAACCTATAAATTTGACAAATGTCAGTGAATCAAATAACACGCAGATAAATAATACATTAAACAAGTTTGATGAAAAAATAAACAAGTTTGATGAAAAAATTAACCAACTTGAATCAAATAACACGCAGATAAATAATACATCAAACAAGTTCGAAACTCTTCAAGATCTTATTAACTCTGTAAAAGAAAAATGTGATCAATTGGATGTATCTTGCAATGATAAAAATTTTAGTGTTTTTGGTTCATTGCAAGATTTAAATTCAAAATATAGTAGTGTTCAATTAGATATTAATAAATTATCATCTGCTTTAAATTCTACAAAAAATCAAATAGCTGAACAATATAATTATGAAAATAAAAAAGTTATAGAATTAATGCAAACTGAATTATCAAATATAAATGAAAAAATATTAAAAAATCAAGAAGCTTATCAAAACATATTTCATCTTGATATGAATAGTCAAATAGCAGAATTAAAAAATGAAGCACAAGAAAAATATAAACATTATGATAAACATTTAGAGTTATTAAATAATATTAGTGAATATAAAAAAACCGCTGATTTATCTTTCAATACAATTAGTGATTTGTCATTACTTGTAGAATACAATACAACCGAAACTGAAAAAATAAACAAAAAATTAGAAAATAGTCAGAATGAAACTGAACAAATAAACAAAAAATTAGAAAATAGTCAAAATGAAACCGATCAAATAAACAAAAAATTAGAAAATAGTCAAAATGAAACTGATCAAATAAACAAAAAATTAGAAAATAGTCAGAATGAAACTGAACAAATAAAAAAACAAATTCAATCCGATATTGAACAATTAAATCAAAAAATTCAAACAATTAGTGATGTATTAAATATACAAAATTCTAAATTATCAAATTCTTTAGCTAGTTTTTTATCTGAAGAAATTGAAACTAAATTATCTGAACAAAATGATAAATTATCAACTCAACTAAAGAAATATAATGATACTATTAACAACAAACAAGATAAGATAGAAAATATCATAACAGAAGAAATTAATAAATCAAAAGTTAAAAATATGTTTGAATATAAAAATGTTAAATATGGTGATGTTGTAGGAGTTAATTTTGAAGGAATTGTAGAAAAAATTTCAGGATGTCATTGGGATAATATACTTAATACAGAAACAAATAAAATAACATTCTATACTTATAATTCAAAAAACATTTTTATATTTTATGAAGATACTACATTGGAAATATTTGATATGATAGGAAAATCATTAAATAAAATTAAACTCAACATTAAACTTAATTCAGATTCAAAAATTACATTTATTAAAAATGACAACCAAGCGAATTTTTCCACAAACTTGTCTTCGAACTTGTCTTCGAACTTGTCAACGAACTTGTCTTCGAACTTGTCAGAATATTCATTTGATATTATGATACTCCCTTCTATTGAAGATAATGTTTTTTACTTGACTAAGATAATTAATATCAACAATGAACTTAAAATAGAAAAAAAGTCATTTGACTATACTTCATTAAACGAACAAATTGTTGATTTTGATATTTTGTATGATGAAAATATCAAAACTTTAATTTTATGTTTATTTGTATATGAAAAAGAGTTTTCAGTAAATAATAAAATTATTATATCATTACTCAATAGTAGCAATTTAGAAATAGGTTATACAAATCAAAATGTTTTGAAAGATATTATATTAGAAAAAAATAATAACATAAAAATAATCCCAATACCGGGTAATAACATACTAATATCATATCATAATATTAAATTTTTCGTATTATTACCAAGTAATTACAATGATGCATTTTCTGTTTCAATCCCTTATATTAACAATGATAGTATAACTTGTTATGATATATTATATGTTGATGGCAACATAGTAAGTGTAGAAAAAAATATAGCAAATTCATACTTTTTGTGTTTAATGGATATAAAAGGTCTTGAATTGAAACAATTACAATGTAAAATAATAGAAAATCCTAACATAAAATTTGTAAGTATTCTCAAAGATTATTCTGCTAACGGGTTTGTTTTGTTTTACACAAAGAAAAATAAGTTATATATTCAAACAATAAATAGCTCTACAAATAATATCAAATTTAAAGTAAATTATTATGTTAACACCGATTGTAAAAATTTTAAGATATTTGAATTTATGAAATCATACATAATATTTATGCAAAATGTTAATAACTTAGAAATTAGATATTTTAATAACCACTATGGTCTTGATCCAAAATCGTTTATTGGTATAGTTGAAAATATTAATTCTGATTCCGCAGAGTTAGTATTAAAAGGCAATGTATTTCAATCAAATCATAATTATCCTAATTCGTATATTGGGAAAAAAATATATTTTGTATTTGATAAAGAATTTCCTGATAATTTGTCCGTTGATAATGATAGTAATGTATTTATAGGAACATGTATATCAAAGAATAAGATATTAATAAGATAAAAAAGATAAAATATGTAATATAGAACTAAATGATATGATATTACTAGAAATTATTATCATATTAATTATAGCTGCTATTGCTATGTATTATTTAAATGAAGCCGCAAATTTTTTGAGTAATACTATTAACTCGGCATTTAAAGGTGTTGGAGGTGTAATTAAAGGAACTGGTAATGTAGCGGGAAGCATTGTTAAACCAGTTACTGGGCTAGCAAAGCCAGTTGAAAATTTAATTCATTTAATACCAGGATTGTAAAATATTATTTTATATAATATAAAATGTGGTTATATATTTTGTTGATTATTGTTCTCTTGTGGTGGGTTCATGAACATTTGTTTGTAAAAATTATTAGATTTCATAGACCAACATGTCCTTATTGCGTAAATACTGAAGAAGAATGGAAAAAATTTAAAAGATGGGCATTATTTTCAAAATACAGATGCGTTGAAATAAATTTAAGTAACGCAAGTCCGCGTGAACAAAAAATAATTTCACAATATGAAATCAAATCAGTTCCAACTATTATGCTACTTAATCCAGACGGAACGGCAACAAAATATAATGGACAACGCGATTGTCGTTCATTAATTCAATGGGTGAGTTAACTCTTGTTATGTACTCGATACTATATCAAATATTCTATCAAATATTTCTGCTGAAAATAAGTTATCAAATGTGAATAATAATTGTTCTAAACATATAATTTGTTTTTTTGTTAAATATATATCTCTATCCCATAAATAATTATGTTCTAATATTACACCACTATTTTTATAATATGTACTATATTCTTTAAAATCATTAAAATGAATACCATCTTTCTCGATAGATACTTCAGGTAATTTATTTATTATTTTCCATAAATAAGTATAAGAACCGTTATCATCATATGATACATATGCTACACTTCTTAAAACAAAATATTTTTCGGTAATTTCGTTATTGCATTTTTCTTTCGAATTAGGTTTGTGTTTACTATTTATATGTTTATCAATAAGTGAGTTTTTATTAATTAATGCTAAAGTATTATTAGTGTCATTTGGCTTTTCTTTTTTCTCTTTTTTCTCTTTATCTTTTTTTACACTTTTTTTTGGTAAGTCATTTGACAAGTCGTTAGACAAGTCACTCGACAAGTCATTTGACAAGTTACTTTTTAATGATTTTTTATCATATTCATCTGATTGGTCAGATTGGCTAGATTGACTAGATTCTGAACTTGAAGTGTTATTCATATTAGCTAATTTATCATTTAATTTATCGATTTTATTTTTTGCAGCAAGTATATTCAAATTATCGGCAATAAAATTAACAAAAATTGTTATCATATCAAGTAAAATTTCTTTATCTTCTTTTGAATAAATATCAGTTGCTTTTAGTAATTTTTTAAATTTAATAAAACTTACGTATTTTTTTGATTTAGTTTTGAATAAATTTTCAACAAATTTTTTATTAAATTTTATATCATTTGTTGTAAAATTATATAACTCATTACTATTTATATTTTCATAATTTTCTATATATATTTCGGCATTACTTATTTCTTCATTTTCATCAAAATATCTATTAACAGTTTTAATATATGTTTTATAAGTAAAACTCTTAAGAACTGATTCTGGTAATGAGTCCATATTTTGTTTGTTAAGTTAATTGATAAATAAATTTCAATTTTAACTAGTTAGAAATTACTTAAGGGTAATACATTACTCCTGACTTGTTAAATGGTTAAATAATTGTTTGTAATTTATTTATTATCCATGGTAATAATTTCATAAAATTGACACGAATTGGTTTGTTATTTTCGAATATTACAAAATCTTTGTTTATGCCATTTATAATATTTGCTAATAAGATTTCTTCTTCATTTACTGAAAGTCTTCCATTTTGATCTATTATAACTGATCGACCTTTATTTTCTGAATTATAAATACCCGAAATATAACATTCATCTTTGTCTTGACCAATTCTAATTACGTTTTTATCATTAATATTACCTTCTGAACCAATCAGTATATTATCATGTTCATCAGACCTATAAGAAAGGCCAGAATAATTTCCAATTGCCAAGTTATTATAACCTTCTTTTAAATTAGATAATGAGCAACATCCGTATGCTAAATTGTTGTTTCCATCTAGTAAACTGTTCAATGCTTTATATCCTATCGATGAGTTACAATTTCCATCTTTTAAGGTTTGTAATGACATTGTACCAATTGAAATATTATAATTATTATTTGTTTTATTTAAAATATTTTGTAATGAGTATAAACCAAAAGATATGTTACCAGTTGCATTATCAGAAAGTGGTTTTTGATTTGATAATATGTTAATTAATGATTGATTACCCAAAAATAAATTATCATTAAAATTATTTAAAATATTATCTTGTAAATTAACTTTACCAGTTTGACAATTGTATGATAATAATTTGTTAATCGAAATGATGTTATTTGAATTTGTGTTATTTGAATTTGTGTTATTTGAATTTAAGTTAAAATAAATTGGATCTATAAAAAAAGAGTTTGATTCTCCAATAATGGATCCTAATAATAAACAATTACTAACTGAATTATCAGAAACATCAGCAGAAGATCCTATTATTATATTATTATTACCATACGCGAGTGTTTTTGAGTTGTTGTCTCCAATAAGAATATTACAATAACCAGTTAATAAATTATTACCAGAAATTCCTCCGACTATTGTATTATATGATGCATTAACATTAATTGCTGAACTACTTCCGATTACTGTATTAAAATCACCATTACATTTTTTTAAAGTATTATCTCCAATAGACACGTTATTTACCCCACTTGAATTATACATCATAGCGTGACTTCCAACAGCCGTGTTACGAGACGCCAAATTTTTCATTAATGTTTGACTTCCAACAGCAGTGTTATTATTAGCTTGAGTTAAACATGATAATGTAGAATAACCTAAAGCCGTGTTATTATTAGACAAATTAGTATCATTCATATTTTCTAAAGAGTAAGAACCATATGCTGAATTTTTAAAAGAAAAATCACCAGAACCAGATATAATGGCTGAGTTATATCCTTCTTTAATATTTGATAGTATTTTAATTTCATCACAAATTATGTCATTTGTATCATCTTTATTTATAATTGTTATATTTTGTGTAGTTAAATCTGATTTACTTTTTTTAACTACCATTCCATATGATTTGTAATAATATTTATTTTGTTTACATGATGATTTGTGAATCAAATTATTAGAATTATGAATATTATATTTGTTATCGTGACAATCACACAATATTGTGTTATCAATAGGTCCCCAACTAATTTCGCCAGATGAAGGATTATAAAATAGTAAATTTTTTTGATATGTTCCTAAATTTTCTGTATATTGTTGTATAAATTTGGGATCTAAATATGTTGAATTTGATTTTTTTGCATAAATACTGTTTCCCATTAATAAAACATGATCTAAATTATCAACAAAATCAGAATTGTTTCCTAACACAATGTTATTAGAACCTTGAATAATATTATTTAAATTATTATTACCTAAAATTATGTTATTATTTGAAGATACTGCTAACTTTAATGATGAATTTCCTAAGATTGTATTAAATGAACCAATATTATTTACTTCTAAATTATTACTTCCTATCGAAACATTGTTACTTCCATTGTTACATATCATACTACTAATTCCTATCGAAATATTATTATCACATGATGCAAACTCCATATTATGATCTCCTATAGAAATATTATTTGATCCACTGATATTTGTTAATACATTATTTCCTATAGCAAGATTTGAGTTACCAGCACAAGTGTTTAATGAATAATTTCCTATAGCAATGTTATTTTTTGATCCAGTATTTAATATTTCTAATGATTTTGTACCTAAATTTATGTTTTCCATTATACAAAACAATATATTATTGATTATTATAATTATTCTTTTATTCTTTTTATAAGAAAATTAAATTTATGGTGTTTTTTTCTTAATTGATTTTGAAACAGGTTTCTTTACAGGTTTCTTAACAGGTTTTGAAACAAGTTTTGTATTAGAAAGTTGAGGTAATTGTATTGAAGGTAATTGAGTTGGTTCAGTTTGAAGTTCGGGTTGTGTTGAAGGTAATTGTTCATTTTGTTGAGTTTCAGGTTCGGACAAAGTTAATTCGGGTTCTATATTTTGTTCAGTTTGAGGTTCGGGCAAAGTTAATTCGGGTTCTATATTTTGTTCAGTTTGAGGTTCGGGCAAAGTTAATTCGGGTTCTATATTTTGTTCATTTTGAGGTAAAGTTAATTCGGGTAAATCATTTTGTTTATTTTGCATATTGTTAATTTTATTATTAAGATGTTTTATCATTTCTAATAATATTGGAATTAGTTCTGTATATTTTACCGTGTTGTTACATGTTAAATTTGGATCAATTTGTTTTACATCTTCATATAATAGACCATAATGTTCTGTTTGTAGAATTTTACCATTTTCAACAAATTGTAAATTAAATTTTTCGGAACTTAAATTAAAATATTTTATTATGTCTTCTTCTTTAAGTTTTTTATTTTCGGCAGTATTGGTTCTGTTTGTAATATAACTTCCTATTAATCCATTTTCTTTTATCACTATGGAAGCACCAACAGATTGTTGAGATTTAATAGCTGGAATATAACATGTATGAAGTTCATCTCCAATTCTTAAAATATCATCTCCCAAATCATCAATTAATTCGTTTCCAATAATTATGTTATTACTATAATTTTTTGTTGTTGATTTATTTCCGATAATTATATTTGTATTTCCTGTTGAAATTAAATTACCAGCTTCATTACCAAATACTATGTTATTATTGCTATTAGAATTAAGTAGAGAATCATTTCCTACAGCGATGTTATTATTTCCTAAATTATTATTAAATAAACTATTAACTCCTACAGCAATATTTAAATTTCCTGTAATGTTATTATACATACTTTTACTACCGACAGCTGTATTCGAAAAACCTTTTGAATTCAATAATACTTCATATCCCAATGCGGTATTATCATTGCTCTCAATATTTGCACATAAACTATGTACTCCGATAGATGTGTTTGAAATTCCTGTTTTGTTATTAAATAAAGCACAATCACCTATCGCAATGTTAAAATTTGTATTATTATTTTTTAATGCATTATTTCCTATAGCAATGTTTGAGCTTCCTATTTTGTTATTAAATAAACTATCATTACCACAAGAAATATTTGACATTCCTGTATCATTTAAAAACTGCGAACTATTGCCAAAAGAAATATTATTTGATGAATTGCAATTATACAAAGAATGATAACCTAGCGAAATATTTGATACTCCACTAATGTTATTATATAAATTTTCATGTCCAACTGCAATATTATATTCACCATTAATATTATTATATAAGCTCCCAGAACCTAATGCCAAATTCTGATTACCAGATACATTTTTATACATTGCTCTACTACCGACGGCTAAATTATAAATTCCTGTTTCATTATTTCGTAGACTATCACATCCAATTGATGTATTTGATGAACCTGAAATATTTTTATTTAATGCGTGATTTCCTAATGCCGTATTGCAATTATTAATATTATTTTCTAATGCTCCAACACCTACTGCAGTATTATCAAATCCCGAAGAATTATTTTTTAAAGAATTATAACCAACAGCAGTATTATCAAATCCCGAAGAATTATTTTTTAAAGAATTAACTCCAAATGCTGAATTATTATTACAATTATTTCCAAATACATTTTCTAATGCATGAGCACCAAAAGCAGAATTATTTGCCATTGATGTATTGTTTGATGTATTGTTTGATATGTTATTAGTTGATATGTTATTTGATGAGTTATTAGTTGATGTCAAAGTTAATGTGTTATAATATTCTTCTATTTTACTTAAAGCATTTAAACCTGCTCGAGTATTATTATTTCCAATTGAATCTATTGTGTTATTATTTTGTAATGTCGGTGAACCATATGAAACTAATCCTGTATTTTTATCATAACATAAAGCATAATATGAATTTTTATGCTGAATATATTTTGGCGCAATATATGCTTTACCATCTGTATATCCTTCAGATAGATCTCCAATCAATAAAGTGTTTTCTTCAGTTGGTGTGTTATTATGAGAATTTGTACCAATGTAAATATTATTACTACCAATTACCAAATGATCTCCAGCATTATATCCTATTGCTAAATTAGATGAACCGTTTTTTAATTGACATAAAGCTTGATTACCAATAGAAACATTATAATTACCATTCAAACTAGCATTAAGACTTTGTGTTCCTAATGCAGTATTACCTGAACCATTAACATTATTTTTCATAGATTCATAACCAACTACAACATTATCAGAACCTAATGAAAATGTTAGGCTCTGATCACCAACCGCTACATTATTTCGACCAACTACATTTGTTGCCAAACTGTCATGTCCCACTGCAATGTTATTAGTAGAATTATTATTTTTTAGTGAATTATTACCGATTGCTACGTTATGAGTTCCATAAATGTTTTTATATAATGTATTATTTCCTAAAGAAATATTATTATCTGCCGTACTAAAATATTGCGATTTATATCCTATTGCGATATTATTATTATTTGTATGATTCGTAAATAAAGCCTGAGTACCAAATGCTAAATTATGTTGTCCTGTTGTATTTGAAAATGCCGCACAATAACCAACTGCAATGTTTTCATCAGCTTGATTATTATGTAATGACTGTGACCCAAAAGCACAATTTTTTTTATTAATTTTACTATTATATAAACTACAATAACCAAACGCACAATTTTCTGATGATTCTAAATCATCTTCTAAATTACCTAATGCTCCAGCACCAAATGCTGAATTTTCTTTACCACTATTTGAATATCCTCCAATAGTTAAACAACGCGATCCAAATCTCGTATTTGTAGGTAATAGTAATAGTGATGAGTTTGATGTTGATGAGTTAGTTGATAATGAGTTAGATAATGAGTTTGATGTTGATGAGTTAGTCGATAATGAGATATTTGGTAATAAATATGAAGTACCAAAAGATTCAGTATTTACACTTGGTAAATTAATTTTTCCATATGTCATGCTTGAAGTATTCACATCATAAAATACAATATAATTATCACCATTTTTTGGATTGTTAGGTAGTAATTTTCGTGATACTAGATTTTGTGATACTAGATTTTGTGATACTAGATTTTGCACCAATGAGTTTTCCATGAAATTGTATGAGAGATTATATTTAATAATTTGATCGAAACTTTATAAGGTTAATATAATATAATATAATATATTTTGCAATGTCATCAAATAGTGGAATTGATGTAAAATTGTTGTTAATAGAACAACAAAAATCAATTGATTATGATGAAAAAAGATATTTAGGTAGAAATAGTAAATTAAATGCTCAAGCAAAAGACAATGAAAAAACTATATTGAGATCAAACCAATTTAATATTCAATCATTATTTGGTTTAAATAATATTTATAGATTAAGATCAGAATTATATCCTGGTGCGAATTTTAAACGCGAATATATTGTGTTAGACACTGTGAACAGGATTCCTGATGACAAAACGCAAAATTTAAAATGGAATTATGTGTCTACAAATGTATATCAACCAACTGCAGTTGCAACTAAATCTCCTGTTCGTGATTTAGTAGGAATGAGAATTTATCCAATTCATTTACATGGTAATTTAGGAAATTCTGGAAGATACAGATGGACATTTACTATATTAATTGAAGAATTTGAAGAACAAGCATTTATAGCACATCAATCGCGCAGGTTTCATTTTATGATGAGATACACTAATATAGTTCCACCAGATTTAACTCCAGTTAATGATGGATTTTTTTGGTTTAATCATCCAATAACTACTATTGATACTTTAACTGTAACTATTGCAAACCCATTAGTAGATGTTAATTTATTATCATCAGTTTCTCCATATAATAATTCGTCTGTCGTAACTGTAACAACAACTACTATTGAAGTACGATTAGGATTTAATCCTAATTTTACTATCGGAAATAGATTTAATTTTGATAATTGGAGTACTACTGATCCTACTGCTGATTCGGAAGCAATTAGAATTATAAATGATTATGGCGGTCATGTACTTTTATCAGGAACAAGTACATTACTTTTTGCAATTTCTCCCTCTATTCCTCCCTTGGTGGGAGCACTTGATGGAAAAATGTTTCTTATTTACAACGAATCACTACGACTTGTTATTCCTTTAGAGTTAATATTCATAGATCCCAATACTAACGAAATTGATACATAAAAAATTTGAAGGTAATATAATACTTTAATACAATCTTAACCATTTAACAAGTTTTAATTTGGTATAAAACTTAGATTAATGAAATTAATCTGTTGATCAAAGTATTTGATCGAAACTTTAAAAGGTTAACAAGTTTTAATTTGGTATAAAACTTTAAACAAAAATAAATATAGTATGTGTAAATTTTGCGGAGATGTATTATCCCCAGGATATTTTGATCATAATATTATTCGCAGAAGTGAAATGGGTTGTTATATGATTAAAAGTAATACAATACCGGATAATGACATAATAATAGAATTAAGATTATTAAATAAAATAAAAATTCCTAATTTACCTAATTTAGTATATTTAGAAATTGATAATACAAATAGTGATTTTTTATTTATACCTCCAACTTTAGTTAATTTAGAAAAATTAATTACTACTTGTAAAATATTATATATACCTGAAACATTAGTTAAATTATACTATGTTGAAAATAGAAATTACATATTTAGTAATACATTTTATATTCCTGACAAGTTAAGAAAAGAGTTATTAGAAAATTATTCATACATAACATCTAAGATTGATAAAAATTATAATAATCTAAAATTATTACAAAACTTAGTTAAACAAGATAAAATGATGATAATAAAATATAGAAAAATTAGAAAAATTATTTATGACTCAAACTATATGTCTGGATATTTTGCAAAAAAAAGATTACTAAGATTTTTAGGTAAAAATAAATAAGTTAATATGACTTTTTAATGGTTAAAAAATAAATAAGTTAATATGACTTTTTAATGGTTAAAAAATAAATAAGGAATTATTTTAATCATCTTCATCTTCAGATTCGGAATCGTAGTTCTCGTCTTCTGAGTCTTCGACATCATCTTCATCATCCATTAATTTAGAATTAACTTTATCATTATCATCTGCTTCTTCTTTACCATTTTTCTTTTCAGAATTTAATCGTTCAGCTCTTTCTTTAATCAAACAGTCAATGTTAATTGATCTTAAATAATCTTCAATATGGGGGTGTTCGTAATTTTCAGCAACTTCAATAGCTGCTTTAATTTCAACTGCACCTTGATTAATAATATATCTTACAATGTTAAGATTACCACTTTTACATGCTGCGTGGAACAGTTCATTAATGTATTTTAATTTTTTTCTTTCAGGAATCAAGTCAAAGTATTTCTTTACTAATTCTTCGCTTTTTCCATATTCGCATAGTCCGTAGCAAATTGTTGCATATGGAATATATCCTTTCAAATTAGAGATAATATAAATAATTAGTTCTTCATTTCCATAAATACCTGCATGTTTTAAAGCAATAGTAGTGTCATATCTGTTTTCTAGTCTTGATAAATACTTTACTACACTTTCCTTGCCATGCAACAAAGCATAATGGAGAGCTTCATTAATATCATAATCTTTATTAGTTAAATCAGGTAATTCACGATCTTGTTTAATTATTTTCAATAAAGTTGTATTTAATTTAACAATCTGATTTGTTACATCATCTCCATCATAATTAACTACAAATAGTTCATTTTCTGCTTTAAATTCATCAATATTCTTCTCTTCTTTAATTTTTCTTTCTTTCCTATCTTTGATTCTTTCGGCAATTTTATCTTTTCTTTTCTTTTCAACTAGTTCATATTTTAGTCGTTTCTTAGTTTCCTCATCTAAAGTAGGATCTTGTGATGGGTCATAATCATCCAGACTGTTCATAAGATCAACTGGTAATGCGGTAGACTTAATGCTAGTTTGAGAATCAGACATTTTATGTATGTATATATTGTATTAATTTATATTCTTATATAAAATTCAATTTTTGTTTTTGTTTAAATTTTAGCAATAGCAGCTATTATTCCTAATATAATACTTACAATTATAATAGTAATTATGGTATATTTAACATACCTACATTTTGAATTAATATGCGAATCTATATTATTTAAGTCTGTTATAATACTATTTTGTATTTTTTCCATAATTTCTAAGTGTATTTTATTTTTAATTTCAAGTGGTATTTCTTCTTTACATAATAGACATTGACTTATATTTACTATACATTCTTTATGATATTTATGTGTACAGGTTAGTTCCTCATATTCGGAGCTTATAGGTTCTGAACAAACACTACAATAGCTTCTTATGTCCATAATATGATGTGATGTGTTGTGGGTATTATATAATATTATCTGTGTCAATTTAATATGTTAAAAGAATAATATGTTAAAGGTTGATAAAAAATTGAATATACTATAGTAAAATAACTTGCAAAATTACAAAAATGCTTATTGCTCCTTTATCTCTGATGACATGCTCCTTTGATGGATTAGAGGTTAAGCCTGTTAGTGAAGAAGATTTTATGTCGTTTAACATAGTAATACAAAATATGTATAAAAATGGATATATTATGTCATTCATTATTGGGGAGGAACTAAAAATGATGATTAATGACATACTCTTGGCTTTGAACCATCAAACAACCTTTTTCAATAATATGATGGGGTTATACACCAACATAATAAAACTGATCAATAATGTTGGGTTGATTCATGAAAAGGTGTACCGCCACATTTATATTTTCAAGCTAGTTATTGAAATCATCAATAACTATTTTGAATTTATGAATCAGTCTATGCGGGACATATTAAGTGTTGTCAAAATTAATAGAACTTACATGCTTAAGTTTGCGATTGATATTCACATTCAGCAAAACAATATGATGCATTTGAACAATTACATGCACATTTGTAATGATCTGTTTTCTCAATCTATTGAGAAATAATAATTTTTCTTTTTTAACCATTTAACTTTTTAAGTACACATAGGGTCTCCTGAAATAATCTTAATTTGTTAATAAAATTGAATTTATATTTAATAGTAAAGTAAATAGGACAATTAACAATAATGTCGGCAAGTTATGTTGAAACATATGTTGTTGGATATAATTTTCAAATGTTCAAAGATATAGTAAGAATACTTTACCAAATTATCAAATCTATCAACAAGGATTATGTTTGCAATTATAGTAAAATATTATGTTCTAAAATATTTGAATTGAATGGTACATCTATTCAAGTTCATGGGTTATTTAAAACTAAAACAAAAATGATAACAAATGAATCAACCAAATTTTATCAGTATATCGAGCAAATTAAAAACATAAAAAAAGTGTTGATAACACTGGCCTCCGTAATTGATAATAAAAAAATTGTTTATGTTGATGAAGATATAACATACTCATATTTAATAAAAAAACGAGAAGAATTGGAATGTTTATTTAATTATTGTATTGTTGACATGTTACAATATGATATAACTGAAACTAAACTTTCAAAACTACAAAAAACAAAAAAAACATATTGGATAGATAGAGAAATTCTATGTCTTGGATTTCAAATAAAAACTCAAGAATTAGAGTTTCAAAAAAAGATTAACAAATTTATATCTGCTGCTTCAACATATGTTAGTCTTAGCCAATATATTAAAAAATATGAAATAACAACAAATGATATAATTGAAGTATTAAATTACGATAATCAGCTAAATGAATTGAGAAAAAGGTACATTTAACCATTTAAAAAATTGAATATTTTTTTGGTATTTAAGGGTCTTTATCAAGATGAATAATATCAAAGTTACTGATAATGAAGTTAATGTTATTGACAATGAAGTTACTGAAGTTATTAATGACAATGAAGTCAATGATGACAGTTTATTTGGTCATTCTTCTTCTGATAACAATGATATTGATGAAATTGTCAATGAAGCTGAAAATGATGAAGAAAACGATAACGAAGTTAACAAAGTTGACGATAATGATGAAGTTGTCAATGAAGCTGTTATTTTGGTTCAGTTTGAAGCAATGAAATGTTCCGGAGATGATTATATCTTTGGATCAGTTAATAGTGAACAATTGTCAACTTTGATCAAAAAAATGACCATTAAGAGTTCTGAACAGGCTATAATGCCTTCAGTATTTGTTGATTCCACAATGCAGGCAGTGAATCGTTTGAAAATTATATTCAAGATGAAAGTTTTGAATAATAATTACTCCGCGTTTTACGTGATGCAAGTTCTTGCTTCGTATCTTGGGGATGTTCTCGATTATGTCATGATTCGTCAAAACAGAGCCGCGTACAAATTCTTGTACAAATTGTACTGCACCTGCATTGTTGCTGACTGTAATGACGGTCGTGTCAAACATTACTACAGAATGATGTTCGAACCTGATGGTCTCCAGAACAGAATGGAGCATCTTTCCAAGGTAAACGAAAACGTTCGCTTGGAGTTTGTTCAAAAACATTCGACCATGTTGAAGGAGTATCTTGAAAATCCTCATTTTTAACCATTTAACAGGTCAGGGGTAATACATTACCCTTAATTATTTTTACCTTGTTAAAATTTTTCTTTCTTTCTTTCTTTTTTCTCAATCTCAATCTCTTATTTCTTTATTTCTTTTTTCTTATTTCTTAATCTTTCTTTCTTATTTCTCATTTCTTTTTTATTCTTTTAACTTACCATATATGTTAATTCAAGTGGAACATAAAATCTATAAAAATCAAAATATATTGTTCCTGATGTTTGTGTACCAACTATAGGAGGAAAATTAATATATTTTATATTATCATTTGGTGGATATATTATTAGTTCAGCACTATCAAATGGATTAGAAACCTCACCAACATAAACAATACCATATGGAGGATTATTTAGTAATTCAATTAATACTTTGTCAGCTACTGGGTTATCTGTCATAAAATTTGAAATATAAATTCTGTCTAAATTATATGTACCATATGGAATTTGTGTTGATACTGATGTACGAATAGAAAATGCACCACCTGCTGTTCCATATGGTGGAGTAACTGGTGCTAAATAAGTAAAATTAAATGTATCGGGAGGTAATGGCATTTTTCTATAAGGACTTCCAAAAGAAACAGATATTTTGTCTATTGTAGTAATAGGATGAGTAAATTCAAATAGTCCATTATTTCCATCTGTATATCTATAAATATATTCTGTTTGTCCAACAAGATCTGCTCCTCTCCAAAATATAAGATCATAATTAGGTGGTGTTAAATTTTCTACATAAGTTCTTAATGTTCCCCAGAAATGAAATCTGGAATTATCGGTTGCATTTAATGGATCATATGGCCCGCTTTTTGTTGGTTCTAATGGTCCAATAAATGACTGCGCAGAAAATTCAGGAATAAATACAGTCAAAACAGACTGCGGAGATATATAATTTGTATCAATAATATTCATATTCATATCATAAATTCTCATACTAACAATATCACGAATAGCACCAAGTGCATTAACAGAACCTTGAACTATATTATTATTATTTTGAAAATACCATGTTGTAGTTGTACGGTCAAGTGATTCGCTTGCTCTAAATCTTCTATCAAGAAGAATATATGCTTTTTTATATTTTGGATTAACTGCTTTTACTATTTCTGTTTTATCTAAATTTAATATAGTTTCAACATTTACTAGATTCTGATCTTGTAATAAATTTTCATCTGTGTGTAATGAGTTTTGATCTGTTTGTAATAAATTCATCTCTATTCTATTAATTTTTTCATCATCATTTACTTTCTGATTTTTAAGTTCATAAATTAACAATTCTTTTATATCAACAGACATTCTTATATCATTATATTTATTTTATATTTTATACACAATTGGATAAAAGATCAATGTGTTATATATTTTATAAATAATCTAGATTTGATGAAAGATAAAATAAATATAATGATATAAGAATGTCTGTTGATATAAAAGAATATTTAAAATTAGTTATTAATCAACCTGATAATGATAAAAGTGATAATAGAGTAATAGATAATACGGAAGAAAAGGAAACCATATCAAAAGCATCTATTCAGCAATTTTTAACGGCGAAATCAATTTATGATTTACAAAATATTATTAATCCATCAACAAGATACAAAAAAAATTATTTAATATTAGACAGCAGATATAGAATTCCGTCTAGCAGTACAACATTATTTAGATGGCGATATGCAGAAACTGCAAATAATCAATTAGGTGTTGTAAACTCTATTGATACAATTAAAAATATAGTTTCAATGAAATTAATGCAAGCGTCATTTGGTTATTTATTTGATCAATTAGATTCATATAATAATAATAGAATATCAATTCTAGTAAATGAGTTATTATCACAATCATTTATTTCTGACGCGGATACAAATTATCATTGGATACTGCGAAGAGTATTTAATGTAGATACATCATCATATAATAGGGATAAAACTCAAATATTACAAACAGAAAATTTTAATGATGGAATTTATAATTTTGTAAAACCTGTAACAAAATTAGATACCCTAAGTATTTCATTTGCTGATCCAGTTAATCAGCTATCGTTATGGCCAGATTACATAAAAATTAAATTTAATTGGTCTGCTCCGACTAACGCAACTTTAAATTACATTTACAATGACCCACCAGTTGTCAGTATGTATGCTTACAATCAGTCAATGGTATTTATTTCTAATTTTACAACAGCCACGCCATACAATACTAATGATCAACAACTAATTTCATTCATAAATAGTCCATTTGGTTTACAAATAGAAGCTATTTCCGGTAATGCATTTGTTGTAAATATTCCTGCATCTATTTTAGCTTTACCTGTTAATCCGATTGCAGATTTAGAGCTTGAAGCTTATTTTGCTCTTAGTAGATTTATTTTGCCAATTGAATTTACTTATATAACATAGGAAATTTGATATAAAACATAAAGATTTGACTTCTTAAAATAATCTAGACTTATCAAATTGTTAATCCAGGTATGAGATTTCAAAAGGAAAGATAAATCTAAATCTATTATTATATCCATTAATACTTAAATTACTAATTGGCGATACTACTGGATTAAGAATAGTAATATTAAATGTATAAGTAGTAACGCTTGATATAGAATTTCCCGCAAATGAATTAACAATACTAATATCAGTAACATCAGCAGTTGGATCATTAGTTGTAAAATTATTAAAAAACACTTTATCACCATTAACTAAATTATGTGGTACTTCTGTTCTTATTGTAATAAGACTTGGAGCATAAGTAGTAAATGTACACGACATGACATCGGGTGGCATAATTATTTGATTTACTGGATCAGAAAAACTTAAAGATAAAGTGTTTAATTCTGTTATAGGGATGTTAAAATTTATAATTCCATCATGAAAATCTTCTATTTGTAGCGGAGTTAATCCTGCATAGTTAGAAAAATCATATCTAAATTTTAATATTAAATGATATTCACTACTTGATTTAAAATTACTATCAGAAAATTCTAATATTCGTACACCTAATCTATATGTTAATGGGTTAATAGCATATGTAGGAAATACTGTTTGCATTAGTTTTATGCTTGTTATATTACGAATTGTTTCTGTAGTATTAAACACACCTATGGATCTATTTGCATTATCAGAGTATATCCATTGATAAACTCCGTTATTTATAGAGTTTTTATACCATGAGTCTAATAAAATATATTTTTTTTTGCAAGCTTTAGGATTAAATACTTTTTTCAAAATATTCACATTGTTAATACCACATATTGAACCTATATTAATATTTTTCAATAAAATAGATGAATCTACTTGATTCTCATTTTGCTTAATAATCTGTGTATTACTTTCATCATTATATAATGATTCTAAATTTCTTCCTTGTGTGTTAATTTGTTCCATTCTTAATTTTGACAATTCATGTGTGTCATAAATATTTGCATAGTTATCATAAATATTTAAGTTTTGTAAAGAAAAATTTGAGTTATTTGAGTTTTGCAAAGGGTTTTTAGCTTCTAAAATGTCTTGTAATATTATATTTTCGATTGAATTTTTTAATTTATTTACTGATATTTCTTTATTTATTAGCATGTTTTTATATTTAATCATATCTAAATTATCAACATATTCTACTATATATAATACCTCCTGAGATGATAGCTCTCTTTGTAATTTTTTACTTATATTAAAAGATATTTCTGTAATGAATTTCTTATTACTCATTTAATCTTTTTATATAAAAATAGTAGTATCTTATATAATAAACTTTTATTCTTTTTATACAAAATTAATAGTATGTAATTTGTTATGTGTAATTTGTATATGTGTAATTTGTATATGTGTAATTTGTATGTAATTTACGTGTTTGTAAAAAATTAGAAAAAAGCTTTAAAATCATGCAAAAACACGCAATTTTACGAAATATAAAAAATTGAATTTCTTATTATTAATTAACAAGCATTCAGTGTTGAAATTAATTTTGAGATTTTCACTTTCAAAAAATGAGCTGCAGCAAACTTATCTTGTCTTCTAATGAACAATCTTCTAATGAACAATCTCCTAAGAGATCATTCACTACCATGAACAAAGGTGGTCTTAAGAATGTTTTGAAAACGATAATTTGGTGCTCTTCTCAGAAGAACCCTGATGCTACTGCACAAATTATTGTGATTCTTAAACTCTTAGAGGAAATCGAAGAACAAATAATCGTCTGGTCATCCGGAAACGGATTTAATGACGGCAAAGATGGCAAATATCCTAATCAAGAAGAGATGGAAATGACACTTCATGCAAAGTTCGAAAATGCCAGAGCTCCTTGTTTTGGTCTCGCAATTTTTAATGAGTTGTCCATATCTTGCAGGCTCTTGAAAAAGATCTTAGCAAATGACCCAATCTTGAAGGAATTGCCGATCAAGCTTGGTGCCGAGTACATCTACGATTATTTCCAGGGAAAGCCTATTGCGGCAATGCTGCAAATGGCTAAGACTCTCAGGGAAACCGGAAATGTTCAAGCAATCGAGGTTGCTAATCATTTCGAAGCATTCGTTGAACTGGTTGAAAAACTCAGAGCAGAGAAAAAGTTCGAAACGATGACAATCGATGACTGGGCTTCCATCATTCAAGGCGTCTTGAGAATCAATCCTTTCACGGATTTGGACAAGAAAGATTTCTTGAAGAATTTGGGATTGTCTGAAGAAATTCGGGCACTTTTCACTGATGAAAGAGCAATTGAGATGGTCATCAAGGTCATTTCAAACTTCAAACCAAATGGTTGTCACTCTGACTTCGTCAACATTCTTGCCAAGATTCTCAACCACGTTCGCGGAGTCGAAATTCCTACCAAGGAACAAGATGTCGTGACGTGTATCAGAGATGCAACTAAGTTGATTGAGGATGGTTTGAAATTCAAGAATCATGAGGTCAAAATCATCATGGATTGTGAATATGACGACTGGCTCTCCTGGGTCGTGTTCTATGTTCTCGGTTTCAAAATTGAGACCTACATCATGCTTCCCGCAGTTTCTGGCGAAATCGTTGTTGGAGGGAAACCTCACAAGTACTCCTTGGACAATCCGGAGTCTCGCGCGATCATCGAAAAATTTGCCAAATTTGGCAAAATTGTTCACCAAGAAGGACCTGCCAATGTGAAAGCGTTGATGGATTTCTTCCCTGGGTTCGCTAAATTGACGAAAATCGAAGAAACTCCTGCTCCTTCTAAGGAACAATAAATATAAAAACTTGAAGCTCTTCTTCTTGTTTTTTGTTTTTTCTTTTTTGTTAAAAATGAATAACAATAACATAATAATAACACAATATTAACATAACAATAACACAACAATAACAATGGATGGTTTATATTATTTAAATAAAGCATTAGGTAAAGTTCACGATTATAGGTGGTTTAAAGGAAACCCAAATAATATATCTATGTTAACAGCAGTAAAAACTATTATTGCAAATAATTGTACTACAATACTTTGTGATAAAATATCAAATAATTATTACTCAGAATTAGAAAATCTGTATTGTGAAAGCTCAAATATTACAAAAATTACAAAATTACATAAATTAAAAGTATTATTTTGTTCAAGTTGTCTTAATCTTCGTAATTTACCAAAATTATTAAACTTAAGATCTTTAGATTGCTCATTTACTTTTATAAAATCACTACCACATTTTCCAAAATTAGTAGCATTGTACTGTCATTATACTGATATTACTGAAATTCCAGAATATAAAGATCTTCAGAGATTATATTGTGCAAATACAAACATAAAAATATTACCAAATTTATCTCATTTATTTTATTTACGTTGCGAATCTACAAAATTATTATATATACCAGATACTCTACGGCTTAATTACTTAACATGCGATGATGATGTATTAATATCATCTGAAGTAGTTAAGAAACAACCTAATAATAAATATTATCTTGTATTTGTAAAATGTCAAAAAAATATAAAAATAAAACTAAAATTTCGTAATATAAAATACGCATACTCGCCATTATACCTAATTGGATATGGAGTAAAAAAACAATTAACTAAAATGATGATAAAATAAAATTGTTCTATGAGATTTAAAAAGCATTCTAATACATTCGACTAATTTGTTTTTTGTTATTATAACCCACAACATACAATGGATAATATGCATATTTTAAATGACGAAGTTTTTGTTTTAATTTTATTTTAATTTGACAATTGACAAAAACACTATACTTATCATTGTTTTCTTGTAGAATCATTGTTTCTGGTGATACTAAAACATCGTTATCACAATCTAAACTTATCATTGATTTTATTGTATCAGGAACATATTTAATTTTAGTTTGAGAAATAGATAATTTTTTTATATTTATTAGTGTATCAGGAATATATTCAACTTTTGTTCTAAATATTATCAATAAATGTAATTTTTTCAGATTTGCTGGAATGAATGCAATATCAGTATCATTACATATTAGTGTATTTAGGTTTTTAAAATTTTTTGATATTTTTTTGATATTTGTATTATTACATACAATAAATTCTAATTTTTTTAATGTATTAGGAATTTTTTGTGTTTTTGTAAAACTAATCCATAATACTCTTAAATTGGTAAAATTAGAAGGAATCCTTTTTATTTCAGTTTCAGAATATTGTAATTGTTCTAATTTTAATAAATTTTTTGGTAATTTATTAATTTTCATTAACATACAATTTAAAAGTATTAAATTTTCTAATTCATTTGGTATTGTTTTAACTTCATGACAACATACTAACATTTTAGTTTTAGCATGATATTTATTTTTACAAATCAAACACATTTGAAATATTGATTTGATATTAAAAAACAATATGTTTTGGTATTAAAAACCAATATGTTTTGATATTAAAAAC
>JACCDR010293749.1_pt1 | contig 39477 bp, 57 predicted proteins | sample 7446431 | NCBI WGS metagenome assembly JACCDR01 (sample SAMN15323443, study PRJNA562643) | freshwater metagenome | isolation source: river surface water | place: USA:Blue River Watershed | collected 2017-08-17
CATTAAAGAATATATTCTACAAAATGAACATACTACCACAAAACAAACTAAATGTTGTCCGGCAGGTAGTTAATGCTCTGGCTGTTAATTAGGGGAAGCGAAATGACTCAAGAAGAATTGAACGAGATCCTGAAAAAGCACGAGATGTGGCTTAATGAAGAGGAAGGCGGGGAGAAAGCTGGCTTGAGTGGGGCTGACTTAACTGGTGCTACTTTAGTAGGGGCTAACCTAACTAGGGCTAACTTAAGTGGGGCTGTGTTATGGAAGGCTGACTTAAGTGGGGCTAACTTAAGAAGGGCTAAGCTAAGTCAGTCTAACTTAGCTCTAGCAACATACGACTCACAAACAGTCTTCCCAGAAGGATTTAATCCAGAGAAACACAGTATGAGAAAGGTAGGATCATGACTGATATAAGCTATTTGTTAGGCAAATGTTTGCAGAAGATCGATGTCGAAGAGGATTTTAGAATATTATTCCATACCAAGGATGATGGAATATTGGCAATGGATCATCACCAAGATTGTTGTGAGCAAGTTAAGATAGAAGATATCACTGGTGATCTAAATGATCTAATAGGCAATCCTATTTTAATAGCAGAAGAGCGCACATCCACTACCAAAACTGAATGGGATAGCAAGACTTGGACTTTCTATGAATTAGCCACAATAAAAGGTTCTGTGACCATTAGGTGGCTTGGAGAGTCCAACGGCTATTACTCAGAAAGCGTTGATTTTGAATTAATAAGTGAAGGTACGAAATGACTAAAAGCACTCCACCAGAATTCTTAATAAATTATGGGCTAGCTGAGGCGGCTAATTTATTAGACATAGGCAAAACAACTTTACGCAAGATTATTGCGGATGGTGATCTACCATATGTGGTAATTGGTAAAAAGAAGAAGATTAATGCTGGGGATTTAAAGGAATATATTGAAAGGAATAAGAGATGCGAAAAAACGAACCGTACATCAGAATTTACCGGGGCATATACTACATCCACCACCGAATCCATAACAAGATATACCGCGTATCAACAGGGACAAAAGATGAAGCAGCGGCTAAACGCTGTCTCGCTGATTACCTAGATGGGTTATCATCACTTCCGGAAAAAAATGAAGTAACAGTTAATGATGCTATAAATATTTATTTAAAGGAGAAAGAGCATAAGGTCGCTATGGGTGAGATGCGTGACTCGAACTTTGCTAAACTGAGTAACTTTTTCAAACAGCCAAGATTATTGCTGGGGGATTTGTTCACTAGGCAAATTAATCGCAATGTTTGCCGACATTATATTGAGCGGAGAGTTAGAATGAACCCTGATATTTCTTCTTCGACTATCCGCACAGAGTTAGCTCATTTGAGAAGCGCTTTGTCGTTCTGTTTTAAGGAAGGACATATATATAATGATTTTATGTTTTACCTACCAAAAGCTTCTGCTCCACGGCAGAGGATATTAACTTTAGCGGAAATTAGAAAAATACTTATATATCGGTCTGATTCACACATTCGTAGATTCTGTATTATAGCGCTATGTACAGGTCAGCGAGCTGGGGCAATATTAGAACTTACCTTTGATAGAGTAGATTTTGACAAAGGTGTTCTGGATTTTAGCGACGCTTTTGTAAGTAATAAAAAGAGAGGCATAGTTTATATGAATAGCCTACTGCGTCTTGAACTTGAGAGTGCGAGAGCGTCTAATACATCAGAATATGTTATTGAATATAAAGGCAATGGTGTGAAATGTGTGAAGAATAGCCTAAAGACATTATTTAGAAACTTGGGCATTGAAGGTGCTTCGGCGCATACTTTAAAACATACTGCGGTAAGTTTATTTATGAATAGTGGGGTTTCCTCGTCAGAGTTATCATTAATGATCAATACTACTGAGCAGACTTTATCGAAACATTACTCGAAAGCTATTCCTGATTTTCTGAAACCGAAATATGAGATTATGGCTAATTTAATAAAGGTTAACGGTAAATGAAGTTTCTGTTTTGTGTTCAGGTGAACATTTTTTTACTGGTACTAATTATGGCTAAATCTTCTAGAAGCCGCAGAAATGCTGGTGCCGCTGAGAGGATTCGAACCCCCGACCTACGCATTACGAATGCGCTTATCTTGAGCGTTTCTGCCACTTTTTGCGCAGACAACATAACCCAATACCACAGATTTCCGCCATTTACTATCAACAACAATCCCAAAACGTGTTCACTTGAACACGCTTGAATTTTCAATCAACAAGGAAAAAGAAATGACCAAAACAATATATAACTTCGATGAACTCTATAATATCATACAAAATAATGAGCGGATTGCCCATCCATTCGAAATTGATTTTGATATTAAGAAATATGGAGGTGCGCTGTTAAGGCAAGCAGTAGAAAATAATGCCATATCACAGGTCATAGATTTGTTAGAACTTGGTGCTGACGTTAATAGTAGAAATGGAGGTGGTAGAACAGCATTATTCTACTGTAAATCACCACAAATGGTGAAGTTACTTCTTGGAGCAGGAGCCGATACGTCTATAAGGTGTTTTATAGATTATAGTGCTTACGGTTACATAGCAAAGTATGCATTATCTACAGACAGAGATGGTAATATGAATCCATTATATCAACCATATATAATTAGAGATCTAGATCGACGTGAGCAGATGCTAAATTTAATAATTGAAGCCGAGATTCAGCGTTTAAAACTAAACAAGGAGTAAAGAAATGACAGAAAAGATATTTAAGGTTTATGCAGAAATTAATGGAGAGTATGGGTTAATTTTAGCAGTTGGAAAAATTATCAGTGGTTTTCTCACTGATGAGGATTTTGAAAAGATGGAAAAAGCTATATTAGCAGATATACGGCTGCAGAAGGCGGAAGATCTAGGTAAATTCCTAATAATGCGGGCAGTCCCCGACCCCGATAATGATGAGAATCCATACCGTTTCATAATAGATGAAATTATGGATGTAAACGAAACTATTAAATTGGTGGAATAAATGACTAAACACCACATACTTTCACTTATAAAAAATGACGAAGACAGAGAGTTGCGCAAATTTCTTAAGGATATTTCAAAAGAAGAGCTCAACGAACATGCATGGGATTATCTCGAGGCGGCTATAGAATTTGGTAGATTCCACCCACTTTATGAGCTTATACAGGCTGGTATAGAAATCAACGTGACTGACATGCATAATGCTACCCCGCTTCATCTTGCTTTATACAAACAGGAGCATGACTTAGCATATTTATTGATCAGAAATGGTGCTGATCTCCGGGTCTACGATTTGTGGGACGAGCTCCCGCTACATACCGCTACTTTAGCATGCATCCCCGATCTAGTCGGGTGCATATTAAAAGAAGGTAATTTTGATATAGACACGCCAACACTCGGCGGCTGCACACCTTTATGGATCGCTACTTATAATAAAGATACCGAAATGATGAGTTACCTGCTGCGAAACGGAGCTGATCCTACAGTTAAATCCAGCAAGGGAGATTCTCCAATAGATATAGCTAATAAATATAAAGACAAAGAATTAATCAACCTACTTAAGGAGTATATAAAATGACTATAATTATTGGAATATTATTCTTTCTCGTAGCATTACAGATAATTGCCTTAATATGGTCTAATTGGCACTATATTGGAATAATAAAATTAAAAAGATTTGCCGATAGAAACATTGAAGAATTTATTATTAATCGAGATATCAATAGTGTTATAAAAGCATTAGATTATGGAATAGATATAAATAGACAAAACGAAAGTGGTATGTCTATTTTGCATATTGCGATTATATGTGGCAATAAAGATATAACTAATCTTCTTTTAGAGAAAGGTGCTGATCCCAATTTAGGAGATAAAAATCTAGACACACCATTACACTGGGCTATTTATACAAATAATCATAAGATAACCAATATACTCCTAGATAATAGAGCTAACCCTTTTTTAGAGAACAAACAATTCATTACGGCATACAAAACAGCAATGATAAGTAACAATCCAACATTAATTAACCTACTAAGGAGTTATAAAAATGACCATAAATTTAAGCGAACTAATTAGAAATAATAAAATAGATGAATTAGAACAGGCTATAAAAGAAGGAGTCGATATTAATAAAGCTAATGAGGATGGAGATTTCCCTCTATTCACAGCATTATATATTGGAAATCTAGAGGCGATGGCTTTACTATGTCGTTCTGGAGCTGACCTTACAATAAAAGATCCCTTAGATGGCTCTAATATATTGCATAAAGCTGTAATTATCAGTGACATGGATAGAATAGAATTACTCATGGCTCATAGCAAAGAAGATATTATAAATGCTATAGATTATTCAGGATCTACACCACTACATTATCTATCATCCATATCCAGAATAGAGGTTTTAACTGCTTTATCAGATACTATGAGACTCAACAGCGAATCATTAGAAATTAAAGATTTCCCCACAGAAATTAAATCACATATTATCGAACGCATTGAAATAGCTAAATACCTCTTAGATAGGGGGGTGAATGCTAATATTAAAAATTATACTGGTCTAACTGCATTAGATATAGCTAAAGATGGAGATATAGAATTACCGGAATTAATCAACCTACTTGAGGAGTATACGAGATGACAATTGATAATGAAAATATATTCCAAATGGCCGAGAATAACGATTTAAATAAACTAATTGTGGCTATTAAGGAAGGCGCATGTCCCAATAGCATCGATGAGCTTGGACGCCCATTAATCTTCCACTCCTTTAATGCCAAAATGTTTAATACTCTTATAGATCTTGGAGCGGATGTATTTTCTAAAACGCCCAGTCAGATGACTACTTTACACTACGCCGCTATGCAAGGAAACTATAAGGTTATAGAAAAACTAGTAAAAGCAGGAGTAGATATAAATAAGAAAGATGATCTTGGGAAGACGGGATTAGATTACGCATTAGCTTTTGCGAGATCACTAACATGTCATGGGAGTATACACACTATTTGGCAATTTGTGAAAAATGGTGCTGACATTAATAAGTGTGATAAAAGAAATTATCATCCGATGATTTGGGAGATTCTTGAAAAACTAAACACCTGCTATATTTCAGAAACATGTATGAACCAAGGAGAAACAAAATGACAAGCATGAATAAGGTGATTTTAATTGGAAATATCGGAGCAGATCCAGTGGTCAGGGCTACTCAGGATGGACGCGAGATAGCAATGATTTCTATAGCGACTACAGATTCCTGGAAAGATAAGACTTCTGGCGAGCGCAAGGATAAGACTGAATGGCACAAGGTTGTTGTCTTCTCACCTGGGCTAGTTGACTTTGTGAAAAAGTATATACATAAAGGAGATAAAGTATATGCTGAGGGTTCACTAACAACGCGTAAATGGACTGATGATAAGGGTGTGGAACGCTATACCACAGAAGTTATACTAAAGGGATTCCAGAGATTTAAGCGTCAAGAGAAACAAGAAAGTTCAGAAACTAGAACTGTTTACACCCCTGACGGCGAGCCAGACTTTGTTGTGAGCAACGATGATCATTTAAACTTCGATGATGAGATAGCATTTTAAATGTATTGCACATGTATAATAAGAAGCTACTGTAATATATAGATTTATATGTGGAATGTATTACACGTGTATAATAAACGGACTCAAGTCAGTTACGCAGCAAGGTATTGATAATATTGGATTATCAATAAAATAAAAAAGCCCAGTTACGCACCAGTTACGCAGTACGTGACAAATTGTCACCTACTAGTCATTCAATAATTTCGAATAACTTAAAATGGGTTTAATAGGTAATTAAAATCGATATTTTGCGCATTTTCCACAAAAATAACGTTTTAAATGGGTTCGTAATGCAATTAAGGCTGGAGCCGCCACAAAGACGACTCCGGATACTCTTTTTACACTTGGTAAACGAGCTTGGAGGCGGTGGCGTTTTAAGCCACCGCGGAGTGCTGTATTGTAGAACTAATTAAGTACATTATAAATATACGCTAGAAAACAGCCAATTACAAACATTGTTGGTAAGAAAATAAATAAATATTGCTTTGTTGTGAGTCCACCAATCCAAATAAGAATTTTATTAATCATCGAGATACGCCTTTTACTTTTTCAAAAGTTCTGTAAACACCGAGGCCTAACAAGGCTATCACAAGCTGTAACATATTGTCAGTATCAATTACTGAAAACTCTGGATTATATCCAAACACATTACACAAATCATGAATGAATGGCCTACCTATCCAGACATAGCCTAAAGCTATACCACATACCCAACCTATGAATGGCCGCCAGCCTGAAACTAACAAAGACGCACTCTGAGCTTCAAGCTTATTAACCTCAGTTTGATCATGAGCGGCTGCGAATTCCCTCTCAAGCCTTTGCTTCTCAAGCTCCTTATCAAGTAACTCAGGAGCTTGCTTTATCTTCTCAAGAATCGCCTGCGCCTCTGCCCGTTCTTTGGCTGAAGGTAGGACTTTATCCAGAATATTTGTTATCGCCGTTATTACACCTGTAGCGGGAGACGCTACGATACCCAAACCACTTGCTATTACTTCACCAATCTTTGGCATTATTTTTACTCCACTAATTCGAAATGAACTAAATCTGAAAATTTCTCGTCAGAAAATAGATTGTTTGAGTTCCAATCCCCACCCCAGCGCAATTTAATACCTTTGCACGCCGCTATACCCATAATTATTCCGGCCATATAAATGAACCTTTTGAGGTCTTGCCAATCAATCGGGTATGGTGCGACATCAATTGCTTTTGAAGGTTTACTGTTGTGTTTACTTTCTGGCCATTTAAGTTTTGTTTTGCCCTCAGCCAAGGCCTTATTCTGCTCCTCTTCCCCCCTCTCACCACATAGCACGACAATATCTATGTGCTGTATGGCTTCTTCCATTATAACCTGTAATCGCTTATCACAAGTAGCTAATCTATCTAATGATATTTGTGAAAATTTTGGCATAAAGCTCCTATTTAAAGTTTTTTAAACCAACCAAAGCTGCTAATCCAACTATAATCGCAGTTAGTACCCATGTCCCGACCAGAGATGCCCCTTTATCAAAAGCCAAACGCCATTTGCGCAAGTGTGCCAAATCGGCATATTGATCTTTGGGATTCTCTAAATCTAATCCTACCTTCGACAACAGACCCTTAATTTCAGATATGTCTTGTTGAATATCACTAACAATCTCCTTAGCCGTTCGGTCGCTTGTTGCGTTCGCAAATCTTATAATCTCTTCTTTGACCTCTGCAGATTTTATAATCTCAACAAATATTTCCCTCATGTCGGGAGCAGACTTCGCCATATTCATCCTCTTTTCTTAGAATTTATTAAAAAAAACAAAACAGTTATTTATTATGTCCCATTGCGTACCTACATACTTACGTAGAAATTCCGGCGGGTAATAATTAATTTCTTTAAACGAATGAGTTTTATTAAAGATATAAGGGCGCTCTACTAATAGGCCTTTGCTAAATGTAAATTCAATACTATCAGTAACAATAGATCGATGTCCGTACGGCGTTGATATTAACGCGGCAGTTAGTCCCGTGATGTTCTTTGGGATTTTGTCGACAATCCAGCTCCGTCCCGCTTCATTAATCTCGCTATGAACGGTGGCCATTTTCTAAGATACTGGTAAAACACTAAGGGTAAAAAGATTACAGTAGTCACTAGAGCTGTGATTGTCCTCACAACATTAATATATTCCGTCCCCTCAAGCATATTTATTAGATTGTAGTCAGTAATAAACCAGATTTCCATTATGATTAGTAAGTACAGTAAAATCTTACGTTGCAAGAATATATATCTTGTGCGGTGAAATGCGTATATGGCCAACAGTAAAGCCGTAGCCATGTTGGCCATATCGAATAGATACGTTTGAATGTCGACAGAAAACCAGTCGCCGAAGACAGTCTGCGCAAAATTGATTATAAATACTGCTAATAACAGTAAGTCCATCCTACGCTTTGCACGATTTTTTGTTGGTTGGTCGTTTAACAATCTTTGATGAAATTTTTACCGGCCGCTGTGCCATTCATGTATCTCCCGTCTTACTAACTTTTTGGAATGTATGGTTAAGATTTATCCTAGCCGCCCCTAAATATAGTATATATCTATATATTTAGCAACTATTTGTTGTCCACCTACGCCCACAACACACTGTTTTCCACATCATAAGCCTTTAATACGGCTTTATCAGACGTAGCTGCGATGTCAGCGTTAATCAACTCAGCTTTCGTTTTTACTGAAGCAATTGCTGTATTTGTGTCAGTCGCAGTAGTTATTGTTGTTAGTTCGTTGGCGTTTAAACTGTATATCGTTGGCGGAGATGCTTTTAGTCCGGCAATCTCGTTGTTATGGATCTGAACCATAGCCGCTAATAAAGCCAAAAGATCGATTGTTGGCATTATCAACGCTATTCTGCGATTCATTTCAGCGGTAACACGACTGTAAAGTGCGCTACGTAAATTAGTGACTGTGTTACCTAAAATCTGTTCGTCATATTCTTCGTCGGTTAAGTCAGTTAAGACCCCATTCAAAAGTACTTGTGGCATGATATTATCCTATTACTTGATATGTTAAAGTTGAACCAGCGTAAACTGTGCACACTGTACTACCTTCGGCTCCCCAAAGAAATCGGAAAGTATTCGCGGCTCCTGAGTTCTGTACAACAATCCTAGCCATTAAATTACCAGACGATCTATTAACTGCAAGAGTCCTAAGATTCTGAGGTAATCCTAAAGTTCTAGCTGATTCACTAATTTGATTACTAGTTATTGAAGCATAGTTTGTAGTGTCTTGATAATTACCATGAATGAAAGAAAATGTGGCATAAGCTGACGAAACAGCGCCTGTAGCATCCCAACCATAGTCCAAATTTACACCAGGATGAGCGCAGGCAACATTTAAATCAATTAAATATGTTCTATTAGCCGCCATTACAAATTGAAGTGCGCTATCAGGTGTCCAGTTCTGGCCTGAACCTGTTTTGCCTTCATCGGCAGTCTTTGTTATAACTCTAGTATAGTACCCAAAACTTACATCAGTCCCATCAGAGATCGGAACTGAACCGACCACCCCCAAAGCCAACCTCTCAGCTAGACCTGCTGAACTTCCTCTAATTATATCACCACGGGTTGTGATAGGAGTAAGGTAAGGCTTGGCGTTTGCTAGTGTGATTTTTCTATTTTGATCTGAGTTAGAATTATCCGCTAATATTAACTGGTCGGCGTTCTGGAGATCAGTTGCGGCGGTAAGGCCTGTTAGAAGAGTATTGGAGATTTTAGCTGTGGTTACGTTTTGATCGGCTATCTTTGGTGTTGTCACAGCTGAATCAACAATCTTTGCTGTGGTTATGGTATTATTTACCACTGATTTTGGTGGGGAAAGCATTTGGAAATTTGTGCCATCGTAACCAACAAGAACAAACTGGCCTGTTGCTATATCACCTGCCTCTAAATCAACTGCATTGTCGAACTTCTTAAGCGCCTTTGCACCAAGCCCGTTGATATTTATTGTGACTGCGCCAGTGTTAGTGCCAGCCGCAACAAAACCAAATTGTTGGCCAGCTGTATAGGCGTTTAGTCCGAGACTTATTGCCATTGTTATAGTATCTGTGCCGGATACAGAGCTTGCGATGGTTAATGCGCCATCTTGTACCTGCGACACTGCGGCATATTGGTTCCTCGCATTTGCGATTGCTACGTTTGTATGCTTAAAGCCAGACATTGGTAAATTGGCAGTAATGGTGGATTGGCCGTCTTTACAAATAACATTAGACAGTCCACCGGCGAAGCCATCATCCTCGGTATCCATGCGCGCGGCTTCAATATTGATTGATGAGTTCGCATCATTCGTCCAATTGTACGAACGAACAAACTGACCATTACCGTCAAAAGCTCCCATGATTATTTCCTTGCAAAATTAGGTTAAGTTAATAATATAGCAGTCGGAGTGTATCACTATGTCAGCAATAGCACTATTTGTACTAGATTTGTTTATAAAATATATCGCAATCATTCTCGTCCTTTGCGCAATAGGAGGCTGTCTACTATATTTGGCAGACTTTCTATCTTGGTGCAGCGAGAAGATTACTGGGTTTATTGCTCGTTCGAAAAAGAACCAGGCTCCTTGTCAGTCTCAGCAAGAGTCCCAACAGCACCAGCGCCGGCACGTGTAAATAATTGTGAAACTATTTCAAAGGCTTTTTTCGAGCGCGGCGACCACTGACGCAATTGTTTAAGTTTTTTCATGCCCTCTGGCGAGGTAATTATATCAGCTAGTTCCTCTGAGTACTTACCCATCTTAAGATCAAGATATGTCCTTTGAACGGCCGTTGCAGGGTTTAAAGCAAAATTAGCAATAGGTGCTGCTTCGCGCTTCATTTGGCTAATAATCTCACCACTAGGAGCAGTTCTTGAGCCGCCTTTCGCTACCCTAGAGGATGCTTCAAGTACAGTCATCAAGTCATTAAATCCACGCCATTGTTCAGGCGACATCGCGGCCTTCATCGCTTCTTTCTGTGTGTTAGTGCCAAACACGGAACTTCTAAATTTGCCACCAACATTAAAGTTCTCACCAGAAGCAGCTTCCTTAGATGCGGCCTCAAATTTATTTGCTAGGAATGAACGAAGACCAGCGTTCCATTCGTCGGAACGTCCAGCATCTTGGAATGTCTTCTTGTTCTTTATTATGTTTTGCGGATTTGTGTCGAACATAATATCTCCAATACGCAATAGTGACTCGTCTTTTGTTTTGGCTGCAAGACCAATCTCGCCAGTTTGAGTAGCTACAACTTTTGGAGAAGCGGCACGATATGCTTCGCGAGCCTCTCTATAACCGGGTTCTATCTGATCTATAATATTCTTTAATTTATTAGACGACTCAGTAAGTATGCGTTTTGTATTCTTATTTTTCATACTGGCGGCTTTATCAATCTTAAAATCAAGTTGCTGCTTAACTGCATCAAGATATGCTATAGTATGATTAGTTGATTGCTTTCCTGTGGCGGCCTTCCCATAATTTCCAGATAGATATTGTTCTGCTGATGTTAAATTAGCTTGCTCTTTCGGCACTACAGGCAACAACCCTTGAAGATCTTGTTTGAACTTAGGGTCTCTTGCTACTTCAGCCATTGCTTGTTTTATATTGTAGTCGCCTCTAAGTTCGGTGACAGCCGACTCTGGCAAAACAACATTTCTAACTTTTTCGTATAATGGCTTTGCAGCCTCAGCTCGCAAATCTATTTCGCGCTGCATAGCACCTGTCGCACCTTCGCGCAACAAGTCCGCTCCTACATACTTACTTGCTTCTGGAGATATACTACCTAATACATTCTCAACGGCCGCAGGCACTTGTTTCTGTGCTCTTTCTCTATACAAATCTTCTATTGGGTCTGCGGATCTTGGCAAGTCAGCAAGAATATTCTGCTGTTGTCTCAAACTTCTTAAATTAGTTAATTCAGCAGGCGTTAATTGCACACCAGTCTGTTCAGATAAATTCTGAAGATTGCTAATTTCTTCTTTAGCAGCTGGAGTATTAATGCGCTCTAAATCTCTTGCTGCCAATCTATTAAATAAACCGACACCAGCCCTACCGATCGCCTCACCTCCTAACCCTAAGACAGCTTCGGTGGCTGTTTGGGACGGACTATATTGCTCTTGTAGCCCTAATTTTTTAGCAATCATTTGGCGTGCCAAATCACCCAGTGATGCACCAGCCGCAGAACCTCCTACAGCGCCTACACCTCCTGCAACTCCGCCTGCGATAGCTCCGCCTACGCTACCGGCAAAAGGTAAAGATTCTCCCACTAGACTTGCAGCCTTCTTTACTGGCTGCATGAATGATGGTTCTTCAAAATAAAATCTATCGTCATCACCTCTATAAAAGATCCTACCATCTTTAACACCATAACGAGATATAGCAGCAGGGTCTTTAGGGAACCTTTGTTTGGCGAAATATTCTATTTTTTCTCTATTGCTTGTTGGTAGAGAAGCGATAGCTTGTTGTCCTGCAGGAGCCATTGCTGCGGATTCGCTTATCGGATTAGAAAAATATGGCAGAGCTTCTTTTGCAAGATTTACCATATCCTGTCCAGATGCTTGATTGCTATCTTTTATAGGCTCATTGAGTAGCTGGTTATAATCAAATGCCGATGCATTATCATTGCCTTGGACGGGTGCTTCAAGAGGTTCGTTTAGCAGTTGGTTATAATCTGTCATCCGCCGAACTCCTCTTTTAGTCTCATCTGTAGGTTCTTTTTAATCATATCATTCGACAATCCTGGATTAGACTGGCGTATTTCTCTTTCAATCTCAGCTCCTCGCTTGTTAACAAGTTTTGGCACTTCGTCAAGAGAATAACCAGTTTCTGTAGGCGCAAGACCATTCCTAAGCGCGTAATGCTGCCGCTGTAATGCTGCTCTATTTAACTTCATGGCAGTGCGTAGTTTACTTTGGAAAACTACCTTCCCATCTTCCATCGTAGGAACCGCACTTTTTAAACGCTTTGATTCATCACCTTGTCCAACAGTCGCTCCTGTTATATCGCGAATGTATTCGTTTAAATTATTTATTACATTCATCCTCATTTCGGTAGATTTGGCAAGCTCATCAGCCCTCTCATCAGAAATATCACCAAAAACGCGATCTTGAAGGTTAGTAACCTCGTTTTTAAGCTGATTAGGTAAGCCTAGATATTTAGGGTTAAAGCTAGATTCTATACCCTTTAAGCGAGCCAGTTGCTCAGTAGTATCAAGAACTTTCTTTTCCAAATTAGTAACAGTTGGTTTGCTTAACGGTGAGCTAAGGCCAGTCCCATTCTCATATGTTACTGTTCCGTCTTTATTGACAGTCACACGAGTAGTTGGATCTGCTGAACTTGGTGCGCTAAATATAGGCTTAAATGTTCTAGGGTCTAGTAAAGTCTCGCCTTTGCCAACCTTAATTGGACTATCGCCTTCTTTTAATTTTGCGGCGATCATTTGGCCATACGCCTCTTCACCCATATCCCTTACGTAATTGTTAGGACTATTTAACATAGCGTTGACAAGCTCATCTGATTTAAGGCCTTGATTTTGCGACAATTGATTAAGAGCTTGCGAATATCCCTCACCTTGCTTGGCATAATCTTGTTTTATATCTTGCTCTTTAAATGAACCAAGAGCACCAGTAAGCATCCGCGACAAACCTTCGATCGGCGATTGGACTGGAGCAGTGCTTGAGCCAGTTTTCTGTAATTCCAAAGCCAACATATATTGCGGGTCGGCCATCATATCCTTACGGACTTTTGTAGGTATATTGTTTTTCATGATTACCCTCTATCTTCTTAAGTACCATGGCAAGCCAGCAGATATTGCCGCTCCACCCAAACCAAATAGACCACCCATTGCAGCATTACTGGCGCTGCGATCAGCATTATAACCTGCTAACTGTCCTTGATATTGAGTGTTTAATGCGCCCATAACATCAGTTGGTTGTATTGTGCCACCAACAGATTGTGATATTTGCGGCGTTTGAACGTTTCCACCAAGACCCAATAAAGTTGCGTATTCATTAATCGGCTGGCTGCGTTCTAGAGAACGTTCAGTTATGCCTTGGTTTCTGGCAGTATTAGCAAGGTTAAATAACCTGTTCTGTTCAGCACCACCAGCATTTATAGCCGCTAATCTAAAATCATTTTGCTGCCTATTCAAATCGTCCATAGCATTCATATATGCCTCAGAACCCGGCATAACACCTTGATTCGCCAGCTTAGTCTCCATCATAGCCCTATCTCTATCCATGACTGGCTGATTACGATTAATAATAGACTGTGTTGCAAAATCACGCTCCTTGGCAAAATCCCCTGAGGTTGCAGCTGCTGGTAGTCCTTGTAGGCTAAAAGGGTTAGATACAGCCGCGCCAACATTATTAAGAACTCCGCCACCAAGATTCAAAGCCTGAGTTTGCAATGAGTTCCTAATATCCAGCTGCTTTTGCTGCTCTGGTGTCAAAGAAATATTCTGCTCGAATATAGGCACATCTTTGCCACCAACACTCTTAGTACCACTCTGGTTGTATGTCACTGAGCCGTAAGGTGTTTTTTGATTCATTGCGTTCAACCACCCTTGTGCAATAGCTGTATCTAGATTTGCTGCACTTTGCTGATTAATTGCGGAATTAGCGTCATAAGTCGGCGCTGAAGGTGTATCCTTGCCCATAATTTACCTATATTTACATTCGTTGAAAATTAAACCCATAATAACCATATCTTCGTCGCCATAGCCTTGACGCACAACACCCTCGCGCTTAAAACCTAATCTCTCATTCATTTTTATCGCGTTCTGATTAGAGATTCGGCATGTAGCTGTTATTCTACCGCATTTAAGATAGCCAAATGCATAATTAAATAATTCTCGCAAGATATGTCGTTGTGCCCATTTAGGGCTAGAAGAAGCAATCGAATACTCAATCGATCTATATCTTTCAAAATAATTGTGACATATAACGCCCGCAATTATCTCTTTTCTATCTGTATCAACTATTCCGAAGCTAATATATTTATCCGCTTGAATCCCGCCTTGTATCCTTGCCGAAACCCATTCTAGAACCATTTCATCGGCACCATAGATCAACTTAATTATATCAAACCTCCGACCTCATAAAAATAGTCAAAGCTGTCGATAACTATCTCAACGTTTCGGGTAGATGTTTTTATATGTAAACTGGCGCACGCCCCTATCGAACCAGCTCCTACATCAATTGACCTCGATAAATCAATATTACTCCATGGGCTTCCCCAAGGGCTACCCCACGGCGTTCCTATAGCAGAAGATGTCTGTGTCGCACCCAAATTACTTGTTTTAAAATCAACTTCCAAAGCTGCATTTAACGAGACAGGAGCATTCGACCTTAACAATATACGAGCCATTTTAAAATGCTTACGTGTAGAATATGCCCCAAAATATTGGAAACTTGGCCTAATATTACCAACGATAAACGTAAAAGCTTGAGTCGCTGCCAAAGTATCATCTTCCGGCGTTGTTGCGGCTTGTACTACAAAGCCATTATTCGCACCGAAGTAAAGCCTGTTATTGTAAATTCCCCAAGTCACCGCATTTATGTCGGTAAACTTACACCACGCACCAGTTGCTGCATTCATAACAAACTGGATAGCCGTTCTTGATTCAATGGTAGGTATATTAAAAATAACGTAATTAGTTTCTGGATAAACTATACCCTCCCACCCAAAGTTCGATGAGTAACTTTGTGCAGCATCGTTGACCGCAGTACGAATATTATCGGAAATGGCAACACGCTCTGCACCCACACGGTCAATCGGTAAAACCTTTGATAGTGGTATAAAACCGTCAGTACAGATCAATATCAAGTCACTGCCGAAATTAACAAACGGTCTCTCACCGATAGGTGTACCTAGGTCGAAAACACCTATTAGAGACCATGTATTCGCTGAGGATGGATCTGTGCCTTCGTATATTAGAGCCTGACCTTTACTTGTAACAAAAACAATTAGGTCGTCTGAACCACTACCACCATCTCGCGTCCATGTCCCGATAGCAACTAACTTACCACCTTTTTTGCAATACCCAGAGAAGTCTAACTGAGATGCTGTGCCCGCAATAGAGTTAGTTCCTAGATACCATGCTGATAATGTTTCTTTCTCAATAAAGAATAGCCTTTGTTTATGTGTAACAACATAACTAAGATTTGAGGCGGTTAGGCCGGAACCTGTTATTGTAGTCGCCGATACAGTACTACCATCATATTTTTGAGGACTATCTGTCCCATTTACAAACACCAAATAGCCATTCATATTCGCATAAGAATACCTATCTGAGGTAAAACCACTAGCTAAAGCCGTGGAGATTGTGCCACCAGCCGAAACATTAAAGATCTTGCCGCCTGCTGCTGCTAATAGCCTTTCTATACTACCAGAAGCATAGGTCATAAGCGTCTGCACGGATGTGGTGACGCCGTCAAGAGTAGCATGTCTTCTCGTACCACCCCTAAGCTCAATGCCATAAGCGGTAGGGAAGTAGTTTTCGAGCGCATATGCCTCGTTTGGCTTCATTTGCGCGATACTATCCTTCGCGTTCCAACCAGCCACTGGAGCGGGTACAGGACGCGCTACAGATACTTGGCTGCGCGGTCTACGCAAAGGTCTTAACATCATAATTACGCCATCCAGTTCCCATCAGGAATTAATAAACCAGCATCGCCCGGCATTTTAGTGCCACGCTTAGACATTGATAAAGTACGCGGTGAGTTTGAACGAGATATAGCGTTTTCTGTTACAGATTCTGCAATCCGTTGATCTTCGATATAATCCAAACCCTTAGCACTTTTGAACAACCACTTTAATTGCAAAGTGATCAATTCCTCGTCAATAACACCAACATCATCATCTTCGGTAAAAGCGGCCTTAGCAGTTCCCCCTGATGATTTACACCAATATTTACTGACATATTCAAGACCGATTTCTTGGCCTGCTGTAGGAGCCGGCAAGTAAAGTAATTTTTTGCCTCTAATCCGGAAATTAGGGAACGGGCCGGTTATATTACTAGCCTTCAAAAATTGCCATTCAGAAGGATATAAAGCACCATAAACACCCATCCTAAAATCACGATTCCATTGTGTCTTATAAAGCAGCCAGTTAAATCCCGGCATAAGTGTGTCAACAAAACCCTGATCTTCTTGTGCGAGCGTTGTGATGATTGCCTCTTGTGTGAGCTCCTCCCAGCAAAAGCGCTGTGCCAGAAACTTACCAGCCCTATTTGCTAGCTGATACATCTGTAGGATATTCTTATCCGTGTTTGTAACAACTAATGAAGGCGAGTCTATGCCTATTTCAGTACAAGCATTTTGAATAATGGTAAGTAATGACATGTTCTAAACTTTACTTTTTGTGGTTACGTTGCTTCTCGCTATCAAGCAAGGTCTTTAACTCAGAGTTTTTTTGTTCAAGCGCATCAAGTCTTTCTACAAGTCTTTGGTTCTCAACACGCATCTTTTGCATCTCTTCAGCAACTAAAGAAGTAGAAGCCGCAGCCTCCACATAGCTTTTCGCTTTATCTCTTAGTTTCCTACCTTCATAGCTCAGCACATGGAGGTGAGAGTCAGGCACTTGTGCCAAAGCTTCAATTGATAGAATCTTATTATTCTGGCATATTTTAAGCTGCGCAGGGGATATCTGAGGCCAATTTTTAAGCGGAGTTCCTTCAATATATTCGTCGGAACTACAGGCTTTCCATGACTCATAAGCCTTTACCCTATTCCTGGTTGTCTCTTTATCGCTATTGCGCCATCTATCCAACAAATCCTTATCTACTTCAAATTCTGGTATGTGTGTAGAATTACCAGGAGTTCTAATCTTAACAAAATCTACATCCTTCCAAGATAACTTACCGTTATCCGTATATTCTCTAGCAACTGTGAAAAACTCTAAATGCGCAATAGTCATAATTATCCTTATAAATTGTTATAATAAATGCGCTTGGCGATATACGGCAATAAGCCCTCGCCATGCACGGTGATTAGGCAGTCTTTTGATAATTCTTTTTGAAATTCTATAAAATTCTCCGCCTGCTTAGCCATGGTCTGGTTGGTAGTGAATTTCTTACCATCGACCATCGCTATAATCTTGTGATCTTTACTTTTAAATTGCTTTGAACATCGTAAGCGCCCATCGGTATATGATGAGTCGTAGCCATAAAGATGTATGGTTCTATAACCTAGCACATAGGCTAAGGCCATTGCACTAAGCCCAACAGTAAGACCTCCCCCGACAAGGGTATATGGAACTTGTATTATACTTTCGATACCGTCAATAACAGGATGCCATAATGTCACTTCGTCCTGATTATCATACACTAGTTCAGGATGGCATTGTGATGCAAGTAGTTTCGGGATCCCTTGAACTATAAACTGTTTATTCTCTTCACGGGGGTCTAATATAACTTGGTAATCAGCCAAGATCCCATGATCGTGTAAATATTTAGCAGCATTATTAAGCGCAAATATCTTTTGCCCTAAAACCTGTCTTTGTTTTATATCGGCTATAGATTTATTTAGAGACGCACCACTCCCGCACAAAACAGCATGGCCATCATGTGCAGGAGTTGTCGCAACAACGGGTAACTCTAAAGCCAAGTTAGCCCTAATATTCTCGTGCAAAACCTCATTAGATGTATTGCAAAATAGATTAAGGCTAACTCTCTTTAACATTAGACCGCGCTTCCTTGGAAAGCTGGTCTATTAATTTGTACCAGAACAGTTGTGGTAGCAGATGCAACAGATGCTGTATTGGCGCTAATTGCAGATTGCAATTGTTTGCCAGATGCAACAGTTGATGTAAGTGCTCCAGCGGTTGCAGATTGGTAAAGAGCCACAGAAGGTGATATAGCAACACCTGTGGCCTTTTGAATAACCGCTGCACCGTCGATTTGATACCAACCATATTGGTTAGCAACGTTAGCAGACATCGCCACCGCAACTGGGGTGGTTAAGTTTGCTGTGTTGGCAGACAATGTGGTTGTGCCGGCAGATTGATTATAAGAAACAAGGCTGCCTACCGCAGTAGATGCAACTCCTTTCAAATAAATAAACTCACCTTCACCATACGTGCCGTGATGGGCACGTACAATAGTACCAAGCGGATGGTTCTTCACTGTGCTTGTTTGGTCAATTTGTTGTAAACCGATTTGGGTATACGGCTTCCATGCTGATGCTGTCATATTGATTATCCTTTCAATTAAGATTTTAAAACGCCTTGGAGGCTTCTATTCGACAATGTTAAGTTGCCCATGAAAATCAAAGGAATAACAACGGCATCTTGGTTCACAGAAACTTTATCGTCCATTTGGGTTAGCTGCGCATCTTTCTGTACTTTTAGCTTTATATAATCAGTATTTAAGAAGTACATTTTGTTTGCAGACATACCGCCACCTAAAGTACCAGAGTCAAATATAACATCCGCCATCTTGTATTTTAGGGAAATGAACCCACCCTTAGCATCGTCTGAGGAGGTATAACGCTTCAGTTCAGTCAAAGATTGCTCGTAGTACTGATAGTAAGTATTACCAGCCACGATAAGATCAGGGGTATCAGAGCCACGTGTGATCGCCAAATATAGGCCAAGCATAAGCTGCTCGATCGTAGATGCGCTTGGTGTCACTGCAGAACCGCCATCAAGCGGGGTGGCAGCAGATTGAACCGCGTTCTTCCAAAATGTGTATACGCTCGAATCAATACCACCAACAGTACCTGTTCCAGCATCAGCAACAAGAGCTGCAAGACCATTAATCTGGTTAAGTTCAGTGCCATCGGAATAAATGTCATTTGAGAAGTTATTGTTAAAAGTCTTCATAGCAACTTTTATGCGTGATTGGACTAGATTGATAATAGCGTTTTTACCGCTGTTTTTTCTAATCTCATCACCACTTGCTGTCACGTTCACCGCAACGTTCTTCCATTGATATTCAGCTGCCGATAGAACATCAGATACGCCGATATTTAAGGTATCATAACCAGAATATCTTTGGTATGTGCTATTCTCAGCATATTCAATAGGTTCAACTATTGAAGTGCCGCCATCAATAACAACCTTTTGTTTCTTTTGAAATAAACGATTTAATAAAGCGTTGTTTTTAGAAACGTTATCAAAAAACATCGGGGGATGATCACGTAGAGTAGTTGTAACTAACTCTGTAAAAATTGAATTTGGGCTAACCATTTTAAACCTCGTAAAATTAGATTAATTTTCCTGAAGTTGGTCGTACAATGAACTTAGTCCGTCTTCCCAATTTTTAGGCTTCACGTAAGTCTTGAAGGTGCTCTTTGGTTTGACACCAATAGCTTTTGCAGCTTTATTTGCTGCAATCTTCGCTTCCTCAATTTTCTTAGCTTCTTGAGCTTTCTCCATTTGTGCTAATATTTCAGCACGAGTAGTTGGATTAGACCAAATAGCTTGTTCATACGCAGCTTTCAAATTAGTACTAGGGTTAGCCGTGAAAATGGCCTGCATATCCATACGCACCTTTTCAAAGTGCGGATGCAATAATTCGCCTTTTTCGTCTTTAGCTTCCCTAAAATCTGAAATTTCGCGTTGAATTTGAGAAAGGACGACTTGCTTACGTTCGTCTTCTTGTTTAGAAATGCGGAGTTTTAGTTCGTTGACCTCGTTCAGAGCTGTTTTAACGATAGGGTCGGCATACTCTAAATCAATCGAGTTCTGCTTCTCCTGGCTAAACAAATTATCTAAATTTAAGCTCCGTTGCGCCGCAAACCATTTAACAAAACCAACAGGGTCATTATTAGCGTAATCAGAAATCTGTAGTAGACGCGACACTGCTGCCGCGGCATCTCCACCTTCTTTAGCTATAACATGACGGTTGGTGTTGAGGATTTGCTCCAACGCTTCATATTTTTTCTTATGTTCAGCGAATTCCTGTGATTTTTGCGTTAGGTATTTATCACCATCTTTTTCTCGCTCAAGCATAATTTCTTGTGCTTCACGTGGTAAATTGGCGAATTTCTCCTTAAGCTCGGACGACCATCGCGAAGGTGGACTGAGAGGCTGTTCGACAGGCTCAGCTTCCTGCTCTTGCGATTCCACAGGTTCGGTCGGTGATTCGGCTTCAACTTTGCTTTCAACCTCGTCGGTATCAGGCGCTATATCAGCTGTATCTTGTGCGGTTGGCTCGGGTGCAGCAGGTTCGCTAGTAATTTTATCGAAGGCTGCCGATAACGCTGCGTCAAGATTTATTTCATCACTCATAAATTAATTATTCTCCGTAATATGTTACATTTAATTTGGCTGTCGCAGTAGTTTCTATGAATTTTAGACTTTCGAAAGAGCCATAGAATACATGCGACGCACCAGCTGCTAACACCATACCAACAGAAGCTGTAGGATTAGTGCCATCATCACGCCATCTAATAGATTGCGTTTCTGGTTGCACCTCCACCATAGTAGTCCCAGACGGGACTGTTAGGCCAACTGCTGCTGTTAAGGTTGTTATTTGTTGATATCCCAAAGATATTTTGGGTAATATAGTTTTGTTCATGATTTAACCTTTCCAAAATGAATCAGGTAGATTTTTAACTGTGTTAATAACTGCTTGTTCAGACATCTTCTCTATCTTCTCGTCTTTTTCCCTTTGAGAGGTTTTAATAAAGTGTTCTCTTTCGCCTTTTTCAAAAAGTCTACAACCATGCCGTTGTAAGTTCTCTTTGTGTTCTTTCTTACCAGAAATCACTTTCCCAGTAATCGGGCAATTATATTCAGAGTAGTCACAGGATATCATTGGGGCGAATCCGGGTCTAATACCTTTGGCGTTTCTTAAAAACTCTTCTGATGTAACTATTTGTCCATTAAGTCTATATGTCATTAATTTTGCTCATTTAATAAGACTAAAGCTGCAAAGACCTTTAAGTTTCTTAAAAGCCTCTGCCTCCTGACCTCTTGAAGATCTACAACTTTTACCTCTAAAGCTTCTGGCACAGTTTCTGTGACCACTTCTTCTAAGACCGGCTTTGGTTGCGGCCTTAGAGCGTTTTCAAGCAATTGGTTAAATTCGTTGATTTTGTCGCTTGGTGGTTCCCATAACTCAATCAAGCGCCTTGATCTCTTCTTATGGCCTCCTCCTCCCCCTACATCGCCTCCTTTGGTTCCTTTGCAGGTCTGGAATGCATTCTTTTGAAACGCACCACATTGGAAACCTACAACTGCCATTCTTAGACTTCTTCTTCTACTTTCGGGGTTTCTTCTTTAAATTGTGGTAATGATTGTAATATCTTACCAATTTCGTTTATTGTTGGGGTGAACTTATATGGTAACTCAGAAATCTTACCAAATAGATCGTTCAATTGCTCATTCGTGATTATAAACTTCATATAGTCTCCGTTAGTTGTTATCTAAATCTGATGAATTATTCTTTATGTCTATTTTTAGACCTTCAAAGAAATCAATCTGATCAGGGTTTGTGATTGGATCGAGAGTCTTTATATATTGATATGCTGCTCTAATTAGAATTTTATCGACATCTAAAGCAGGATTGTTTGGCGGACTCTTGAAGAAAGTCGTATAATTTGGTCCTTTGCACGTAATGTAAAGATGGTATGGTTCAGGCGGTAACTTATCTGCACGTGCCTGCGCATCTTTATACATGACGCATCTTATCTTAGCGCTCTTGTCCCCGGGGGTATTTTTAATAGATACTGAATCTATCACTAAATATAACCCGGTCATAGCAACGCCGCCGGGCGTGTTAAAACTAATTTGTAAAGCCATAATTGTAGCCTCCTAAGCTGCTTCTAATTGTTGAATTCTTGCGTCAAGTTCTTGCCAGCCTTTTATAAGAACTGATGAGATCCGACCATAATCTATACTTCTTGCTATACCTTGATTGTCAAATGTGCAGAATTCTGGAAATAATTCAGCAAATGCCTGCGCAATCAAGCCCTTTGTCGTCCCACTTGCCGGTTCATATTCATATTCTGACTTCCAGAATCCTTTAAAATTAAACTCACGCGGCTGAACAAGTCTTAAATTAGCGGATACGTCCGGCATATTAACTATATTTTCTTTTAGCTCTTCATCAGAATACGTATCATACGCATTTGCCCTAAATTTCTGCGTAGCGCTATTTGGAGCCTGTAGAATGTAATTAGCGTCAAGTGCACCCAAACCCCCGAGCCGCACGCCGGACGATGTCACAGCTATCATGGTCGTTGAAGCATTCGGTCGTAGCCAAAACTCAGAATTAAAATCAATAACTGTGACGTTAATACTTGCGTTTTGGTGGAAACGTGCATAATCAGCAGCCGATGTACTTGCTCCGTTCACCCAAAAAGAACCATCACTTTTAACCATGGCGCCGAGGGACGCTATTTCTAATTTAACACCAGTGTCCGGTATATTGACTCCGCCCACATTCACACCGCCACCACTGGTTTGTAAACAGAGTGGGTTATTCCCAGCATACGACTCGACAAATGCATACGCGTTTGCTACCGTTGCATTGTAAATCCAGCCAAGGTTCAGATTATGATTATTATCCTGGCCTACTGCAAATCTACAATGATCAGTATCGCCGACAAATACACCGGCTCTGCCAGGAGGCGATATATCAACTGTGCCTACAATTACTTGCCTAGAAGCATCGTCCCAAAAGAAATTGGCGGAACTAGAAATTATTCCATTACTACCAAAGAATGGTATACGTGTGCTTGTATAAGCCGGTAAATACACGTTTCTGCTATTATCAATAATTAGTGCATCGCTGTTAATTGCACCAAGTGCTGTACCAACGGATAATTTAAATCTATCACTATCGCTATTATCTATGCCCCAGACGTAACTTTGCGTCACGGTCGATCCAGAGCTATTTAGAATTGCGGATTGGTAATAAGCATCTCCGGCTGCACCAGCCGCCCCATTATCAAGGAATTGAACTCTAAATTTAGAACTCCAACCACTTACTGCTGGCGATAGATTATATACTGCACCGGCCGGTTCTTGGTCGTAAGAAGATGATATTAAACAACCTGCGTAAACATTATTTCCCGAAACCTTTAATACAGAATCTTCGTATAAAGCAAGATCTGTCACGCCAAATGATTTTAATGTCGTTTTACCAGCTAAGCTAATTTGTAAGTAATCGTTAGTCCCGAATGACGTATTCTGGGAGATCTTAAAATTACCTCCTGAGCTATGTACCCCAGCTAACCAATGCGTAATACCATTAACAAAATCAATAGCCGGATTATTAGTCGCCCCATTAATTCTTAGTAATGGTACATTTAATATGAAATTATTATAATCGTAGGTAAATAACCCTGATGTGGCTACGTTCTTTTGCGATCCGACTCCAACTTCTAAAAACTGTACACCATAATCAACCCCATTGACTGCAAATGTATCGCAGTTTACCCTATTTGTTGATAAGCCCGTAATATTATTAAAAGTTAAACTAGAACTATCAACTAATTGACCACCGACTCCCGCAAAGGGAATTCTAGTGTCTGTTAGACTTGTGACAGCTAAGTTGCTTATACCAAGTTGGTTTGTCGTGTTATTATAATTAAAGTTCGCATTATCTTGGGTTAATGTGCCGTCTGTGTTGGCAAAGATCACACTTGCGCTAGTGAAAGAGGTCGAACCAGTACCTCCATTCGCGACATCTAAAACACCAGAAAATACATGTGTAGCGTTCCAGTGGGCTGTTGTGATCTCATCAGGCTCCGAAGATGGCGGAATTGGACTGACAAATTCATGGTTAATATTCAGTGTCATTCTTTTATAATCTCGCCGTCAATATTACCATCTTCGTCTGCAGTCACGCGTATTCTTGTTTTCTGGTTAACCATCTTCTGAATAGCCTCGACCACCGGAGATAAATCGATAGGTGGAGTCTCTGGCTCTTCTTTTTCTTTTTCTTTAGTGAAGTCATATGACATCAGCTTAGCGAGATCTTCGTCTTCAATATTTTGACCTCTAGCTTCTAATGCTAACCTTTTAAGCTCCAAATTGTGTTTACGGTCTTGGCATCTTTCCTCTAAATCTAGATCTAATAATTTAGATAAAATCTCCCTGTCACCCGCGTCTTGGAGTTGCTTCATTTTCAGATCATAATCAGCATTAATGTTACCACTATCATTGCTTTGCGCGGATTCTATTTCGCGCAATCTTTCTTGATTGAGTTTAGCATACGCCAAGTCCATATTTGCCTGATGCTCCTGTAATCTTGCAGATATTTCATTGAGACGGAGTTGATTATCAGCAATAATTTTCTGTTGCTGTAACGCTAACTCTTCACGACGCAATTGACCGTCCTGCTCCAGCCTCATTTGTTCGGACTGGAGGCTTGCCTCTCTATCCATTTGTTTCTGCTGAATATTGTTTTGAATTTCCATCATTTTCTGCTGAGTTTGCTGCTCTGCGGCTATCTGTTCAGGAGAAGGAGTTTGTTCTGTGTTCACTGGAGCTTCTGATTCTGCCGCCAAAATCTCTTCAACTTCAGAGCCTAATTTCAACTTACGCAGGATACCAAATAGTACTTTTTTAGCAGCCTCTGGTGATATTGCTTTAGCCTGCACTAAAGCTCCAAAGTTTGTTGTGAATCCACCTACCGCTTCCATGGTTTCTATTATTTCTTTGCGCTCCAACGCCAAATCCGGCTCAATGGTGCTATCTGTTTCAATATCAATCATTATGCCACGGGATATATCATTAACTAAATATTGCTTCATTTCTTCTGAAACAGGGATGCCAGAGATTGTAGTCATCAATGCCGCCGGATATTGTTCCGCAATTAATTCAGCCATCAGCCGCATGATGTCGCGGATAAAGCGTTGAACTTCTTTTTGGCGGGTTTTTATACGCGTCGCAGCATTACTGGCTTTGATCTCCTGAGCGCCAAGAGTCTCGTTAGGGTTACTAGAACCCCTCATAATATCAGATAATCCCGTAATTTCGTAAATAGAGCTAATTAACTGTTGTCTTTGTAAGAATAGCTCACGCAGAACTATAGCCATCTTATCTATTGGCAAGAACCAAATCGCGCGCTCAAAACCACCAGCTTGTAACGCCATAGTAGAATTTTGGGTTGGGATTAACATCCCATCATATTCAGATGACATAATGTCTGCTAATTCGCCCAAGGTAGCATCATATATACCTCTAACACGCATACATGAGATAATATCCTCGATGCGTTGTGTAATTTCATTGAGCTGTCTGGCTAGTGATGAATAGAGATTATACTCCACCACTGGGGTTTGTGATGTGCTATCTAGTAAAGAAACAAGTGGTCGTGGGCAATCAAAGAAATTAGTTAGATTTGTTTTGTCGCCCTCGTTTAATAAAATCCCGTCCTCGTATGAGGGCGATAGCCATAGCACTTCACGACTTTCCTTATCCCATAGCTCATAAACTGTTACAGTTTTGTATATATCCGGGTCTTTTGTCTTGCCGTCGTCTTTGTTATCTTGCGAAGAATCAGCATTACAATATTGCCACAAATCCTTATCAAAATGTTTTATAAACTCTTCATAAGTTAAATGGTGAATATAAGCGCACCATGTTTGTTCATTGTAATTCCTGCCAGAGCCTCTAACATATGACTCCCAATCGACAAGCTTTGGATAAACTGCTACAATCGTACCAGCATCCGTATCTTTCGTGTCGAGCTCGACTCGGACTTGTCCTCGGCCTTGGCGAATATAATCTAATACTGCCATACTCATCACATACGAGAAATCACAGGTATTTAAAGCGTAAACTAAGCATCTTTCTAATACCTTAGACATGACTTTTGCGACCGGATTACCATCTTTGAATAATGGTCTAACGTCAGGCCTAGGTATGTTAGTATACAAATTAGGTAGTAATACTTCGATATTGCTCCAGTAAATATTGTAATGGTTCTGACTGTTTTTCTTGCCACGGAATACTTTGATAGCTTCCTGTGCCTCTTTACGCCAATTCTCTTCTTCTTTAATGCTGAGATTTATACCAGCGATCCAACGCTTAACAATACCTTTCTGTCCACGGCCAGCATCCGATGGCTTCTCAAACAGATCGATATTATTACCGAGATTCGTATTGTTATCTTCGTTCACGTGAAATCCTGTTTTTCTTCGACATTTTTACAAGTTGATTAAAAGTAGGCATATTCGGGCTATTACCACTATTTATACTAGGTACTGGTTGTTCTCGCCAACTCTGAGATAATACTTCAAAAGCATCAGCTGCATGAGATGACCAGTCATGCAATGGTTTGTCATCATATACTTTCCTATCTTCATCCCACTCGAAATGATAAGCTTTTAGAGAATCTAAGCCTTCTTTACATTTCTCAGCATCGAACCAACATCTATCTAATGTTGCTCTAGCCACTGCTATTTGAGTGCGTTGCTCCATTGCAGGTCGAGGTTGTATATTGTGGAGGCCGGCAGCTATACCTTGTTCATATATACTTCTGCCACCAGCAGCGAGCAATTTGTTAACACAGTCATGTGGCATATAATGGCCACCATAATTACTGTATCTTTGCTGTACCAAATTGAAGTAATGTTCTAGTGGCTGTTGCCTGTTCTGGTAAAAGTCAATAATGCGGATCTCATCATGAATAACCTGAAACCACCAAATTGAAGTGGCGTCACCATATCCTAAGTCCCAAGCCGTATATACCTTACTATTCTTTTCCTCAGGGACATGCGTTATTCTGCCGGCTATATGCAGTTTCGCAATAAATTCAGCGTAAACCTTACCACTATACCTAGAGTCAAACTCGCCTTCCCACACGTGCTTGTAGGCTATTGGATCTTTTTTTAGCAACACCAACCGTTCTTGGTTAAGAACTTCTGGAAAGTAAGGATTATCTCGCCAAGAGACCTTCATTACTAAACTATCTTCACGTGGTGATTCAATAAACAATTTGTATGTTGCGTCACTCTCAAATCTTGGATTAAGGCTTATCCATAGCTCAGATCCCGGCCTACGTAATGTTGGTAGTAGCACTTCGTAGGAATAATCACTTACCGTTTGCGCCTCTTCGATCCAACAAATATTAATACCTTCCGTGGATTTTATTTCTTGAACGTTGCGAGCTAGACCTTTAAATATTATTGATGTACCGTTGCGACCATATATAGCGTTTCTTTGAATATCATAGAAGTCACCGAAACCTAATTCATAGACCTGATCAGCCAATAATCTGTGCACAGAATCGTGGATTGAGGTCTGGAATTCTCTGGTGCAAAGCACCCTTAATGGTTTTTCTAATCCAAGTATCAAGATAGCCCTAGCCATATTCCAGCTTTTCGCTGCGCCACGTCCACCATAAAAAACCTTGACACGGTAAGGCTTAAAAAGCGCACGAAAGGCGTCAGGCATATCAATTTTTATTGTCATGGGTTAACAAATGTAATTTCAATCCCACCTTTTAATGGATTCTCTTCTTGTCCACCTAAATTAATGTCTCTAGACTCATGCCAACCACAATTGTTACGAAGAGCGAACTCTTGACCTTTGCAATAAGTCTCTTTATTAACCACTGATTCTTCAAGCTGAGCCTCGATTTTATCCTTGCCATACTGTATCGCGTCAAAAAAGTCTTTACCCATCCCGACCCTATAATTGTGTAAAGTAGCCCTAGAGCAATCAAGGTGAACGGCTAATCCTGCCAGAGTATATCGTCTATTTTGTGCATCCATTTGAACAAAATATTCTTTTATCTTTTCTTTAAGTTTAATTGGGCACTCAAATAATAGTGGTCGCCCATCGAATCTGCCGCGAGGGGTCGTCACGTTTTGTTCTGTCATATTGTTTCATTATTTATGTTGAGGGATGGGGCGGCTATGCATCCGCCCCTAGGAATTGTGCTTACGCTATCTGAAAGAAGGAATATCAAGATAAGAAATCTAAGTCAATGAATCACGTAAAATTACGTAGTTTTCCAACTATAAGCCAAACATACAGAATGCGTGTGCAAGTGTCAAATTGAAATTTTAGGTTTATCATAACATATTGTTTTATATAGCTTAAGTTGTATGGTTAATTTAGGATTTGTTAGAGATGCACAACTTTGTTATAATGCATTTGGTATGCTGTCTTAGACTACTTGTTACACAGCGTTGGTGCAGCATACCGTTTATCCCATAAAAGCATGTAAAAACACCCACAATTGGAAGGCTATTCCTGCAGCGATTAGGATATGCACTAACATCAATAAAATTTCTTCGTTCATTATTTTAACTCCAGTTTTTTAGGTTCTTTTTTATCCGGAATAGTTTTCCCCATATAATGATCAGCCAAGACTTGTAGGCCATCACGCAAAGTCTTAGCAAGGCGTGTCTTTATTCTGGTGTTCTTTACTCCTGCCAAACCAGCAATATCAGTAATTGTGTAATACTCAATAACAACTTGGTTTACTACATTGGCCTGTTCTTGGTTAAGCATATTTTTAGCTTTGTTAAATAAACCGGTATAAAAAGACCTAGATGTGCTGTCTAATGGATCGGTAGTTTTACCACCATCGACTACTAAGCCATATTGGTATGCTTTGGCATACATTGCAGGATATATAGACTTTTCATAATGATTTCTAAATCTCTCAGCTGCGTCTCGTAAATCTGAGCTGATTTTTCCGCAATTAAAAAGATATTCAATTGGCCATACAGATCTAACATTATCTTTTTTTTCAGTCATTTATCGTCCTTTAAAATAAAAATGAAGGCCAAGACAATGATCGCAATCGCTGCGCTTGCCTTGGCCGGATAGAAATAGGCGGAGATTGCCGCTTGCAGAATGAGTACGTAGATGATCTGCTTTGGCATTACTTAACCAACCGTAATTTCGGTCTTTCTTGGCCTTTCTCTTCAAACTCTTCCTCAACTGGTTCGAATGAGCCAGTTCCCATAAACATGACCATATATGCCAAGACAGCCTTATCGAATTCTTCGCGATTAAAGACTGCCCAAGACCCACATATATCGTTAACTTCAACAGTATCTTTTAAAACATCAATAGCCATTGTGTCTGTGTACAGTCTTTTGCCGTGTGGGATTTGTTCTATTTTGAGTTCGTTTTGCATTTTTTTATCCTTTCGTTGATTGAAAATAATTAAATAGGCTATTTGTAGGTTCGTATAACTTTAGCACCACATTTCTTGGCAAGGCATTCGACGCAAATATACTTGTCTTCGCCTCCCATAATAAAATCGTGATGTGGGTTCTCTTGACATTTCAGCACAAAGACTGGATGCCGTCTAAATCGTTTAAAAATACTTATCTGCATTGTTTTCTCCTTCTAAAAAACATGAAATGTTGGTTTAATGACGCCCCATTCCTGCAAGAACTGGACACCATCTTTAACAGAGCGCGCTAATCCATATTTAATACCCACCCGTTCGCATGATGCTCTGAACTGAATTTGTTCAGCTGATAGATTGCCTCGAGTAGTTTTAAATTCGATAAAGCCGTGGTCGTTACGGCCATCTTCCCAGCCCCATGAGAATACATAGTCGGGAAATCCTTTGTTAACGCCCATGGCCTTAGCTTTCTTTCCGGCTATAGTACGACTAAGTTTATCACCTGATCTTTGGCCGTTATCAACGTGTGCGTAAACGAAAGAATCGGGTAGGACATGATACTGGTGTGCTACTTTAAGACACTCCACAAAATGCTTACAAATTGTGGCTTCTGAGATTTCAAACTGATCCATTTATTCCCCACTTTTAAATAATTTTTTGAGTTTTAATATAAACCGATCAATAAGGTTTGTTTCGGCAATAGAATCGTAAATACTCGGGTTAAACCCCAGTAAGTGAGTATTATCATTTATGTAAGAATAGTTAGTTCTAGGCAATATTTTGAAGCAGTGTACCGGGTATATGCGTTGTAATTCCCGCCTTAACAAACTAAAATTATCTGCACTACCAGTTCGATAAGTGACTTTGGTTCGATAGTCATGAAAAAACTCTTCAACAGTGATGCTCCATTCTTCGTAGTGAATCGTTAATTCGACCATTATTTTCTCCCCCATTTGTTTTTGTAAAGACGTGGGTCGTCGTCAGCGTAGAGCTTGCCGTGAGCTTGCTCATAGCTTTCTAGCCACTTTATGTCGCGAGTCGAATTCAACCCAATATGCACGTAATGTTGCCAACCTAGATTGCTTGCTAATACGTCTGGTGTTACACCTTGTGATTTATGCCTACCACATGAACAGACATGGATTTTGCAGGATTCCTCAAATTTCCTTTTCTTTTCCAAGACCTCAGCAAGATAAGTTCGCCAAAGTGATTCCCAACCTGCGGACTTAAAGCTAGTAAGAACAGCATATTTGTTTTTAAACTGTTGGATATGCTCTAAAACATATTTTTCTGAGAGATGATGTACTATCATTGCCCAAGTTACCCATCGAGCTGGATGTTTGTAGTCGGTGGTCATTACGCATGGGTTGTTACCACGAGGTGGATCGTTCGGTTTAGCAGAGTCTGCGACCACAATCTCCCTCTTTTCTTTTTTTATTATATTTTTTTCTTTTAATGGTTCTTTTGTATAGTTATATGGGGTGTCAACAGTTGACAGGGGGGGGGTGTCAAAATGGTTAATTTTCTGCTGTACGTATGTTTCGGCGCAGAAATCCTTAGATTCTACGATTCCCCTCACCTCATTTTCTTTAGCCTCATCAACAATACCGTGAATTATGTATAAGCTAGATCTTTGACCTGATTTACGCAGCTCTGTTCCTTTTGAGAAGCGATGCTTAATCGTAACATACCCAGCATTTTTAATTTGTTTTAAAGCCCTAAAGATCGAAGATTCGCTCAGCTTAGTCCTTTCAACAATCGCTTTGACCGAAGGGAAACATGTCGCGTTCTTGTCAGCGAAAGAAATTAACGCTGCTAAAACGCGGTAGGCGGATGGTGTAAGGTCGGTTATCTGTGCTAAATGCGCTGCTATATTGCTCATTGCTATTCCTTCCATGATTTAATTTTTGCTGGACGCTTAAAAGAACGGTCTAGGCAGTAATATTGCTCGACATCTACGACATCGATGCCGTACTCAGCGGTGAAAAAATGTTTAAGATGCATGTGCATCTTGTCGGCATAGTTGTTGTAATCTAGAACTGTTTTGATTATGCCTGATGGCTTGTTCTGGCAGGGAACGTCGAATACCGCTAGTGGCTTATAACGTGCCACAGGAGCGCCGTTAATAGCATGTAGCTCGAAGCTCGGATTCATTTCCAAATTGTAGATTATCTTATTATCCTGCTCATACTGCAGCTGCATGTGCAGTCTTGTGATGTATGGATAGAGACTACCCTCAAATTTTTTTATATCTTTTCTGACAACTTTGATACGTTGCATAGTATAACCCCTTGTTTTCGTTGAAAAACCACTAATATTTCAAAATCCTTAATGGCCGTTAATAATATCTTGACATCAAAAGCTCCTGCGGTTAAATTTGTACCGTTGATAAGCAAAAGGCTTGGCAACGGTACAGTTTGTGCTAGAGCTTGAGTTTTTGTTTAGTTAGTAAGCTTACCCGGCTTGCTAGTTGGTTGAAAAACATGAAAATCTTTGATTTTCGTCGAAGGTGGACAGCTTGGCTAAGTGCGGCTGTCTACCTGGTCACTCTAAGATTCTTTTAAAACCTCCCTCAAAAGTTATAAAAAATACAGTTCCCATCCACCCCAAGCAGCTAAGCGCTTGCGTCATCACCACGCCGCTGAGGTTGTTCGTAATTATAATTATCCAAGAATTCTCTAATCTTACCAATCGAACTGATCTTTATATCAGCTCCACGCCAGAATTGTGGCAGGAATTTGCCGTCGTTAAAAAGAAATAAGCCAAAACTACTTTTGGACATACCAGTTCGCTCGAGAAATATATCAATTTCTTTTACAAGCGCAGTTCGAAATTTATTTTGTTCTAGATTTTTTTTCATGATATTATCATCAGTAATGGGTCATATCCCTAGAGTCAAGTTTTTTTTTACACGTTGGTGGATATTCCCACATATTTTATATGTCATGGTTTTAAAAAATATGGATGACAGCATTACGAAAATAATTAAATACATGGAACAGCGTATAATCCAGATAGATAAAACTCGGCTGGAGTTACGTAATAACTATCCATCATTGTTCCCAGAATCCAAACTTGGAATACAGAATTCAGCTGGTGACAAATCGTCACCAGTTCACTAGTTCAACCTATAAATTCAATTAAACTTAATATTATTAAGTTACATAACAACTAATAATATGTGGATAAGTGCTCTATTCTAAACATTTTTGATAAATATTTGGGTTGTAGCCCATTTTTATTGTTGACAAGGGGGCGTGTCCCTACTATGATGGATTTATCAACCAACGATGGAGTTTATACAAATGAAATATATAAAAGCTATACAAGATAATGTTCTTTATACACCTGACGCATTAACTTTGCGCTATTTGTTTAAAGGTGAGATTGCGCATGTTCCTGATATGACAGCTCATACTTTAATTCAATTAAATAAAGCAGTTTTGGTGGAGGGTCTTCGTCATGTATCCAATTAATTACGAAATTCAAAAACTACTACAATGCATTAACTCAGGTGTTTTTAGTGCGGATCAGGAGCTTAAGATGGCGCAAGCGATCGAAAGGCTTCAGGTTCAAGAAATTAAGAAACAACGAAAAGCATCTTGATGTAGGGGTAGTGACCATGACGGAAATTTTAAAAAGATTAGATAAAAAAATAGTAATAGAGACAATAGCTTTAGTAGCATTGTGGTCGGTTATCTATGTGGGTATTGAAATAATTAAAGTAATTGCAAGGTAATGAAATGATTAGAGATTTTGAAGATAAATCATATACACCTAAAGATATACGAGATCTACTAAACCAAGTGAGTAAAAATAATATAGAAGGTGTAAAAATAAGTTTAGAGAATGGCACTTCTATTAATTCTTGCAACGAAGACGGCTACACACCGCTACATGTGGCTGCATTTCTTGGACATATTGATATGGCAAGATTCCTTATAAATAATGGAGCAAATATTAACCAATGTGATTATCCGCCTGAAGGATCGAATATAGAGAGTCGGCCATTGGATCTTGCCAGGATGTTCAGACAAAAAGAAATGATTAAATTACTAAAAGAATACGGAGCTTAAGATGAACCTACAAGAACTTAAAGAGATCTTAAAAAGGAGCGAGATGTGGCTGAATAGGGAGCAAGGTGGTAAGAGAGCTGACCTATGTAATGCTAACCTAAAGTGGCTTAACCTAAGTGGGGCTGGGTTATATGAGGCTAACCTGTCGCGGGCTAAGCTCGTTGGTACTAACCTAAGTAAGGTTAATCTACAAGGAGCTAACTTAAGTTTGGCTAACTTATACAAGGCTAACCTGTCGCAGGCTAATCTCGTTGATACTAGCCTGAGTAAGGTTAATCTGGAAGGAGCTGACTTAAGTGGGGCTAACTTATACAAGGCTAACCTAACTGGAGCTAACTTAACTGGGGCTGACTTAATTTGGTCTGAGTTACATTCGGCTAATTTGGTCATGGCTAATTTAACTAGGGCTAAGTTGATTAGGGCTGACTTAACTCGGGCTAAGTTAAGAGGGGCTAAGTTAAGAGGGGCTGATTTAACTAGGGCTTCTTTAGCTAAGGCTGACTTGACTTTTACTGACTTAACTGGGGCTGATTTAACTAGGGCTTCTTTAGCTAAGGCTGACTTGACTTTTGCTGACTTAACCGAGACTGACTTGCTTGAGGCTGACCTATATAAAGCTAACTTAAATGAGTCTCATTTAGGGTGGGCTGACTTAAGGTTGGCTAACTTAACTGGAGCTAACCTGTCGCGGGCTAACTTAACTGGGGCTGATCTAACAAGGGCTAAGCTAAATGGGGCTCAACTTTATATGGCACTTTACGACGATTATACAATATTCCCCGAAGGCTTCGACCCAAAACAACACAATATGAGAAAGGTAGATTAAATGAACCAAGAAGAGCTAAACGAGATTCTTAGAAAGCACAAATTGTGGCTGAATAAAGAGGAAGGCGGAGAAAAAGCCGACTTGACTAAGGCAAACTTATATAATGCTAAATTATGGAGGGCTGAACTAACTGGGGCTGACTTGCGCAGGGCTGAGTTACATGGGGCTGATTTGAGCGAGGCTATCTTATGTCGGGCTCTGTTATATAAGGCTAACTTAGTTGAGGCTGACTTAGATAGGGCTTACTTATACGAGACTAACTTAAGTAAATCTAATTTACAAGGGGCTAAATTATATAGGGCTGATTTATGGATGTCTGATTTAAGTAGTGCTAACTTATATAAAGCTGACTTAAGTGGGGCTGACTTATATGGGGCTAACTTAACTGACGCTACTGTAGCTAAGGCTAACTTAAGTGGGGCTAAATTAACAGGGACTATTTTAATTGAGGCTAACCTAGAAAATGCTAACTTGAAAGGTGCCGACCTTTGTCGCGCTAACTTAAAAGGCACTAACCTAAACGAAGCAACTTACGATTCCAAAACCGAATTTCCCGAAGGCTTCAACCCAGAACAACACGGCATGAGAAAGGTAGATTAAAATGAACCTACAAGAACTATACGAAATTAAAGTAGATGAGTGCGAAACATTAATTATACCGACGAGTCATATACTACAAATATTGCATCAGATGATGATTGTTGGTGTAGAGCAATGTGTTGTAACAGCAAGCGAAAATAATGCTACTAAAATAATAATAAGCAGAGAGTAAAATGAAAATAATACAAGTAACACCTAACACAGATGAGTGGCTTGCCGAACGCAAAAATGGTTTGGGCGGTAGTGATGCGGCCGCAGCTTGTGGTTTAAGTAAGTGGCGCACAGCTTTTGATTTATGGGAAGAAAAGCGTGATGCCACAATGTTTACAGAGCCAACTATATTGATGAGAGTTGGCCATGCGCTTGAAGATTTGGTGAGGGATTTGTACTGCGAAGAAACGGGCAACGAGATCGCCGTGATAGATGGAATGATTGTGCATGAGCAATATCCGTTTATGCGGGCTAGTATAGATGGCTTTGTGGTTAATAGTAACATAATTTATGAGGGTAAAGTAGCTAGGTATAGCTATGAGTGGGGCGAGCCTCTCTCTGATGATGTCCCCCAAGAATACATCATTCAGTGCCAGCATAATATGTTTGTGACTGGCGCCACAATGTGTCACCTCGGGGTGTTTTTTAGGGATACCGGGAGGTATGCGACCTATATTATAAAAGCTGATAAAGAGTTACAAGAGTTCTTAGTCGAACAAGAATGTGCCTTCTGGGATTGTGTGGTTACTGGTACGAAACCTGAGCTAGTTATTGGCGATATGAATAGAGCTTTCCCAAATTCGCAAAATACCGAGGTCAAGGGTAATGCAGAATGTTTAAGGCTTATAGCAGCTATTCAGGATTTAAAGAATGAAGAAAAACAGATAGTTGCGAATATAGATGAGTGCGAGTTATGGCTTAAGAACTTTATGGGCGATAACGAAAGAATTACTACAGATGATGGTAAAGTATTGGTGAGTTGGAAAACCAGCAAGCCGCGCCAATGTTTTGATGCGCAAAAGCTTAAGGTCAACGACCCAGCCATATATTCTCAATATGCTTACGAAGGAAAACCAACAAGAATATTTAGAATTATTAATTAGTGTTAAATAGGAGTGCTTATAAATGTCTGAAATACTACAAGTAAATGATCTATCACAGGCGCCGGTAATGAAAACTAATGGTGCTAAAACGTCGCAGAGTAGCAATTTCTTTGCTAGCATAGAGTCTTTTGTTTTACTACAGCGTATCGCTACCGGGATAGCATCTTCCAACATAATCCCAACACATTTCCAGAATAATATTGGAAACTGTATGATTGCCGTAAGTTTGGCAAATCGCATGAATATGGACTTATTCTTTGTGATGCAAAGCTTACATATAATCCATGGCAAGCCTAGTTGGTCTGCACAATATATGATATCAGCTATAAATTCTTGTGGCAAATTCGTCGGAGGTATTGACTACGAATTTACAAACAAAGGTGGCAAGCCAATTAAATATAAGTTGGGTGGTGTCGATAAGGTAGCGCACATTGACAACATATGCTGCGTTGCTGCCATAAAAACTGTAAGCGGCAAAATCATAAGGGGCGTTGAAGTCTCAATGGAGATGGCGTGTAAAGAGGGCTGGTACGACAAAGCAGGTTCTAAATGGCAAACTATGCCAGAAATGATGCTAACCTACAGAGCTGCAGCTTTCTTGTGTCGTGCTTATTGTCCAGAAGTGCTCAATGGTATGTACACAATGGAAGAGATCGAAGATATAACGCCGGACGTAAAGGTAGTAAATGAAAGTGATGCTCAGCCTGAAGTGGTAACTACACCTGCCGCCGAAATAATCGAACCGAAGCGTGGCAACGATGGCGTTAAAGAAAAGCTCGCAGCTAAATCTAGCATTGTGACAACAGTTAATAGCGAAGGAGATATAAAATGATTTCTCAAGAAATAAAAATGTTACAGATAGCACAGCGTGAAGTGTTTAGGGCGTTAGATTCCGGCGACATAGACGAAGCTAAAAAATTGTTGAAGCCAATGTTTAAGCTCTATAATGAAACTTTAGAGATGTTAAATAAGTTTGGAGAAGAAAATAAGGATGATTCTGTTGGTGATAACGAAGAAGACTTTGTGATAAAATGGGCGAAGGATTATGTTAAGCGCGGCAAAAAATTGGATATTAGGGGGTCTAATGGTGGAACAGCACTACATATTGCTGCTGCAAAAAGTTTTATGAGATTAGCAGATTTTCTGCTGGATCATAGTGTAGATGTTAATCTAAGAGATAATGATGGCCACAGTCCAATATTTTTCGCAGTTCGTACTGGTTCTATCGAGATGGTCGAGCTTCTAATCAAAAGAGGCGCAGATTTACATGTCAAAAATAAATTTGATATTACTTTATTAGACATAGCCAAAGATCGTGCTATTCCATCAATTGTATGGCTTTTAGAAGAGAAAATGCAGGAGCAAGCGAAATGATTGAAGAAGTCACGTACGAGCAGGGAAATAAAATGTTCCAAGTTTATGCAGAAATAGATCGCGCAGGTTTCCCCATAATTGCTATACAGAAAATATTATCAGGAGACTTAGTACTTGATGATTTCGAGAAAATTGAGATCGAAGTAGGTGACTATTATAACGAGTCTCTTAAAACAGGAGAAATACTAGAATTTGCCTGTCTTATTGTAAAAGAAGTGCCAGACCCACAAGATAATTATTATGATTATTACTTCTCAATTAAAGAAGTCTTAAATCAGCATATAACGGAGCAAGCGAAATGACGCAAGAAGAATTAAACGAGATCCTGAAAAAGCACGAGATGTGGCTGGACGATGTAGCAGGCGGGGAAAGAGCTGACTTAACTAGGGCTGACTTGCGCAGGGCTGAGTTACATGGGGCTGATTTGAGTGGGGTTGACTTTACTGGGGCTGACCTACGCGACGCAGACCTGAGTGGGGCTGATTTAAGAGGGGCTTACTCAAGTCGGGTTAAGCTAAATAGGGCTAACCTAGAAAGGGCTAATCTCGGAAGGGCTAACCTAGAAAGGGCTAATCTATCTAGGGCTTACTTAACCAAGGCTCACTTGCGCGAGGCTTATTTGCGCGAGGCTTATTTGTGGAAGGCTGATTTGAGCGAGGCTATCTTATTTTGGGCTAACCTAACTAGGGCTAACTTAAGTGGGGCTGTGTTATGGAAGGCTGACTTAAGTGGGGCTGACCTAAGTGAGGCTAATCTATCTGGGGCTAATCTAGCTGGAGCTAATCTAACAAGGGCGAGGCTAAATGGAGCACAACTTTATATGGCACTTTACGACGATAATACACTATTCCCAGAAGGCTTCGACCCAGAGGAACACAAAATGAGAAAGGTAGGATGATGATTGATGAAATAACCGAAATAAAGCGCCAAAGAAACCTAGCGATTAAGGGTCTAGATAAGGCGATCTATTGGATGGTGAGGTTCGAACGTGTAGCGCGTTTTGATTCCAAATTGAGAAACTTTTATTTAGAGAAAATTAAAGAAATGAAAGAGTTCTCAAAAAAACTAAAACTTAACAACTAACTATAGGGATTATTATGAAAAACAATTATTACAAAAACTTAGGAATGTTCTTGCGCACCTCACGCTTATGCAATGGTCTATCGCAACAAAAAATAGCTGATCATCTTGGTGTGACTTTCCAGCAAGTCCAGAAGTACGAGACTGGCGCTAATAAAATAGATCTAGTTAGATTACGCCAATACTGCGATATGGTTGGTATGAATATCAATGAGGCCATAGCAGCGGGTAATAATTATTCTAAAATAGATATGCCATTTAAACGCAATAACTCATTAAAGAATATATTCTACAAAATGAACATACTACCACAAAACAAACTAAATGTTGTCCGGCAGGTAGTTAATGCTCTGGCTGTTAATTAGGGGAAGCGAAATGACTCAAGAAGAACTGAACGAGATCTTAGAAAAGCACGAGATGTCGCTCATTGGCGATGAAGGCGGGGAAAGAGCTGACTTAACCGGGGCTGACTTAAGTGGGGCTGACTTATGTAGGGTTCTGTTATATAGGGCTAACTTAAGTAGGGCTAACTTAAGTAGAGCTAACTTAAAAGGGACTGATTTAACTCAGGCTATCTTATGGATGGTTGACTTAAGTGAGGCTGACTTAGAGAAGGCTAACTTAAGTCGGGCTGATTTATGGGGGGCTAACTTAACTGGGGCTGACTTAACTGAGGCTAAACTAAATAGGGCTAAACTAAATAGGGCTAACTTAAGTAAGGTTAACATAACCGGGGCCAACTTACAATGGGCTGAATTATATAGGACTAACTTTTACGAGGCTAATTTAAGTGGGGCTATTTTAGTAGGG
>JACCDR010014893.1_pt1 | contig 39419 bp, 62 predicted proteins | sample 7446431 | NCBI WGS metagenome assembly JACCDR01 (sample SAMN15323443, study PRJNA562643) | freshwater metagenome | isolation source: river surface water | place: USA:Blue River Watershed | collected 2017-08-17
CATGATGCGTTGACTCCTGGATTCCAGCGGAGCAGGGCGGACACCGACGACTTCGACCAGGGCCCGCCGCGCTTGGTCGGGACCCCGCCCTCATTGAGCAGGTCGGCAATCTGCTGATATGTTCGACCGACGCCGCGAAGTGCGAACGCCGTTTGGAATATCTTATGCTCCTCCGAGCATGGTTCGAGCGTCTTGCCGTCGCCGGCGACCCGGAACCCATACGGCACCTGGCCCAGTCGTTCCCCCTTCGATCGTTTATGGGTCATCGCCGATCGGGTGCGTTCAACAATTGTTTCACGCTCCCACTGGGCCACCGTCATCAGGAGGTTAAGCACCATCCGGCCGCCGGCGGTCGCGGTGTCGATCGATTCGGAGACCGACGCCAGGGATTTGCCCCCGCGCTCGCCGAAGTACGTCGCGATCAGGTGCGACCAGTCCCCGAGGCTGCGGGTCAGGCGGTCCAGTTTGAATACGATGAGTGTATCGGCATCCCCCGAGGCCAGCCGGGCGAGGGCCCCGGACAGGCCAGGGCGGTCGAGGCTCTTGGCGCTGACGCCGGCGTCTGTGACGACGTCCACGAGGGCCAGGTCGTGGAGCGCCGCGAACGCGCGAATTTTGTCGGCCTGCAATTCGAGCGACACGCCGTCGCGGACCTGGTCGTCGGTCGACACCCTCGCGTAGCCGATCGCGCGCACAATTTTTGACCCCGGCGGCAACCTTGCCGTTCGAAGATCCTGTGCGCGGGCGCAACGTTGCGCGGGCGCTAATTCGCGCTGCGCCTGCGCAATGCCTGTTGGTGCGCGGGCGCAATTATGGGCGGGTAGGGGACCTCACGCGGGGTCCACCCGAGGTACGTCACGGACCCGTGCCGTACCGACCATCCAGGTTATGCGCGGGCGCAAGGACCTGGCAAGATCCGGCCACCTGGGTATGCCCGGATTATCGGTAGGACGCGCACGCACAGCTTACCCACAAGCCAAAGTTACCGTAATACTCGTTATCGGACGTTGTGGTCAGGTCCCCTGGCCGTGGTCGAGCGGGGTAGAATCGAGGGGTGATCGACGACCTTTGGGGGAGGGTTTGGCGGATGACGGACGAGATCACGCAGCGGATCGAAAGGCTGACCCGCTTGGCCCATCTCGGCGCCTTGCACCCCGCCGACGCGGCCGAGCTGGGCTGCCTCCGCGCGATGGTCGCCATCGAGCGGGCCAAGGCTGAGGTGCGGATGGCGGAGATCGCCAGGCGGGCGACCCAGGGCATCACCTACGGAAACGGGAGCGATCGCGCATGAACTGGACCCACACGATCGACACCGGCGCGGCCAGCCCGCAGCGACCACACACGCCGCCCGAAGCCGCCGGCCTGCGCCTTGTCCTGGCCGAGCGGCCGGGCGAACGATTCGACGACGACGAGCCGCAATATGTCGATCCGTGCTATGCCGATCCGGCCGAGGTCGAACGGACGATCGCCGCCCAGGCCGCCGAGCTGGATCAGCTCCGGGCCCGGGTCGCGGAGCTGGAGGCCGAGATGGACAAGCACCGGCCCACCCACATCGCCGAGAGCTGGTGAAAACGCGAACCGCCCGGCGACCCCTTTCGAGGTGCCGGGCGGTCGCCTGTGTCGGTGAGCAGCAAAGCGTGATGTCAGGCTCAGGCTCGATGTCGCTCCAAACCCGTTTGCAAAGCGTCGCGTTGGGTGTGGGGTGCCGACTCTCCGGCGGGTCAAGTCTTGCCCCCGCGCCGTTTCTGGCGAGGAACCGCGACTTTCCGGTCCTGACACCGAGAGCCGGCGTCCCGGCTCCGACGGCGTTCCTTCCTGCAAAGAGCCCCCGGCCCAGGAGAGGTATCGGGCCGGATCGGTGGACAATGAGGTACGTTCAAACCTCCCAGCCCACTGTGGATCAGGCCGCATCGGGATTGTCGCTCGGGTTGCCATCCCGATTTCCCTGAGCCGGACTATCCGGCGGAGCCCAGGCGACGGGCCTTTGCGACGAATCCCGACCGCGTCATCGCCGATCGGCTCAGCGTTGCGGCAGATTGCGCCGGAGGGACTCGAACCCTCGACCTCCAGGTTATGAGCCTGGCGAGCTGACCAACTGCTCCACGGCACGAGACTATCGTATCACGATCGCGCGATGTGTGAAGGCCCGAATATCGATTTTGTGTCTTTTCCGATATTTGGGCCCCTGCTTTGCGTCGTTATGCGTCGATTTTATGCTTATGCTCGACGCAAGCCCTTGCCACGCAACGACGTCTAATGTTGACGGCATGTTTCGCTATGCGTCAAAACGCGAACCGCCCGCGCCGGAGGTGGGGCCCGGCGCGGGCGGGTGTCGCTCAGCGTGCGGGTCGGCGTCGACCCGGGCAAGTCTATCACGCGGACGGGCTGACCCCCCTGCCCGTCGACGCCGCCGGCAGCAAGAGCACCACCAGCACGCCCAGCGGCCAGAACAGCGCCCCGACGACCAGCCCCTCGGCCGTCGGCAGCCCCCGGCGCATCGCCACGTAGCCCCCGAGCGAGCCGAACGCGACGGCCAGGATCGCGGCGACGGCCAGGCCGTGCTCGAGCACAAACCCCGCGATCGTCCGGAGCGGGTCCGGCGGGGGAAACGGCACGGTCGCCGGCGGCGGGACGATGAGCGGCGGCGAGCCCAGGAGCGGAAGGTCGGCCACGCCGTCGGTGGGCACGACGGCCTGCGCGGCGACATCGGACGCGGGGCCCTCGGGGGCGGCGAGCTGGCCCTTCGGTTCGTCGGCGAGGGCCAGAGTCAGAAGCAAGATCAGGGGGGTCATGGATGATGCTCCAATCTGAGCTATCTAACTGTGCTGATCCGTACAATGATCCCAACCACAACGAGCACCTTGAGCCCGAAACAGGCGCTCATGACAACATTGATCCAGAGTGCCGGCCGGACATAGACCCGCACCAGCTCCTGGCCAGAGAGCCGGATGATCAGGAGTGACACGGCGGCCAAAGCCAGGCCCACCAGGTCGGTCGGCCAGCCCGGAAGGAGAAACTCCCACCCGCCCGGGAGCCCCATGCCCGACCTCGGCCCGCTGAGAGCCTTCGCGAGCCCGACCAGGAGCAGGAGCATCGCATAGAGCGCAGCCGGGACGTAGGCCAGGAACCCCAGGAGCAGTGCGACCAGGCCGACGGAATTGAGCAGCGGTCGCGGCTCCACGGCCGCCTGGACGATCGGGGTCGCCGGCGACGGCGCGGGTAGCGGATCTGGCTCCGAAACGGCCACGGCCGGGAACCCCGGACTCGACGCCCACGAATCCGCCTCAACGTCGCCAAGCGGGATCGTATCGACAAGCGGGATGTCCACATTGCCGCCGCAACCTGGACACCGACCTCGCCGGCCCCGGGCCGACTCCGGGACGCGGAGCGGCCTGCCACAGCTAGGGCACGGGACGCTGATCTTCGCGGGCGACTGGGCCTGACTCATCGGGGGGATCTCCTGGAGCTATCGCCTGGGTGGCGGCTCCGTGAAGCCTATGTGCTTGGCATAGAGAGCCAACGCACGATCTGTCACATCAGCAACCGTCGTCCTGTCGGCATCGGCCAGCCGTTCGGCCCACGCCTTGAACTCCACGCTGCCTCTCAATTGGATGACGATAGGCTTACGCTTCCATTCGTCGGGGTTCCGCTTGCCCTTCGGCATTCGTGGCTTCCGGAGCAGGGTCGTCATTCTCACCTCATGGCACGGCAGGACGAGCCTCAACCTACCGGAGACGATCTCCGGGGACAAGATCGAGAGCAAGACGGTTTACAGCCTTAGTACAGCCAATTGTACAGCATACAGCAATACCGCCTTCTCATTATTTTTCAGATTGCGGTATTGATCTCGGTACAGACACATCGTATAGTCATCCTGTCGGGTCGAGCGGTCGGCCCCATCGCAATCAGGAGCGAAACGATGCCACTCATGACGGACGCCCACAGCGGAGCGCAGCCCGACCCCTGGGCCGCATACGACGGCCAGGTCGTCACTCTCACCGACTTTCCCGCCATCGCGGCGGACACGCAGACCTTCGCGGATTACCTGCAAGAGCAGGCCAATTACTATCTCTCGCTCGACTGTGAGTACGCTCACAAGGTCGCCGAGATCCTCGCCGTCGAGGCGACCCGACTGATTCACCGCGGCAAGTGAGGCTCCAAGATGAAGACGCTTTCGGGATTCCTGGAATCGCTGGTCGAGCAACAAGAGGGCTTGCTGGCCCAGGCTCAAAACTTGGTCGACCAGGGCGTTGCCCCGGGCACCCGCCGCAAGATCCTGGCGGACCAAATCAAGGCGGACGTGGGCGGATCGCTGATGCAAATTAACGCCACGTCGCCTCTGGCCAAGGCGATCGTCGAGTGGCTCGACAGGTCTTTCGAGGCGATTGAGGACTGCCAGTGGAAGTGCATGGCCGACACGCTGTTCGATTCGTGCAATTGGCCTGAATTTGCCCCCGGCGACCGGGAGCAGATCCAGGAAGGCGACTACCACCTTTATCGTTCCGAGTGACCCACCAACGAAAAAAGGGCCCGGGCGAGTTAGCGGCTCGCCCAAGGCCCCGGTGTCAGGATCCCCTCAAAGGACTCGACAATGCGAAGGATAACACACCCCGCCCTGCCGATCGACCCCTTTCTGCTCTCGCTCGACGACACCTACTGTCGGTGCGTGTACCTCAAGGCCACGGCCGGCATCGAGCCTGGCAAGCACCTGCCCCGGTTCGACGGCAGGCAGGAGGCCGAGTACCAGCTCTGGATCGCCGAGCTGTTCGAGGTCGCCGCCGAGGACGGCTGGGAGACGATCAACGACCCGGCCGACTTCGCGCCGGAGGAGCGGTCCACGGTGGTCGTCGCCGACGCCGACGCGGCGTTTGCGACGGTTCCGGCCACGGATCACGAGTATGCGGCCCATGTCCTCGCCACCACCTTCGATTCCCGGGCCTGGCTCGTTGCCGGCGCCATGGGAGCCTGACACGCAGGACCGGCCCGCCCCGACTGCCGGGGCGGGCCCGAACCCGGAGACGACGCCGATGAGCAACCTGCCCGCCGTCCCCCACCAGACCCCGGCCCCGGCCGTGCCCGCCGTCGGCACTGGGCTGTCGATCGCCGAGCTGACTGCCGTCGCCAAACAGGTCGCGGCCTCCCGGTTGTTTCCGGGCGTCGAAAACGAGCAGGCCGCATTCACCCTGATGCTCTTGTGCCAGGCCGAGGGCCTGCACCCGATCAACGCGATGCGGCGCTACCACATCATCAAGGGCCGTCCCTCGATGCGTGCTGATGCCATGCAGGCCGAGTTCCAGCGCCAGGGTGGGGTCGTCGCATGGCTGGAGTCGTCCAACGACGTCTGCTCCGCGCGGTTCACGCACCCGGCCCACGCCCCGGAGGGCTTTGTCGTCACCGTCCGCCTGGCCGAGCTGCACGCCGCCGGCGTCACGCAGTCCAACCCCAACTATGCCAGGTGGCCCCGCCAGATGCTCCGGGCCCGGGCGATCTCGGAGGGCGTCCGGGCCGTGCTGCCGGGCGTCGTCGTGGGGATCTACTCCGACGTCGAGGTCGAGGATATGGCGATGGAGCGGGCCCAGCTCCAGTCGCGGCCGGAGACGCCTCAGGCCGCCATCGACGTCACCCCGCCGTCGGGCCCACCGCTGGCCGAGGTCCTCAAGGACGCTCGGATCTGGGCCAACGACGAGCTGCTCCGCGCGGCGAGCACCTACGGCCAGACGGTCGAGGATGAGCAGCTCCTGCTCGACGCCGATCTCGAGACCTGGACCTACGGCGAGTGCGTCCGCCGGGGCCTGATCCCTGCCACCACCAACGGCAAGGGGCCGAACCCGGCCACCCGGAGCCGCCAGCTCGAAAACGCCCTCGTGTCGCAGCCGGCCGTGGTGCGGTCGGTCGTCACCGGCCTGGCCAAGGGGTTCCTGGCCGAGGCGCGGGAGAAGCTCCGGGCCCAGGCCGGCGTCGGCGAAGCGTTTGAAGAGGCCCTGTCCAACTGACCCCCACTCTCTACCCTGCAACTCTCACGACGGAGTGACCCCCATGCAGACGATCGAACAGCAGCTCGAAGCCGACGCCGACGAAGTCGTGGCCATGATGATCCGGGCCAACAGCGCCGTGATCGCCCACATGATCGGCTCGCCCGACTTCGCCCACCGCCCTCGCGCGACGCGGGAGCAGCGGCTCCACGACGCGATTGCGTCCTCCCAGGCGTCGCTCAAATATGCGATCCTGCTCCAGGAGGCCCACCGCCGCGAGCTGGACGCCCTGGCGGCGCTGCTCGGCCACAAGGACCTGGCCCCCGGCCAGACCTACGAACACCAGGGCTGGCGCGTCAGCCTCGGCGAGGACGGTCCTGAGGTCGCCCCGATGCCGATCCTCGCCGCGATGCCCGAGCGCGAGGTGGACGCCCGCACGGACGAGCAGCTCGACCGCCTGGGCATCGACCGACTCAAGGCCATGATCGGCGTCACCGCTCAGGTGGCCGACTCCGGCCAGGTGCCCCCGCAAAACGGCGCGGCCCCCGTTGACCCGCCCGCACCGGGGTGATAGCGTTGCCGTCGAGAGCGGTCTACCACCCGCCCAACGATCACCGGACCCCCGTCCCCGGCTTTGCGGCCTGGGCGGTCTGTCCGTGACCCGAAGGCCCTCGGTGGTGTGTGGTAGCGCCATCCGAGGGCTTTCGTTTTTCAGCCGTTCCGTGAGGAGTTCCCGTCCGCCCTGGCCAAGGCCTTACCTGCGATCCACTCGCCAAGTTGCTCGCAGATAGCGCCACTACTAGAAGTTACGCAGCATGTCCAGTTTAGCACATGCGGCCCCGCCGATGACGGCGGAGGAATGGTCGCGCGTCCGCCGTCCGTTGAAGCGGCCCTACAACGGGCCCCCCGTCCTCTTTCGCGCCGACCCGAAGAAGGATCCGCGCATCGACTCTGCTGTCGCGGACGTCGAACTGGAAGTCCGCAACTGGTCCGCTCGCAGCAAGCACCCGTTCCTGGCCTGGCCGACTTTGGTCGAACTGAAGGCTGTCACGGGCCGGTCCAAGCAGACCGTGTGTGACCACATCCAGACCCTGGTGGCACACCGGCGCCTGATCAGTTTCACCGGCATAGCAGAGCTGAAACAATGGCTCTTCACACAGGGGGCCAAGTTCGGCCTCTCCTGGGAATGGTTCCTCCGCACTGTCGGTCGGAGGAAATGGAGCAGCACGCGGTTTCTGATCATCGTGGCCAAACTCCCCCCGATCCAGGACGGTTACGAGTGGGATTCCATCTTCCCGCTCAAGGGCCTGAAAGAGCCGGTGGAGGCCGACGGACGACCCCAGTCGGAGTCCAGTCCACTGGACTCGCAGCGGTCAGGTCCGCCTGACCCCCAAGAGTCCAGTCCACTGGACTCGCAGCGGTCAGGTCCGCCTGACTGCGACGTGGCCCCCCTTCCTATTTCTCTTACAGAAGGGGGTTCAGAAATCGTCGTAGAAACAGAAGCTTGCGAGGATCGGACGGGAGACGACGACGGGAGAGTTTGCTCGATCCCGGAATGGCTGCAATCCGACCTGGCCCTACCTCAGGGGCACCGCAAGCGGGCCATCGCCGAGCGGATGCTCCAGGGCCTCCAGGCCCGAGCTGATGGGCACCAGCCGAACCCGACCACACGTCCGGCCCCCGAGCCGCTCGCTGTCGTCCCCTCGCCTCCCAAGGAGGCTCCCAGGGCCCGCCTGAGCGATCGGGTCCAGGGTCAGGTCGAAGCGATCGTCAGGGCGGTCGCCAGTGGCGCCACGGCCCCCCAGGACGGCGGAGCGGCCGTCGGGCGGGCGGTCCAGGATTGCAAGCCCGAGACGATCCGGACTTATGCGGCCGGGCTGGCCGCCCTGGCTGACGGTCGGGCGTCACTGGATGACGTCCTCGGCCTGGTCGCTGACGCCTTTGCCCCAGGGATGCACAGTCCCAACCGGAGGCTTTCCCGTTTTCTGAGCGAGTTGTCGCGGCGCGCAAAAAAACCGTGCGCCGGGTCCACTCGCCAAAGTTCCCCGGCGCACGGTCCTACCAGAAGCTTGTCCGCGTCCCCCCATTGTACGGTGGCCAAATGACCACGACAACAGAGTTTGCGGTTTTGGCGATCCTTGCCGTTTGCGCGGCCGTCTCGCCAGTACACCCGTCAGGATTCGAACCTGAAACCTTCGGTTCCGTAGACCTCCACTTTCTTTCCCAATTCGCCCAAATCCCTTGCCTGATTGGGCAAAGTGCGCCCGGCGACCTTCGGCATTACCAAGACGATGGTCTACCGTGCAATCCATCGAGTTTGCGCAGCCGTCCTAAATTACGCGCATACTTGATCCCGTTGGCGGTGCAATGCCGCGCCGCCCAGCCTAGCAACGGGAGCCAGCTGCCTATGCCCCCCGCCCCCCTGGCGACCCTCCGCGAGGAGGTCCGATCGCTGTACGCGCCGCCCCAACGTGCCCCGAAGACGTGGTATGTCCTCCGCCAGGTGCTCGACGAGCTGGCGGAGCTGGAGGTCCGGACGACCGACCAGATCACGCCCGCCCTGCTCTCCCGCTGGATCGCCGAGCACGACGACCGATCCGCCGCCACGAACAAAAAGCTCCTCGGCGGGCTGCGGGCGGTGTGCAATTACGCCCAGTACATGGGGTATCTGGAACGCACCCCGTTTGGGTTCCGGACACACTGGGTTCGGACCCCCAAGGCGCGGGCCAAAAAGCACCACTCCGCGGAGGCCATTTCGGGCGTGCTTTCGATGCTCGAAAGTGAGCGTCGCGAGGGATGGGATTCGCACCGACTTTTTGCCCTGGTTTCGCTCTACGCCTACACCGGCCTGCGCAAGCTCGAGGCGCTGCATGCCAAGGTCGAGGATTTTCACCTCGCCGACGGCTATCTCGACCTGGTGGCGCGGAGGCCGTTCAAGACCCCCGAATCCGAGGCCCTGGTGCCCCTGCCCCAGAGGCTGATCGAGACCCTTGCCGAGTGGCTCCCCAAGACGGGTTCGGAGTGGGCCTTCCCCCACAAGCTCCGCACCGGCCCCTGGACCGAGGGTCGCGTCGGTCACAAGCCCCTCGACCAGGTCAAGCTCGCCGGCGAACGCGCGGGGGTCGAGGGCTTCACCATCCAGAGCTTGCGGCACAGCTGGGCCACGCACGCCGAGAGCCTCTGGGACCTCGGAGACGGGGTGATCAAGCGGGTTTTGCGGCACACCAACCTCCGGACCCAGGCCAACTATCGGCACGCCGATCTGGTCAACCTTCGGGCCCAGGTGCGGTCGATCGCGTTCGTCCACTACCCCGGGTCTCAGGGCAGGGAGGGGGTCAAGGATGGCCAGGAAACGGCTCTCAGCGCGTGAGGTCAAGGAGCGCCGCGCGACCCAGGTCATGACCAGTTTCATGAGCAATCTGAGCCTCATGCGGACCGCGATGCGCGCGGCGGAAAACGACGCGAAAACCCTCCGGGAATTGCTCGCCGAACTGACCGAAAAGGAGAGCCCCCCGTGCTCCGATTCGAGCCCGTCGAACCCGCCTGCAAACTGACGGCAAACCAGCGGCAAATTGCACGGCGAATCCTGCTCGGATTCGGGGGTGAATTTCCGCGCGAAAACGACCACGAAAACATCCCCGGAATCACGGTGCAAACCGACGCGATTTCGGGGCCCGAAGATCCCCTCAAACGGAGTGACGAAATGGTCCAGGAATCAGGCATCCCGCCGGAGCGAATTCAGGTCTATTTCGCGGCCCGGTACTCACGCCGCGACCAGCTGATTGCGTATCGCGACCAGCTCAGGACGCTTGGCATCGAGTGCACCTCGCGATGGCTCGACGGCAATCACGAGCTGGACGACAGGGGCCTGTCCATTCAGGCAGCCGACTCGGAGCGGGCTCGGTTCGCGTGCGAGGACTTCGACGACGTTTGCAAGGCCAACGTCGTCATCAGCTTCACGGAGGTTCCCAGGACGACGGCGACCCGGGGCGGTCGTCACGTCGAGTTCGGGGTGGCCCTCGCCCTCTCTAAAACGTGCATCGTGATTGGCCCTTGCGAAAACGTCTTCCACCACCTGCCCGGCGTGATCCGGTTTGACGAGTGGCCGGGCGAAGCCAGGCTGGTCGAGGCCATCGCCGCGGCGTGGGAATCGGAGGTCGCGTACTAATGACCCCGGAAGCCAAGCCCAAGCCTCCGACGGCCAAGAGGATGGACCTCGGTCCCTGTCCGTTTTGCCGCCGGCAGATCCTCCGCATCCGCTACGTCGGCGTGTCCGACATGGTCTACGACGCGGACGAGCGGATCGGTAATGGCTGCGTCCAGCTCTACCCGCACACCTGCGACCTCCAGGCCGCCGACGCAGACGGAGGTGGCCTGTGAGCACCACCCGCCGCATCACCCCGGCCGAGGTCGTCGCCGCCTTCGCGCAGATCGGCGCGACCCCCGCCCAGTGCGTCTTCGGGCCGATCGCGTTTTCGCCCGACCGCGACCCCGACGACGAGTGCGACGCGATCTATGCGTTGCTGGCCGCCCAGCGCTGGTCGCTCGACTGCCGACGGCGGATCGTCGACCGCGTCCACCTGGAGCAGCTCGGGATCGGCAACGACTACCGCTGGGGCTTTGTCCACGGCTGGGATTGCGCGGTCCTCGACAGCCCCTCAATCCACACGGAGGCGTGGCTCCAGGGTTTCGCCGACGGCGCTGCGGCCTGGGAAGCCGTGGATCCGTCGCCGCTGGCCGTGGCCAGGAGGGCCCGTGAGCGTGTCCGGGCGACGCGCCCGGAGAGGGAGGTGGCCCATGTCTGACCGCGTGCTCTGGCTGGTGATCGAGGTCCTCGTCGGCGTCGGCGGGACCGTGTTTGCGGGCGGGCTGATCTACCTGGCCCGCGCGTCGGCCCGCTTCGAACTGGACGACGCGCGCGAAAACGAGGAAGGAGCCTACGGAGGATGAGCACGGTCGAATCCGTCCGACTGATCGACGAGTGCCAGGGCCCGCAAAGCCCCCGGCAATGCGGTCGCTGCGGGGCGACCAAGTCCACCCGCGAGCTGGACCGCTTTCGGTATCTCGACAACGACGACGAGGCCGAACGCCCTCGGGTGCTCAACCTCTGCGAGTCGTGCGCGGTCGAGCTGCACGACAGCGACTTCCGGTTCCACTCGCAGCTCCAGCCGCTGGTCGACAACAAGCCGTGGCCCGGGGCCCTGGAGGTCTGCCTGGGCTGCATGTACCGCGACGGGCTGGATTGCCGGTCGCCCCAGGCCCAGCTCAACGGCGGACTGGGGATCACGTTCCCGGGCGCGACGGGCGTCCTGCTCCTGGAAGAGATTCCGGGTCCGCTGGGCTACAGGACCAAGATCCACCGCGAGGTCTGGAGCAAGACGACCCAGTGCACGGGCAGGAGGCGGATCGGATGAGCGAACGACCGCCCCACATCCTGACCATGCCCCTTCGCCACCAGCCGCGCCCGCCCATCGCGCGGCTGGTGGACGCGGTGGACGCCGAGCGGCGGATCCACCTGACCGACCTGGCCCTCGCGCTCAGCGGAGGCCCGGAGCAAACCAGACGTGCGGCCGTGTCGGGCAACGACCTCGACCTGGCCCTCTCCGAATTGCTCGACAGGCTGCGGGCCGACGGGCTCGCATAGGGATAAACCAAGGTGATCAAGCCAAGACCCCCTCAACAATCCGCCCGGGAGTTTCGGCGGCTGGCCAAAGCCGCCGTCTCTCTGGGCATCGACTTCAACGGCGCCGCGATCGGCGTCGACCATGCCCTGCTCAGGCCGATCGGCGACGGGCTCCAGCGGCTGTCGTCCGCACTCCAGGAGCTGAGCGAGGATCTCCAGCGTGAGGCGATGACGCCCCCGCCAGCCCCTGAGCCGGCCCCGAAGCCGACGCCGATCCTGGACTTCCTGGAGTCCAGAGAGCAGGCCGAGGCGCCGCCCAGGCCGGCGGAGGTGGTGCCGGCGCCGATGCCGGAGCGGCCGAAGGTCGATGATGATCTGGCCAAAGCCTATGACGCGATGTGGGCCGAGCTAAAAGAGCCTGCCCCCGCGCACCCCAAAGTGCCCGCCGAGCCTGGGTCGGATCCCGGAGCGAAGCGACCGAAGCCGGCGAAGGCCGAACCAGGCGAGAAGCTCAGGAAGCGTCAGTGCTGGATCGCGAAGGTCGCGGGCCGGCCGGCGTTCCGGATCTACGCCCACACGCAGGAGCTGGCCGAGGCCCAGCTCGCCCCAAGTATCAATGCCGACGTGTGGGTGATTGCCTCGCTCACGCTGGAGTTCACGAACCGTTCGCAGGACTTCAACGGCGTCCCGATGCTCTCCGACCTGGCCCCCGAGCAGGTCCGGAGCCGCATCCGCCAGCTCCTGGCCGAGGCGGAGCATGCGAGCGGGTCGGGGTTCGTGGCGTCGACGCCGGAAGAGCCGAAGCCCGAGTTCCGGACGGTCCTCGGCATCCACAAGGCGACGAGCGCCCCGCTGTTCTGGCTCAAGGCCCTCGACCTCGCCCAGGCCGAGGACATCGTGGCGATGGGGCTAACCCGCTCCGATTTCGACGCGATCGCCCTGGCCGAGCTGCCCGAGGGCGAGTCCGCTGGGAGCCTTCCGGACTTCGAAACGTTCGACCCGGAGGATATGCCGTCGGCTGTGCTGCCTCTGTTCGTGGGCTATTACCGCGACATCCCCGTCTTTGGCATCCGCCGCGAGTCGCGAGACGCGGCAGTCCAGGAGATCACCAAGCGGTTCGAGTGGACGGGCCTGAGCCACTCCATCCGGCTGGGCGAGGCTGAGGACAAGCCGCCGCGTGAGAACTTGCCCGACTTCGCCGACATCACGAACGACCAGATCAAGGAGGACATTCGCGACATCGACCGGGAGGTCTGGGACTTCGACGCTTCGGGCCACGCTCCCGAAGGGGCTGTGTCCGGAGCTGCTCCCGACACAACGCCCCAGGCTCCCGTCACAGCGGCGCCCGAGGTCCCGTCCTACCCCACCGAATCGCCGCGCGACCCGCTGGCCACGCTGCCCGTCGAGGACCTGGGCATCCGCAAGCCGCTGTGCGGCCAGATCATCGCCAAGGGCGTTCGTTTCGCCGCCCACCTTGAGGAGGAGCTGGGCGGCGACCTCCTGGGCGACGTCATCGCCAGCCAGGAGCAGGAAGAGTACGTCCGCCGGCAGATCCGCAAGTGGGAGACCGACCGAGCCGCGCGGATCGCGGCCGACGGCTCCTGGCTCGATGAGGAGCTGACGCACGCGGCCTTCCGCCTCGGCGACGCCCCGAATTTCTGGGCCAAGCTGCGGGCGCAAGGTGCGTCCGACCGCGAGCTGCGGGACGCGATCAACTCGATGTTCCCGCACCGAATCAACCACGGCTGGGGCGTCCACTACCGCGTCGGGTCGCACTTCATCCGAGGCACGGCCCCGGCGTTCTTCCGGGGAGGATCGGTCCCATCGCGCGACGCCGAACCTGCCCTCGAAGGCAAGCCCCTCATCGACCGCGTCCGCCAGCTGCTGGCGATCCCGACGCGGGAGGAGCCGCCGGCGAAGGGTGATGGCAAGGGCGCGAAGCAACGGAAGGCGGTGAAGGCATGAAGGCGCTGACGCTCAAGCATCCCTGGGCCTTCGCCATCGCCAACCTGGGCAAACGCATCGAAAACCGGACCTGGAAGCCGCCGGCGTCGATTGTCGGGCAATTCATCGCCATTCACGGCGGCGCCGCACCGTACAACCGCGCCCGGATGAGGGAGACGCTCAGGGACGCACGCCTGATCACGCAGCATATCCCCGGAGCGGCAGAGCTGACGTTCCAGGCCCTTGGCAGTGACGCCAGGCTGCGCGACATGATCACGCCGGGCGTGGTCTGTGTCGCGAAGGTGACAGGCTACGTCGAGCGGTCGCACAATCCGTGGTTCACTGGACCGTACGGCTGGACCCTGGAAGATGTCTTTACGCTTTCGACGCCCATGCAGTGCAAGGGGGCGCAGGGGCTCTGGGAGTTACCCTCGCCGATCATCGAAGCGATCCGCTCCGAGTGGGCAGCGGCGAAGGCGGTGGCCCGATGAGCCTCGGACGCCCTCGGACCCGCCAGGCTGTCTCCGCGCGGGACGCCTGCGCCACAGTGGGCCGCTACCGCGGCGTGGGCTACCGGGCCCGCGAGCGGTCCTACGTCGCGAGGATCGACATCACCATCGGCTACTTCGACGACGCGGAGCAGGCCGCGCGGGCCCGCGACGCCAAGGTCCGTGAGCTGGGCCTGGACCTGCCGCTCAACTTCCCGGAGGCATCATGAGCACGCCGAGCTGGGACGATCACCGGGCCTTGCACGACTCGGCGATGGAGTGTGTCGACGAGGCCATGAAGTTTCATCGCCAGGGCTTTCCCCAGGCGTCGCGACGGATGTACCGGATGGCCTTCATCCGCGAGCGACGGGCCGCCGAGCTGTGGCCGCCCCACTGGTTCAAGGGCGTCGTCTGGCGATCGGCCGGGTGGATCGCGCTGAACTGTGGCCAGACGGACAACGCCCGGTTTTGCGCCCGGGCGGGCCTTGCTCTTGATGGCCTCCCTGGATGCGTCCGGGGCGACCTGGAAGAGGTTCTTGCGGCGGCCGACGGCCGGAAAGATGAGGTGGTGGCATGACCGCAACGATCGAGTCGAAGCGGGCCCGGCACGCCGATCAGTGCCTCTTCTGTGCGTCTCGGCGATGCTTTGTCCGGATTTACACCGGCTACGACATCTTCGACGAGATCGCCTGTTCGGAGCATGTCCGCGACCTCGAAGCCTTCGCCGATCGGCACCTCAAGGGGGCCGACCGCGTGCATCAGACCTGCTCCGAGCGGGTCCAACGCAAGTCGAAGCGTTGCTGGATGATCTTCCTGGTCGACGCCCGGGAGATCGGCAAGCCCATCCGGCTGGTCAGCCGGATCGCGGGCCGGCTTGACACCGAACGGCTGGGTGAGGCGCTCCTGTTCGACGAGCTGGAGCTGGCTCAGGAATACGCCGAAAGGCACGCCAAACCGAAGGCGGCGAGGCGAGGACTGCGCACCATCGTCGGGAGGATGGACTGATGAGCACGCCCGAATTCAACCCCGAGTGGATCCTCGAAAGCCCGAAGGCACCGTTGCGTGTGGCGATCCACGCCTTTTGCCCCGAGTGCGGGACCAGCCAGGGCATCACCTCGCCCAAAAAACGCACGGCCAAAGTGCTGGTCGCCAAGTGGCAAGCGATGGGCCTGGTCGTCCACACCCTCACCGGCAAGCAACGCCCGAAGCGTTACTGGCATGTCGAGGGGTGCCCACGCGAGAAGCCGGCGGGAAAGGCGGTGGCGTCGTGAGCGAGGCAACGACGGGAGAGACGCTCGACCTCGACGAGTGGGCCGACGACACCGGCAAGTTCGCCATGCAGGTCACCGGCGAGGCGATGATCGAGGAACACATTGCCGACGGCGACTTCGTCATCATCCAGCGGCAGTGCTGGGCCAGCAACGGCCAGGTCGTCGTCGTGAAGGACCACGAGGGTGAGCCGTGTCTCCGCAGGTACTACCGGGATGAGGACGGTTTTCGGCTTGTCGCAGCCAACAAAACCGTGCCAACGGTGAAGCGTGAGAAGGTCGAGATCCTCGGCGTTCTAATCGGCATCGTCCGCAAATATTGATGTGATTACCAAGCGCAACAAACCGGCGTCACGCGGCGGTGTGTAGCCCCTCCGCGCGACGCCGGCCCCCTCCCGGCCGCCCCAAGGATGAGACGGGCCGGGAGTGTCTTCACGACGACGCGATCTGACTGACTGCCGCCGGCCAGGCGATCCGTGCGCAAGAGGTATCGGCGGCGGCGAATGGGACCTTGAACCAGAAACGAGGTGGGCGATGGGCGTGGAAGAGACGATGCGTCGGATCGACGAATACTGGGCGCCGATGGAGGTGGACATCGACCCGGAGGACGGCTGCGTGATCCCCAGGTCCGATGCGGACATGGTCGAGACGCACTATGTCCGCATCCGTCCCGAGGACTGCGCCGTGGAGTGGAACGAGGACAACGGCGCGATCTATGCCCGCATCGTGGGCGACTATCAGGACGGCGACATCGAGATGCGGATCCCGCTCCTGATGCTGGTGGACATGATCGAGGCGGCCCAGCGGATCGAAGCCAGTGCACTCGGCGGGCAGTCGGGCGGCGACAAGGGTTGAGCGTCAGTCGACGCGGAGGAAACGCCCCGTCACGGGGCAGCGGGGCCGGCGGCCGGTGGCGGGGGCGGGCCGTCGTCGCCTCAGGGCGCAGAGGCGGCGGCCCCGCTCGATCGAGCGGTAGACCGTCGAGCGGTGGCGGTGGTCGGAGCGGCAGAGGTCGGCGGGAGAAAGGCCAAGGGCCTCGACGGCGAGATACAGCTCGACGTGGGCGGCGGCGGCCGGCTGGTGTCCGTGGCGGCGGGATCGGGTGGGGGCGGAGAGAGCGGCCAGCGCGGCGGTTGCCCTGGCCTCGCGCGTGATGATCGCGTCGATCCGCTCGCCTTGCATCCGGGTTGTCCTCGTCGTCGTCGACTCGATGGTGTCCGTACCAGTTTAATCCGGCGTGGGGGATCCGACGATGGACGTGGCGATTTTCGAGAGCGAGCAGGTGATCGTGATCCGCACCGAGGGGCGTGAGCCGTATCCGATCCACAGGTCCCCGGTCCGCTCGTTCGAGCCCATCCCGGGGTCGGGCCACATGGGGCGGTCCGGGTGGGTCGAGATCGCCCCGAGCCGCGAGCCGACGGCGGTCTGCGTGGCTCCGCCTGGGTCGGAGCTATTCCGCCGCGGGGACAAGCTCCTGCTCCGGTGCAAGGTCCCCAGGCTCGACCTTTCCAAGCCCACCGTCCTGGACGCCGACTGGCTCCTGTCCTGGAGTAACTGCGGGGCCTACGGGTTCCGCCGCCGCGAGCCGGCCGTGCGAGCTGAGGCCGTCGCGGACGCAGGCGTAGCAGTCCCGCTTGCCGACGCTCCGGCCGGGCTCGCCGTCCCGGAGGCAGAGGCCCCGGCAGTCGACGCAGCGGCCGCCGTCGGGGCGGCGATGCTCGCAGGTGAGCATCCGGCCGTGGAGCCGGAGCGTCTCGTCGTCGCAGGCCCCCCGCGCCGGTCGGGGTTTCTGTTCGATTTGGACTGACCGGCCCAGGGTCCGGGCCTCGACGATCGCGCGATACTCCGGCCGACACAGCGGGTGGTGGCCGGAGACCATTGCGTGGCATCGCTCGGGTCGGTCGCGAAACGGGCAGTCGAGGCAGCCGAGGAATGACGGCATGATCAGGTTGTGATCGTCAGGAGTGAGCCGTCGGAGAATTCGACCTGATGCAAAAACGGCGAGCAGGTCACATCGGCGATCCCGGCAATCCCGAAGTTGGGCCCCGTCAGAGACACGATCCCGCAGGTTTCCGGATCGGTCGCGATCGCGTTGAGGAAGAGCAGCGGATTGGCCACGGGGTCGCCGCCAATCTCGGTCGTGAGCCCCCGCTGGCACATGAGCGCCAGCCAGCGGCAAACCTCGTGATCAAGGACCTCGCCCCCCGGCGCGATGTCCGAGCAGTGCGGGGTCAGGACGGGCGGAAAATCGTCGCCCGGCTCCGGCAGTCCGTAGGTGTAGAACTCGAATTCACCGATCCACCCCGACGGATTGGCCGGCGCGGGGCCGTCCTTGTCGATGCCCTCGACCTCGCACGGAGTCGTGCCGAAGGTGACCGCGCTGGTGTAGGTGAGCGTCCCCGAGGTGGTGCCGAGGGTGATAAAGCTCTCCGACACGAGGTCGTAGACCCTGGCCACGTAGGTCCAGGAGAGCGTGGCCGGCGCGGTGCCCTCGGTCCAGCACTGGCAATCGGCGGGTGGCGGGCCTCCCCCGCTGGCGCCCATGTGCCAGAAAATCCAGGCGCCCGACGCGATCGACCTCTGGGCCAGGTAGACCGTCGATCCGCTGGAGAGCGTGCCATCCCCGTTCAGCTCAAAGGCGGGGTCCAGCGCGGCCGTTCCGACCCGGCCGGTATCGACCCAGGTCGAGCCGCTCCGGACGACCTCTTTCCAGGGGTAGCCCGCCGCATAACCGCCGGTGAGCTTGATCGCGATCCGCTCGCGGGCGCCGGGCAGGATGAGCGTCCGGCCCTGTCCGGTGTCGCGGACATACCCGCCCGAGTTGCCCCGCACGCCGGCGACCTGGCGGAGCGACGCGAGCAGCTCGTTGCGTTCGTGGGCCCGCAGCGTGTCGCCGGGCCGGATGTCGCGCGGGGGCGTGGGCATGCGGGGATCAGACCTTCAAAAAGATCAGCTCGCCCGAGGACTCGCTCCGCCAGGCGGGATAGCGGCGGTCGCCGGAGGTGAGGGTCGCGTCGCCGTTTTGCTCGATCGCCGGGTCCAGGGCGACGGTGCCGACGGTGCCGGTCGCGACCCAGGTGGATCCGCTCCGCTCCATCTCGGCCCACGCATAGCCGGGGGCGGAGTAGGAGCCGGTGAGCTTGATCCAGATCAGCCGGCCGGGCTCGATGGCACCGACCGAAAAGCCCCCCGGCCCCGAGCGGACGCGGACGCCGGGCCCGCCCCGGAGCGAGCCCAGGCGGCGGACCTCGGCGCGGAGGGCGTTCTCGTGATCGGCCCGGAGCGGGTCGCCCGGCCGGACGTCAGGGGGAAGGCTCACTTGAGGAAGTCGAAGATGGGCCGGAAGTCGGTGTAGGCGTAGATCCGCTCCGAGGTCGCCCCCTTTTTGCGGACCTTGGCGTAGACCCCGTTGGCCTTGGGCAGCTCGTTCCAGTCGCGCGTCTGCTCCGCGAACACGAGCTGCACCGATCGGTTCTGGGGCCCATTGGGACCGGGCGAGAACTTGATCCTCGGAGCCTCGAAGAGCAAGGTTCCGATCGGGCAATCAAACATCGCCACTGAGTTGATCTTGCCGATGTAGGACCGGAGCTGACGCCAGGGCAGGAACGGGATCCGCGGGAAGGTCAGCACCAGCCGGCTCTCGACGACGACCTGGGCGGCGTCCCCCAGGACGGGCGTGCCGTCGTCGAACTCCAGGCCAGCGGCCTTGATCGTCTCGAACCGCCCGCCTCCCTCGATCTCGACATCGCAGTAGGTGAGCGGGTTGTCGGGGTCCAGCTGAAACGCCGGCTCGCCCAGCGGGTTGTAGCTGGCCGGCTCGAACGTGAGCGTGACCCGCGCGTGCGTGTAATACTCGCCCGGCTTGAGCCCCTTGGTGGGGACGGGCGTGCCGTCGGCTCCGGCCGGCTCGACCCGGTATTTGCGCGCGAAGAGCTTGGGATCGGCCGGGAACCGCCAGGGCGCGTCGCTGGCGATCGGCCCGACGGCGCTGGCCGTGCGGCTGCCCATCGCGTCATTCACAAACGTGAAGGCGTCAATCCAGCGCACCAGATGCGGCACGACGGCGACCGTGGGTTGATCCACGCCGCCGTCGATCGAGTAGCCGTCCGCCAGCACGAGATAGGGGACCGTCGGTTCAGGCACGGGGGATCATCTCCAGGCGGCGACCTGCATGGGGTGCTTCTTCATCTGCTCGGTCAGCTCCTTGACCCCGTGGTTGAGCTTCACGAGCTGCTCGACGGATTTCTTGCCGGTGTCCTCGGCCCCGCCCGCGCGGAGCGACCGGGCATACTCGGCCAGGCCCATCGACTTGCGGCCCTCCTCCTCCTTGGCCTTGCCGGCCGCCTTGGCGGCGTCGGCCGGGCCCCCGGGCGCGGTCGCGGCCTTGACCGCGTCGGCCCCGGCCTTGGCGGCGTCGGTCGCCTTGGCGGCCGCGCGGGCCGGCAGCGTGCCCAGCTCGGCGTCGATCAGGTCCTGCATCGAGGACAGCTGGGGCTTGACCAGCTCGGGCAGCTGGGCGGCGGTCGCCTCGAAGCCGGTCAGGAGCGGCGTCCAGTTGAACTCGAAGTCGGACAGCGGGTCGGAGATCCACTTGAAGATCGCCGACGCCAGGTTCCGGATGTTCTCGCCCAGGTTCATGAACGTGGCGCCGACGGCGGCGATCGCGTCGGCGATCAGCTCGCGCCAGTTGCCCGCGATGTAGGAGCCGATCCGCCCGAGGTTCTCGGGGATGGTCGCCAGGTATTCGCCGATGTTGATCACACCCTCGGCAAACTTGAGGCTGACGACGGTCCAGTAGGTGCCGAAATTCTCGGCCACAAACCGCGCCTCATCGAAGCCGGTCACGAACGCGGAGACGAACGAGTCGAGCGTCGGCTTGACCGACGCGAAGCCCGCCTGCATGCCGGTCACCAGCTCGTTGACGAAGGTCAGGACCTTGTTGACCGCCGGCAGGAGGCTGGCGCCGAACTCGGCCGCGAGGTTGCCGACGGTGCCGGTGAACTTCCGGAACTGGTTCGAGGTCGAGTCCTGGGTCCGCTCCAGGTCCCCCGTCGCATCGCTCATGCCCTTGACAATCAGGCTTGACCGCGCCATGACCTTGGACTGCTCATCCAGGGCCCCGCCGGTCTTGATCAGGCCCAGGCGCAGAGCCTCGGCCTTGACCGCGTCCTCGGAGAGCAGGACGCCGAACTTGCGGATCGGCTCACTCTCACCCACCAGTGCGGACTTGATCGTGTTCAGGGCGTCGTCGAGCGGCACGTTGTAAAACGACGAGGCGTCGGCGGCGAGCTTGGCCATCTGATTGGCCATCGCGGCGGCCTGGGCCTGGGATTGCCCGGCGGCCTTGCCGACCAGGCCGATCGAGGCCGCGGCGTCGAGTAGCTCGCCCTTGGGCAAGCCAAAGGTCCGGGCCATTTCCTCGGCCTGCTTTTGCACGGCCTCGGCGCCCGGGCCGAAGACGACGCCGACCTTGGAGAGGGTCTCGTTCAGGTCGGAGGCGGCGCCCACGGCCTTGTAGATCCCGACGCCCAGGCCGGCGACGCCGGCGGCTCCGAGCGCGGCACTGGCAATCCCGCCCAGTCGGGCGAAGCCCGCCCCAACCGTCGCGAGCTGGCCCTTGATCCGGTCCAGGGTGCCTGAGACACCCCCCTTGGCCGAGATTTCCACAAACAGGCTGGCAAGCTTAAAGGCCACCGTTCAGGGCCTCCCAGAGGGCTTGCGGCGAATCGCACTCAACCGCGTGGCGGAACGGGTCGTCGGGGTCGGAGTCGTCGAGCAGGCACATGGCCTGGGTCAACGTGAGCCGGCCGACCTCCGAGGGAGGGACGCCGGCCTTGCGCACGAGCGCCCGGATGATCAGGTGGTAGCGGACGGGGCCCCCGTCGCGGCCCCGGGGGCTTTTGGGAGCGAGAGCTCGAGGTCGTCGTCGCCGCCGTCCTCGTTGCCGAAGAGGATGCCGATGATCCGGCGGCTGAGCGCCTCGTTGGCCGGCTTGCCCATCTGGCGGATCAGCCAGCGGGCGTCGCGTTCGGTCGCCTCCGGGTGATGCGTCCGGAGGGCGACGACCAGGGCGTAGGCCATGCCGGCGGGGTTGCCGAAGAGGGCCTCCGATCCGGCCTGGGTGCCCGGCGCGGGGGGCCAGCTCCGGGCGTCGACGCGGGCCTTTTCGAGCAACGACTCGCGCTCGGGCGGCGTGAGGCCGTCGAGGTGCCCCCGGATCGCGTCGAGCGGGTGGGGGACGTTGGCCTTGATCCAGCCCTGGAGCTGCCCGAGCTGGTCCAGGGTGTACTCGGAGAGGTAGAGCCGACGGCCGGCGATGTCGACGGCCGTCGGCTGGCCGGTGAGCTGGGCGAGGTCGGGGTCGCGCATGGGCGGGGATCAGTCCTGGGTGTGAGGCGAGGCGGAGAATCGATCAGGCCGGGAGCGTCCACGCCCCCTTGGAGCGAAACGACGCCACGCAGGTAATCTTTTCCTTGGTCTTGGAGGCAACCGCGATCTTGGTGATCTGGGCCCGACCGCTCGCCGTTCCGGCCCCCAGGCCGAGGGTGAGCGTGGGGTAGTTCGGTGCGTAGAGCCCGGCCGTCGCCCCAAAGGGCGTCTTGGACGCCTGGAGGTTGAACGTGAACGTGCCGCTGATCTTCTTCACGCCGTGGATCGAGTCCTCCCAGCCGGCGTCGCTGGTGACGGTCGTGTCGATCTCGCCCGACTCGTATTCGAAGCTGTACTCTTCGACTTCGAGGTCGACCGCGCCCGAGAGCACGGTGCCTCCCACGCCGCTGTATGCCTGTCCCATGTGGGCGCCTCGATTCCTGGATCAGTCGTTGATGGATGGGTCTGGTGGCTGCGGTGGTGGCGGGCGGGATCAGCTGGTGGCGCCGATGATGCCGATCTTGTACTGCTGGCCGGAGGTCCCGGAGATCCGGAGGATGTCGCCGGTCCCGGCGGTGACCGCGTGACCCGAAGCGTCCGGGGCCACGATCAGGACCGATCCGCCGGGCTTGAGCGTCAGCGTGCCGGTCGAGTTCAGGATCGTGGCGAACTGATTGGAGGAGGCCGCGCCGATCGTGATGTTGTTGGCCGTCGAGACGTTCTCGACGTAGAGCACCTTGACCCGCGCCAGGGTGATCGTGGTCCCGTAGGAGTCGGTGAGGCTACCCGAGAGGTCGAGGTCGTCGGTCGAGCCCGAGAAGGTCCGGAGGTCCTGAAAGAGCCGGTCCCCCTGGAGGGCACCGACCCCGTCGGTGAAGTCGTAGCCCTTGTTGACGAACGCGGTGCGGTCCTGGGCGCTGCTGTTGACGCCGACGACGCGGGAATCCTTGAAATTGAAGGCGAGCGAGGCGTTGCCGGTGACGGACATGGATCAGCTCCCGGTGTCAGGTGAGTACCAGATTTCGAAATCGAGCGTGTGCATGCGGCAGTCCTTGCCCCCCGGGCCCTTGCCCTCGGCCTTGGTGAGCCCCTCGGCCGACAGGAAACAGTGCCCCGTCGGCGGGCCGCCGATCGCCAGGGCGGTCCCGTCGAACGCGGCGCGGATCCGCCTGGCGATCGCCTCGCAGCCGGATGGGAGGCGATCGTGGATCGACACCTGCACCAGGGACAGGTTGGTGCGGAGGGCCCCGGTGGTGGGCGTCGGCGTCCGGCCGACGAGCATCACCGTCACGTAGGGCAGGACGGTTCCCTCGGGCGCCTCGTCGAGATACCAGCGGTCAGCGCACGCGGTCACCAGCTCCGGCGTCGCGCGGTACAGCGCGTAGAGCGCCTCCAGCTCGGTCTCGTAGGACGTGACCGCGGTGTCCCCGCTCCCCACACCGAAGTAGGTGGGCGGGAAATAGGTCGGTGCGAAGTAGGTGGGCGGGAACATGGTGGCTTAGCTGGGCAGCGCCAGGGTGACGGCGGAGCGGTTGCCGCTGGCGTCCGTCGTGGCCGTGATCCGGGTGGTCGACACGTTGCCCCCCTTGATCGTGATCGTCCCCGTCCCGGCCCCAGCGAGCACGCCGGCCGCGGCGGCCAGGATCGGCGAGAGAGCCTGTCGGGCGTTGACGCCGGTCTCCACGGCGATCGCGTCGAGGCCGGCGGCGGCGAGGCTGTAGCCCGACTTGCTCGCGGCGGCGACCACGACGCCGGTCGAGCCGACGATCGTCTCGATGTCGTTGACGTTGCCGTTGACGGTCGCCAGGGCGCTGGCCGTCGCGACGGCCCCGCCCGAGAGGTTGTCGAGGTAGCCGGCCCGCGTCTCGCTGAGGCGCGTGAGCAGCGTCGTCGTCCCCGCGGTGTCCGCTCCCGCGTAGGTCGAGCGGGTCGAGACCTGGGCGTCGAGGTTGGTCAGGTTGTCGAGCAACCCGGCGCGGGTCGAGGTTAGGCGAGAGAGGAGCGTGGTGAGGCTGGCACTGTCGGCTCCGAGGAGCGCCCCGAAGCTGCCGGTGGCCGTGTAGGAGGCCGTGAGGGCATTCCACACGGCGGCAGCGTTGGCGTCAGCGGTGGGGGCGGATCCGGTGGCGATGTTGCCGAGGATGTAACCGGCCTGGCCGGTGGTGTAGGAGCCGGGCAGCGAGGTCGTCCAGGGGTCGCCGGCGGACGCGGCCGAGTTGACCTTGGCCCCGAGCGAGTTGGCGGCCGGGCTGGTGTTGTTGATGTCCCGGACGGCGGTGGCGATCTCCGTGGCCGCGTCGGCGGCCAGGGCGTTGGCGTCCAGGGCCCCGGCGGCGAACTTGGCCGCGGTGAGGCACGCCGATCCGAATTTCGCCGCCGTGAGCGAGCCATCGGCGATGGCCACGCCGGTGGTCGTCACGATCGTCTCGATGTCCGACACGTTGGTGCTGATCGTCGACAGCGACACGTTGAGGTTGTCGAGGTTGTTGGCCCGGGTCGAGGTGAGCCGCGCGGCCAGGGTCTCCAGGAGGTGCCCGGGGCCCTGCGCCAGGATCGCAAACACCGTGGTGTTGTCGGGGTTGGCAGCCCACGCCCGGTCCACCGTGGCCACCTTGGTCGAGCCGTTGTAGGCCGTGACGATTCGCGCCTGTCCGGCCCCGGTGCCCCCGGTGGTGCGCACGATCTGGCCGGTGTAGAGGTCGTTGGTCGAGCTGGCCCCGGAGTCGAGCGTGATCGAGGTCGAGCCGCCGGCCTGGGCGGTGCCGGTGCGGACGGTGCCCAGCGAGGACGCGGCGATCGCGGTGTAGGCGTCGCTGCTGATCGAGGCGGACCCGATGCCGTCCACGCCGACGCTGGAGGAGACGCGGCCAGAGAGGACCACGACGTCGCCGGAGCTGCCGCTGCTCATGCGGAGCAGGCCGTTGGCGGATCCGGGGTCGGCGGTCGGGAGCTGCTCGAAGCTGATCGTGATCGGCAGGATCACGACGCCCGAGGTCGAGGATTTGCCTGCCAGGGTGCCGACGTTGCAGGTGGCCTCGGTCGAGGTCAGGGTGACCTTGTAGATCCCGGGCGCGTTGGTCGCGTCCACCTCGGAGGGGCTGTTGGTCGGGGCCGCCGGGGTGCCGTCCTTGACCCACCGGAGCGTGTGGTTGGCGACGTCTCCGGTCTTGCCGGCGTTGGCGGCCGTGTCCCAGGCGACGTAGCTGACCGTGATCGATTGGGCTCGACTGGGCATCTCAGCACGCTCTCCCGAGTAGCAGGTGCCAGGGGACCTTGACGCCCGAGGGGGCCGACGCCTCGGCGTAGGGCGGGGCCGATCGCCGGCTCAAGGTGTCGCGGTGGCCCAGGAGGCTCTGCTGGTAGAGCGCCTGGATCTCCGGGGCCCGCAAGGCGCGATCGTAGATAAAGAGGTCGTCATACCAGCCATCGAGGAATCGGTTGTACTGCGTGTCCGACCCGAGCTGGAATCGCAGGACGCTGGAGTCGGGTGTCCCGGTGCCGGTGTTGATCTGCTTGCCGTCCTGGTACAGCGTCAGGGCGGTCCCCTCGCAGGTGTAGGCCAGCCAGTACCAGACGGCCGTCGACAGGACGTTGCCCTGGACCGAAAAACCGCCCGTCTGGGTCAGCCAGCGACCCCCGGGTTCGAACAGGATCCCGAACTGACCGGCCGCGTTGTTGCCGCGAAAAATCAGGTTGGAGTAGTTGCTGTTCCAGCTGTTGGCGCGGACCCATCCACCAATGGTGAAGCGAGTGACCGTGGTGGGGAGCCGGGGTGAGATCCCGGAGGTCCCGATCTCGACGCGACCGGCCGTGGTCGAGCCCCGGAGGGCACAGGCGTTGCCGGGCCGGTAGCGGTTCACGAGGCCCTGGCCGGACGTGTAGCCGGTCAGGGTGCCGTTGTAGTTGCCCATGAGGTCCCGAAAGATGGTCCCGCCGACCCCGTTGGGCCGGCAGAGCCACCACGCGACCTTGCCCTGGTTCAGCGGGTGCTGGGTGTTGACGAGCGGTGAGCGGTCCATGTCAGGCGGTCACCCAGCTGGTCGGCCGGATGGCCACGGTCGAGCCTGAGGACGCCAGGGCCACCCCCGCGTCGGTGCGGAGGAAGAACTTGTACTTGAGCGGGTCCAGCTCGATGCGGCGCGACGCCCGCTGGGCCGTCGTCTGGGGCAGGAGCGGGATCGTCGCGACCAGCTCGGCGTTGATCTCGGACACGTCGTCGAAGTTGGTGCCGTTGCCCGAGGGGGTGGCGTAGAGATACGCCGCCGTCCCCGTGCCCGGGTTGGACGCGAACGTGAGGTTGATCGTGAGCCTGGCCCGGCTGGCCCCGATCGTGGTGTTGTCGAACTCCGCTCCGGCGGCACTGTTGGTGGCCGAGTTGAGCGAGTTGAGCTGGGTCGTCAGGACGTCCTGAGCGGTCTCGGCCTGGAGCTTGATCGTGGGCATGTCAGGAGCGGGCCTCCGCGATCAGGTCGGGGTGCGCGAACGCCTTGTAGCGGCTGCCGGCGACGGTGTATTCCAGGTCCGGAAACGCCGCGGCGAACGGGGCCGGGCCGACGACGGTCGTCGTGCGGCTGGTGGTTTGCTGGAGGTGCGCCAGGACGGCGGCGGCTTCCTCGGACGTCATCTTGGTATTGGCCGCCAGCGCGGCCACGTACTCGCCGACGGCCTGGGGATCGCCGGCGTTGAGCGCGTCGATGATCTTGGGGGCGATCGGCAGGCCCATGATGTTGCCGAGGGTGCCCGGGCTCAGGAGGGCGAGCACCTCCTGGCGCGTGAACGGCCGGAGGACGGTGGCCGTCTGGGTCGTCACGGCCGGCGCGTTGAGCCGGTTGGCGGCCACGCTCGCGTCGGCCTGGGCCAGGTCGTGCGTATCGAGGAGCGCCAGGACAGCGGCCTTGTCCTCGGCGGAGAGGGGCGGGTCAATCATGGGGGATCAGCCCTCCGGAGCAAACGACGGATCGACGAACCGGGGATAGAGCCGCTTGACGTCGTCCGGCGCGTCGTTATCCACGCGCAGGTAGAAATTGAGCTTCCGACGCGACGACCGCGCGACGCCGCCGGGCGGGGTGTTGAGCGCCATGGTCACGGTGAGGGTCGCGAAGTCGACCTCGGTCACGCCGGGGATCTGGTTGTGCGTGAAGGCGTTGAAGGCCCGGATCTGAGGATGGGCGAGCTTGACGATCATTCGCTGTCTCCGAGGGTGGCCAGCCAGGCGTTGACCCTGGCCATCGAGTTGAGCCAGGCCGGTCGCAGCCAGGGTCGGGGATCGAGCCCGCGCTTGGTGCCCAGCTCCAGGTGTTTGCCGTACTCGACGTTGGTGCCGACGCGGGCCCGGAGGGTGCCGGGGTCCACCTCGGACTGGACCGAGCGGCGGAGCTGGCCGGTCTGCTTGCGCGGTGGCTCGCCCGGCCTGGAGCGTTCGACGCGGACGGCGGCCTTGAGGAATCGGCCTTGGTTATCGCGTTTGGCCTGGCCCTTGACCTTGCCGGTGCCGGCCACGCCCAGGAGAGCCTGGGCCTCCCCCTTGATCGTGACGGCGATCTTCGTGAGCACGGCGACGGCGCGGCGCTGCACCAGCTGCTCCGCCTCCCGGCCGTGCCATTCGAGTGCCACGCTACTCGACCACCTCTTTGCACTCGACCGAGATCAATCGACCCATCGAGTTGTGATTGATCGGCGAGACGATCTGGAGGATCCGGCCATCGACGACCAGCCGGCGCGAGGACAGGAATCCCTCATCGGCGGCGAAGTAGACGCGGTGGGTGAGCATCAGCTCAGCCCGGTCGTTGCGGGGCGCGTTGGTGCCCGACAGCGGCCGGACCAGGCAGGGAATCCCCGCCTTGACGACGGCGTAGGGCTCGTTGTCGTCGGCCCCGAAGCCGTCGCGGACCCCCTCACGCTGGGTGTAGAGGGTGGCCAACTGGGTCAGAAAGTCGCCGAGCGCCATGGCTAGAAACTGATGTCCAGGACGTAGGGGGCGAGCAGCACAGCGGCCATCGGAGGCAGGCTGTCCACCGTCCCCTGGGCCAGGGAGTAGCTGTAGTCGCCGATCGACTCGGACTGGTACACGCCCGAGACCGCCGCGGCGTCGGCCAGTTGCTTCACCACCTGGACGGTGGCTTCCTTCACCGGCGTCGGTACGCTGGCGTAGCCGGCGACGTAGATCACCTTGATGTTGCGGCGACCGCGCGGGAAGGGGTTGCCGTGGCGGTAATCGCCCGAGGTGCCCCAGACCAGCTCGCCGGTGCGCTCGTTGACCGTGAAGTCGTCGACGTCCTGGGCGGACCCGTTGACCTCGACCGATGTCAGCGACGTCACCGGCGCCCGGCGGAGCCAGAGCCGGGCCCAGCCGTCGCCGTTGTGCCACTCCGTGAGGGTCTCCGAGGCGAAGACCCGACGGCAGTGGTTTTCGACGTGGGCGCTCGCGGCGGTGACGAGCGCGGCCAGCGCCGGGTGCGTCGCGAGCGACGGCACCCGGGCGAGGACCTCGGCGGTGGTGACCAGATCGGCCATCGATCAGGCCGTGCCTTCGGCGGGCTGGTTGAGGATCTTTTTGGTCGTGCCGATCTGGGTCGAGTGGATCGCCGGCGGCGCGAAGGTCGGGCTGTACGGCAGGGCGATCGCCCCATCGACGACCGTGTTGGCCGTGGCGCGGGTGATCACGATCCGGACGTACCGCTTGAGCGGCGACCGGACCTCGACGATCAGCATCTTGTTGCCGTCGGCGTCGGTGCCGGCGACCGAGCTGGACGCCAGGTCGGTCCAGTCGTCCGAGGAGCCGCTGTCGTCGGACTGCTGGACCTTGACCGACGGCACCGTGGTCGAGGTCAGCGTCCCGAGCAGGACGACGAAGACGACCCCGCCGAAGTCGGCCATGTCGACGGCCGTGCCGTTGACTGCGGTGGTGCCGGCGGCGGTGGCGTTGACCACGCGCTGCGGCTGAATCAGCGTCAGCAAATTGTGATTAACCACGTTTGGTGTCCTCGATGCGAGGTGGATCGTGCGACGAAACGGCCGGGATCGTGGCGGGACCGCTCGCGCCCACCGGAGCGGGCGCGAGTAGCGGAGACGGCGGGCTCAGGAGTTGTGCGACTTCTGAATCTTGAGCTTCCAGGGCTCAACCACGGCGCCACCGAAGCGGAGCCGGCCCACGAGTACGACCTGGTTGCGGAGCGCCTTGTACTCGCGGAGGACCTCGATCGAGAAGCCGATCCGGTCCACGTGGTAGTAGCCGGTGAGGTCGCCGTAGATCAGGGGGAAGCCCGTGGTCCCGACGTTGGGCGTGAACTGGCTCATCGAGATCGGGTCGCCCAGGAGGACCCGCTCGCGGCGGTTGACCAGGCCGTCGGTGGTGACCCCCTCGGCGAACAGCGGCCGGTTCTGGGAGTCCTTGAGCTTCAGGAGCGCCCGGTAGGCGCTCTTCTTGTTCATGACGAACCGGCAGCTGTCGGTCTCGTACTGCGGGGCGAGCGCCGTCTGGAGGTCGATCAGGCCGTCATAGGCCAGGGCCCCCGACGCGCCCGAGAGCACGACCTCGGGGCGGTTGGTCTCGAAGCTGGTCGCGGCCTTGTTGAGGATGCCGTCCGGCTCGCTGGTGCCGGTGCCGTTGATCGCCTTGTCCTCATAGAGGAGCATGGCGGTCTCGCTGAACTTGCCGCTGATGAACGAGACCAGGTCGAAGCCCGAGTCTTCGAGCAGGTCGCGGGAGATGGCCAGGCTCATCATGAACGTGTTGACGTCGATCGTCACCAGGCCCGAGAAATTCGAGTCGGTGACGGCGGCGGCGGTGTCCGACGCGGGGTTTTCCCCGGTCTTCGTCGCGCGGAAGGCGGTCGAGTAGATGTCGTCCGCCCCGTACTGCACCCGGGGCATGCTGATCTTCTGACGAGCGGAGGTCAGCTTGGTCACGAAGTTGAGCATCGCCGTCGGGGCCGGTTTGCGGCCGATGACGGTATTCATCACCTGGGTCGGCGCGAAGACGCCCCCCTGGTCGTCGAGGCCGAGCTGGAGGTCTTTCAACTCCATCGCGGACAGGGCCTTCTCCCCCTTCCGGATGTACTTCGAGAAGACCTTGTTGAAGTCCTTGGCCGAGAGGACGTCGAACGCCTCGGAGCCGAAGGTCCCCGGGCCGACGTCGTGCGAGAGGCCCTCGAAGCGGCCCCCCTTGAACGCCAGGGCCGCATGTCCGGCGCGGTCGGTGCCGTCCAGGAGCGAGGCCCCGTCCTTGCCGGCGGAGAACGGCAGGATCCGGTTCCCCTCGTTGGCCCAGTCGGAGATGCCCTTGAGGTCGTTGCCGAGCGTGATCTCCCGCTCGATGCGGGTCTTGACCGTCTTGCACTCCTCGACCAGCGTGGCGGCGCGTTCGGTCTCGTCGGCAGTGCGGTCTTTCTTGTTCAGGAGCGTGCGGGCCTCCGCCGACTTCTCGGTGAGTTCGGTCTGAAGGCTTTCGAGCAGCGTCTTGGCCATGTGAGCCTCGGAAAATTACAGGGACAACAGGTCCAGTTGGGCTCGGAGAGCCTTCACGTCGATCTCGCCGGAGGACGGACCTTCCGGCTCCGTTGCGTCGTCGCCCGACTTGGGCGTGTGCGCCTCGACCATCGCCTTGAGGTCGTCCGCGCAGGTGCGAAGCGCGGCCTCATGCGTGGCCAGGCGGTCGAGATTGGCCTTGGAGAGCACCCGCCCGGCCTTGACCTCGCCCAGCTCCAGGCGGGCGGAGGCGAGCAGGTCGGCGGCGGTGAGCCGGCCCGACAGGGCGTGCTTGACGGCGGTGATGTCGCAGGCGTCGTTGGCCGGGATATCGACCAGCGAGACCTCGTAAAGCTCGATGTCCGTGAGGACGCGGGCGCCGTACTTGATCCGTCTCAGCTCGTCGGCCGAGGGGACATATCCACACTTGGCCCAGTATTGCTTGACGGCTTCCTCCCCTTCGAGCCGGCTGGAGGCGACCGTGGAAAATCCGATCGAGAGGCTCTTGATCACGCCGTCGGCCAGGAGCGTGCGGCAGTCACGTCCAGTGACCGTGTCGCTGATCTTGCCCGCGATCATCAGCCCCTCGGGCATCTCCATGGCGCGGGTGGCCAGGCCCACGGGTTGCGAGTGCATGTACCTCAGGACCGGCTTATCCATGTACCGCTTGAGGGAGCGCGTGAACGCCCCGGGCGCGACGATCTCGTTGTAGCCGTCGAGGACGTGGTAGACGCTCGCCAGGCCCTCGAAGGTCGAGCCGTCGCCGGCGGCCTTGACGTCCAGCGCAAAGGATTTGATCTGCATGCTCATGGTTTCACCTGGGCCTTGCGCTGGGATCGGGTTCGGGGCCCGGCCTTGGCCTCCGGCTCGGGCGGGGGCGGAGGCATGTCCTCGGGCTCGGGTTTCGGCTGCGTGAGGGTCGGGGCCCAGGCCGGCTCGGGGTCGCGCAGCTCCGGGGGCAAGTCGGATTGATCGACGATCTCGCGGACGCTGCACTGGCAGCTCGGGTGCAAGGGGGGAAACCGCACCTCGCTGTAGACCGGGTGGTTGCCGTTGATCGCGAAGGGCTGGCCGAGGCGGACAAACTTCGCCCGGCGGCCGACGGTCTGGCAGAGCGGGCAGGCGTCCTCAGAGATCAGCCACTCCCAGCCGAGCACGACACCCGACCGGATCGCGGCGGCCTCGGCCCCGGCGTGGTAGGCTCGCGCGGCCTCGCTGGCGGCGATCATCCGGGCCCGGCCCTTGGTCGCCTTGTCGAAGATCGCGTTGACCCGCTTGGTCAGCTCACGCACCGACTCGCCCTGGTTGTAGACCCCCTCGATCAGCTCGCTGCGGGTCCTGCGCAGGGCGTCGTCCAGCTCCAGCGACGTCGTCTTGTTGGTCGATTCGGCGAAGGTGAGCGCGGCCTGTTCGATCGCGGTCTGGACCTCGGGGTTGCGGACCTCCCAGGCGTCGGGGTCGAGCTCGTTTCGGACGACAAACGCCCGGCCTCCCTTGTCCCAGATCGCCTCGAAGAGCGGCGTCATCCGCTCCGAGAGCGCCAGGTTGCCCAGGCGAAACTCCGGCCAGGCGTCGGGCAGCTCGGGCCCGGCCTTTTTGCGGGAGAGGGCACCCAGGATCTGGCGGTGCTGCTCGCGGAACGCCCGGCGCATCGCGGCGGCGATCGGCTGGCCCTGGGGGAGCTTGAACGTGTTTTTCTCGGCCCTGGCCATCAGGCGGCGGCGTCCTCTTCGGTCTCGTCGTCGTCGGCCTGGTCGTCGTCCGCCGGCGGTGGCGGAGCGTCGTCGAAGTCGTCGGGCGCCTCGGGCAGCTCGGGCTCCTCGGCGCCGGTCGCGGGATAGTAGCGGTCGCCGTCGGGGTCGGTCTCGTAACCGAGCGCCGTGCGGGCCTCGTTGAGCTGGATGATGCCGGCCTTCCACTCCTCGCGGATCCGCTTGGACTTCTGCTCCTGGGCTTCCTGGAGGCTCTCGACGCCGGTGTAATCGAACTCCACGCAGTGATTGCCGGGGTCGGTGCCGAGGTCGGCCAGGAGGCTGTAACGCAGGGTCTCGGCCACCAGGTCCTGGAGGGGCACCAGGCAGTTGCGCCAGGCCGCGCCGAGGGCCGATTCGAGGTTCGAGTAGGTCTTGTTGGGGTCGGACAACCCCACCACCATCGGGCTCACGCCCATCGCGGCCAGGATCTTGGCCTGCAAGAGCGAGGGGATCTTTTCGAGCCGGAGCTGCTCGGGCGAGAGCCCGAGCTGCGTGACCTCAGAGTCGTCGATGATCAGCGGTTCGCCGCGGTTCTCGCCGGTCAGCGAGTCGCGGAAGCGTTCCTTGAACCGCTCGACCTGGTCGGGGGTCGACCGGCTGGTGCCCTTGAGCCGGATGATCACCCCGGGCACGCCGAGGTTGCGGAGCAGGGTGGCGGTATAGCCGTCCACCTCGTTGTCGGCACAGATCGCCCGAAGCTGGGCCTTGAGCGTCGAGAGTCCAAGTCGCTCGTTGCGGGGATCGATGCCGTCCCGAAAGTGGATCACGTCCTCCGGGCGGAGGTAGTGCGGGACGCCGTCGACGCGGACCTCGTAACGGTCGATGTAGGCGGAGCCGTCGGCGGGCCAGCACGGGGCGATCTGCCAGTGCGGGTGCCACCAGAGCTGGGTCGGGCGGCCAGTCCCCTTGCCCCGAACCTTGATCAGGTAGGCGTTGCCGTCGACCAGGAGCGAGAGCGAGAGGGCCTTGGCCAGGGTCCGCCCGGTGTAATGCGGGTTCGGCCGGCGCATCAGGTCGACCAGCTCGTGGCGCGGCAGCGGGTTGTAGGTCCCGCCCCGGCCCTGGCGGGCTACCCGCATCACCGGGCGGGGATAGTTGTCCCCGACCCACTTGAGCCCCAGCGCGACGGTGCCGTTGGCCCAGAGGTCGCCGGCCTCGCGCTCGTAATCGAGCCGGGCCTGGGGCAGGAGCAGGCGCACGCGGCCGGAGATGCCGGTGCCGTTCCAGCGCGACCAGTAGCCCGCGAGCTGGGAGCCGATCTGTCCGAAGAGTCCGGCCATCAGGTCAGTACACCCGCCATTGCCGTCGGTCGATGTCGTCCGCGTAGGCCACCAGATAGCGCATCGCGTCGCACCCGTGGTCGTTGAGCTTCACCGGCTCTTCCTTGGTGGCCTTGCCCTCGGTGGCCTTGGCCCAGCGATACGACTCGATCTCTTCGAGGGTCGAGGTCGGCTTGCCCTCCTCGGCCAGGGCGTCGTCCCGGCCGTCCCAGAGAGCGTGCGAGTCCGCGAAGAAAAAGAGCCGGGGCTTGCCGTCGGCCCGGACGATGAGTCGCTCCTGGACCGCCTCGATCCCCGGAATGACGGCCTTGAACGCGGGGACCGTGAGGATCCCGGCGTTGTGCATCGTCTCGCGGTCCTCGCGGTCGTGATCGGCCACCGTCGCCTGGTAGAGCCGCTCCGGGCCGCTCGACGCGAGAATTCGCTCCGACCATTGGGCCACCGTGCGGCGGCTGCGGTACATCTCGCGATAGCGGTAGAGCCGGCCGTCGGGGTCCTGGGCCCACCACTGGACCACGAAGGGATTCGTGAACCCGAAGTCCACCACCCGGTAACGGGTCCACGCATAAGGAATGGGAAACGGCTGGATCACATGGAGATCGGCCCGGAAGCCGTCGTAAACGGCCCCCTCGGCCGAGACCCACTTGCCATACCGGAGCCGCTGGAGCCGGTGCCCGGTGAGGGTTTCGAGCTTGGCCAGGTAGCGGAGCCCGGCGGCCGTCCAGCCGGCCCGGGTCCACATCGCCGGATTCGCCTGGTGCAGGGTCGTCCAGAGGACCGCCCGGCCGGCGTCGCAGCGTTTCTTGAGCCAGTGCGTCGGCCACGCGGGGTTGGTGTCCGCGATCAGCCAGCCGAAGCGGCTCGACCGGCCCGGACGCTCCAGTCGGGAGGACGCCTCCTCCCAGCTGGCCTCGGCCAGCTCCGACGCCTCGTTGGCATAGATGATGTCCCAGGCCGACGACCGCACCTTGGTCGGCGATCGGTCCAGGCCCGCCAGCACAATCTCGGAGCCCGAGGGATAGCGGTAGCTGTGCCGCTGCTTGCGCTGCACCCCCTCGGCCAGGTGGGCGCAGCCGTCGGCGGCGAGGACCTCCTGTTCGAACGTGACCAGAGTGGACTCGGTCAGGTCCGAGCGGCGGGCCCGCATGATCAGCACACGGAGGTCGGGATAGTCTCGGCACAGGCAGTGCAAAAAGTTCAGGACGCCACGGGTCTTGCCGGTGCCGGCCGGGCCGGCGATCACCAGCTCGCGGGGCATGGCCCCCGCCTGGGCCTCACGCTTGAGGCGGATGTCCACCCGGATCGACGCCGGGTCCACACTCGCAGCGATCGTCAACGTCGGGGATCTCGATCCGGGGCACCGTCAGCGTCTCGGCCTCGACCTGGCCGTCCTCGATCCCCAGGAGCTTGCGGAGGTCGGCCATCAGCTCGCGGATCTCTCGCAGGTAACGGGGGTCACCCAGCCGGCCCTCGGTTTTCTCGGCCCGGGTCAGGTCAGCCTCCCAGACCTCGATCGTCTCACGCAGCCGGACGGTGCCGTCCTCGGCCCGGGCGATCTCCGAGACGTCCGCTCCCTCGCGGGTGAGCGTCGTCGTCGTCGCGTCCCGTCGCGAGCGTCGCCACTCGCGCCAGGCTTGATAGATCAGCTCCAGGAGCTGCTCCGCCTGCTGACCCAGGATCGCGGCCTTGTCGGCTCGAAGCTGGGCCAGCCCCTGGCGGTGGTGCTCGCTCAGATGCCGGCTGACCGTCTCGCGGGCGACGCCCTGGTGGTCGGCGATCCGCTGGTGCGTCCAGCCTTGCCGCGAAAGCGACACGGCCTGGGCGAGCTGCTCCGGGTTGTAGCGGGCTCCGGTCGACACACGGGATCAGGCGGTGGCTTCGGCGAGGGCTTCGGCTTCAACCGGCGCGTCACTGGGGGCAGGATCCAGCGGCGCGGGCACACCCGCCGGCGGGGTCGTGTCGGGGTAGCCGGCGTCGTCGTAGAGGATCACGACCTGGCCATCGTTGCGGCCCTCGGACAGGCCGACGACCTCGATCGACTCGACGTGCTCGGGCACCGTGCCGTCGGCGGCCGGCACGAGCCCGACCACAACCTGGCCGCGCGGCAGCTCGGCGGTCATCAGCTCCTCGGGCGTGGTCGGTAGCGCCTTGCCTTCGGGGGCGAAGATCGCGGCCAGGCCAACGATCCGGGCAAAGCCGGCGCGGGTGTGGGCGGCGATCCGGGCGACGACGCCGACGGCGAGCTGGTCGCCGGAAACGTAGCCGCCGGTGAGGGCGGCGGTCACATCCGGCAGTGTCAGGGCCGCCGCGCCGCCGGGCGAGTCAACGGCGGGCGGCTGGGGGACGAATCCCCGGGTGGCAAACACCGGCCCGAGTGCGGGGCCGAGGGCGAGACGAATGGCCATGTGCGGTCAGTCCCGGATGCGAAAGAAGTAGACGACGAACGACGGGCCGAGGGCCCCGGAGGGCCCGCGGCGGGTTATTTTGGGGCGGCGTTGGCGAGGGTCGGCGGAGCGACGTCGGCCTGAAGCACGGATCGCAGGCGGGCCAGCTCGTCCTCGCGCTTTTTCTTCTCGGCGGCCTGGCGGTCGATCTCCGCCAGGATCGCCCGGAGCTGCTCCGAGACGAAGCCGGCCGTGGCGATCAGGTCGGTTGGCGGTGCCACGGGGGGCGTCGGCGCGGCGGCGGTTTGGTTCAGCCCGATCGGGAAGATCGACAGGCCCCGGGCGCTTCGCGCGGCGAAGGCGGCGGCGACGATCAGGCCCCCGATCACGGTGCCCAGCGTCCCGGCAAGCATGGCCTGGGTGTCCGGCGGCGACGCCGGGGCGGCCCTCGGCGGCGTCGCTCCGACCTGGACGTTGACGCCCCCGGGCGTGGCCTCGGTCGCTGGCGGGGTCGCCGCCGGCGGAGCAGGCTCCGCTCGCTTGCCGAAGGTGGCCGGCGTCGAGGCTTCAGCCAGCTCCCGGAGCTGGTTGCGGTCGAGGATGTAGCGGATCGAGTCGCCGTCGGCATAGCCGCCGGTCTGGCTCTGGACGTCCTGCCAGTTGCAGACCCCGACCACGCGGCCGTCGGGCAGGTGCAGACCGCCTCCGGATCGGCCCTGCGCTGGGGCATAACGGCACTCGATCACCCGCACGCCGCTGGCCATGAGCATGTCAGTCCGGAGGACCGTCGTGGTCCAGGCGATCGCGTCCTGGCCGGCATCGCAGCCGACGGCCACGAGCTTTTCGCCCGGGACAAGCGCCCGCTCGGCCGGCGCCACGGGGGTCGCGACCAGCTCGCGCCCGGGTCGGATCTCCACCAGGCTGACGTCGCGTCCCAGATCGTAGTCGAGCGCGCGGCCCTGGAAGGTCTCGCCGGTGGCGGTGAGCTGCTGATTGGCGAATCGGCCCGTGGTCCGAAAGACCCCGTCGAAAAGATCAACGCGAATCGAGGCGGGCGGGCCGGTGCGAAAAAGATGGCCACACGACAGGATCACCGTCCTCGCGGCGTCGGAGATGACGATCGTGCCCGAGCCGGTGTGGGACACACCAGGGCGGTCTCCCTGCGCCGTGACATGGATTCGAACAGCGGCCTGCCAGGGGCGGGGGTAAAGCCCGGGCTGGACGGGCGGCGCGACGACGGCCGGCGGGGCCTGGCGGCGCAACGGCGCGAAGCCGGGCAGGGGGCAGGACGGGACGCCGGGCGGGCACTGGGCCGGCAGCGGCAGCGGGATCGACAGCGTCAGCCCCAGGACCTGGAGCAGGAGGACGCCTTTGCGGACCAAAAGGCTCATCGGTGGGCACCCCAGGGATAATGGGCATACGGCGAGTGCGGCGTCGGCATCGGGGTCGGCGTCGGGCGATAGAAAAAGCACCGATAGATGACGCCCGTGAGGAGCGTCAGCCCCACAACGCCGCTGAGGCACAGAAGGAATCCGACGACCTGGCCCCCGGCCTCCCCGACGACCAGGCCGGCGTTGAATCCGTCGGCCAGGCCCATCGCGTAAGCCGCCTTGTAGACCCCTTCGAGCGATTGCTTGACCGACGGCACCCAGCGGAGCGGAATCGGCAGGTCCACCGGGGGCATCGGCGGCGGCCCCAGCTCAGGCAGGCGGTAGCCGCCGGGCGCGGCCACCTGGATCCGGCCCATCTCCCCGGCGGCGGCCTGGACGCGGATGGCGCGGGGGTCGCGGAGGCTCACCACGCAGCTTTGCGCGAGGAGCGTGGCGACCAGCAAGGCCCCAAACAGGCCCGAGCCGCCGACGAACCAGGTGTAGACCTTGGCTGACATCAGTAGATGAGCATCAGAATCGGCGCGGGAACGGGTCGAGCACATAGATCAGCCGGTGCCAGAGGCGGGCCAGAAGATCGCCGAACGACCTCCGCGGGGCCGGCCCGATCGGGACCAGCTCGCCACACCAGTGGTCGGGATAGCACGGGTAGGGCTGCGGGACGCGGCGGCACTCGCCCTGGGCGTCGTCGAGCCGCTCGCGATGCGCCGCGTAGAAGACGCAATCGCGGCACGAGAAGGTCTTGATTGCGGCCACTCAGCGGCCCCGGGCCGCGGACACGGCGTCCACGTAGAACTTGCCGATCCGAATGCTGACGAGCACGCACAGCACGAGCCTCGACGCAACCGGCATCGGCAAGGCGCTGATCGCGAGGCCGGCGAAGACGCACAGCGCGATGGTCCCGTAGAGCGGCTCGTCGCGCAGCCAGTCAGCGACGCGATCCGCTTCGATGGACAACCAGCCCAGGATCAACGGTAGATACATCGTCGGGAGGCTCCGGGAGCAATCGGAAGATCAGGCCGAGGGCCAGGGCCAGGAGGAGCAGGTGGAGCGTCGGGTCGGTGGCCAGGTCGCGGAGTCGTCGCACCTCAGGCGGTGGCGTCCGGGGCGGCGGCAGCGTCGGGCACGGCCGGGGTCGGCGTGGTGTCGACACCCTGGCAGGCCCAGAGGCACGCGGCCTCGACCAGCTGCAGCGCCTTGTTGCGGTGACGGCCGGGCGGGCACTCGATGGCGATCACCTCGGACAGTCCGTGGGCCGCTGAGCGGATCACAGCCTTCGCGGCCTCCGCACCGACGGTCGGCTCCAGGGGTTGAAACGCGGCGTCGATCTGCTTGCGCTGGGCGGGGGTCATAGGGTCACCCGTGTGTCTTGCCGGTAGCCATGCTCCCAGTCGCGGACGTCCTCGCGGGAGCAGCGGGCCCGGTCGGCCAGGTCGCTGTAGTGCAGGTCTTCGAGGGCGATCCAGTCGTGCATGAGGTGGAGCTTGAGCCGCTGCCACCAGCGCGGGTAGGACGTGACGTGCTGGCCCAGGTCGTACCTGCGGAGTTGCCTCGAGGTGCGGACGACCAGCCGGAGGTTGCCGGCGTCGTCGCAATCAAGGCGTGTCGGGGGTGGAGTCGAGCTGCTCAAGCCACGTGGCGGCGTCTTGGCCGTAGTCCTGGATCAGCGATTGCCGCTGTTTTTTCGTGAGCTTCGGCGCGAACTTGATCGGCTTTTCCTTGGCCTTGATCCGGGCCGCCGCTAGCTCGTCGTCGCGGCGCTGGCGGTCGAGCTGGCGTTGCCGCTCGGGGGCGACCCCGTGGCAGTCCACGCAGACAAACATCGACCCCCGCCGTTTGCAGGCGCCGCCACACGTGTCGCAGGGCTTGCGACCGAGGCGGCCTGGGGTGTGTGGTCGGAGTCCGAAATAGGGTTCGAGGCCATCGCTACTCGCCATGCTGGGCGTCGATCCCCAGGAGGCCGGCGATCAGGGTGGTGTCCGCATCCTGGGCCCGGGATTTAAGACGACATGCTTTGGTCTCGCTGATTCCGAGGATCGCGCCCGCATCGGCGAGTGTCACGCCGGCGGAGTGGAGCCCTGCGACGAAGTAGGCTCGGGCGCGGGTGATCTCGTCCCGGGTGAGCCGCTGGCGACGGCGGGACGCTCCGCCTCTCTCGACCCGCAAGCCGGACTGGGAGGTCCCTACCATCGTGGCTCGATCCCCGGTGTGTGCCTCGTCGCGCGTCTATTAGGGATGTCAGCAAGTCGGGTTGCGGTTCGGGCTGTCGTCGCCCGCTCAAGTTTACACTCGCCAATGGCTTAGGTTTTTTTTCACGGTTGCACGGGGTCGTCATCGCCCGTTTCGGCAGTGTACGTTTGTGACCAATCGTGATTATTTGGGCTGGGCAAGCTGGGGCGGTTGGCCTTCGGTGGACGGCCCGGCCGGCGGCGGGTTTCGCGGCCGGCGACGACCAGGCGGATGCCCAGCGGGCCGGCCAGGCG
>JACCDR010045199.1_pt1 | contig 39415 bp, 63 predicted proteins | sample 7446431 | NCBI WGS metagenome assembly JACCDR01 (sample SAMN15323443, study PRJNA562643) | freshwater metagenome | isolation source: river surface water | place: USA:Blue River Watershed | collected 2017-08-17
CCTGTCGGTACTTCGACTCCCCGTACAGGGGCAGCATGACATCTCGGAGCGGTGTGTTCGGGTTCGCTTGCATCAGCTTGACGAAAGTACCAGGGCCGACGAAGTGTGCGCCCCAGACATTCGCGGCAGTCACCTCAATGTTGTTCGACTGAAGGACGGAGATGCGTTTCTGTAGCAGACGTGCCGTTGCCTCGGCCTGGATGGCAGGATCGGACGACTTCGGTAAACCAACCTCTCGCCAGTTCGAGTCAAGCATCTGACCTAGCCCGTACGCTGAACTGTACGGCTTACCCGTCGCCGGGTTGATCTTCTTGCTCATATCGGCGTTGCTGTCGAAGTTACTTTCCCCTTTGATTATGGGAAGCATGATCTCGACGGGAATGCCGTGCCTTTGCGCAGCCTCGATGCTGATGTTTACGTTGGGGTTCGACGAACGCGGGGTCGACGGGGAGTACCGCCTCAGGTCACGCAGAACTCCATCAGGGTTCAGCGCGATCTGGCGTTCGATCAGCGCACCCTCAACTGCCATTCCGAGTTCGCGTCTGACGGTCTTCGCGACGTTGTCCGGGAGTGCAAGACGACCGACGAAATCATCAGCCTCTTTGCTCGCCATCTCAAACGGCATCTCACCAGCACGAACACTCGTAACGAGTGACGTGCCCTTCTCGCCGACTACCTTACGCGCGAAAGCACGCCGCTGCTCCGCTTCTTGACCGGCAGACTGAGACAGCAACGCGTCGCGTGCCCGCAAGAACTGGTTCTGCGCGTGCAGTCGGCGCTCCGGCGGAAGGTCTTTCACTTTTGACTGCCAGTGGTCGTCGTACCACTTGACGTAGTCGTCGTGATGACCTGCGCCCGTCTCCGTCATATTCTCGCGACGACGCTGTAACTCTTGTCGAGCTTCCGATGTCGCTGTGAGAACTTGTGCCTCAGTTTCAAGGTTCGCCATCCTTTCAGCTTCGGCCTGTGCCTTAGCTTCAAGACGGGTGTCGATAGCCTGAAACTGCGCACCAACAGACGCGAGAGACGCACCAAGGTTCTGGACTGCTGCACCGGTCTTGTCGTTCACGGTGCGCGCTCGCATGAACTCAGAGCCAGTCGAGATCGAACGCTCGTTAACGTAGTCCGGTAGACGTGCCATTATTTCAGCATCCCAGGAGAGTTGTTGTCGACTGCGACACCCGGTGCCCCGCGTGCTCCAGCGTAACCCGCACCCATCGCGGGCTTGAACGCGTTCACCACAGCACCAGCAGCGTTGAAGTACGATGCAGTCTGCGCGTCCTTGCCTCGACGCTGTGCGGACTCGGCTTGGTACTCCAACATTCTGGCTTCAGCTTTTGACGACCACCGGATTGCTGCGCGCTCCAAAGCCGCCTCTGCGGCGTCATCGGCCATCACATCGTAGAAGTTGTCCGTGTTGATGCCCGTACTGGACGCGCGGGCAACAACGGTTCCAGACTGTCTGACGTGCTTGCGCCGAGCCGTCTCAATGTCGAACTCAGCTTTTTGTAGCCGCGCAGCGGCCTGTGCTTGGTAGAGAGCCGCTTCGGAGTCTGCTTGCCGCTTGGCCGCAGCCCCAGAGTGGAGTGCGCCAGCCGCACCAACTGCGGCTGACACACCCATGATGATGAGCGGTAGCATTTACGTGTCCACTCCGATGTTGAATGACAGGATCGTCGCCGGAAGCGGCTGTGCTGCACGGAACACGACGCGACCGTCAGTATTCCATGGCGCGTCGATTGGCACACGGACAGCGCCCGTGTGGAGAGCTGGCGACTGACCCATTGGTGTCGTTGCGTCGCGGAACCTGACAGTCTGATACGATGGACCGCCCGACGCGCCGACCTCCAAACCAAGAGTCTCGTACTCGTTTACGATGACATACTTGGTCTGCTGCTTGTCACCGACTGTGCTGCCGATGTTCTTTTCTGGGGCCGGCACCAACGTCTCACCGCTGGCGTCGATGTGTAGACCGACACTCCACTTAGACGCCGTGCGGGAGTTCGGGAGTGTGATCGCCCCGCCAGTCACAACCTGCGCTGGGTACGGAGCACCATCCGCAAGGATGTCGACCGTCTCACCTTCAAGGTGGTCGAGACCAGTCAACGTACCTGTCGCCGCACCATCGTACGACAAACCACAGTCGACGAAGAACGCATCTTCTTTGTCAACCAGATCGCCGTCGAACATCGCGTCGAGAGTTTCAATGTACCTGACCGTCTGCCCGTCAATCACACGACGCACAATCAAGAACAGTACGTCTCTCTGCGCGTCTTCATCGGGGACAACTGCACCACGCTCGACAACACCATTCTCCATCGGGTGCCTGTGGAACCCGATGATACGCTCTTCACGGTCGAACGTCGTACCGATCAGCTCTCCGCTGTTGTTGCAGGACCAGAGCATGGTGTCCGGTTCCTGCGCGAATGCCAGCCACGCTACACCACGCTTGAACATGTGTTCGGCGAGCATCGACAACGGCGGCGTAGCGAAGCTGTTGATGTTGTAGTCGAAGTACATGTCACGGATCGTTCGACCAAACCTGCCTGGGTGGACAGTTGATGGCCCGATCTTGGCTGGCATCATTGCAATAGTGCCGGTCTGGCTCTCGACGGATTGGCGCACGTTTCGCGGCGTAATGATGTCGTCGCCAGACGTACCGCCGACAGTCCTGATCGACGTATGTGTCCCAGCAATAAGGCGCGTCGGCGCCTCACTGAGCCAGACGATCTCGCCTGCACCACGGATGTCGTACCACATACCGTGTGCGTCTGTGACTGTGCCGTCCTTGTCGGACGGACTGAAGTCTTCGGGGAGCCCAGAGTACGACAGACCGACACCGTTTGGATTGCTGTTCGTTCTCCCCCACGTCAGTCGTCCCTGCGAGAACGACACACTGCCGGGCCAGCCAGTCGTGTCGCTGAACGCACCTAGACGCCACGTGATTGACGCTGTCGTGCCGCTGTTGCCTTCCTTCACTAGGACCGTGCATTCAGTCGTTGACGCGACCGCTGTGATGATGCCCCACGAGTACGACCCGTCGAACTGGAAGCGGATCAGTCTCCCGACGTCGGTGCTCGCAAGACCATCGTCACTGTTGACGCCCTCAGTCGACGAAAATGTGATTGTGATACTCGCGCCAGTCGTCGGCGCACTGGACGGTGTGACTGTCGTGTCTGTGTCGTTGATTGGGAGGTACGGGCCATCGTAGAAATCAGCCGGCTCCAGCTCCCAGAAGTCGTTCGCCCTGCGCACCAGCTTCGTCGGATGGTAGGATGGGTGGGCAAGGAAGACGGTGTCTCCGTCCTGTGCCCATTGTATTCTTGAAACATCGTCGGCTGCGTACGCAGTCCACACTTCAAGCGGGTTGTCGTCCGTGTCGAGAACGACGGCACCAGCCGGCGTGAAGAAACGTATGTACTCGTCACCGAACTCCAGCATGAACGCCTGTGTCGATGAGAACACAAAGGGGATCAGGGTCGACGACATCGACGCAAACTTCGTAGACTTTCTGAAGCGCGTTCCAGAGCGACGACGAAGTCCTCCGTACCTGAGGACTACCCAATTCTTGATCGACTTTGCTGCCGCCTTGTAGAACTCGGAATCAGTTCTGTTTCCGACTAGCGGCGTAACCTCGCCGCGAGTGGTGTTCGCCTTCAGGACTTGAACCATCTGTCACCCACCAAACCCGACGCCGCGTACACCGAGAACATCGTATCCGGCTCCGTCGTAACCACTGTCGATATAATGGTCGGAGCCCATCTCCAGAGAGTTTACGTGAATTGCCGTACGGATGGCTTCCGTAAAGAACTCACGTGCCTTCTCAATGTAATTCGTCTTGCCAGTGATCCGCTGCGCTGCAATGAGCGCGAGACGACACCCAAGAGCGCGTGCAACAAGCGGATCGAACAGCGTCATGTTCGTGACTCGCGCACCATACACGATGTTCAGCGGCGCTGACTCGTCTGTGTAGATCAAGCGACCGAACAACTCGTACGGCGTCTTCGCACCGTTCTGGTACTCCCGGATCGTGTACAGCCGGAGACAGTCAGTCGGGAGCTGGTACGAGTAGTCCCACCTGAACGCAGGTGCTGTCTCGTCTTTAGGAAGGCTCGCCATCCTCTTATTGAACGACCACGGGTGTAACCGGAGAATTTCATCCCGCGTGTACCCGAACTCACGCGCCACCAGACGGCCATACGCAGTCGGGTCGTCCAACGATGTCAGACTTGGTTCGTCGAGGATGGCCGCGCCCATGTTGGCAACCGCCGTCTCTGATAGGGCCGCTGTTGTGTTAGCCATTTCGCGCCTTGTGCGTTGTCCACTGCGTCTGCCGGATGTCGAGCTTCACGGGCCTTGCGGCCGATCTTGCGTCTGGAACTGGTTTCCCACGCGTCGCTGCCGCAGCGCGTTGATCGACAACTTTCCCGTTGGTCGTGTTTGCTTCCGGCATTGCAGCACCTATTTGGTCGTTGGGATTGCTCTCTGCATTTGCTCGACTTTGTACTGCGTGAGTACGGCTTCGTGTCTGCGCTTAGCGTCAGACAGTTCGACAGCCTTGTCGATCCTGGAATCCAGTAACGTCAGGCCGCCGATCATGATCGTGAGACAGGCACCCACTGTCATGACGATCTCCTTGAACGGGAGAGCGCGCGGCTGCTTTGATTGTTCAGTCACATACCGGTTGATCGTGTTCGCGAGATCGCCGACGCTTTTACTCAGCTCTTCCAGACGATGCTCGACTACAACGAGACGTGCCCTGTGATCGGATGCATTATCCATGTCGTCGTTCTTCGTCATCTACCTCTGAGCCACCTGGAAATTCTCACAATCAAACCTTCACGCAGAACTGTCGGCGTCTTCTCGATTGGCTGCGTCTGCGCCGTGGCTGCGCGAGGTTTGAGAAACAATGACCTCTCATCTCGACGCCTGTTGACGAGGCCTGGAAGAACACGACCACCGCCGCGCGTCCAATTCATGAACTCATCAGCAGCGCGGCTGTAATTGCCGTGTTTGAGGTGCCAACACAGAGTTGACCGTGCGAACCCGGCAGTGCCGACGTTGTAAGCGAACGACACACACGCTGACCGCATGTTCTCGTTGGGCCACTTGTTGAACGCCCGGTCGACCGCTGGCGCGTATTTCTTTCCGATGTCGAACGCCAGAAGCTCTTCGGCCTTCGACTTCGTGATGGCCCGGTCGCCCATTCGTACAGGGACACCAACTTCATTGTAGACAGTAGTCCCGTACCCAATAGTCGCCACTCGCGCGGGGCATAGGTACGGAGAATACGAGTCGGGGCCGACGCGTTTCAAGCACCCTTCCCATTTCGCAATGAGACGGATACAGGTTGCATCGACCCCGGCTTTGCGCGCGACATCTTCGAGCGCCACGTGACTACCTCGCGATCTGCGGAGGCTTGCTCACTTGGCGAGCACCAAACAGGAAGAACAGTGTGCACTCGACACTGAATGCGAACAGCGCTCCGAGCTGTTTCCCAAACTCGTCATTGACAGTGGCGACACCGAACATCCACGAGACGAGACCGATGGCGAACAGCACCAGGAAGAACACCATTGTCGCCGGTCGAATGAACGCGTTGAGCGCATCAATGAATGCATACCCAGACGGGCGTGTCAGAGACGAAATGTGCTCGACAAGTTGCTCTCTCGCGGCGTCGTTCTCTGCACGCAGGGCTTCGTAGTAGCCTTCTTCGATCTTGACTTGAGCCTGAAGATTGGCGGTCTCCACAGCGAAACGCTGCTCACGCTCTCGCATGGCTGCTTCGTGCTTGCGGATTTCCATCTCTTGGGCGAACGTCAGCTTCTTCTCGGCAAGGTCGAACGCCTTGGGGATGGCGGATGACACCATCCCCAAGATCATGCTGACGAGACCTCCACCAAGGGCGGTCCCAATCATTACGCGAGGCTGCGCAGAACGCGGTACTGTAGGACGATAGCCTCACTGAGGTCACCGGCAGAGCAATTGCTCACCGTGATCTTGAACGAGCCAGCGGCGACCGTGTTCACCTGTACGATGTAGGAACCGCCCGTTCCCGCCGACGAATGGTTGGCGACAACGACGTCATCGGCCGCGACCTTCGAATTGGTGACAGTGAAAGACACTTCGGAACCAGCCGTGAGAGCGGCGCCGTTCATCGTGATCTTGCCGACAGTCTTGTTGAGTGTAACGCCCGTGGACTTGCTGGTCGCCTGGGTAACGGAAGAAATTGCCATCAGTCATTCTCCGAGTATTGTGAAAGGCCAGTGCGCTGCAACAGCGCTGGCCACGTTGTTTGCGGGTCGTCTCCGACCTCGAATTGCAAGCTTCCCACGACAGCAGAAACGGTTGCAGGGTCGATGCCGTCTACCGGCGGTGCATTGCCTGCAAGAGCTGACGTAAGAAGGTCGACGAATGCGTCAGTTGCCCACGTGTGGGCGCCGTAGTGCGTCGGCTCACCGGACCCGGTAGACGACAATTTGACAGAGTACGTCGAGCCAGGGTTCGTGTCATAACCAAGTGCGCACGACAGGAGGTTCGCGGCATCGCGGAACGCCGCCGGAACGAGAATTGAAAGTGATCGCATCACGACAGCCCAAAGAATGTATTCAGGTTTGTGATGTCTTCGCTCGAAAACGCCTTGTCCACGATGACGACGTGCTGGAGACCGACAGCCGAGTAATTGAGTCCTGTGCGCAGCCGGCCAACATGAACGCTACCAGTCAACGTGTGGGCAGGTGGCGACGCGATGGTCCCTTCAGTCCCAGAGACGAAGAAGAACCGGTTGCCGCCCGCCGCGGCGGTGTTGAATATGCCGAAGACAGCAGCTAGCCCAGTACCAGACGGTCTCGTCAGAGATGGGGTTGACACCGTACTCGTTGCCGCCCTGTCCGTCATAGCTGCGGATGCGCCGGTTGAATGCAGGCCAACCGCACGGTACTCGGCAGTGTTATTCGAGTACGACACAGCGCCGTTGACAGTCGTGAGGACTGACTTGTCGAACACTGCCATGATCGACATAGGTGACGCGGTAATAGTCAGCGCTGCCGACGATATAAGGAAGTCATCGACACCATCAGTCTGGACAGTCTGGAGCGCGGACTTGTACAGCGGCTTCATCGACGTCGTGTCGGTGTCCTGCCATAGGATATTCGAGTTGACCTGTCCCCGCCATCTTCCGACCACATCATTGTTGGCAGCGACGTTTGTCGTGCCAGCCTTGTCAGTGAACAGCGATGACAGGTCTTCCGCCGACCACCAGTCACCAACTTGGCCGCTGAACAGAAGTGTTGGTGTCCACGCGCTGGACCGCCGACGCTTACGCTGCTTCTCTGCCGCCATGTACGCGGCTAGTCCGGCATTCGGAAACATGTCAACCCTTCTTCGGCACCACATCCTCAGGGATGGTTCTGTGCTTTGACAGCGCGCTCGATACTGCGTTCATGACATTCGCCTTGAACGAGTTACTTGTTTTGCGCTCGCGCTCAGCTTCTCGGCCAGCCACGGCGTTGCACAGCGCCAGCGGGGCCTGCCGCGCCTCGTACTCGCGCGCTGCGCGATCTCTGCGCTCTTTGTTGGTTTCCATGCTGTCCTCTTTGTTGGCCGATGGCCGCCACGCGAGTGCGTAGCGGCCACCAGATAATTACTCATTCTTAGACTTGACCACGGCGAGCTGAATCTGCTTCCGCTCAGGGAACACGCGGTCCCAGTTCGACGCGGTAGCCAGCTCCGTGTTGGTCGGGAACTGGTCGGCGCACGATGCGTCCTTCCAGGTGAACCCGCCTGGATGAAGAGCGTACTGTTTGCGGTTGTGCAAGATTTCGATGCCCATGCCGTTGCCCTTGCCGGGCTTGCGCTCGACCTCGGACGGCATGTCGACAGGAACGTCTGCCCAACCGAGAACACCCTCACCACACAGATATGTGGTGTAGATGATGTCGGACCCGTCGACGTCAGCGGGACACATGTCACTGACGAGCACGCGCTTCCCGAGGTACATCGGGATGACCAGCTTGCCCGCGCTATTCGGCGCGAAGCTGATCAAGTCCTGCTTCAGAAGATTGCTGTGCAGGCGCGAGTGCATGATGATGAGCTTCAGGCCCTCTGCGTTGTCGCCCATCGTCTGGCATGCGTCGATGACGGCGCTGGCGTGCAGCTTGTACGCCGCAACAGTCACACCGCCATCCGTTACAGTGCCAGAGTCACCAGAGATATCATTGACCATGTCACTGGAGTCGTTCGCGACGTTGTCAGCGATGATACCCTTGATCGTGGCGATTGCGGTCCGGTCGATCTGGCGCCCCCAGTACGACGCGACGCGGTCACCGATACGCTGCATCGGGTCAGACCCGATCATGTACTTCGCGAGGTCCGCAGTCGACCACGCCTGCGTGCGCACCTGACGGACGAACTGGTGCTTGCTGGTCGCGATCTTCTTCGCGACGACCTCCTCATCGGGGTCATCGCTCGCGATGTTGGCTTCGTCGTTGTCGAGGTCTTTCCAAAACGGCGTCTGGAAGAGGCGACCACCTCCGCCGAGCTTGCTCTGCATGTCACCGTTGGGCGAAATGACGCCCGTCTGGTAGAGAGCGGACTTCTCCGTGGTGTTGACCGACACATACGGGTCGAACACCTCGGGCACAATCACGTCACTGAGGCGAACAATTGCCATGTTGGATCACTTTCTGTGAATTACTGCGCGCCCAACTGCTTCAAGATGGACGCGTAGCGCGTCTGATCCTGCGCACTCAGCGCTTTGATCAGGGACGCGGCTTTGCCTTTGTCCTGGCGGATGATCTGACCCTGCTTCGTCAGATCGAGAGTCTTCGGGTCGAACGGGTTGCCGGCAACAGCCGTCTCACCGTACAGAGTATCTTCGGCGTACATCGCTGCGCCGACCTTCGAGAAGGCGTCGATGATGGTGGAGTTGGTCACCATTTCACGGTCGCCGACTTTCACGATTGCACCAACTTCGATGAGCGCGTCCTTGAGGCCGGGATCGAGCTGACGAATGGCGCGCATGCTCATATCCAGAGCACGCGTGAACTTCGGGTTGTTCGGTGCGCCCCACGCTTCCGTGAGTGCTACACCGGCCTTCTTTACGCGGTCTGTGACTGCGGCATTCTGGGCCTCATGTACCGCCGCGGCTTGGGTGCGCGCCCACGTGAGGAAGTCGTCGTGGATACCCTTCAGAGTATCTTTCCCCACTTTGTGTTTGAGGCCAGTGTCCTTCAACCACTTTGCGAAGTCGTCGTTGTAGCCGAGAGCTTCCGCGTCGTCGGGCTTGGAGATGTCGTACTCCTCAACGCTCTTCGGGGCTTCCACAGGGCGTGTTGACGAGAACTTCGTCTCCAGCTCCTTGTAGCCCTTGAGCGCATCAGCGTGCGTCGTCCAGCCCTTCGCTTTGGCAAGCTCCTGGTACTCGGCCGGGAGACCGGCGATGAACTCTGCGACCTTGGCAGGATCAGTCTGGGTAGTCTGCGGCGGCTGTGTCTGCTGTTGCTGGGACAAAGAAACACCATCAGCTCCCACAGTCGTCGCCTGCGTCGCCTGCGTGTTCACACCGTTATCCACCACAGGTGCGCCGGTTGCCTCCGTAGAGGTCGTCGCGGCCTGTGTCGTGGCAGTGAGGGAAACACCATCGAGCATAAATCATTCCTTTAGGTTTGGTACTGAAATTCTTCTGACATCACTGCTTCGCGCCGTGCGGCGTTCTCGATTGCCAGGACGTCACTGTCATTCAAATTGAGGAAGGAGCGAATACGCAGAAACAGTTCACGCTTACCTTCGTTCTGACGCAGCACGGAATCAGGCACGTCAGGCGGCGTCACCATGGACCACCCTGCGTACTTCGCGAGGTCCACGAGTACGAGTTCCTGGTCTTCCCGTGTCGGGCTTCCACCGAACACGTTGCGGTAAGCCTCAGTCAGCCGGAGTTCCCGCTGCATCGGTGACGCGCGACTCGGGATCAAACCCCACAGTGAGTTCCACCGCTTCATTTTCGCTCTCTTGTATGAAAGGCAGTTCGAGCTGATCTTTCGACTTCGTGTACGACGAAACCCACGGTACTAGCTTCAGTCCGCATTGCGGCGCGTCACAGCCGAAGTACGCGCCAGCAACCACAACCATGCACGTCGGGCACAGTACAGTCAGATCAGGAAGTCGAACCGCCATCGACCACATCCTCCGGGAGGCCGACGCGCTGCGGCTGGAACACCGCGCGGTTCATCGCCATGAACGCTTGCTCAAAGTGAGTGCGGCCGATCGCCAACCATCGCTTGTCGATATTGTCCAGCTTCACCAGTTCGTCGAAACGACGCAGAACGCGTTCTTCGAGAATTTTGTTGGCGTTGACCAACTCGACCTTGCTAGTCGACTGTGAGGTGTAGCCGGCTACAGGCAACGGGTCGTGTTTCTGCTCTTCCATCAAACTGCTCCCATCTGTTGCATTCCTGCGAGTGCTTCGACGCCAGCCTTACTTGCTGCCGCAGCGTCCTTGGCCACAGCAGCGTTCTGAGCTGCGTACTGCGCGTCCTCACGCTGTTGACGCAGAGCCTTCACAGCGTCGATGTTACGGACAAACGCGACAGGTACGCCCATGCGGTGCGACAGACCGCGCACCATTTCCTCACCGTCGAGGTTGTCGACGACAGACGGGTCGATCTGAGCGACAGGCGAGATGACATTGAGAAGGTTCATCGTCGCCTCGACTTCACGACCCATGCGGGCACGGTCGAGAGGCGACGTCATTTGAGCACCGATGTTCGCGCCGCTCATTGTTCTCGGCGGACGGAACTGGTCACGCTCGAAGATGCCACGGCGAACCATGATACCAAGCTCACGCTCGTTCAGGTTCGACAATGACTGCTGAAGTCTTGAACCAGCAGGGCCGAGGAGTTCACCCTTCTCATTGTTGCGGATCATCGCCTCTGTTGCCGTCATCTGCGGGTTCTGGACCAGCAAGGCAAACAGATTGATGTACATAGACTCCTTCACCTGCTTACGCTTGGCTTCGAGCACCATCGTAGCGAAGTCGAGGCGTTGCTGGCTGAACAGTGTGTCGACGCGACGGTTACCCTGCGCGTCCAAGCCACCATACGTTATGGCGCCTGGGGCGGAGTTCGGTCGGTTGACAACGCCAACATCAGAGACAAGCAAAGGAGGATTGTGAGCTTGCTCATTCGCCACCAGCTCGTTGCGCGCCATGCGGTTGACGGACTGAATGTCGGCAAGGGCCTTCATGATGGGGCCTTCACCATACACTCGCCCAGGCTCAGGCATCCACCGGAAGTCGATCACCGGAAACTCGTAGAACCCACTTTCACCGACGACCTTACGGTCTTCGATGTCGATGTGGACGGAGTACCACGGCGCGTTCTTCACACCAGCAGACGGTAATCCGTAGTCACCACGCGGGCCGACACACTGGAGGAACCGGTGCTGTTGGAGCGCGGACGTCGGAGACTCCGCATTGCGTCGAACCACCTGCGACACGTTCTTGACGCCGAACTTCTGAACTGCCTGACGTGCAGACATCTGGTAGTAGCGGCAGAAGTAGTCGACTTGGTTCTGGTGGTTTTCGTCGATGTAGCACTCGTTCAAAGGCAAGTACCGATACCGGAACATTGCCCGACGATCCCAACCTTCCTCGACCATGACGAAAGCATTGCCGAATGCCACGACACGACGGAGAGCCGTCTGGATCGCAGGAACCCAGCCGGTATCAGCGTCATAACGCAGCTTGAACGTCAGGTTCCGCAGTCGCTCCAGAAACAACCGTTCTTCGTCGGACTCGGATTCCTTTGTGAAGTCGGTGAGTCCGTAGCCATGCCAGTGTTCGGACTGAGGGACGATCAGGGCCTCGATACCAGAGGCTAGACGATCAACGCACCACACAGCCGTGGAGTCGTACAGCTTCCGGGAGGCACGCGCCGCGGAAGCTACTTGCATCACTCGTGTCGACGTGACAGACGTTCTGAAATCAGTCGCATCAGGCGCCGCCACTTCGTGGGCCTGTTGCCAGTATTTCTCAAAATCCAGTCTTCGTGTCGACAGCTCGGAGTGACGCTGAATGTGGTCATCAGCGATCGTTGCCATCAGTACGCTTTCGTTATGTCGGGGATTGTAACGCCACTCAGCGTGGGCTGCGTGACTCCGGCGTTACGGGTTTTCTTCGTGAAGGTGCTCACACCATTGGCGACACCTGTCATGACCAGCTCTTGGAGAGACTTCGGCGCAATGGCCTGGGCAACTGCCGGCGTGGTCACCTTGCTCTGCGTGGGTGCCCAGCACATCAGCCGGCCGCCGGGGCTGTCGTCTGGGTGCGCGGGATGGACTGGTCACCGAGACCAGCCGTCACCACCAGAGAAGCCAAACCAATTTGAGAGAAGCGTTTCTTCTTCCTCTCGGCTTCGGCTTCCTGCTGTATCTCCCAGGATGACTTCACTGGGGCGGGGGAGGCGTTGGTCTGCTGTACGATCTGCGGTCGGGAGTTTGTCCAGCACATAAAGGTCGTATTCTCTTTTTGTGAACGCGAGCTGGAGCACAGTGGAACCGTCGACACCGTAGCCAGCCATCGAGGCTTCGCGGAACATGCCGAACGACTGCAACCACCGGACACTCGCAATCGAGGTTTCTGGGATGTGAGCTTGGATGCGTCGGACACCGAGGTCGAAAAGGTCAGGGAGCCAGTACGTCGTGGTGAACCACGTGACGTGCGGGATGACGCGGTGTGTACGATCAGTGCCGAAGCCGAAAAGCTGACGGACACCGGGGACGACATCCACAGTTCCGAATATGAAAACTGGCTCGTTGCCGAGGTACGCTGTGTACACGTCATGGGAATGTGAAACGACGCCCGCTGCGTCGTCGGCCTCGAACCCAAGAACGGCACCCTCACGGATGTCGGACTCGCGCATGTTCTCGATGACGTACGCCACGTCGTCTGGGTCAGCCCCATCGACGATGTACGGGCGCTGCGTGTAAGGTGCATCTGGGCAGTCGTACATCGTCCCTCCTACGTAAGATCCCGTACGTTAGATTGGTTGTACAGTCCTACCCAGAATTTGAGGCTACAGGCCGGTTCTGGTCAGGGGTAGGCAAGGCTACCGGACACAGTCAAATCGCCGCGTACGGGCTACAACGGGGCTTCTTGGCGGTGTCTCAGCGGTACGGGCCTAGCGGGTCGTACTCGTCCTCCGGCTTGGGGCCTCTAGGTTGCATCCACGACTTAGTCATGGGCCTTGAGGACTGGTAGAACTCATTCGCCCAGTTGGCGCCCTCGCGGACCTCCTGCTCCACAGCGTCAGTCGCCCACTGCGCCATGATGCCCTGGCTCTCCGGGGTCACGGCGAGATACCGCAGCGCGTCGCAACCGTGAGACGACCAATCATGCTCGGGCTTGGTGGCCAGCGTTACCTTGCGGTCATCGTCCTGTGTCTCGGCGTCGGACTCGTAGTGATAGTGACGGAGGGCACGTACACCAGTGGCGCACGTGTTTATATTTACGACACAACGTGGAAGCAGGGCGCGCACAGCTTCGATACCATCTTCGACGTCCAGCTTCGGCGCAATCGTGAATACGAGACCATGCTGCCGTGCGAGTTCCTGAATCGTGTTGTTTGCACCAAACTCGAACTTCGTCGTGTCGTGTGGGCCAATGTGCCGACTGTAAACGTACGGCTTGCTCTTGATCACATTGATGAAGTGAGGCAAGCCCTTACCGCGCTCCTCGTGGTAATCGATGAGCCTGACCTGGTTTCGTACACGCTGCACGAACCAGATGGCCGTCGCGTCGCGGTGACCCAAGTCCCACGCAGTCTCGACAGGATACCGCGGGTCGAACTCCACTTGTGTGAGGCGACCCTGCTTCTCCATCGCCGTGACATAACTGTCGTAGATCAGACCAAGCGTCTTGGCGTCGAAGCTGCACCAGTATTCCTGTTGGATGCGGTCTTCGGACATACCGGACAAGCGGTCTTGTTCGATGAGGTCGAGGGAGATCGCGTTCGTGTCACTGACAGTCTTGACATCGACATACCAGTCCGGGTTGTTCTTGACTCGCTCATACTGGTCGTAGAACCAGTTCTTGCCGCGCGGCGTTCCAATGAACACAGCCCAGCCACCGTTCTCGGTGAGGATAGGCCGCATGTAATCAAAAGCACGCGGGTCGGAGATCGACCACTCGGAGAACACGATGCCCCGCGGGTTCGTACCCACGAGTGCGTCGTAGTTGTCGGAGCCGACGCACTGCCAGATCGAACCACACGTGAACTCGATCATCATCTCGTCTTCGAGCGTGCGCTTCCTGAGTTCCTTCGGAAACGCCTGATCGATGAGGCGAACGCCATCCTTGTTGATACCGTTCCAAATGACCTTGCGAGCCTGCTTCTGACTCGGCAGCATATGGTAGTAGCCACCAACCTCGGTGTGTGCACGCTTTGCAGTGTAATTGATGTAGCTGGTGTCCTTGCCAGCTCGCCTGTGCCAGACGTGAAATGCGCGCTTGCACCCACCATCGAGAGCGGCCCACGCGTCTTCCTGATACCACCGCGGCGTGAAATTGTTCGGTAACGTGATTTCGCGCGGCTTTCGCGACACGCGATGACTGCTACGAGAGGATTGCATTCTGCCGCGTTCTCCACGCTGCGTCCACGAATACCGCGAACTGCTCATCGGACAGCGTGTTGCGCGCGCTGTTCGCCCACCACGAAGTAAGTCTCACATTGCTTCTCACGTATCCGCGCAGCGGATTGATGCGATCAATGCTCGGCGCCAGCGGGTGAGGTCTACTACCGGGTCTCGGGACACCGTACACAAACGGCAGTCCGGTAATCGGGCATGCGGTAGTACGTGCTAGTCGCTGCACATCGGAATACGTGAGTGCGAATGGTACGTGCTTTCTGGTAGCGCGTGCTTTCGCCATTTCGACTAATGCGGTAATGACTGTTTCGTGTAGTGTGAGGTTTGACTTCGGCTTACTATTCAGCTTTTTCTTGCTCACAACAGCTCCAAGTAATTGTGAAGTCAATTCTCTGAAATTGACACTGCGGCTGTGGGTCAGGATTTACTTCACGGGTCCCCTCGGCGCGTTTGACCCCACCCCACCCTCGGCCGCCTCGCACGTTGTATGCGCCAACGTAATGGCCGCTAATCGCCGCTAAGCGCCTCTTATCTCTGCACTAGACATGCAGCTAGCCCGGATCGCGCGCCTTAAATGGGAACGTTGGCTCTAACGCTGTCCGCTTGCCCTTGTGCGCCCCAACTTTGCGCATGCGATCCGCGATCCATTTAGCCCGGTTCGCCAGCTTACGCGCATGACGCGCACGTGCTCTCTCTATGGCCCGTTCCCGGAAGCCATCCCGTGTATGTTCATTATTCTTTCCGCGCATAATTGATAACTGCAACCTGGAGCGGTCCCGCATCGGAGCCAGCGTGTTTAATCAATGCGCCATGTGTGCGCGGCGACAGCTTTTCGATAATCGTCACAACCGACCGCGTATAGATATCAGCCACGCGCGCTGTATCGATGTTTCCAGTCGCGGCGCAATCGCGCGAGAATGTTGCAGCATCCTGCAACACCAGATCAGCACACGCGGCCATCGCGTCGTCATAATCAGATGCGAAATCATCGTCTGTTTTGTATGCGGCCATAAACGCGGCCAGCGTCGGCATGCTTTTGTCATCGCAGATGTCTGACGGCAAGTCGCCATGCCGCATGAGCTGCAACAGCCGATGCTTGTTTGCGGCGTCAACAGCAGGGCGCTTAGCGAATGCGCCAGCAATCCGTGTTCGGTGGCGATCCGCTGGCGTGGGGAATGCGGCCGGCTCTAGTGACACAACCGACACACTCTCAGTCAATTCAGCTTTTTTGCGTCGCTTGCGTACGGTCATTGTGTACGTTGTGCCCGGTGTTAGTTGCTCGTTAACCTGATTCGTGTATTGTGTACTCGCATTCGGGGTTGCGCCCCGCGACGTGAAGCGTGGTGTAGGTGAGCGATAAGAGGGTCGCTCAAACCGTGCCACGGACAGGCCCACAGGCCACGTCCGAACTACTTGGAGCCGTGAGGCTTCATAAACGGCCAATCGCGGCTGTTTATGTAGTCTCACGAGTTCAACAACAACGAGGATGGATACCCAATGCGAACGACTAAAACGAAAGCCGAAATGTTGTCGGCCATTGACGCGGCGATTGACCGCCTCACAATGACGGGCGAACACAAAGATCACCACAAAGTGTTGCAGCACGTGTCCGACGCAATAGGCGGACACGGCGTAGAGAGCATCTACCAAGGTGACGACAAGCCGTCATGCCTGTACGTGAACATGGGCGACACCTACAGCCGAACCGTCATTTTCGACGAACACCGGCAGTCCTACATAATCCGCTCATGGGGCGACTGGCTGGAAGATCAGGAAGCCGACGGATACGTTTACAACTGACCTATTAGCCCGCTGTTAGTACGCGGGCCATTTGTCCATTTGATAGTGCAGTGCGTTGGACGCTAACCACAACCAATGGAGCACTACCATGAAATACCACGTAGAAATAACATGCGACGCGCGTATCCTGGAAAAGCGCACGGTCCCGAGCACCATGGATGCCGTCGCGCTCATGAGTGCATATCTCTGCCGCGGTCCTGAGGTCGATCGGGAGCGCTCCAATCTGATCATGGTGCATGTACTGCCAAGAGAGATTGCAGAGCAGGGATTCGCGGTCTTCGCGGTCGGTGCTGTTGAGGCTTACGTCACGGCAAGCCATTAGGCTTACCTACAGCGTACACTAAACGAGGACGAACAACACTGGACAGAAAGGGATAAAGATGTTTACCGCAAAATTCAGCCGCTACGCTTGCACACTTGACAGCATAAAGAGCGTTGTAGACGGCTTCGATTGCCGCGCCACTATCTACCGCGACGACTGCTCAGATCACCCCGACGAACGTGACGACGGCTTCTGGCCTAGCCGAGACCCCGAGTCCGCTGGATACGTGCTGCCAGAGAAGTTTGATACCGAATACGCGAAGGCATCCCGCGTCATGGAAGCATGGAAAAATGATGAATGGTTTTACTGCGGTATCGCCGTAAGCGTCAGTAAGTGCGGCGTTACCTTGGTCGGGAAGTTCGATGTCGCACTATGGGGTATCGAATGCAATTACCCCGACAGCAACAACGAACACCTGAACGACGTCGCCAACGAGTTGCTTGGCGAGGCCATAAGTAAGGCCAAGGAAGTGCTAGCAATGCTTTGCGATTGCGACTGACACTCATTAGCCCGCTGTCAGTAGCGGGCCATTTGTCCATTTTCAAAAGCGTAGGACGCTAACCGAATGGAGATAGGAAATGAAACGCGAACCGCTACCGTACAAAGTTGGTGACGTGGTCAAGTTGCACCCTGCACTAGACCTCTGGATGCGTGGCGTACGCTTCGCAGTAGTGACGAAAGTCGCAGTCTCATGGATCACGATACACCACGTTGAAAGCGGCACGACGTGGCGCGTGAAGTACAGCACTAAATGGCCCGACAAGCTGGAAGTCGTGGGCTAACCACCAACACAAAGGAGAAACGATAATGCCCGAATACAATATCCCGATGGGATCACATGACGCGTCTGACGCGTGGGCGGGGCTTGATGAGTTCACGCGTGGTTACATCGAGGCAGCTTTCTTCACTTACGAGGACTGCGAGCCCGGCGACCCTGCCGCCGCGACTTTTGCCGATATCTCACCCAACAGCCTTGCGGCCATCCGCCAAGAATGCGCAGAGTTTCAGCGCAAGTACGCCAAGGCAATCGAAGCAGCCACGGCCGACGACAGGCAATACGACACCGAACGGTGCGGCAATGATTTCTGGTACACGCGGAACGGTCACGGCGTCGGGTTCTGGGATCGCCGGGCAATCACCATCCGCCAGCAGCGCGGCCTTGACGTTCTCGACAAGGCGTCGCGGCGCTACGGTGAAGTGTACCTGTATCGCGGCGACGACGGTCTGATTTACTTCGAGTGAGTCTGTCGCGCACCGGGCTAACCATGTCCGGTGCGTACACGCTTAGAGCATCATCAACACAACCAAACGGAGAAACCACAATGTCAAACGATCGCTTCTACGCCGCATGCCTCGCCAGTTACAACAACGGCGTGCTGCACGGTGTGTGGGTCGACGCGTCAACCGATGTCGACGACATGCAAGCCACAATCGCCAAGATGTTGCGCGAGTCGAAGTTTCCGAACATCATGGTGCCGGCCCCCGAACTGGTCAACGACGGCACTCCGCAACAGGGCTGGACACCATCCGCCGAGGAGTGGGCCATCCACGACTACGATAGCCTGTGGCTCAGAGACCTCGGGGAGTATCCCGGTCTCGCAACCATCGCCAAGCGTATGGAACTCGCCGAAGCGATGGAGACCGAGTTCGGCGGTGAGGCGCTGGAACTCCACGACGCCTACGTCAACCACTACGGCTCACACTACGTCCAGAACGACGGCGCGGCCGACGTTGTCGAGCGCATCCGTGACGCCTACCGCGGCACCTATCGGACGCGTGAAGATTGGGCCGCCGAATGGTGTGACGAATGCGGCTATCTCGACCAAGTTCCAGAAGCGCTACGCCACTATATCGACTTTGACAGCTTCGCACGCGATGCGGAGATCAGCGGCGACATCGACTTTGAGCCGGGTGGCGATGGCGTGCTCGTGTTCATGTGGAGCTGACGTGCATCTGACCTAACAGACGAGTGTGCAAGTCGCGTCCCTTACCCTGTAGCTGCCGCGGTTGGCTAATTCCGACTGCGGCAGTCGGGATTTACCTGCAACATCAATTCATTGATCCATTTTCCACCTGTTCCGCGAATACACGCGACAGCGCCCACCGTTTCCCGGAAGGCGTCGTCTCCCACACTGCCGCGCCACACGACACAAGCGCTGCCGCCATGCGGTCTAGCGCGGCATACGGCCCTCCGGATGGCTGGCGCCCACGTCCAGGACGCACCACACGTCGCGCGAGCTTGGCAGGCTCCCACCGTACAGACCCGGTAGGACTTGAGTCCAGGACCGCCAAGAGGCGTCCGCCAACCGCGACGTTGTTCTCATGTCGGTGCCACGCCGCATTCGCAGCCCGGTCCCTCTCACTCTGTCGCCGAGACCTCTCGACAGCACTCGCCAAGGCATCAGGGTCATCCCGCCGCAAGTCGCCAAGACGTGCTGCAACCCACCGCGGGTAAAACTGCACCCATGCCGCCAAGACGCGCCGCTGTTCACTCCGATCACGCGCGCGTCGACCCACCACATCCCTATCCGCCAAGGCGTCGACCATCTCCGTCACGTCTGTAACAGCCAAGTCGCGCAGACGCTTGCAGCTCTCGTCATCCAACCCACACTGCGCGACCAACCGTTCGCACGCAACACGCCAAGCACGTGCAAAGTGCGCCCCATGTTCCGGCAGCCCACGCTCCCACCTCTCCAGTGACTCCGTGCCATACACGCCAACGCGCGCAACATCCTCGGTAGCCAAGACCACCTCCCATCCGTTTCCGCCGATCCAGTACACGTGAGCGAGCACGCCAAGCACGCAACGCGCCAAGCACGCAGCACGCCAAGCACGCAGCACGCCAAGCACGCTCTCCAGTCCCGTGTATGCCAGCCGCCAAACCGACTGTCGACTAGACAGATAAGACGCTCCAGAGGGGGTCCAACTCCTTATAGGTCTCTAAATACCGTTTTCCTTCCTTTTTCCTTTACTTTTGAATAATTGAGTTACAGAAAAACAGGTACAGAAGGTATATTTACGCACATATAAGGAGTTAGACCCCTCTGGCGGTGGCTCATCTGTCAAGTCCTGGCCAAACCGACCCGCTGGAAACCCGCTAAAAATGGGCACAACTTGCACTTTGGCCCGAAATCCCTCCGTGTACGGCTTGACAGCTCCTACCCCCTATTTTCACAATAAAACCCTGTTTTAGGGGTATTTTCCGGGCATTAATTCCGCGCTCCTTGGTTAACTCGATCACGCAAACCGCGTCGAAAAATCGCTCCGGGAATTTCCGCCGAAAAATACCCCTAAAATCGCGTTTTATTGTGAAAACAAGCGATGTTCTCCCTTCGTTCTGTCAAGTCGCCAACCGCCGTTTTCGACGGCTCCAACCGCCGTTTTCGGTGCCCGTAGGCGCTGTTTTCGACGTCGCAGGCACGCCGTCGTTGCGTCGCGTACTCGTCTCGTGTACAGTGTGCGTTGTCCCGTGTCGTGCGCGTGGTGTATCCGATCAAACGTCAGCAGGAGACCGACCATGTCCAAGGTTGATACCGTTCTAGACGCGACGATTGACTACGCGTCTGCCGTAGCGCGTGTAGCGTCGAGCGCGACCACACCGCGTGACGCACGTGGTTTTGGACCGCGTCAGAGCAAGTTCCGCGTCCCTCTCACGTCCGCACACCACTTCAATGCGCCGCAACAGCGCGCCAAGCGCGACCTAGAGTTGGCGGAACACACGCTCCCGCAGCACATCCGGTCAATCCAGACCCAGTGGGGCGCCGTCTACACGCAATCCCTGTACACGAGTAACACACGTGAGTCTCTGGATGTGGTGATGCGTGAGCTTGAAGACCTGTACTGGACCGTGCACGCGGCCTTGGTCACGACGGAGAAGCAGTGGCAGCGCGCCAAGGGACGTAAAGGGAAGCATACTGCGAAGCATACTGCGAAGCATACTGCGAAGCATACTGCGAAGCATACTGCGAAGCATACTGCGAAGCATACTGCGAAGCGCCCCAGTCAGACGAAGGACAAGCGCAATGGATGACGTCATAGAGCGCGAAGTCGCCAACCACAACGTGCTGCTACGCGAGCTGGCGGACAAGGTGGCAGACCTGTCGAGACATCACCGCCGCAGTCCTGGCGGCCTCATACTGCCTACCGACAACGTCTCCCCTGGTCCTGGTAACGCGTACATCTCGCGCGCTGAGCACAACCGCCAACGTGACGCCATGGTGGCCGAGATCGAGAGCCTTAAGGCCCAGGTCGTGGCTGTGTCGGAGCTGGCGATGGAAGCCGTGCGCATCTTGGATCGCATGGCGGGGATGGAGTGACGCGTATGACTGACGTACCAGACAACAAACCGGACAATCCGCGCGCCTCAGCGGACAATCCGTGCAACCTCTGGCGGGCACATCGTGAGACCGCCGCTAGAGGGGTAAGACAGTGGCGTGTCGTACGTACAGTACGTGGTCGCACTGTGTACGCCACGAACAACAAGGGTACAGTCAAGTTCTCGAATGAGAGTTCCGCGGCGTCAGCCGCATCCAGGAAGAACAAGTATGAAGTGGCATACTGGCGTCAACGCGCAATCACGCAGAAGATGACAAATGGAGGATGAAATGGTGGGTATTCTGAGCCGTTTCGATGGACGAGTTTTGTTGAGCGTACCGGGCGCCGACCTGCAAGGCGCCGACCTGCAAGGCGCCAACCTGCAACGCGCCAACCTGAGCGGCGCCGACCTGCAAGGCGCCGACCTGCAAGGCGCCAACCTGCAAGGCGCCGACCTGCGCGGCGCCGACCTGCAAGGCGCCGACCTGCGCGGCGCCAACCTGCGCGGCGCCAACCTGCGCGGCGCCAACCTGCACGGCGCCAACCTGCACAGCGCCGACCTGCGCGGCGCCAACCTGTATGGCAGGAAACCACTCTACGCAGACACAGGACGAGACTACGTGCTTTATGTCATCCCCGACTGCAAAGATGGTCCCCGCTTCGTTGCTGGTTGCCGCAACTTCACCCACGCGGAAGCTGTGCAGCATTGGTCGACTACGTCGATCCAGCCCGAGTATGTGGCTGCGATTGAGAAGTGGATGGAGGCGTGCAATGGACCCGCTTGACCGCTGCGCAGCTTGGCTGAGTATTCCGCAGGTTGGCGCCGCCTACGTTTTCGTCGTACTCTCGTGCGTTGGCCTCGTTCTCAGCCTATGGGACCACGCAGACGCCGCGTTTGTACTGACGATGGCTGGGACAGTATTTATTGGCGGCATTCCTGTTGGGTTCGCGCTTGCGTTTCTGCACGTCCTGAACGAGTGACCACGTAGAATGGCCGCGCAGCATGACCCTCGACCTCTCGAAGCTACGTGCCCGCCTCCAGTCGCGGGCACGTACAACTACGTACCCCGCCAAAGGCCCGCAGAAGGGCCGTGGGCGCCGGCCTCCACCTGAGCCAGTAGTCAGGCGTCAGGAGGAACAACGAGCCCTCTACGAGGCCGCTGAGGCCCGCAGACGGGCACGTACGACCAGGGCCGCCAACCAGTACCCCGCGTTCGCCAAGTACTTGTCCGTGTTGTCGCGCGAACTCGTGGAGACTCGGGTTGTGGAGCCTGGGCTGGTCGACCTCGACCTCGCCCACGTCATCCACGGGTTGCGTGTGCATGAACTCCCCCACGATGCCCGTGTTCTGGCGCTCGGCGAGGCTCACCAGTGGATCAAGGCTGTACACAAGTCGTGCACACGCAGCCCTGACATCACACCGTATAAGCGTCTGTTTGACCCCGCGTTCGTGGACTCCCTAAGCGAAGCACGTACTGCGTTGAACCTCTATTAGTGTACAGCACGCGCTGCACGTGTTGACAGATTACCAAATCACTGGAATACACGAAATACGCGCCTGTGTACGACCGCTTGTGCACGTACGCACACGCACTAACCCACCTGGAGGTTCCCATGTAGCCCGCTCTGCCTTATGCATTGATTGGTCTCCTCAAAACTGGCGCCCTAGTGGCGCCTTTCTTTTTGCCTTTGGAGGCAACAGTGACCCTTACTCACGACGACCGTGTCATCCTGCGCTACATGCGCGAGCATGGGGCGTACCGTCCTGGCTCGAAGACGCGATTCAACGCGATACAGCGACTCCTCGCCGCCGGATGTGTAGAGGAGCACGATCCTCTCCCTGGTTCGTACACGATCACACCTCTTGGTGAATCCGAGCTGGAAGCAGATGAGGTCATGGCATGAAGTCGTCCACGCCCACACGAAAGCGCGCGAAACTATTTGCCCCGATGCTGTCCGCCAAGGTGGATGACGTCGACAGCCTGCCGTATCCTCTCCTGGCGTCGCCGAAGATCGATGGCATCCGCGCGCTGGTACGTGGCGGCGTGTTGCTTTCCCGAAACCTCAAGTCCATCCCGAACGCACACACACAAGCGTTGTTCTCCGGCCTCCACATGGAGGGTTGCGATGGTGAGCTGGTTGTCGGCCGCCCATACGGCCATGACGTATGGAACCGGTCGCAGTCTGGTGTCATGTCGCGGACTGGTACACCTGACGTGACCTTTCACGTGTTCGACCACTGGAAGGCTGATGGTGGCTACGGCCAGCGCACGGCTGAACTGCTGCGCATGTCCCGCGATGGCCGCTGGCCAGATAATGCCGTGATCGTACCGCAGCAGAAAGTGTTCAACGCTAAGGAGCTGCGCGAGTACGAACGTGGCGTGATTGCAGATGGCTACGAGGGCGTGATGGTCCGCCGTCTTGCCAAGGACACACCGTACAAGTTTGGCCGTAGCACCCTCAAAGAGGGCCTACTGATGAAGCTCATCAGACGGAGCACGATGGAGGGTGTTGTTGTCGGCTGTGTTGAGCAGATGCACAACGACAATGAGAAAACAGTTGACGCCCGTGGGTACGCGAAGCGGTCGAAAGTCAAGGCGAACCTCGTACCCACGGGCGTGCTTGGGGCCATTAAGCTCGTACCACACGATGAATACATGTGCGCTTCCGAGAGGAACGCACTTGAGTTCGAGGTCGGCACCGGCTTCACAGCAGAACAGCGTGCAGCGTTGTGGCGTGACCGCAAGTCCCTGAAGGGCAAGCTGGTCACGGTAGAGTATCGAGAGTTGACGCCTGACGGGTTGCCCAGGTTCCCGGTTTTCAAGGGTTTCCGTCACGTCAATGACGTTTCCGCCTGACCAAACCAACATACAGAGGACTACACAATGAGCAAGAACATCGAGCCGAAGAACCACATGCGCAGTGCTGCCTTCGCGGCGTACCTTGGCGTGTCTGCATCTGCACTCACGGCGATGAAGAAGTCCGGTCGCCTCCCTGAGGACTGCTTTCAGAAGTCGGGTCGCTTCATCTACGTCCACGAGAAGAAGGCTGTTGCCGTCCTCAAGGTTGCTCCGGTTCCGCAGCGTGGCCGCATCCCCGTGTGGGCCGAGAAGGTCGGCAACAAGGCGATGATGAAGGCGCTGAAGGAGCGTGGCGTCGTCGCGGCTGCTGCGTGACCGCGCCAGCGGAGACGCACCCGAAGGTGTGGAAGGCCGGAACTGCCGATGAGGTTTGGAAGGTGATCGTTTGTGCGCGAGACGCGTACGAAACAGAACGCCTTCTGTGGTCTCTCGTGTACATCCTGACAGACGCGGGTAACAACCTCGAACTTGGTCTGGCCAAAGTGAGTGCGATGTCTGGCGATGACATTGTCTCAGCCCTTCGCGCTCACGTGGAATCGAGCCGTAAACCCAATAATGCACAAGTACGCGCGAGACTTGGCGTGCGGGCTACCGGACCAAGTGATCCAGCCGTGGATGTTTGGCCACGGCGAGACGAAGGCGACGTGTCTCTGGTTGCGGGGGGTGCCGCCGCTTCGACCCACGAAAGTGGTCGAAGGGAGGGTTCCGCGTGTCCACTACGCGGCTCCGGGACCTGACAGGTGGAAGCAGCGGAGCGTCACGTATCAGGGTATTGCAGAGGCTATGGCGGACCAATGGGCACCACTACTGTTCAAGACGAACTCATCACCACCAAGGCCCGCCTCGACTGGTGGGTCAAAGCGTGCCGTAAAGCCAAAATCTTCGGCTTCGACACGGAGACCACGGGCCTCAAAATCGTCGAAGGCAAAGACGAACTCGTAGGTGTCTGTCTCGCCCTTTCGCCTGACCAGGGCTGTTACGTCCCCGTGGCCCACACGACTGGAGAGAAGCAGTTGGACTTTGACTACGTCGTCGACACCGTGGCGCCAATCCTTGAGGACGCGTCACTGGTGAAGGTCGCGCACAACGGCAGCTTCGACAGCAATGTCATGGCGATGCTGGGTGTGAAAGTACGCAATATCGACGACACTCAGTTGATGAGTTACGCCCTCGACGGTCAGAAGCATCGAGCACGTGGGCACTCGTTCGACGCACTCACCAAGTTCCACCTCGACTACGACAGTATCCGCTTCGAAGACGTGGTGCTTGGTGAGCTTGGCATGAAGACGTTTGCGGATGTCCAGTTGGCTCATGCTTGCGCGTATGCTTCGGAAGACGCCAGGAAGACGCTGGAACTGTATTACCTGTTGAAGTCCTCACTGGATGAGGAAATCACCGACCAGCAGTGTGCACTTGGGACGTTGTTGGAGGTGTACACGGACATCGACGCTCCCCTAATCCCCGTGATCGCGGACATGAAGCGCCGTGGCGTTCAGATCGACCTCGACAAGCTCGATGATCTCGACGCCACGTTTGGCGCTAAGGTTGACGCTGTACAGAACCAGATCAACGAGATGGTTGGGTACGAGGTCAACGTCGACTCCAACAAGCAACTCGCAGAGTTATTGTACGACAAGCTGGACTTGCCGATCCTCAGTGAGACCGCGAAGGGCGCTCCGAAGACCGACAAGGACACGTTGGAGCTTTTGGTCAACGAGCACGACGTCGTTGGTCTGATCTTGGAGCATTCAAAGTTCACGACGCTGAGGCAGTTCACGCAATCCTGGTTCGACCTCGTAGACGCAAAAGGCAGGTTGTATCCTGGTTTCAACCTGTGTGTCACCAACACGCGACGCCTCAGTGGTTCCGAGCCAAACCTTCAGAACGTACCGACACGTTCGGAGGAAGGCGCTGAAATTCGTAAAGCGTTCACCGCTCCCGAGGGCCGCTACCTCGTGGTGCAGGACATGAGCCAGATCGAGTATCGCTTACTGGCCCACGTCTGCGGCTCTGAGAAAATGCGCGACATGTTCCGTCGTGGTGAGGATTTCCACGCTGCGATGGCCGCGTCTGTGCTTGGTGGCAAGTGGAAGGACTACACGAACAAGAAGGACGCTGAGAAGTACGCGGCGCGTAGCCGGTTCAAGAACGTGAACTTCGCTAAAATCTACGGTGCGGGTCCGAAGAAAATCGCGGCCATGTGCAAGATCAAGGAGAAGGACGCGTACAAGCTGCTGGCCGACTACTCAGACGAGTTCCCTGAAGTTGACCTGTGGAAGTCGGATGTCGTCAAGTTTGCACACGCCAACTCGTACTCTGAGACGCTGTTTGGTGGGCGCATTCACGTTCCCACGATCAAGTGGTCCGACAAGGGCCTTGTGAAAATGGCGGAACGCCAAGCCGTCAACGGTGTCATCCAGGGCACTGCTGCCGACATGATGCGCCTCGCGATGGGTCAGGTCGCCGAGTGGTTGGAGCAGACGTTCAAGGACGCGTGGCTCCTCCTGTCAGTACACGACGAACTCGTCATCGAGTGTGCCGAAGATGACGCTGAAGACGTGCGTGCTGGTGTCAAGGAGATCGTGGAGACGTGCGCCGACCACCTCATCAAGTGGAGCATTCCGATCTTGAGTGAGGGCGGTATCGGCCAGTCGTGGGGAGAAGCGAAGTGACATGAGTGACTATGGTGCGAAGGTGCGCTTCGTTGCTGACGTGATCGCCCGCGGTATTGTGCACATGGAGCCCGAAGACTCCAGTACGGAGCGCGCCATGGCGCTTGTACGGAGTGAGACTGGACGGATGCCGACAGACATCCTGGACCTAGTGGACAACACGCGTGGCGCTTTTCTTCTGGCAGGAAATACTCGTGTCAACACCACTACTGCCACTGTGTGTGCGTTTACACTCCACGCTGTTGCTGTCTCGACGATACAGTAGGACCAAACATGCAATTCAAGAAAGACCCGTACTCGACTAAGCGGCGACGCTTCGCGCGGGGGAACAGCCCGCGTCACCAGCAGCGCCGGGCGTTTTCACGTGACGTGATGCAGCCGCGTATGCGTGGTCTCCAGGCGATGGAGGTCGCGCTGCGCCAGTGTGGTGTGTCGTGGCGTCAGTTCATGCAGGCTGTGTACGCCGGGGACGGCGAGGCGATCAACAGGTACAGAGGGATGGTTGCGAATGGCGCGAGCGGCGAGCACATACAGGGGAGCGCGGCGTAACAAGGCGCGGTCGAAGAAGTGGAGTGTGTTGAAGGAAATACGATGGAACCTTGGGGGCAGCAGGAGAGACTGGGATTGGCTCAGGCAGAAGGGCTTAGCCGGGCGGTACTTGGTGAACCGCGGTCGCGGCGATGATCCGATCTGGATGGCGGTGTTGAATGGCGCGGCTTGACCTCCACACGTCAGCTCTCGCTGTGGCAAAGGCTGCTCACACCGGGTTTGGTCACGACAGGTCGCAGACTGTAGGTGCGTCGGAAATCGGTCGCTGCATCAAAGCCGTTGGTATGAAGAAGCAGGGTGTGAAGCCTGACAAGGATCACGTGGACGATCCTGGCTTTGCGCAGCGTGGCAATATTCTGGAGGACCAGTGGGCAGTACCCGTTCTTCAGGATGTGGCAGACGCCGCGAAGGCCGAGCTTCTGTGGGCTGGTCAGTCCAACCAGACCAGCTTCGAGTGGAAGAAGCGGTACGCGAGCTGCACGCCTGACGGCTTGCTGGTTGGCGCTCCTAAGGACTTCCTTGCCGGCCTCGGCGTGAAGAAGACCAGCCCGCATGTACTGTGTGAGATCAAGAGTATCGACCCACGCATCGCCCCGGACAAGCTGCCGAAGGGTGGCCATGCCGAGCAAGCGCACTACGGTATGGGTATCGTCCGCGCCGCCACTGAGTATCAGCCGGAGTATGCGCTGTTGTTGTATGTGAATTGTTCCAAGCTGACGGACATGTGGCCGATGGCCATCGAGTTCAATCAACCCTACTTCGACCGCCAGTTGGTCCGCGCGAAGAAGGCAGTGACTACCGATTGGAAGAAGCTCCCGGCTGAAGGGAAGATCGGTGGAGGTAGCCAGTGCAGTATGTGTGAGTTCCAGAGATCGTGCCAGGGTAAGCGGTCCACACGCTCACCCGATACGCGTAAGCCGAAGTCGACTTTGATAAGGTTCGGGTGACAAATGGACTACGAGAAGACTACTGAGTTCTCTACACTAGAGGGCGCGGTTCGCAGTATGACGCGAGATGCGTATCAGCGTGCGATCATGGGTGAGTTTGACGCTATGGCTAGCAGAATCGCGTCGAGATACCCGTGTGCTGTTCCTAACAACTCCCTGCGCATCGCCGTGGTTGAAGCTTACGCCAAGTACGTGGAAGAGATCGAAAACGAGGCCGTGCGTACCGCTGCCATGCGTATCGTGCGGGAGTCACTGACCGCAACAGCAAGTAAAGCCGCGCCAAAACCGCGACCCAAGGGTGTCAATTACGACGACGACGATGAAATCTGACGACAGTACGTGTGGGTAAACACAATCTAAAGAGGAATACACATGACTGGTACTGCACTCGTTGTCCCGCGCGAAGAGCGCCGCCTTGGTGTCGTGAACACTGGCAAGGTCGATATCTCCAAGGCAAAGGCGTCCCTCGCCGCCCGTGGGTCGTCAGCCCGACTGTTCCCTGGCGAGTCTCTGAACTTCAAGAAGGGTCGCTGGTACTTCGGCTACTCCAAGACCAAGCGTCAACGCGTCAAGGACAACAGCGAGTTCGTGATGAACCTCGCCAACACTGTCGAGACGTGGCAGACGTTTGTCGACTCCCGACCGCGCTTCGCACCGCTGGCGTATGTGATCCTCGGCGAGGGCCGCCAGCCGCGGGAGGAGATGGGTCAGCTCGATGACAGCAAGTGGGACCAGGGTGACGACGGCAACCCCATTGACCCCGTGTCTGCTATCACCGTGTGTCCGATCCGTAAGCCCGGCTCGACTGAACTTCATCACATCTCCCTGTCGACGATCTCGACACGCATTGCGTTCGAGCGACTTCTCGGCGAGTGGTTGGATGCGTACGAAGCGAACCCCGGCAAGCTCCCCATCGTGCGTCTGACGGAGGCTGAGGAGCGCGAGATCAAGAACAGCGGCGGCAAGACGTACTACGCGCCGACGTTCGAGATCGTGGGATGGGAGAAGGCGTCGAAGGTCGACAACCCTGGTCCTGGCGGTATCGAGGTCGCGTCTGGCTCTGATGACGATGACAGCCGTGATGACGATGAGGCGCCGAAGACCCGCAAGGCGACGGCCTCCAAGTCTCGCCGCGATGAACCTGACGATGAGGATGGTGCGGAGGAGGAAGCTCCGCGCACGCGTACAGCATCGGCCTCACGGAAGCCGACCGCTACTGCCTCTAAGTCTCGCCGCGATGAACCGGAGGATGAGGAAGGGGAAGCTGAGGCTGAGAAGCCCGATCCGCGCAAGGGGAACGGGTTCTCGACGCGGCGTGCGAAGGATGTGGACGAAGTCGACCCCGATGAGGAGGAAGATGACCGCCCGCGTCAGGTGCGCCGTACGCAGCAGGAGAAGTCCGTTGCTGTCAGTTCTCGGAAGCGGCAGCAGGAGCCTGAGGAAGAGGAAGATGAGCCGGTACGCACGGTGCGCAAGCGCCGCCCTGCGCTGAACTGACGACTGTGGGGATTGTCTGAGTGTACTGAGGCGGGGCACGTTCCCGCCTCTTTTTGTTGCAGGAGACATTGATGCAGCCAACAGTCACACTGGAGCTGACACAGGCGGAAACGTCGGCGCTCTACCACGCAGTGGTCAACGACCTACAGGTCGGAGATAGCAGAGTACGTCAGTCCCTCATGATCAAAGTCGAACGAGCGTACGCAGCGAGCCGGTCATCACCAGTTATCACTACGAAATACGAGGCGGTGAAGAATGGGAAAGAAGCGCCCGCAACATGAGCAGGTTCCTCAGTTCTTTCGTCGCTTCTTTGGTGGCGATCTCGGTGGCGGACTTGTCGAATTGCGCGTATTCCCCAACACCAGGGGTCCGATTGTCGACAGAGCATGGGTTCGCGATCACGAATCATTCAGTGATTTCGTGGCTGCGCACGACGACAAAGCGGGACAATCATCGATCTACTTCGGGCCAGCGTTGCGTGCCCGCGAAGGTGGAAAGAAGAAGGACGTACTGACCACACACGTCGTGTGGACAGAGATCGACTGCGACAAGATCGGGTGGGATGCAATTGAGACAGCAAAGGTGATCCACGATCTTCGTGGCCCGGTGCAGCCTTCTGTATGCATCCACTCTGGGCATGGGTTGCACCTCTACTGGTATCTGTCTCACCCGTGCGACGACGTACCCAAGGTCGAGGGGGTCAATATGCTCCTCTCCGACACGTTCGCTGGGGACCGCGTGTGGAACATCGACCGTGTCATGCGTGTGCCGTGGTCATGGAACACGAAGTCTCGGCCGGTGCAGTCGCGCGTCCTGTGGAACTACCACTGGCACCGTGGGCCGATTGGCGTCCTCCACGATGCTGTTTCTGACTTCGACAGCGTGCTCGACACAGATGGCTTTGTGGCTCGCGAGGTCTGGGAGCAGCGTGATGCGGAACGTCGAGAACGCAACACCGACCCACGGCAAGCGTGGACAGTGGCGACAGAGGACAAGCGCAAGAGGGCTAACGCACGTGGCATCGCTATCTGGAACCGATGCCGGTATGGCGGTGGTCCTGGCTACGTCGGGCTTGATGAAGCTGTCACGCTTTTCACAGCGTACGAGTATTGTCGACTCACGGCGCCGACACAGGAGAAGTTGGACAGGATAGTCACTGACACCATGCGTCGTGTGAGAGAGGTGTACGAACGGGATGCGGCCCACGAGCAATGGAACTGGCGCGATGAAGAAAAGGAAGTCCGGGACAAACTCAACCGCTGGGTCCGAAAGTGGGACGAAATCAAAGGGAGAGACAGACCAAAAACGCGGTCGAGGAAGGCCGCCTAAAGACGGCAGGCCCGCCGGCATGTCAGTCCAGGCGAGGCATGACGAGTTCGTCCAGTACGTCGTGGATGAGCTGAACGCGCGGGGCCGCAAGCTGATCCGCACAGCGTGCCAGTGGCATGAGTATCGTGATGGGTACTGGACAGCGTGGACGCCGTCTGACGAGGAGGCGTTCGATACCTTCCTACTCAAGGTGGCGAGCCCGCGCGAGTTCCCGTATTCAACGTCGCGCGCAGCAATATGGAATACACTGCGCGCGCACCTCGGTGCCGAGAAAGTTATCACGTTTGATGAAGAACCAGCCATCGTGGCGCTGAATGGTACGTACTTCCTGAAACGCAACGAGCTGAGGAAGCACGCACCAGAGCACTATGTCACTAGACGTGTCGACATCGAGATCGATGGTGACGCGGGGTGTCCTCTATGGCTGGAAACGCTTGATCGGATATTCGAGGATCACTCTGCGGATGGTAGGCGTGACATCATCCAGTTCCTCCAGGAGTGGATTGGTGTTGCTGTTGTTGGTGCGCGTGGTCTGCGCCGCGATCTTCGCAAGGCAGTGTTTCTGTACGGTGAGAAGCGGACGGGTAAGTCGTCCATCACTGACGTGCTCATGAAGCTGCTTGGGGGACACAGTCGCGTCGCGTCGTCGTCAGTCGCCACGCTGTCGTCGCGGTTCGGACTGTCGACGCTGATCGGTAAGTCAGCTCTCATCACGTCGGAGGCTGCGAATACAAAGACGGAAGCGAACTCGCTGGTGCTCAAAAACCTGATCACTGGCGACCCTCAAACAGCGGACGTGAAGAATGAGCAGGCTGTACCGTTTGAGTGGCACGGACCTGTGGTGTTCACGACCAACACGCTGCCGCGCGTAGACGAAGACTCGTCAGCTCTATACGACCGCAGCGCAGTTGTCGAGTTCACGCGCCAGTTCGACGCGGATGACGCGGACAAGGATTTGCGTGGGTATCCTGACGTGGTGTCGATGCTAGAGGGAGAGGGCGAGCTGCCCGGTATCCTGAACTGGGCGATGGACGGGTACGTGAGGGCGGTGGAGCGCGACAGGTACATCGTGCCGAAGTCAGTCACGTCCGCGACGGAGAAGTACCGGAGGACGAACGATGCAGTGTACGACTTCGCGAAGTCCTGCCTTGTCGCAGATAAGAACAGTGCGTGCTCCTCTGAGGCTGTGTCGATTGCGTGCATCGAGTATGGTCAGTCGACCCACGACAAGCGACTGAGCATGATTGCTGCGCACCGTGCGGTGTCCAGAGTAATTCGTGATCTCTTCCCCAAGGTCGTCCTGGAGAGGAGCTACTACGAGAAGGATCAGTTCCGGGCGTACGGTGGTCTACGGCTGACTGATACTGGTGTGGAAGCGCTGAAGCTAGCTGAAGGGAAGCCGTACCCAGCGTTGAAGCGTGCAATGCGCCGCGTCAATTACAAGTACGGGTGACCCATGAAGATCATGGGTGTCGACCCAGGCTTGTCTGGTGCCCTAGCTATCCTCGACACGGAGTCAAAGGCAGTTGTGCTCATGGACATGCCGGTGACAGTGCTGTCATCGAAGCGAGTGAGGTCTAAGAAAACTGGGAAGATGAGGACCAAGGATCGCCGTGCAGTATGTGGGCGGTCCATCGGTGACTTTGTTGAGATGTACGCGCCTGATGTCGCGATAATTGAATCTGTTGCATCCAGACCGGAGCAGGGTGTAGTCAGTGTGTTTGCGTTCGGCGAATCGTACGGTGCCGCGTGCGGTGCTGTCGAGGCGATGAACGTGCCTGTGGTCCGGGTTCCCCCGGCAGTGTGGAAGCGCCATGTCGGTCTGCTTCGCACTGACAAGAAAGCAAGCCTTAAGAAGGCGCGCTTATTGTACCGTAAAGCGAGACCACAGCTACAGCGGGTCAAGGACAACGGAAGGGCGGAAGCACTGCTGATCGCTCACTTTTACGCTGATCGGACGGGAAAGCTCAACAGGTCGTACACCAAGACGTGACACTGTACTCAGTATTGTGTTGCATGAGCGCGAACCGTGGTGTATGTCTCTTCATATAGTCGAGTAGTTAAGGTGACAATATGAAGAGGAAGCGTATTATGAAAGCATCCAGCGCAGCCGTCGCTACGAGGAAGACGGTAGTGAGAAAAACACCACGAGAGACGTTGCGCGACCTCAGGACGCGTGCTGGCGTGACAGCGGCGGAAGCCGCAAGGGCGCTCGGCTACGCCAGTACGAATGGGTACATCCAGTACGAGTATGAGAAGCATGGCGACAAGCTGATCCCGTATAAGATCGTCAAGGGGCTGTTGCCTTTGCTTGTCGGGCGCGGCACACCTCCGGTAACCACGGATGAGCTGATCTCTATATCTGAGGCTAGGTCACTGCGGGCGGACACCGCTCCGACTGCAATGACTCCGGCTAGCGTCGCGCCTGTCGCCGGGCAGCTTCTCCCAGTCAGGTACAGGGTCGAGGCCGGTGTCTACCTGGAGCAGGCAGTAGCCGGGACTAAGGCGTACGGCGCGGCGCCAGTGGCCGTGGCGTCTGACGTCGAGGCACAGGCGCAGTTCGCCGCCGTGGTGGCAGATGACCCTCGCCGCACGGTCCTCCACTGCGTACTGCCTGCACATGTTGGCTCTGCACTACGTGCTGGTAGGCGTGCCATTGCGTTGCGTCCGCGCGGTGTCAGTGACCTCGTCGAGGTAGTGTCTGTGACGCTCGACAAGGACGGCGAATCACCGGGCGGTGAGAGGGTTGTCGGTGTCGTGATTGGCGTTTACGCGAGGGTTTGACCCTACTCGAACTGGAAGTACACCCGAAGAATAGACTTTGAGCAGACCTACGACCGCTAGTCTTCCCGACTGGCGGTCGAGGTTTTGTTTGCACATCGTGCACGATTCCAGTATAACGTGCGCAGTGTGTACTCTGGATACTGGTAGGACTCATGCGCGAACACCAGCAGAACACACGGGCTGTCCAGCCTGCCAATGCACCTTCTGCGGGACGGCCGGGACGGGCGTACAGGAGTGCAAGACACGTCAAGGCGGGTTCAGGATTTATGGCGCGGTTGACACCTGACGTGGTCGCGTCAATCCGCGGGATGCGTAAGCGTGGGGACAAGATCACGGACATCGCCATCTGGTATCGGACGTATGGGCGTATCATCAGCCAGATTTGCCGCGGGGACCGGAAGGAGTGGTGTGTCGCACCTGCCGACGCGTCGGCGCTTCCACCTGCCGGACCGTACGACGTGATCAGCAGTTCGACGCTGAGCACCCTGCGCGAGGCCGCAGCAGTCCCGCTGGCCACATTGCAGCAGATCGACACCAGATTGCAGAGGATCGAGGAGGCTATGCATGCAGTCGACGTCTCACCTAGTAACCAAGTTCAGACTCTACACTGTTGCGGAAGTTGCGGAGCTGTTTCCCACAGACGGGAAGTCGTCGGCTGCGCACACGAAGGCCGTGGCCGCATTGATCAGGAGCCACGGCAGCTATCGCTCTTTTGGTGACACGATACTCCTCACTGAGAGCGACGTTGCTTCCCTGCTTCGCGGCATTGCCGTCAGAGGTCAAGAAGCGGCAGCGCCAGCAGTGGCGGACGAGGGTCACATCGTGTTCATCGGGTCGCGCGTAGACGCCACGGCTGAGGTGTTCGTGACGTGGTGTCGCCCTGGGGATGTCGACGCGGCAGTGCGTGAGGTACAAGTTGGCGTGCCTGACGTGCAGCTCCTTGATTTTGCTGCCGCGAAGTACGGGGACTACGTGGCGTGGACGGAGTCGCAGTCTCGATGGCGTCAGCTAGGTAAGTGGTTCCTGCGTACTCGCCAGTTCAACGCAGCCATGGCGATGCTGTTCGCAACGGAGGACAACGACAATGTCGAAGTCAACGACCCAAAAACTAAATGAGCTGGCCGAGTATTACAAGGTCGTCCGCGGCTCCATGTCTGGTGACCAGTGGCGGACAGCAGTGAAGCACGCGTCGGGCTGGCCGGACGACAGCATTGAGGTGATCTATGATCGCTGGAAGGGCGCTACTTCGGGGACCGTCACCACTGTACCCGTACAGGAGGTGCTTGTCGCAGGAAACACTACCGCCGCCGAGACGACCGCGTCTGAGGCAGCAACCACGAGTGCTGTGCTACCTGTCGGCACTGTGGTCCATGTGCATACCAGCCCCGCCGCGGCCACCGCACAAGTACCGAAGGATTACGTCATCCAGCGTCATGGTTTTTGGGTGGGCGCCGCGCCCCAAGTCGCGCTGTGGACGCAGACGTTGATGCTCGGGTTCCTTGTAGGTGTTCTCGCGTCGAAGCCAATCCTAAGAGTGATGGGGCACTGAATGGACGGCACACAGCCACAGAAGTTCGACGGTCAGAAGGTGATGTTGCAGTTGTTGCCTGTCGACGCGCTGGAAGAGATCGGGAGGGTACTGACGTTCGGAGCCGTTAAGTACGCGCCTGGGAACTGGGCGACAGGTAAAGGCTTCGCGTGGTCGCGTCTGTTCGGCGGATTGCTGCGCCACCTGTTCGCGTGGGCGCGTGGTGAGGACAAAGACCCGGAGTCTGGACTGTCCCATCTGGCTCACGCAGGGTGTATGCTGCTATTCTTGTTGGCACACGTGTTACGGAATCACGGCCACGACGACAGGACGGATGTTGGGTTGAGGAGAGCAGCATGAAACCGGGAGACATCGGGCCTCTACTTGCGCAGGCGGAGCAACGTGACAAACAGATGCCGGGTAGCCCATGGACGCTTAAAGCGGACGCAAACGGATCGCTGTGGGTCTATTACGAGGCAGGCGGCAACCGTCTCGCCAACGACGCGGACGTATGGGCAGCAGCACGCATCGCTGAGCTGGAAGCCGCGTTACGCGAAATCTCTGAAGTCGCAGACGAGGGTTTGGCTGACGCCAAATCGTCGTGCCGAACCGAAGCGAAAGCTATTGCCTTCGCTGCACGGCAAGTCCTGAAACAATAGTCAATCAACGAGGCTAACTTGACAATCACAATACCTATGGCCGTGTCGTTTCTTGTCGGCTACCTGACGCGTGAACTGATTGGCTTCATTTACCGTGAAGGTGTTGACCGCGGGAAACGTCAAGGCGCCGCCAACGCAGTGGTCTCGAACGCCATACACAACGCACGGGCGGACACAGACTGATGACACAAGGAACCGTAGTGGTTCCGGTCCTACTGTCAGTGCGTCAGGCTCTATCGCTATGTCCAGTCCCAGTCAGCGAGAGGGCCTTCCGTCTGGCAGCTCGTAGGATTGGGGCGAATGTTCTATCCGGCCGATCAATGTGTGTACGCGCGGTCGATGTGGAAACAATACTCAAGGAGGTAGACCAGTGGCGGACGACGGAGAAAAGACGAAAAGGAAAGTCAGGCAGCGCCGTGCGCGTGGGCAGCTCCACCTCACGAAAGGCTCGTCAGGCATCTACTACATCCGCGGCACGATCCGCGGGCAGAGAGTCCGCGAAAGCACGGGCACTCATGATGCTGTCGCAGCCGACGCCATCCGTGTGAAGCGGGAGTCAGAACTACTAGCCGAAAGCGTCCACGGCAAGAAGGTCATCACGACGTTTGCAGAGTGTGTTGAGCACTACCTGCGTGTTCGTGGTGGCGGGTCGAACCGTAGGCACATGCGTGCTCTTCTCATCGAGTTCGGAGACGTGCTGGCGAGGGACATGACAACCCCGCGCATCCACGCGTACATTGAAAAGCACAAGTCTCACATGTCGGGTGCGTCAAAGAACTCGGTGATCATCAACCCGATCATAGCCGTGATGCGCTGTGCCGCGCATGCCGGGATGTGCGATCTACCCGTGCTCCAGAGGTACAAAGAGGAGTCTGCTGTTATCACGGGCATCGGTGACCAGTGGGTGTCTGATTTCCTGTCAAGGTGCGATCGCCCGAAGCTGGTGGCGTATGTGGCTTTGATCACGACAACAGGGTGCCGTGGTATCGACGCGTGCCGTTTGAGGTCTGACCAGATCGACTGGGACAAAGGCACTGCCACACTCCCGAAGACGAAGAATGGCGACGCGCGTACGCTTCAAATCGCACCATTGATGGAGATGCTTCGGTCGTTCCGGCACGACCCTGACGGGACCGTGTTTGGGTTCAGCCGTACAAGCGTAGCCAATGACGAGATCGCGAAAGTGTGCAGACGTCTCGGTATGGAGATAGCGACGGGCCACCGCATTGGTCGTCACACGTTTGCCGAGCGCCTTCTGAACAAGGGGTACACGCTTAAAGATGTCGGAGCCATGGGTGGATGGCGAGACCTCAAGACACTGCACCAGAGGTACGGTCACCTGGAGCAGTCCAGGCTCGACGGTGCTCTACGAGACGAAGCAGCGAAGGTGCTGCGGTCTGGTCTCAAGGTAGTCAATGGGGGGAGGGATGAGGGCACGACTATGGCCCATGCGGGAGGACTGCAATCGAATGACTAGCACAGCCACGGAAGTGAAAGCCCGGTTGGAGGAGGCAGCGTGTGTCCTCGCTCCGTTCAAATCCTACATCGACCACATGGCTCAGTGGATGTTCAAGGCAGTCTACGAGACCAAGGTGCCTCTCATCCGGTACGGTAGGCGCAAGCGGCACTTTCGGCGCGTGTTCCCGGGCCACGTTTCGGCGCTTCGCGTTACTTTCGACGGGGTGGGTGTCTCGCGCCGCTCTCGCGAGGTTTCGAGAGCGAGGAGAGAGAAGGTATGATTGAGAAAGAACACCAGACAGCCCACGGTCTTCGTAAACAGGAAACTCTCGTAGATCGTCTGCATACCGCCGCGTATTCGCCCGCGTACGCGCCGCCGGCCGTGTTTGCCAACCTCTGCGGAGAGGCCGCGGACGAGCTTCGTCTGGCACGTAAGGCGTTTACGTCCCTGGTCCGCGCGATAGAGGCCGAGGGCTACGACGTAATGGTGTGGACAGAACCCGGTGTCCTCACGGTCCAGCGCCGCGAGGATCGCGGTGATGACTGACCCACAGAATGACTCGATGCGAAAGCTGATCGAGCGGGAGTACCGCGCGTTCGATCAGCTCCCGCGTGACCTGAGAGACGCGATCAACGGCTCCCGCGCACCGTTCAGTAGTCTGGCGGTCGAGTGTGCGCTGGAGCGCGGCAGGTTTGCCGAAGAGGTCCGCGAGTGGATCAAGGGCCTCAAGAGCAACGACGATGTCAGGAGGTTCTACGAATGGTGTCAAAGATAGCAGACCCGGGTGAGGTGGGAGACTGTCTCGCTGCTGACTGGGCGGATGGCTGTGAGGACAACACACTGGACCAGCTTGTTGAGGCCATCCACGCGTTCGCCAGACGGCTGGCGCTGATGGCTGAGATCATCCACGGCGACGACGGCGTCCCACGCCTCACCAGGGCCTTCAGGGAGGCTGCTGACGGCGCTGAGATGGACTTTGGGGTCCGCGTAGCCCACGGCGACCGCCTCATGAAGGGGCTCTGGCAGACGCTGAAGTCAAAGATAAGGCTGAGTACGCGTAGAAGCTCCGGCCAGTGTACAAGGATTAGCGGACAAGACACGTAAGAAACCCAGTAAAATCAGGCGTGGAGCGGGCGATGGGAATTGAACCCACGACATGCAGCTTGGGAAGCTGCCGTTCTACCACTGAACCGAAGCCTTACACAATAGACGCGCGTGTGGAAGGCGGCTGATCCAGAGCAAACCCCGTAACCACGGGCGTTTGCCGGGTTCTCGCAGCGTTCCCGCGTCGTACACTCTACACGTGAAGTGGTACGAACTTGTAGCGAACACCGTGTATGACGTACTTCATCTTTAGCCGAGTTAAGACAAACCGTCAAAGATAGGACACTAAACGTGGCGCGAATCTACTTAGCCTCATCATGGCGTAACCAGGAACAGCCGGGCGTGCTCCGCTTACTCCGTGATCACGGGCACGACGTCTACGACTTCCGCAATCCACGCGGGAAGACAGGGTTCGCGTGGCAACAACTTGACCCTAACTGGCAGACCTGGACGGCGCGCGAGTATCGTGACGCGTTGAAACTTGATCGCGCCCAGGAGGGGTTCAGGTCTGATTTCTCCGCCATGGAGTGGGCTGACACGTGCGTCCTTCTTCTTCCATCAGGAAGGTCGGCGCACCTCGAAGCTGGGTTCATGAAGGGCGCAGGCAAACGTGTGTTTGTACTGACGAGAGACGGTGAAGAGCCTGAACTTATGGCCCTCATGTTAGACTGTATTTGCATAAACACTAAGGAGCTTCTGGAGGTGCTGGTATGACACACGGCAAACCAGAGGCTTGGTCGCCTACGATTTGCGTCTACCACGGAAGCTGCATCGACGGGTTCACGGCAGCGTGGGCTGTCTGGCGGCGGTGGGGCGACAGCGTCAAATACGTTCCGGCGAGCTATGACAGCGTGCTCCCTGACTTCTCGCCCGACGACCGCGTTTTGATGGTCGACTTCAGCCTGAAGCGCGACGCGATGATGAAGACGATTGGTCGCGTGAAGAGCGTC
>JACCDR010336629.1_pt1 | contig 39391 bp, 63 predicted proteins | sample 7446431 | NCBI WGS metagenome assembly JACCDR01 (sample SAMN15323443, study PRJNA562643) | freshwater metagenome | isolation source: river surface water | place: USA:Blue River Watershed | collected 2017-08-17
CTGTTGGGCGTGTTGTTTGGGGTCATCCAGGCAAATCACAAACCAAAAAAGATCAACAAACTAAACAAGTTATTTTGAAAGACGGAAAACCTGTTGAACAATGGGCTTTTGGTGTTGCTTTCCCTAAAGCTGAATTCCAACAAAAAGTCCTACCTTATTTGCAACAAGAAGCTGCAAGTGGTTATCCACATGGTGTTCCACAAAACTTTAGCTGGAAATTTAAAGATGGTGATGGTGTTGACGCTGCTGGAAAACCTTACAATACTCGTGAAGGTTATGCAGGTCACTATGTTATGACCATCTCAACTGAAGCATTTGCACCACCACTTTATAAACAAGAAAATGGTAGATACATTCAAATCACTGCTGATGAAATCAAAACTGGTGATTATGTTGGTGTTGTAATGAATGTGAAAGTGAATGTTCCAACCAATAGGACGCATACACCTGGTTTGTATATCAACCCAAGTTTTGTGATTTTGGCTGGTTATGGTCAACCAATTCATAATACTGCTAACCCTGAAGATGTGATTGGTAATTATCAATTCCAATTACCACCAGAAGCATCAGCAACACCTATGTTGTCAAATGCACCACTTCCAGAACAACCAGTGATGTCAGCACCAGCAGCAATGCCAGCTTATGCACCTCAACCTGCACAACCTCAACCATATTATGCACCTCAACCAGCGCAACCTGCTGCACCACTTCCAGCACCAGCGCATGATTTTGTTCATAATGCGGGTCAACCAGTGATGTCAGCACCAGCAGCAATGCCAGCTTATGCACCTCAACCTGCTGCACCTGCTGGTTATGCACCACAAGGTTACGCAATGCCAGGTATGCCCCAACCACGCTAGGAGAAAATGTAAAAGGTGCGGTGCTGCTGTAAATGAGCAATGCCGCATCTATCCTAGCGAATTTGACTGCATTCCTTGGTAAAAATTTCCGCCACATAAACTGAGTAGAAGGGGGTGTGGATAGGACGGATTAGGCTATCCTATAGCTACCCCTTCTGCTGTGAAACTAAAAGGTAATTTATGTCCAAAATGCTTGTTTGTGAAAATTTATATTTTCTGACTGATAATTTGAATTACCTTTTTAAGGTATCAATATTTGTTTCATATCGAAAAATATCATATCAAATAACTAATGTTCACATACTAAAAGGTAATTTATGTCTATAACCCCAAAAGAACACCTAGGTGATGGTGTTTACGCCCACCATGATGGTTACCATATCGTCCTATCTGCATATAGCAGTGGTCACAACAATATAATTTATCTTGAACCAGAAGTTATGGACAAGTTGAAGAAATATGAACAGAGTTTGAAATCATGAAAACTTCAGAAGAAATATTGAATGAACTTTATAGTTATGAAAAACGTGACCCTTACACTGGAAAAACAGAAAAATGTCTTACTGGCCCTGATTTTATGAAATTTGTTTGCAATCAATTAGATGAAATTAAATCACGTTTGAAAAAGTTAGAAGAAAATGAAAAATAACCAATTATTTATCAATGATGTATTGAAATTTGAAAGTGATGATTTTGAAGAAATCAATCTCATGTATCAATTGAGAATCAGTAAAATTATGAAAATGATTAATCAAGTTACTGAATTAGATGAAAAAATAGAACTTAAAAATCATGAAGAAGAAGTTTTTATTAAAATGCATTTTCAAATGGGAATATTGAAGAAATGAACCTAGATAATGCAGTAATTTACGATATAGAAACTTTCCCAAATTGCTTTAGTTTGCATATGCAAATGTTGCATAGTGATGTTTCAGCAACTTGGGAAATATCTCATTTCAGAGATGATAAACGTGAATTGATGCAATGGTTTCAATGGTTGGCTCAAACCCAAACACCTATGATTGGGTTTAATAACATCCATTTTGACTATCCTGTAATTCATTACCTATTCAGAAATCCACAAGCAACAGTGGAACAAATTTATGATAAGGCAATGGGTATAATTAATAATTTTAATGATCGTTTTGCACATACCATCTGGCCCAATGATAGATTCACCCCACAGATAGATTTATTCAAAATCCACCATTTTGACAACCGCGCCAAAACAACCAGTTTGAAAGCATTGCAGATTAATATGCGATTACCTTCAGTGGTTGATATGCCTGTTGAAGTTGGAACAATTTTGACACAACAACAAGTGAATGAATCACTCATCCCCTACAACGTCCATGATGTCAAAGCAACCAAACAATTTGCACATTTTAGCATGGACGCGATCAAATTTAGATTGGAATTAGTTGAACAATTTGGTGCTGATGTCCTCAACTGGCCAGATACAAAAATTGGTTCTAAAATCCTTGAACAACGTCTTGGTGATGAACTTTGTTATGACCGTTCAAGTGGAAAACGCCAAATGCGCCAAACACCCCGTTCTCGCATTGCATTAGCTGATATTATTTTCCCCTATATTAAGTTCCAAAACCCTGAGTTTGTAAGAGTCCATGAATATCTGAAGCAACAAGTTTTAACTGCTGATGAAATCAAAGAAATGGGTGAAGGATATGGGCAAATTAGGACAAAAGGGGTATTTACAGATTTAAAAGCTCATGTTGGTGGGATAGATTTCCATTTTGGAACTGGTGGGATTCATGGAAGTGTAAACGCACAGAAAATTATTGCTACTGAGGAATGGTTGATTCGTGATATTGATGTTGCCAGCCTATACCCTTCAATCGCCATTGTGAACCGCCTTGCACCTGAACATTTGGGTGAAAGGTTTGTTGATGAATACTCAAAATTACCTTTAGAACGTAAACGTTGGCAGAAAGAAAAAGGTAAAAAATGCGTGGAAGCCAATAGTCTTAAACTTGCCAGCAATGGAACATATGGAAATACCAACAGCATTTGGTCAATATTCTATGATCCAAAATTCACCATGCAAATCACAGTAAATGGTCAATTATTGCTTTGCATGTTAGCTGAGTGGCTTTTGACAGTTCCAACCATAAAATTGATTCAAATCAACACAGATGGAATAACCTATCAGATTCATAAAGACTATCTTCCACAAGCTGTTGAAGTTGAAAAACATTGGCAGGAATACACAAAATTAGTGCTTGAAGATGTGAATTACAGCCGCATGTGGATTAGGGATGTGAATAATTACATTGCGGAAAGTTTAGATGGTTCACTTAAAACCAAAGGTGCGTATTCAACACCCGATCCGTTTGAATATGCTAAGTCCATAAGTGAAATGCAACCACCAGCATGGCATCGTGATTGGTCAAACATCGTGTCCATACGTGCAGCCGTTGCCGCTATGATTCATAATGTACCACCTGAAATATTTATCAGGCTTTCAACCAATCCTTATGATTTTATATGTAGGGTGAAAGTTGGACATTCTGATAATTTATTGCATGGTGATAAACCAATCCAAAAAACCAGTAGATATTATGTAACACATGATGGTGCAAGGCTTATAAAACAAGCACCACCAGTGGGTGTTCCAGGCGCATATAAGAAAGCAAATGGTATATCTGATAGGGAATATGAAAGAGTAATGAAGGAAACAAATGGTGCATGGGATGAGAGAGTTTGTACCAAAAATAAAAGCAAATATGAAAATCGTGAAACAGCAATTCAAGCTGGATATAACGTAACAATTTGTAACAACATAGAAGATTTCAGATTTGATAATATCAACTATGATTGGTACATTTCCGAAGCCAAAAAATTAATCATCAACTAAAAGGATCAATATGAAAGACTACAGCGAAGAATGGGCACAAGCAGTTAAAAAATCTGATTTATATAAACACATTGAACGGATTGTACCAGTTACAGATGGTTTGAAAGTGGTATATCACCTGCAAATTCAAGAAAACCCACCAAGATATGAAGAATTTCCATTTATTGTGAATATCAACCACAACCCAAGTGAAATTGTTGATAAGCATGAATTCAATCATGTAACATATTTGAAGCAACACTTAGAATTTGCATCTAAAGCATTAGGCTTCATTGGTACTGATAGCACCGTCACTGGATAACCTAACCTGTCTAATGTTCTGTGGTTGAGCAATCTTCCATTTGCAACGTCTTGAACCAATTAGACGGGCTTTTACTATGCGTACAATACTAACAGAATCACCTTGGTTTCCACCTAGGACATGGAAGCAATCTTTATCTTCACCAACATATAATCCAACATGACCACCACCTTCACGTGAAAATACCAGAACATCACCCAACATAGGTTTACTGGATGGAATTCCCCATTTTAACCATGCTCTTGCAGATAATACCTCTTGGGTGAATGGGTAACCGGCCCGACTAGCGCATATACCCACAAATAAGCCGCACCAGGCGATTTCATCAGCTTTATAGTAGTCAGACACCCAACCACCTAATTCTTGCGCCCATGAGATGATTGCGGGGTTATGCTGCCCACCTTTAATCTCTCTTGTTCCATAGAGTTTTAATGCTTCCAAAAGTATTTTCGGAAATTTCTCATTTTCTAACCATTGATATTTAACTGGTAGGGCAGATGGATTTGTATTGGGCATTGTGTACCTTAATTTTATTGAAAAATACAGTAGGACGTATAATTTCTATGTCGGCTTTTGGGCCTTTGATTTCTTTTGCAATCTCGCAATAAGTATCATTTCTTATCGGTGGTTTCTGATTCAAGCAACAGCTCGTCAGGCAAATCACCATTAGTAGCATCAGCAGCTTTTTTAATCTTTTCATCTTGATCCTTTTTTAATCTATCAACCGTCTCATCCCGTCCTTGTTGCTTGCTTTTTTCTTTATCCCATGTAAGAAACAATTTAGCTAAAGCAACAAGGATGGTAAGAATTTTAGACATTATTTACCTTTAGGTGTTTCTGTACTAAAAGCACCAATAGCACCAACAATAGCCAACCCAACAGTTGTAATTGCTTCAGATTTTTCAGGTGATAATTGCACACCAAGTATTGTTCCTGCTGTTGTAATTATAATACCCCAAGTAGTTTTTTCTTTTAACCTATCAAGCATCCATTTAAACATTGGTTTCATATTTTCTCCGTTAAAGGTTAAGGTTGCGATGATTTCTAATACATTCAATTTTTTCAACTTTATCATGCACACGCTCAACACGATTAATAACTTTATCTAGCGCAGCAATGTAATCTTTTCTAGCAATATTACGTTCCTCAATATATGCAATATTGACTCTATCTCTTTCTTTTTCATGTGCTGTAATCATTTTATCAAAACTTTTAGAATAAAGACGACCACCAACCATTATACTTATGATAAATACTAAACAAATTGTTGCCATAGCACCAAGGTTTCCATAAGCTTCTAACATTTTCGGGTCAACTGGGTTCATTATAGCACCAAGGTTTCCATAAGCTTCTAACATTTTCGGGTCAACTGGGTTCATTATTCTACTCCTTTAGATTTTAAAGCAGCTTTAACTGCATCATCAATTTTTTTTTGTAATTCCACAGCATCAGCCAATTTTTGTTTTTCTGCTTGTTCTAACCGTTTGGTTTCTTCAGCTTCTGCTAAAGTTGTCAGCCTTGCTTCTTCAGCAAGTTTTTGTCTTTCAGCTTCTGCTTCTGCAGCTTCATAAGCTGGGATTGCAGATCTGATTTCATCTGCATATTGCGGCCAGTTAGCGATAGCATCTTTAATAATCCCAGCTTTATGCCACCCTTCAGCTAAACCCATATCCTGAAAACCTGCATCTTTGATAAAAACAATACCTTTAATAATTTTTATATTCATAAATTGTCCTAATATTGCGTTACAGTTGCGCGAATTGTTTGTGCTGATGGGTTAATCGCAGATGTTGTGAAGTTACAAGCCCGAATAGTTACTGTGTCAGCAGCACTTACAAATCCTTGATAGATTAACCCTGTATTTGGGCTACTAGCTAACCCAACACCAACATCATCTCGATTTGATGTAGTTGCACCTGTAACTGTAATAGTTAAATCAGCAGATGAATTTGCAGGGATTGAGCCGAAATCTAAAGATGCGGTTGCGGAAAAAACATTTTTAAATGGTGTTCCAGATGAACCTACCCTAAGACCGTCAGTTGCAGATATGATAAACTCAGACCCAATTTCACAAGTGAAATCTGACACTTGGGATGTTCCATTTTTATTACTTAATCCATAAGCTCCAATACCAACTCTCAAAGTATCCGCAGCGTTTCTAACGTTCAACCCAGTGTGATTTGTAGCAACGTTATCTCCCATATTTGCAAGAATTTGAGAATCTTTTAACAATACACCATCAGCAGTAACACCAGCATCAGCAGTTCTTTCTGTAATAACATTAGTTGTCACACCAGCAGCGTTTGAAAACGTTTCAGTTCCACTGTGACTGTTATTACCAGTAAAAGCTATTGCACCTGCACCATTAGGTGTGAAAATATTGGTTGTAGCGTTAATAGTACCTATTGGAATATCATCAGTACCATCAAAGAAATTAACAACCCAAGGAGTAGTTGTTGTATTAATCCACATCATAACAGCCGTTGCATAACTAGGACGGCTAGAACCACTATGATTGCTATGAAGTGCATCACGAAAAGGTTCTAAATGCGTATTGATTAGTGTAGAACCTGGAAGGGGTGATACTAAATTTCCAAAATCATATTGTGACATATTACTGTACCCTTCCGTATCCTGCTGATATGTAATCAAAACTTCTTGTTACATATCCAGAAATTGTTTGATTATAAACTTTAAATGTAAAACCACTTGCTGTTTTTAATGTAAATTCAATCTTATCATCGACTGCACCATCTTGCAATAAAATTGCTACACTTGGGTTATTTTTAAATGCAGTTGGATAGGTAACTGTGTATCCTGCGGCTGTAACTGTGATATTTTCAGCTCTTTCAAACCTATCAGGCATATCAACTACAACTTGTAGAAAACTAACCAATGGTGATATTGAACCACTTAAAGAGATTAATTTTAATCTAGGTTCAATTGCATAAAACTGATAAGAACCAGCACTAAACTCAACCCAATCAGTCCAAGAACCACCACTACTTTGTTTTGTTCTATATTGAAGCTCAACTGACCACAATGCATTATCTATACCAAATATATCTGTTTCAACCATCACATCTGTCATTGAAAATACATCATTGTCTGATGCAGCAAACATATCTGTTTCAACCATCACATCTGTCATATCAAAAACATCATTCACATTGATAGCATTTGCAACAATGGACGATTTTACTATTGAAGTGTAAACTGCTCCTAAATCAACCCCTGAATTGAAATAGTAATATCCTTCACCAAGAGTAGGGTCAGTTAAAAACAACCCATCAACATTAACTGAAACGTTATCTTTAGTACCTGAAAATGCTGAGTGTTCAGTTAATGTTTCAACAACATTAGAAATTTGACCAGGATTATAAGTAATAACAGTTGTTGCGTTCTCACTCTCATTACCCAATCTATCCACATCTTTAATTAAATATGTTCCAGGTAAAAACGGTAAAGTGATACGATTTGTATAAATCTTTTCAACAATTAATTGTGCAGTATTCCAAGACGTTCCAGTATATAAAGCACTATATTTCATTTTATGATGAGAATGATCTATTTCTTCACTTACTGACCAATCTAAGGTTATATTATTATCAATAATAGTTGCTTTAAAATTTTCAACATCAGCAGGAACTTCTGATGCACCTACAAATTCATAATTATTCAATTCAAGAGGAGGTGAAAAAACATTACCACCTAAACGTTTATAACGTATATGAATATCATAACGTGTTCCATCTTCTAAACCAGTTAAAATAATTTCTTCAGGTGATGCTTTTAATATATTTGCTTGCTGGAAACTATCCGTTCCTGAAACTCTAATGTTAATCAGAGGTATAATTTCACCATCATTTAAATTATTTAGAGTTATAATTGCTCTTGATAAATAACTACCATCACTGTTCAAAATCATAACATCTTCACCTGATTGATAATTAATCAAAATAGGTGCTGAAGGTCTGATAAATTCAAGAGGTGTTGTTATATTACTATTAAAAGGTGGTGGGGTTCTAAGTTCCTCATCAAAAATTTCAGGAGCATAATTATCTAAATAAATTCTTGCACTTAAATCTGCTGATGGTTCAATTCTTTTCACAATGCAATCAAGTTCACCACCAGTTTCAACAACATAACATAAGTCACCTACTTCTGGTAAACCTGTACTCAAAGGTTGTGCTAGGACGATAGTTTTTGTTTCACCTATTGATGTAATAATTTCTTTATATAAAGTCGTACCATCACCTTTACGAATTCTGATGTAATATGTAGAATTATTAGGTACTGATATAAAATCATCAAGCTCCATACCAATCAAATCACTACCATCCATACTTAATGATTTGATTCGAGCATCACCAACTGTTATTATAGGTACATCATGAGCAAATAAAACCCTATCACCCCTTGTGCATTGTAAATTTTCAAAATCTTGATAAACAACATGTTGTTCAGACCTCATAATAGCCTTGAATATCCATAACCTACCGAGTTGATATGCTAAATCTGCATCAACACAAAACATTGCTTCAATAGTTTCAAATTTTGTTGCAGTTGATTCAGTGTAACCATCTAAAGGAATTATTCTTTCATCAACAACATAGTTTTTACTTGCATTTCTAAATTGGACTTTGACAGCATGGGGTAAATCTAACGTTATTATTCTACCTGAATAACCCCAAGAATTCCTAGGTGTAATAACAGTTACAATATCAGTTTTTGGTTTATCAATTACAATCGTCCTTTTTCCATCTCTAATATCAGGACTTGCTGATCCAGCAGATGCAATATCTGCTAAAATATCATCAATTGTTGCTTCATAATTGATAAATTTATTATATGTGTACCCTTTTTCTTCACAATAAGTATGCCATTCCTCTAAATCTTCTAAAATATATTGATTACTATTTAAAGGTTTTGCATTACCCAAACCTGTCAAAACGTATAAATATAATGATGCAGGATTGCTTGTTTCAGCATTAATCCACGTACCGCTTACAGAATCATAATCAGGTATCACACTTGATATAACAGCATTATATTGATTAATTGAACCATTTAATTGGTCATTTGCTCTAATCCTAATTGCTGTACCATTGCAATCTTCTAAAGCCCAAGGATTTACATGCGTAATACTTTTTATAGCAGTAAGATAAGCTTTATCTAAAATTTCTTGCGTGGAGGAATCTGCGGTAATTCTTTTTATGCGAATATCATAAGTTCCATTGGTAGGAAATCTAATATTAACAGCGCGTCTCAATGCTTCACTAGTTGCTTCATAAAATGTAAGTTGATCAACAGCTATACCACCTGATGAAACTGTAACACTTGTACCAGATGTTCCAATAGTAAAATCAGAACTATTTTGAATTACTTTACCGATTAAAGATGAGCTTTTTTCTGTAGCATATTCAACAATAGAATAACCAGCAACAGCAATATCAACTTTTGTAATTATGTAACCAAGTTTAATGTGATATTGTGGAATAATTACTTGATAATTTTTAGCATCTTCTTGAGTAAAAAGACTATGTTCACCATTAATAATGCTGACAACTTTTGTAAAATTATTTATAACAATAGCGTCTTTACGATAACCAACCGTAGACGTTCTTCTACCAGCAAAAGCAACAACTGGTGCGGTTGTTGCTAATACTTTATTTGAAACTGCTGAGAAACTATTTACAGCAGGTGACCAATCACTTGTACCAGTTGGTGCATATTGCAGTTCTAATTGAACTGTACGCTTCATCTTTGCACCAGATGTACGATTAAATTCAGTCAAACCATTAGGAAAAGTAATATCAATTGAAACTTCGTCAATATGAGGACGGGTAGTCCTAATAATATAACCTGTTGTTTGCTCCAAAAGAACATTATAATCTTCTTGATAAACATCGTTTGAATAAAGACTTGTACCAGTATGTAAATTTCCACTGAGTTTATGACTTAACGTTATATCTCTGAATTCACTAAGAGGTGTGTCACCTATCTTCTGATCTTGAATCAAAATTTTATCACCAAAACCCCATAAAAACATTTGGCGTACATAATTATCTTTACCTGAAGGTTCAGTGTAAGGACGGATGGCTTGGGGAGGAAATACACGATTTTTACCAAGATTTATTGGTACAACACCATATGGGGTGAATTCATTGCTTGCACCTTCAATAAATTGACTTCTTCTTTCAGCTTCCTGACTTGCTCTTGCATTGTTACTTTGTTTCGGTGGTGGTGCTAATGCGCTTGATAAAAGCATACCTGTTAAAGTAACCGCTCCTTTAATAAGAAATGATGCTGTAGCTACTTGTGCAGCGGTTACAGGGCCTACCGTACCTGCAATTGTTGCCGCTGCTGATACAGCATATGCGCTTGCTAAATAAGGTGCGGCAACCAAAGCGGCAATTGTGATAATAGTTGCAAGTGGATTCTTTTTTCCACCACCACCTTGGGGTACTACCTTAATATTTACAATCTGGCCGCAGATTGGTATAGTATCTTGCCATAAATTTGCGGCAATTGGTTCACCATTAACAAAAGCAATAATTGCACAATCTGAGAATCTTCTTTGAATAGCAACTTCAACAATTTTTTCAAGAGTCAGACCTTCGGTCACTACAATCTTATGATTACTAGTGCTAAACGGTAGCGGGGATGTGTAAACCGCCAATTCTGTCATATCTTGCAAACCCCATAACTCTATGTTTCCAGTTCATACTCGTATATCTTTCATGAACTGTATTTATATCTTTACTGCAATGTATCATAAAACCTGATTTAGTTACAACACCAACATGCATAGGGCGGTTAAAAACATTCAGAATTATCACATCAAACTCTTTTGGTTGTTCAGGAACAATCCATTTATGTGATTTTTCATCTTCAATCAATTTTGATAAAACATCCCGTTGTAAAGTATTATCGTAACATTCAAGATAATCAGGTAAATCAATATTTAATTCTTTTTTATATATTAATCTTACCAACCCCCAACAATCACAAGACTTCTCATCACGTCCTTTTTCTGCAAATGGGATGCGGATATAATTATTATACCACATTAGAATGCTCCCGGTGCTGTTGTGAGTGTGATTCTAGCCCAAGGGAATGGCTCATTACCATAATATTCAACAGATAATTCACCACTTACAACAAGTGCGTCATAACTTATTTCTATAAGTTCAAAATTTTCTATAGGAATCTCTATAATATCAGGATTAATGCTTGTAACAATTTCAATTTTGATAAAAATCTTACTTCTAGCATTTCTAATATTTTCTGTAATTCTTCTATCAACGTTATCAACTGATACTGTTGCTCTTGGTGCGCCTGTATCATTTTGTGAAGGTAACACAATATCAAATGGGCAAAAAATAAACTCTAAACCGTTTGATATTGTTCCTCTCTGATTAGCTGTAGGTAACAATTGTGTTGGATCACTTGATATACGAATATCATCTGTAAAATTATCATTTGTTATAGTTAAAAGAATAATAGGTAATTCAGTTGTTGATTCTGAATTCATCATTCTTTTAAATGCTTCAGATATACTTCTCATGGTAATATCTCCAACGATATTGGAACATTGTACATATCACCTTCCCAATCATTATATTTCGGTTCAGTTGCGAATCTTGCAGTTACCGTATCACCAGTTCTAGGGTGTGTAAATGTGAAATTTTCCGAACCACTATAAGTATCATCAACAAAAAAATCATCTAATTCTTGAACCTGCTCAGAATTCAAAATCAAAGCAAATGATATAGGGCGCACATTAGCACTCGTCCTACGCCTAGTTTTACCGGGGCCTTTATCTGTATTTGTGCGAGTAGTATTCTTTGGTGGTGTTTCATCCAAACTACCCTTCTTTATTTTAAAACCAGTTGGCCATGTTGGCATAATTTACCTTTTTGTTATTTGGTTTCCACTCATAGCTTTTAAAGCTTGATATGTTGCTGTATTAGGACGTGAGATATTATTTGCAACTGCTTCATCTAATGCAACATCAATAGTTGCTCCATTGTTACTTCTGCTAGATGTTGCGCTAACTTGTGCTTTGGAATTGTTAATAATATTAACATTTACAATTGGTGTACTTCCACCATTGTCATTTGATGCTTTCTGACCATACATTTGAACACCTAATGAACCATCAGCACCACGTTTTAAAGGCATAATAGCTTCTGGACCAGCTTCACCCATTAAACCAGTTCCTTTTGCAAATTTGAATAATGTAGGGCTACTCACGACACTATTTGAAAATGCACCACCTTTTGCAAATTTCTGCACACCACCACCTGCAAATGCACCACCTTTAGCGAAGAAACCACCAAAGAAATCAGCTATTCCACCACCTATAGAACTAAGAAAACCACCACCACCTGCACTATTAACCTCAAACATCGCGTCCAATAGTTGATCAAGTAACTTATCAGTAATTTTATCAATCACTCTATTTACAGCATTTCCAAAGGCTTCCCAAACACTTTGACCTTCACGTAAACCTTGACGCATATCAGTGATGAAACCTTTTGTTGCATCTTTTGAAAAATTTAACATTTCTTGTGCTTTTTTGGTTTCAGTTTCTAATGCAGCCATTGAACCAGCAAGTTCATCAATTTTTGCACGTTGTGTTGGTGAAAGATTTATATTTTTTTGTTGTGCTTCATTGAGTAAATCTGTTTGATGTTTTAAGAATGATACACCTTCAGCACTCATACCAACTGCATCACGTTCTGCTTTAAGTGTTGCAATTGTACGTTCACCACCTTTTACCAATTCTTCCCAAGGATCTTTTTTACTACTACCTTTACCATCATCTTTTCCAAGACCATCAGCTAAACCACGTAATTTACCAGAAGCAAATTTTGCGAATTTATCAATCTTTTCACCAAATTTTCCGATATAATCCACACTTAATGCTTTATCCATTTCTTTATTCAGAGTTTCACCAACTTTAGCACCACTACCAGCATAAGGATTTTCTATTTTCCCTAAATCTGCTCGCCATTTTATACCAGCACCTTTTCCCTTCACCCAATCTGGTACTGAATCAACAAGCTTATTAATGGCTTCAATTGAGCCATTAATCATATCTTCAACACCTTTGATTATCATGTTTACAGCTTGAATTGTGAAATCACCCATTGCATTAGGTAATGATTTCCAAACCTCAACAACACCATTATATGCACCCACTAATGCACCAATTATGTTATTTGCTGCATTTTTGATAATTTTCATCACATCAGTACCAAATATTTTTGATACCTCATCTCTGAAAAGATACACAACCGCAATGACTGAAGCGATACCAGCAATCAATAAACCAATCGGGCCAAGAGCCATTAACCACGCAGCAGCCATTTGAATACCAGCACTCACTGCTGCTGTTGCCATAGTGAGAATTGACCATGTGACAGTTGCAATTCCTGTAATAATTGTCCTTGAATAAATCAAAGCTAATGCAACAGCTAAATATACAGCCGCCCTAGCAGAATAATCTATTGCATCAGCTAAACCATATAAAATTGATTTTCCAACCTTTGTCCAATTTACCATTTCAATCAAAGTTGCAATTAATGCAACCAATCCGATTGTCATTAAAGATATTGAATTCAGGACGGATTTAAACCCTTGGGCAATACCGTGTAAAGGTCGTTCCATTGAGTTCAAAATTGCGGATAATTGTGTACCTTGTTGCAATGCAATTTGTAATGGGTTCATCCCCATTGCAGCAGTTACACCAATATCTTGAAACTGTGCAGCAATATTTCCTGTCACAAAATTATTTGTATTTGCGGGTTGTTTTGGACGTATGGGGATTACGTTGCTTCCACCACCATTTCCTGTACCAGAACCACCACCGCTACCACTACCACCTACACCACCACCAGAAGCAGCCGCAGCAACAGCTTTACTCGCTTTTAGAGAATCATAATATGCTTGGGCTTTTCTTTTTGCAGCAGATGCAGCTTTCACATCAGCCGCAATAACTACGTTTGTGGCTTTAGCGGCTGACAATTCAGCATTTGCAACTGCTAGACTTGCTTTAGCATTTAATAAAAGTTCTTTGGTAACTTGTGCGCTTGCTGATTTAACATTGTTGAATCCTTGCATTACCTTACTTGAACCAGATTGGGCTTTAGCACCAGCAGAACTAAGAGCATCCAATTTTGCTTTTGCTTTATCAAGATCAGCAGTATCAGCCTTAAAACCAATATTTGCAATATCATTACTCATAAAACGTCCTACTTTTTACGTGATGCTTCAACTTCTTTTTGTTGCCGTTCACGTTCTCTGGTTTGATAATCCTTCAATTCTTTGTTCATTTCCTCACAAAAAATTGAATCCATATTACAGAGTATATCATATTCAAACGGATAAACAATTGTTTCTGTTAATTTTGACCATGCTAATGTTTCGGACGGTGGGATAGGGATACAAATACCATCACGGATACGAGTTATCGTGTTGGAAATAGAGAAATACCACTCCCAAATATATTTCCCTTCTAATGGAACTCTGAATGTTGGTGATTCTTCCCCAAACTCATCATTTCTTTCTCTACGGGTTTTACCTTTTTCATCAGGCGTTTCATATCTGGTATAAATGCGAATCGCCTCAATTAATTCCGCATTTATTGTTGAAAAAAAGCCTTTTCATCTCCAAGGGCTTCATCAATTTGATTCATGAACCAAGGTAATTCTTCAAAAACTTGAAGTACAGATGCGCGATTGAATTCTGGTTTTTTACCGTGGAAAACAGCATCTTTACCATACCATTCCCAACCCGTCATTGCACCAAAAACAATGTTATTGATATTTTCTTCAAGATCTTCTGATTTAAAATTTTTATTACGTGCTTCTAAACGCAATTTTTCATCTTGAATTTTACGTTTTATTTTCTTCATACGTGGGTCACTCAAAGACATGATAGACACACGAATTCCAAGTTCCTCACCATTAGGTGAAGGGTGAACGATTTCGATCACCCTCTCAGTAGTTTTAATTGAAGAAATATCCATTTTTTGATCCTTTTACAGTGGTTAGATTATGCTACAGCAGATGTTGGAGCAGTTGTTGCAGATGCGTTACCAGAAGCATTTGATGCAGTTACACGTGCAGTGATGCGTTTACCTGATTGAGCAGCAAGAAGTACATATGTACTTGATGTTGCACCATCAATTAGAATGTTATTAGCATACCATGCGTAAGCATACGTGATTGTTGCGTCACCAGCCCATGTACCAGTAGAACAAGTGAGGGTTTGACCAACAGTTGCAGTACCAGTGATTGCTGGAACAGCAGTGTAATAAGGTGAAACACCAGCAGATGTTGGGTTTACAATTATTTCTTCTTGTTGGAAAGCAAGAGTATAAACTTCAAGATCAAAATCTTCATTACGTCCACCTGGTGATTTCGGCCCACCAACTAAACCACGATTATATTTTACAGTACCAGTAGCACCAGTAGCACCATCAGCACGTACTTCTTTAAATGCGTAATTGTTGTTATTTCCTACTGCACCAGCAGAACGAAGAATTACTTGACCTGGATCTGTTGGAATACGCGCACATTCAACTTCTGGTGAACCTGCATCAGTCATTCCTTTTGCTTTTTGTGTAACACTATCACCCCAAGTGTTATAGCTGATAATATTTGTAATTTTACCAGTTTCACCACGTGAACCAACACCTTTTATTTCAACCCATGTAAGGGCTTCATAACCAGATTGATCAAGTGCAACGTTTTGTGCTGTTGCACAAACATAAAGTTTTGATGCTGCGTTTGAGTTCGCAAATGCTTTTGCGTTCAAAAGATACATTGCTGTAGTAAATTTTAGGTTTTTCATAATTACACCTTCGGGTTGGGTTACTTGTTTTTACGATAATAATTTGAATAAGGTTTAGTTGTCAAGCGGATTGTTGAAAAGACATGTATCTGATACTCATTGGAAATAATAACTGTGGCGGTTCTTCCATAACACTAGTTAAATCAGGGTTTTCATAAATCATTACTGTGGTATTATTGCTGGTAAATTTTGCACCTTTTGCAAAATAATCTGCAATACTGGACGCTAAATCCATTGGTGAATAAACCCCTGCACCATCAATCGGCCAATGTAAAACCAATCTGAAAATACCACGATAAGTTTTAGAATTTGCCCAAAACTCACCATTGAGATTATTTGGAATATGAATCACTTCCAACCATTTTCCATCTGAAGGTGGGGTGAAAGTTATTCCTAATACTTTAATTGGTAATTTTGGTGAGGTAGATGCAGCAACAGCCGCAATAACAGCAGTTTGTAGTGCTTGCAATATGTCTTTCTCTTTCATTTGCTTAACCTGCTTTTTATTCGTGTAATAACAGAATCTACTGTTTTTTGCCAATTTTGTAAAGCTGCTTCCATAAATCCATCATATGTTTCACGATATTTTGCATAACGCGCTGTCCAACCCCAATAAAATGAATCACCTATTTGCATATTTGCAAGGGTTAATTCAAGATTTCCACCATTCCAAACATGAGGTAATTTCTCTGGATTTTCTGAAGGGCCGATTGGTAAACCACCCAAATTTGCTGCACCACTAGAACGTAAAAACCCTGTGTCAATCCGCATCCTTCCACCTCTTGAAAGTGGTATTTGCATCATTTCTACAGTTTCTTGCAATGATTGACGCATCATTGCCAACATTTTTTCTTTGGTATCAAGAATGATGGTATCAAGTTGTTTGGTGAATGATTTATTATTTAAATTTGTTCCAGTACCGCGAAATACACCAGTTGAAGCATTTATTCTTTTTTGAATATCTGTAATCATAATTTTGCCAACCAATCTACTTTTGTTTTAACCCTACATCTGCACATGATTGTTTCTGCACCACTTGCACCTAATGATGTATCACCAGGATGCATCATTTTTGCACCAGATGGTGAAATAAATGGTTCATTAACTCCAACACCTTTTTCCGCATATTTTTTATCCATCAAATTGTGTGACCAACGGACGCGACTATCATGTGAGCTATCCCAATGACGTGTTATATCATTCTCACTTAAAGCACCAGTATCAACTACCTGCATATGCGCTTCCCATTCAGCCCGATTTAATGCTTGAATAGTTTCTGTACGCGCAACCGAATCAGCCCGATATTTTAGAGCTTTATTATTATATGCAGTTATCAATCTTGATATGGTTTCTTCAGGTAATGGCTTATTCTCAAAAATTGCTTTTTTCACAACTGAATCAAATCTTTTATCACGTAATTCACGGGTAAAATATTTTTTTGACAACTGTTGCAAATCTATCCTTGCACTTGCTGACCAATTTTCTTGATTCTGAGTCAAACCAATTATTCCACCAATGCGTTTTTTGGTAACTGGATCAATCCGTCCAACTATATCCAATGCTGTTGTCCTAGGGTTATTTCCTGCAATTAAACCACGTTCCAATGTGCTGCGAACATTGTTACGAGCATCTTCAGTTAATCGTGTGACCAATTCGGACGAGTGGTATTTCAGATATTCTTCAACACGGGTATTACGCATATCAAATCTGAATACAAATCTACTACCATCAGGGTGATTTATATATGCTGGAAATGTATCACCAACTGCATAACCACCACGTTGGAACGCATCATCAATTGCTTTAATTATTGGATATAATGCTTGTGAGGTAAAACCAGCAGCTTTAAATGCAGCTTCAGGGTCATTTGATTCAATCGCTTTAATCACGTCCTGAATTATTACATCATCAACAATTCCTTGAATGGTTTGCAGAAATATCTTCCTGATTTCAGGAATGAGTAAAGCCATTAAAGTATCTAACATACTTGGCATTTTAACCACCTTTACGGACTATAAATTTCCATACCGCACGTGTACCAGAAGCAGGAGAACTTACATCTGCAACTATTTTAAATCTTTCACCATCAATATCAATAAAATCTGCAACAGAAGGGGTAAAATTTGCATCAACTGCACAAGTGATTATTCTATCACTTGCTAATGCTAAACCGCTTTTTACATACTGATAACCAACCCCATTTGAAACAGCATTTAATGTGTATTTTGTTTCTGATGATGCACCAGGATTATCAATCGGGCCAGTTCCAGCAGTAATTTTTACATACTCAATCACACCTTGATTGAATTCTTTCAGAACATCTTTTGCTATTGCTTGAACTTCATCATAAATGCTCATATCCTTACCGATCCACCAGAAAGTTTAGATGTTTCACCATTATCAACCAAAAGTGGTTTCAATAATTGGTCAATAATTATGTATTGATTTTGAACTTCTGATGCACCTTGGACATCAGCGTAATCAACACTTAATGCACCATTAATTGCAACTGATTTATATTTGTTTGGAGTGAAATCAACTGATAAACATCCAGGTGATGAAAGGTGTTTAAAAGCAGCTTCATAAACCGCTTGTTTCAATCTATCAGGAATATCAGATTCACTAAATAAATAAGTTGGAATACTATTGGCATAAGCTACTTTTCTAGGCCATTCCCTTACTTGTAAAAATCCAGCAGTTTTATAACCAGTGAATTGTGTTCCGTAAATATTATCTACCCATTCGGAAGCTACAAGTAATCCTGTTTCTTGAACACTATCATCCCATAAAGCAGGAATTTCACGTCCACGGGTTGTGTGATATTCAACAAATTCTTGTATGCTTCCGTAATGAGCCATTATTCATATCCTTATTCAGTTGGTGCAGGAACAGCAGCCGCCCATGCTTCAACTTCAGTGTCATATTCAGTTTCACCAACTTTATCACCATTTTCATCAACTACGATAAATTTAGATGCAGCACCACGTTTGCCATTTTTAGCAACAGAAAGTGCGCCTGTTGGAGTAGGGGTAGGTTCAGATGTTGGTTCAGTACCAACTAATTTGTGGATTGCTGGATTATAATCTGATGCGTTAATGATAACTGGCCCGTTGGCAGTTTCAATTGTAACTGTAGGTGTTGAGTGTGACATTTGGTTTCCTTTTTGTTAGTGTTAAACTCATCTGACAAACTAACACAATCGTAAAATTATTCAATCTAAAAGTTGGACGGGGTTTTATTCCCGTCCAACCTATCAACTTGGAAAGGATCAACTAACCAAGCAATGCAGCGATATTTGCAGATTTAACTGCTTTTTTACCCCAAGCAAGACCGATTTCATAACGTACTTTTTTGTAACCAACATAGATAGCTACTTCAAAAGTAAGTCCTGAACGTGGGTCAGTGATTAGCATACGATCTTTAGCAGCATCACCTTCAACTGGAATTGCAGGTGCGCGAGTCACAAGGTGAATCGCATCACGTGAGAAACCAATGTTACGGACAGATGTTGCAGAACGGGTGATTGCAGTTGTAGCAGCAGGAATTGCTTGAAGCAAACCAGGAGCAGCAAGTGTAATTGTACCACCACCAGATACATCAGCATCACCAGCAGTTAGTTGGTATTTGTTGGTATCACCAGCAAATGACACAATGTCACCAACCAAGAATGTACCAGTACCAGCAGATGCAAGAGTGATAACTGTTGCGCCTACTGCATAACCAGCATTGTTGGTAGTTGCAGATGCAGCAGTACCAGCAGTTTTGCTTTTAACTTGTGCAGATTCTTTAACTGACAAACCAAACAAATCAAGCAATTCACCTTGACGCAATGTCATAGATGTACCAGCTTCATTTACTTTAGTAAGTTGAGTCAATTTGCGAAGTTTTACACCAGCAGAAGTATTGATTACCAATGAACGTTCACTTGCAGGTGCGCCACGGTCATCAAGGAACTTCTTAATTTGTGCAGCATCTTCAAGATCAGTTGAGAAAGGAGTTGTTGCAGCAGTACCATAACCACCAGAAGCATTATCCATTGCTTCAGTTGCAAGATCACTCTCAATCTCATTTACAAGTGTACGCATTGCTTGTGCAATTTGTGCAGCTTGTACAGAAAGATAACCAGGGCCGCTATTAAGACCTTTTTGTTCTTCTCCAGTATAACCGAATGCAACAGCACGTGACTTGCTGATTGTCATTTGACCATAGCCAATAGTTTGATCAGTTGGTTCAGGAATTGCCATTGCAGGAGCAATATCAGTAGCAGTTGATGAAGGAGCAATAAAGTAATTGATGTTTTGATTCAGAGCCGCACGTTCAGCTGATGCGTTCAATGTAACCGATGGAATAAATCCAGTAAGTTCACGTGATACAACATCCATTGCTGCGTATAGATCAGGAATCAAACCTGTAAGAGTATTGGCATAAGCACCAGAAAGGATGCTGATGGATTTAAATTTAGATAACTGTTTCATATATTTACCTTTTGTTTGTGTTTGGTGCAACCACAAAAAAAGATAGCGCACCGTTGATTGATTTTTTATGACCATCCAGTCGGTGCGCTTCAAGTTATCCCACTATCCGCAATTTTTATAATAAATTATTGACGGTATTTTGTCAACAGCAATCTTACTAATCTACAATTTTCATCTCACCTTTTGCAACAGATGCAACTGTTTGACCTTGTTCCATTGGTGACAATGCTTCAAAATCTGCACGTTTGATAATTTTACCTTTACCGCGAGTGCCAGCATCTCCTTGGCTTCCAGTACCAGTACCAGCATTTGCCTTGATGATAGTGTCCTTTTGTGGATGGGCATCAACCAACAATTTTAATGCTTCATCAGGTGTTGCATATTCGCCAACACGTTCTTTAGACATTAGACGATTACCAGATTTATCATATGCTTCAATCTTACCATCTTTACCAATTTTGAAGTTGTTGCGGAAAGCAGCTTCAAACATATCAATTGGTACAGCTACAGATTCACGGACGAAGGAGCTATCTTTGAATACTGAGTTAATTTGCAAATTATCAAATCTTGATTGAATATCACCAAGTGCTTTGTCTTTCTCACTCATTTGTGTTTCGTATTCTTTTTTAATATCTGCTTTTACTTTCTCAACTTCACCAGCATCAATCAATTTTTTAGCATCAATATTTTTAACAGTTTCCAATGCTTTTAAAGCCAATGCAGGATCAGTAATTCCATCAAATGCTTTTAGTTTCGCTTCAGCAGCTTCTTTTGCTTCGCGGTGTGCTTTTGATTCAGCGTTTAATTCACTGATTTTATTTGCACCAACAGTCATTTCTTTACCATCAGTTGTGAGATAAACAGGATTTCCATCCTTCATCTCAATCTTTCCATCAGCATCAAGTTTCCAACCTGGTTTATTCTCAAATGCCATTGCGGAAAGAATTGTAGTCATAAGTAGTTTTTTCATATCATATATCCATATGTTGCGCTTCAAGCTGTCCAGCCATCAGCATTGTTAATACCATAAAATTTATGGCACTTTGAATAAATCTAATAACCGATTATTCAAAACTTGTACAGCACCCATTAAACCAATAGCGTTTTGATTACTGGAATAAGCAGTGCTAATATATCCATCACCTAAAATCCCTGCAATTGCTACAGCGTGTAATTCACCAGATTTTGCTTTTTGCAAAGCAGCTTCTAATACTTGTATGCAACTACCGTTTGGTAGGAGTTTTACTAGCTTTAGGTTTGGTTGGGTTTGCATCTGTTGGGTTCTCCAAATCAGGGTTGTTATCGTCAGCTGGTATGTCACCAAGTAGTTTTAGTTTTTCTTCTTCTTCGTCAAATTCGGACGAAAGCACTTTGCGCCTTTTCATTTCTTCCCAATATGTACTTTGTGACAAATCGCCTTTCTCTCTCATTGTTGCAAGTGCAGTCAAATCCGCATTGTTATCAGTGAAATTGTCAAACTCATTGTAAACATCCACCTCTGGTTCAAACTGAATACCCATCCACATGCAGGTAATTTTGAGCGCATTTTCCAATGCATCCTTCAGTCCAAGTGACCATGCAGATACAGCAGATTTAGCCTTTCCAGCAGCAACAGCAGTAGTGATAACAGTCAATTGACCTGATTGTGCAGTGAGTGGTTGCCTACCCAATTCGCGCAAATCAGATTTAGTATCTTTGATGCTATCTTTGAGGAATGTCATAGACGTGGCAGATGGTTCAATATAATTCCATGATCCATGATTACCGTTGTTATCAGGTGTTCCATACAAAACTTTCATTGGCCCGATTGCAATTTTTTTAGGCTGTTTGGTAGTTGCATCCATTTCTGGTTTCATACCATTTGCAGCAAGCATTGGGTAACCAGCCATTGTTTTGATAAACTGCAAAGCTGATTCGTCCTGATACAGCGTAATTTGCAAATCAGCCGCATCTTGCATTGCAGGGAAAAGTTTGAAAGTTTTACCATCCCTTCTACCAGTGATGAATGGAATAAGTGGGATAACATTGATGGATAACACACCACTTGTTTCCAATACATATTGTTCTTCAACTTTCTTAGCGTTATCAACTTTGCGCCACAATTCCCATGTTACTTGACCTAATTGGCTACGTTGGAAAATGCGTACTTTATCGGGTGAACCTGGTTCAAAAATTCTGATATATGATAAGGTTTCTAATCCAGCAATAATTTCCGTTTTTGCTTCAAGCACATTGCGTCCAAGCACATGTGACCAGAATGGGCGAATTCCTGCTTTTTTAACGTCTGCAACAGTTCGGACGAGGTTGGTATCAACAGTTGGATAATCCACAAAAATCCAATCAATTGCGCTATTAAGCCCGTTGAAAAATGTTGTTGCTGCAAAGATTGTGAGATTATTACCTGAACCATCTACATTCTCAATGAATTCACTAACAGGTGTGGGTATATTTTCATCTTTAATTGTTACTTCACGTTCAAATGGTTTAGCTGCTAACCCTTCCAATACATCCCGATAAATATTGGTGAATTTGGTTAGTCTTAGACGTGTGTTATAATCATCATCAGGTTCATTGGTGAATTTAGGGAGATATAATTCCCCACCCGCTTTGATTGCTTCATAACCTTCAATGATAGCGTCTGTTTTATCCCAATAGTTTAGCATTGCCGCGCTATCTTTTGAACGTTTGACTTTCTCGTTAATTTCCATAATGCCCCACTATAATTTGACTGTAATCGTTTGGTATAGGGAAAAACATCTGCATCCCTGAATCTGCAAGGTTTGGACTTTTCGTTCCTGAAGGTTGCTTATTTATCATTTGCTTTAACTTTGAAGATTGTCCACGTGTTGCTTGTGCTAGTTCTTTCATTAATTGATCTAATAAAACCATTGAACTGTCAAGGCTTATTAGCTCATCAGGTGGATAAACCGCATTTTCTGTTACAGCTTTGAACGTTTTGTAGAATCTTGAACGCAATGCCCACCATGCTTGCGCTTTGATATTCTCATAAAAATCTTTGTTACATGGTGACTCATCATCACCCGTAATGATGCGCTCAAACGGGTAAAGTACAGAGCCGCCAGCGTTCCACGGTACAAATTGTGATACGTTGGTAATAGCCTCATCTTGTGTGATGCGGTTGTATTCAGATTTTACGTTTGAACCAATTCCAATGCAGTCATATTGGACGGTGGGGATTAGTGGGTGTTTGTCATTTTTGCGGCAACTCACCATTGCCCTACGTGCTGTTACACCCGCATCCCGTTCCCCCCATTCTTCACAATCCCGCCAAATTATCCATTGCCGTTTGGATAGAGCATTGCGGTCAACCCCACCGTCTGCAACGTCAAGCCCTGCAACCCAAATATCTGGTATATCTTTTGGGTGCATCCTGAGATATGGCACTTTGAGGTGGGCATCCACTGCTGCAATTATCCACTCGTATGGAATAACAGTATTTTCAATTGCTGCGGAATAATTGCGGTCAACCTCTTGTGCAAAAACATGTGCCATTCCCTCGCGCTCATATTTGGCTTTTCGGGTGTTGTACCATTCAATCGTTTTGGCTGGGTGGTCTTTCCAATCCATAATAAACACACGGGTATATCCAGGCTCAATTTTATGGTTAGGTTGCCAATCAATCCCTTGTTCACGGCGGCGGTGAAAAACGTTACCTATCCCATTAACGGACGAGATGTCAATTTGAGAATTGGTATTATCCCCTAGGGCTGATTCAATCTTTTCAGGGCGTTCATAATGGGCCGCCTCATCCTTAAAATACATGGATTTTCTACCACCCCGTCCAATATTGTCACCCGCTTCACCTGTGATAGTTGCGCCATTTTCAGGGTTTATCAATTTCATAAATATGGCGTGCTTTTTGGCGGTAAACCCCTTTGGTAAAAAGAGGGGGGGCATCCTGTTAATCATTAAACGCATCTTTTCAAAAATACTATCAGGGTCACCAATTGTATCAACTAAATCCTGTTTACGTGAACCCCACCCCAAAGCATCATCTTGAATAAATAACCAACTCCAAACGCTATAAGCGCAACTTAACCATGTTGCCCCCATATCCCTAGATTTTTCAACTAGGCCATTTTGTTGGTCGTTGCGCAATTCGTGTAAAAAGTCGATAAAGTCACCCTGTTTGGTGAACATCACAAACGGAATCCATTTTGAACCTTGCCGCCTTGGGTCGTATGTATCCAACCAATCCATGATAAACTCTTTTGGACGGGTGGAATAGTAAGTTTTTGCGCTTGGTATTAAATGCGGTTTATCCATTAATTTGGCTAGGGTTAGTTTTCGCCATTCGTGAATGTTTGGGTATTTGGGCGGCCATTGTGCGGATTGCAGGATTGAGGGTTGCAACGGGTGCAATATATCCCCTATTCCTTTGCTAGTTTTCCATCCTATCAAATTCATCATACGCGCATTGTCTCTAATAGCTGCATATAGTCCTTTTCTGCATCTTGTGGGGTTGCGGTAGCAGGGAGGGCTTTAACGTCTTTGGGCTTGGCAATATGCTCCAAATAAACAGGATTATCGGGTTGGTCAATCCCCATCATTTTGGATAAAATGGTTAAATGCGCTTCCTTATTGTGAAGCTGAATTTCAACATTGCATCCAAATAGGGTGTTATTGACTTTAAGGGATTTAATACATGCCATTTGTTCACGGGTGCAATTTTCTACATTTATTCGGATGTTGCCGCGCAAATCAATATCAACATAATCAGCCATGTTGGACGTTGCTAGTAGCATGTGTTCACGTAAAACCCGTTTAGCAGATAAATCCTTTTCATTGGCTAAATCCCGAATTTTATCATAAATTGCCGCCAAAACTAGCGGTTTTTCCAACATACCCCTTGAACGGGCTATAACTTCGGGCGGAATTGGGCGGTTAAGCGCATGAATTAATTGTTCATTATTCTTAATTGCGTATAACTCAACCGCTTGAACGTATTGATTCACCGCTTCACGTTCCAAAGGTGTTAAACTGTCATAAGCTGAATTTATCATATGCTAAATGTAGCAAAAATATTACATCCATGCAAATTTTTACAATTATGTAAAAATAATGCTTACAAGGTTTATCATAAAATGATATAGTTATTTTATCAATGTTAAAAATTGATAATGCTTATAATTTCGGAAAACATTATAACTATGATGAACCATTCCGAAAATTTGCTACAGATTATAAAAATTATATATTCAATTTATAATAAAATATTGGAGAAATTAATCAGCATTTTTCTAATAAAAAAGATGGACAGTTTTATTATTTCAATTTTCAAGTTTGTTTAGATTGTATTGTAAGTTAAGTAATATAGTCTATATTATATAATTAAAAATAGTCTCTCTCTAATACTAACTTATATCGTAATGGATTTTTTCTATTTTATTATATGCTTAAAAAAACCAACAAAACCAACCATCTTAAAAGCTATGATAAAATTCAGACATTTTTTTATTATTGAAATATTGAACCAAAAACCCAAAAAACGCCTATTTATAAAATACTGAACCATTAAATTATTATTTTACAAATAAACAAAATAACTATTGCAATCATCATAAAACAATGATACTATTTTATTATAACAACTAACAACGGAGAAAAAACAATGATAAAAGATAAAACAACACAAGGTTATAAAATAGCGGAAAAATGCGCCCAACTTTATAAAACCGAATCAAAAGAAGCGGCTGCAAAATATTACGAGGAAAACGCATCTAATCAAGTCCTATGGGTTCAACTCGCAATTAAAGATACATTTCAACATCTAATAAAAGAAGGTAATTAATATGACAAACGATATCGCAACACTTCAAAAAATATCTGATTTAGTAGATGAATATAATATTAAACTGTCCAACGTTCAAAACAGTTTGGAAACTTACAAGCAAGCATGTAATGCTCTTGAATCATCCCTAACTATTGGCGGTCAATTTGCTGAATCGTTCAACTTCCAAACTATTTATGATTATAAAGCAACTGCAAACCTATTAAAATCAGCATGGAAAAAAGTATATAATGGATTGAATATAGAAAAAATTTGCAGTGCATCAGATCGTGATAAATTCACTAGCAGTTTAGACCGCGCAAATTTACCAGAATTTACACTTGAAAATATACGCGCAACTTTTGGGGATTATCTACTTAATCCACGTGAAAATATTTTGCGCTCACTAGCTGAAGTTTTTTGCAATCTTAATCCATATTATAAAAGCCATAATAAAATAAAATTTGGATCTGAAAGGATGCCTAAACGTGTAGTTTTTAATTGTTTATCTAACACATACGGATGGGGATTTAATAAACTGTCCGATACATTACGCGCATTATTTACCTATCAAAACCGCAAGCAATTAGATTATAATGAATTGAGGGATTTAATGGATAATCCGACAATGTTCAAAACTTCACATGGTATTGAGTTGCGTAGATTCAAAAACGGAAACGCGCATCTACATTTTGACAAATCAACCATTAAAGACATTAACCTTGCACTTGCTGAATATTACGGTGAAGTGTTACCAGACACACCGCAAGAAACCGACAAACCGCAACAGTCAACCGCTATTAGTAAAGACCTGCAATATTATCCAACACCTGAAAAAATCGTAAAATACATATTGGATCAACACAGTTGGAAAGATAAAAGAGTTTTAGAGCCTAGTTGTGGGGATGGTGCAATAATGGACGGTTTACGGTCACAGGGCGCAATTGTTGCAGGTGTTGAGGTTGACGCAACCCGCGCAAGCATAGCACGCAACAAAGGTCACAACGTCCGAACTGCTAATTTTTTAGAGGTGCAACCACAACAAATTTTTGACGCTGTTGTAATGAATCCCCCATTTTATGGAACTCATTATTTTAAACATATTGAACACGCCAAAAAATTTATAAAACCAGGTGGAACGCTAATCGCAATTTTACCAGTTACCGCACGATATGACCATGATTTAATTAAAGACGGCCAATGGCATGATTTACCAGTTGGATCATTTAAAGAATCAGGAACAAATATCAACACTTGCAAATATGTCACATATCTATAAATTTTACAATTATGTAAAAATAATGCTTGTCTAACTAATAAACCTATGCTACTATTTTATTATAACCAACCAACAAAAGGATCAAAACTATGGCTTATATGAATCAAGAAAAAAAGGCTAAAATGCAACCACTCATGAAAGCACTTTTAAAACAATATGGATTAAAAGGCTCTTTATCAGTTCGCAACCATTCAACAATTGTTCTAAATATTAAATCAGGTGTGATTGATTTTATCAGTAATTTTAATGATTGTGCAAATGTAAGAAATGAGGGAAAAGAGCCAAACCACTGGGGATATGCAAATCTCGCAAAAACTCATATTGATGTTAATGAGTATTGGTTTAAAGACCATTTTGCAGGTGTTGCATTAGAATTTTTACAACAGGCTTTTAAAATTCTCAACATAGATAATTTTGATAAATCCGACATCTCAACCGATTATTTTCACGTTGGACATTATACGGATGTAAATATAGGCGATTGGACAAAACCATATATTTGTGAATCAACCCAAACAATCCAGGAGGCTGCATAAACCATGCCAAAATATAAACTCACAATCTTAACAGCCGCAACCGTCCTACTATATCAAATCGCAACAACACAACCCGCATATGATACACAAGGACTAACCGCGCTAATTGATGAACTCAACACCTATGAGCTAATCAAACAACACTCAATCAATCCTGATGGGTCATATAAATACTATTATCCACAACAAGCCCGTCCAATTGATGCAATCCAACCAGTAATAATAATAACAGCGAGGTAAAAATTATGTCAAATGATACATTAACTAATGAAGCAATTAGATTATTACGCAATCTAACAATTATGAATAATTGCAACTATGACAAGGCTTTAATGCAACCCGCATTTAGAGCCGCACAAGAGTTATTGGAAAAACACAATTTATTTATGCAACCAGGAGAATAAAACCATGACACAATTCCAATTTAGAACCCACACGGGCGAAATTATTCAAGGTGAAAAACTGCAATCAGCATTAAATAAGGTTGCCGATAATTGGCAACGGGTTGCGGTGCAATCTGATTTTCCGCCACATGTCACACCTGAAGTAGTAGCAGAATGGAATAAAAGAAATTTTGAAACTGCCGAAAAAATTCGGGCGGGTAAGATTGACAATTTCACACTATGGCAACGGGTAAACACTGAATTAACGGGCGAATGTGTTGCATTGTTGCCAAGTAACAAAAGAAAGGAAAACCATGCATCATAAACCTAAACCACTAGCAACCCGCGCCCAAATAGCCAGGGCAAAAACCGAGCTTGGTTATACGATAGGCTTTGCAAGGCGTGTAATTAACTATAGAGCAACAAAAAAGAGAGGTTATTAACTATGACTATAATGGATTCAACACAATCAAATTATTTTTGGTACGAATTACACGGCCCAAAATCAGGTATAAAGCACCATGTAAAAAATTTGGGCTGGATAATTAACCGCGCTAAAAATGTGCAAGAAATACACATTAGCCACTCAATAGGAAATGGGGCGCATTTTCAAGCACGTTTTGACAATATCAGTTATTACGCAAAATTTGAAAGTTTTGAGGGTGCTTTGTCATTTAGTAAAAAATTCAAATTTGCCAAACTTTTCACATATGGAGATAAATAACTATGATTAAAAATTATGACACAATTTTAGAAGATGCAAAAAACCTATCCAACTCACTAGCCCGCAAAATGCAACAAGCGAATGAATTTGCAGGTAAACAGCTTATTAAATACCGCCTTAAACGTGGTATGAGTCAAGAGCAACTAGCCAAGGCGATAGGATGCAGCTTTCAACAGGTGCAAAAATATGAGAGCGCAATCAACCGCATATCAATCCCTAGACTTGTATTAATTGCAAGCGTCCTAAACGTTAAACCGAGGGTATTTTTTTATGAATGATACACCACAAGAGATAATCAAGCTATTAAGTGACGAAGCCTATAACATTAGGTTACACATTCACTATCAATCGAAACTTTTCTTACATAGAGCGCAACAAATACGGCAAGAGATAAACCAACGGTTTTACACCACTCCAGAGGGGTTGCAAGCTTGTAAATAACAGATTTTTCCGTTGGCGGGGATTGAGATAGGCTCATTTCTCGCTGGCGGGAATTGAACAACAATAAGGATCAAAAACTATGGATAAAATCGAAAAATTAGCGCAAATTCTTGCGTTATTAGGAATCACTAGCGGTTGCACAACTGCTATTGGTTTAGTAGCAGGGCCAGAGGTGGATAGGCAGTTTAACCAACACGTCCTACAGTCGGACAGTGGTTATACAGTCACCACAGACAATGCAATTGGACGGGCCGCAGGGAATAAGACAGACGCAGCATTTTGTCAAGTGTGGGACATACTCCCACCTTTACAAGCTTATGATGCTGGGAGGTTTATATTACGTGAAGTGCTATTTAACGAACCAATTCCAGAAGGTGACCATTGCAGCAGGTGGGAGCAATCAGAAACAGGTGCAACATCCGACTACAAAACTACATCAAATTGGGGTGGTGCAGATTGGACAGAGTTTGCAAAATAGTCAATTTCTCGCTGGCGGGGATTGAGATAGGCTCATTTCTCGCTGGCGGGTACAATAAACACTGAGGATAAATAAAATGGATATTTTTAAATATTTAAGAGAAAAACTACAAATTACTGAACTGCAACAAACAATAAAAAACCTACCATCTTTAAACGATCGTTATCTAAAGATGTTAAACCCTATGGAAAATCTTTATAGTTTATTACTTGAACCTGAAGGTGATGATTCATTAGTGATGCATAAATTACGCTGTATGGGATTGTGTGGTGGTTGGAAAATAAAGGAACAATATGAAAAAGGTAGAAAACATGGATTTTCTGAACCAAAGGAGAATAGCTAATATGATAATAATTCATACTAAATTGAGCAATTTGAAAACTGCGTATGTCACCTATCAATTACGCAATCACAATGGGCTTGTCCAATACGTTGGAACTTGCCGATTGAGCCGCATAATGCAATTGCCTGATGCAATAAGGCATCCAGACTTTGCAACCATGTTTGATACATCAAAACCGATCAGCATTGAGGGGATATTTATATCCAACAGTCGGACGGATTGCCATGCAAAGCGCATTGAGTTAATCAAATCGCTAAACCTCAAACCCGTTGGCGGAGAGTTGAAAGGTCAACACAATGTGCCAATAACATGCGTAGAAACTGGTGAAGTGTTCCACACGCTGCAAGATGTGGTTAAAGCGCACGGATGCACCCTAGCAGCCCTATGTAACCATTTGCAGCATAAACCAATGTACAACACCGTTAAAGGTAAAACATATTATCGCGGTTTACCGTTGGCGGATAGCCAGCTACAGGGGGATAAATAAAATGTTGTGTAAATGTTGCAAAATTAAAAAGGCTAACTCAAAAGTGAATAAAGAATTATGCGCTTATTGTTCAATATTCAGACAAATAAGTATTTTACATTTGAAAGAGCAAATCTCGCTGGCGGATAGCCATCTACAGGGGGATAAATAATATGCAAAGATTAATAGCAAGTGAGATGATTAAACAATTAGAATCAATGATAGAAAATTACGGTGATTTACCAGTTGTTTTAATTGATCCTGATACTGAAAGTTGGATGGATGTAAAACTTTTAAAACCCTTCAAAGGTATTCATCCAGATGCAAATCAAAATTGGACGAATATTTATACTTCAGATAAAGCAATTTTTATTGAAGGTAGTGGTTATGGTGAAACTATTGATGATGAGGAATTAACCCAAATCCCGTTGGCGGATAGGGGTGAGAATATAGATGCTATTAAATTAAAACTTAAACAAAAGGACTCACATGACAAACGATGAAGAGATAATAGCGTTGGCACTAGAGAGCGGATTTATGCTTTCTACGGCTCATGGGCAAGACGCTAATAAATTGATGCCAGTGAGTGATACGGCTACTTTAATTAAATTTGCTCGCGCCCTCCTGCGTCCAGTCAATCAGGAGATGTTAGAGGCTTTGAAGGGGCTTAAACACAGGTTACAAACTAGCGGAATTAACTTATCCTCTGTCAGCTTAATTACCGATATTGATAAAGCCATTTTATCCGCTGAATCAGGAAAGATATGAGTTGTAAGCATGATTATTACAAATTTACCAAGACTAACAAAATGATGGGGCAATTATGAGTAAAGAGATAATCCAACAGATACTAGGCAAGCATTTACAAAATGACGCTATAGATATGCTAAAAATCAATATTGAGGATTTGAGTGCGGAAATTGTTGCTGCTATGCGTTCAGTCAATCAGGAGATGTTAGAGGCTGCGTGGAACGCTCAAGCGGATGAATTTAACCAATGGGATGCTTTGTCCGAAAACGAAAAGCTTAACTGGCGCGAGACCATTTTATCCGCTGAACTTATGAAAACTATAAAACGTGCGGAGAGCCATCTGAACGGCAATAGCTTTGAGAACACGACGGTGCTTATCCAAGACCTCCTAACCGCGCTTAAAGGGAAGGGGCAGGAACAAGATAAACTTGAAGTTATAAAGCAAATACTTGGGCGGGATTATTCCGACGAATTGAAAGTTGGGAATATTTGCGTAGTTCTAAATATTGAAAACAAATCAAAGGCGAGGAAAAATGAAAACTGAATTGATGCGCGAACTGTTTGAGCTAAAGTACCCTAATGCTCAAGTATTCAATTATAATATGCAACAACGCTTTGAAGGCTTTCAAGCCGCTTGCAATATGTTTTTGCCGTTTGTAGAAATACTGCCAGATGATGCAGAGCCGCAAGATGGGGATAAATGTGCATTTATTGAAGGTTGGAAACGCAAAATCCTCACCCGCAACGGCAAATACGCAATCAGACAAAGCGATTTAATTAAACAGGAGAGTAAATAATGTTCAAATTTCAACCAATGCAACGTGTAATGATTACTTTGCACGAACTCAATTATGAAGGGCGAATAATCCGCTGCATACAAGAGGAATGTCCAACTCGAATTTATGATGTTTCTTATTGTAATAATGTTGGAGAATTGAAGCGTGCAGAATTTTTTGAGGACGAATTAAACGATTTAATGGTAGAAAAATGACTAAACCAGAATTCATAATTGCAACATCTTGGCGCAAACGTTTGAAGCTGTATCTTTTAGCATTATGCTGTTTGATGCGTGGTTTTAAATTGATAGATAAAGTAAGGAAAACTAAAGTCAAAGGTTGGGAATGTCTCCGAACTGGAAAGTATTATATAACTTGGTTTGACCAAGAAGATATAGATTTACATCATTAAAATATGCAATTTAACGTCCTAAAAATTACAGGAAAGCTGCGAGATATGCCAGATAATTTTGTGACATACTCACTCAGCACCAACATTATTCAATATATTGGCGTGTGCAAATTTGGTGATTTAATGTACACACCAGATGCGCGTTCCAATACCCTCTATCATGCATGTTTTCCGATTGATGCGGTTGCAACATTAGAAATATTACACATCAACAACCACCGTCCAAATTGTGTAAATGAAGCATTGCGCCTCATTAGCAAATACCAACCAACAATGAATGTTTACGGGCGCGTTCATAATGAAAATACTGCACCAATTATTTGCCGTGAAACTGGAGAAGTGTTTAACGCGATGGAAGATGCAGCAAGGGTGCATAAAATCAATGTTGGAGCATTATGCCAACACCTTAAAAATGCACCAGGATATAAAACCATTAAAGGTCGCACATATTATCGCGGAGATGCAATTGTGGTTGGCGGAGAGCTGCGTAGCAAACTTCCGTTGGCGGAGAGCCAAATAATCAGCAAGAAGATAAAAAATATAACAACTGGACAAATATTTGATTCAATCACAAGTGTTGCAAAACATTACAATGTCACAACCGTTGCAGTATCACGTCATTTAAAAGGTCAGTCCAAAACATTAAAAGGAAATATTTTTACAAGAGTGTAAAATAATTCTTGACTGTAATAAATTTAACAATAATATAAAATAAACAGGAGAAAAATATGAAATTAACTTACTTACAACATTATCATTTACAGATGATTTCACAAAATGATAGCCCGTTAACAATAACAAATTTGGCAAAAAAATATGCCGATATTAGGCAACAGACAATTGATGCACTTGTTGCACGTAGGCTTATAATTGTGCGTAAAGAAAAAGGACGTAATGACCGATATAAAATTTCAGAAGAAGGTAGAATATGTTTGAGAAAACTGGGCAAGTTACGATAAAAGTAAGGGAAGTAAGAAGTGTAAGCGATCTATGTGTTGTTGCTAAATTTGACAACTTTAGAGAAAAATTCATACCTAAAAAACTAATAATAAGCCAAGACAAAAATAGTATAACAATACCAACATGGTTTGCGGAGAAAAATTATTTATATGATACCAGTACCGAAACTAGATAAGCAGGATTTTATATTTGGACGCAGTGATTTCCTACCAAAATATCATCATGTACCAGATACATTCAAAACCCACAAAAACCCATACACAATGTTCATTATTGGGTGGTTTACTAATGGGCGCACCTCTGAACAAATGCTCCAATTGAAAGAGCGCAAAGGTGTGGTACGCAATGATGCAACCCAAGCAATCCACGTCCTGCTGCTGTCACGTAATGTCAAAAATGATAAGTATAAGATCGCTGGTGCAGCCTACCTATTATCACAATGGTTCACGTTAGAACCCAACAAACAAATCATTGAGAAAATGGTTAAAGATGCAAGTTTGGAAATAGATAAATTCTTGTTAAATGGTGGTCAATAATTATGGATTGGCAAGAGAAAAAATATTATAAAACTATTGGTGGTGCGGTTGCTTATATTGCTGCTGCTGTTCCTAAATCAATTCCACTTGCTTGGGGTCATTATAAATATGTAGGGTTTGGTAAAAATGAGCAAGGATTATGGATAAACCTATGGTGGGATAATGAGGGTATAGGCAATCATGATTCATGCTGGAATCTGTCCAATATTGAAGTTGATGAACCAAATTTTGAAGATGTAAGAATAGTAAAATTACGTGAGATTTTGGAGGAAATGTATCATTCAGGTGATTGTGCAACACATAAAGATGATGAATTTATATGTAATTGCGGATTGAATAAGGCAAGAATTATAGCATCAAGGACGGGTATATGACATTCCTAAAACAACTATGGTGTGGGCTGCGAGGACATAAATATTGGGAGTATTTTACTGTTAATAAATTAATTCGTAATCAATTTATCGGTGAATTACCTGGATATAAAGATGGTGATAAAATTTGTGTAAGTAATGGTTACTGTAAACGCTGCAATAAAAGAGGAAAATATGGTAATAAATGAAGAACTTTTTAAAATTATATATCATAAAGTATTTCTACCAACACCATCCAGTGAAGGGTATGAACAACGGTTGAAAACTGCCATTGCAGCTTATCTTGCTGCTTTAGAAACTATCAAGATCAAAACATTTGAAGAAATATTAGAGGAATTATCTGGTGTAAAAACATTTGACAATTTACCTTTAATGTCACCTAGACAATATTATAAATTAATGCATGACACTACAGTTAAATTTCAAAATCAATTTATAAAGGTAAAGCAGTATGATTAAAGAATTCATTTTAGCAATATTATTCTGCGAAGCATTTTTCGCAATTGGGGGATTATGAGTAAATTTATTCATAGTGGTGGGCAATGCTTATCAATGCCTTATAGTAATGTGCCGCAGCCTTACCCGCAAGTAAGTCAAGACGATATTAGTAAAACGGGTATTATTGAGGCGATTATAAAGTTGGTTCAACTGCATCAACAAAATAATCTTGATGAGTTCACCATTGAAATAATGGGTGTAAAGATAACCAGAGGTTAAAATGCTTAATATATCAGATATAAAAGTTGGTAATACCCCGATTGAAAAACTTGAAGGTATCGATGCAACACTTGCAGAACGTGGTCAGAGATATGGACAATTTACTGAACATGCGCGGATAGCTCAAAACCTTAAACGTGCAATGCAAGACAGTCCAAATTGGACAAAGCTATCTGATGATAAGAAAGAAGCATTAGAAATGGTGCAGCACAAAATAGCGCGAATATTAAACGGTGATCCGAATTATGCTGATAGTTGGCATGATATTATTGGATATACCAAACTGGTTGAGGATACGTTAGTATGATAGCGTCCAATTTTGAACCAAATGCTAGGGAATTTTCCTCTCTAATTGATGATGCAGAACGTCAAGCATCAACCGATTTTGAGATAAATTTTGTGGCTGATATGTCAGAAAAATATGAGGAATTCGGAATGAAGATGTTCCTAACCGATAAACAATATAAACTACTTATAAAAATAGCGGGGTATTAAGATGGGTCATATATTTGCTAAAAATTTAGAGTATATTGATATAATTAAACCAACAAAAAAAACTAAAATCATTGCTGCTGTAATGAGTGATGATGTTTTATTTTTGCGTACATCAACTGATAAACTGATACTTGCTAGATTAGCTGGTAGTTATCATAAAAATTATTGTTATATTGCAAATGGACGAATGAATTATATTGCAAAAGGTATGATGAAACTTGGTTTGATTGATGAGAAAACTTATAATGAATATGTGGCAAAAGTTAAAAAATGGGATGCAGAACGTGAATTAAAAGATGAGATTGAATCATTATTTAAAAAAGCAAAAAAACTTGGTTATGAGGTAAAAAAAATATGAAAGCATTATGGATATTTATGGTTTGTTTGGTTACTTACGGAATTATTATTTATTCTGTAGGTGCAGTTTGTGCATGGGATTTAAATCCAGGTAATTGGGATAAAGCAGGTAGATCAATAGCTGCTATAATTTGGATAATCCTATCACTGGTTTTAAGTGATAAAATCATAAAGGAAAAGAGATTGTAATGAAACAGCGCGAGATAGAACGTAAAATTATTGAGATTATTACACCTTTCATTGAGCAGGAAATGGCCCAAGAGAGTAGAACCCGTTCAGTTAAGAAATTGGCATTTGGTGCAATTATGCGCTGTTTTGATAGTCGTTTTCAAAAATACTGTGAGATAGAGAAAAGAAGATAGACTAAAACGTCCAAATGCTGTACTCTCTAATAAAAAATAGAGGGTATTTTATGGCAAGCAGCATTACTGGAATGTATTTTAAAGATTCTGGCAACGGTGACATCCAATGCAATGTCTATAAAGGCATCTCAATCAATAAAGATTTTACCATCACCAATAAATCAACTGGTGCAGCAATTGATGTAAGTGGTTGGTCAGGACAGTTTTTAGTTAAAAGTAAACTCACTGGTGGAACAACAATTTTAGACTTAACCTCTGCAAACGGTGGGATTACCATTGGAACAACTGATGGTAAAATAGGTATTCGCAGAACTGCTGCAAACATGGCTGCTTTAACTGCCCTTCAAACTGGTATTTATGCTTTCACATTGACAAAAGCATCTGGTGAAAAATGGTTAGTTAGATCGGGTGGATTTAAAGTATTGCAGGAGTTGCCAGAATGAGTGATGATGATTCAATCATAGTTGACACCACATCTGATACTTTAGATGTAAATACGGATAGCGATACCGTCCAAGTTGCCACATCTGATGATACTGTTGAGATTGTTACAAATGATGATGGAATTGATATTGTAACCACAGATGATGCACCAGAACAAATTTTAGAATATATGGGTATGCCTGGTGCTGATGGTGCTATACCAGATTATTTCCAATTTGATATTACAGATACAGGCCCAACCGCAGAAGGTGAAATGCGGTGGAATGCTGATAAAGGTTTAGCTGAAATTCAACTATCACATAATTTTGATTTAGAAATAGGGCAACAATCAGTTTGTTTGGTTGTTAATAAAACAGGTGGCACACTTTCAAAAGGTAAGATTGTTTATATTAATGGTGGGCAAGGAAACCGCCCAACTGTAACTCTCGCTAGTAATGATAGTGAGGCAACATCAAGCAAAACTTTCGCAGTCCTAGCACAAGATATCGCAAATAATGGTAATGGGTGGGCTATAACTCAAGGTTCGTTATACAATTTGGACACTTCAGCATATACCGCAGGACAAACTTTATATCTTGGAACAAGTGGTAATTTTACAGCAACCAAACCAGTCGCACCAGCGCACATGGTAGCAGTTGCAAAAGTTGTAAATGTTCATGCAAGTGTTGGTGTGATCAATATAACAGTTCAGAATGGTTTTGAATTAAATGAATTACATGATGCTCTTATAACTAATTCGCAAGAAAATGATGCATTGGTTTATAAATCGGGATTGTGGAAAAATATTGCACTTGGTACTGCGGCTTTTTTAGCCTCAACAGCATTTGCTACAGCAGCACAAGGTATTTTGGCTGATACAGCATTACAACCAGCCGCATTAAATGGATATGCAACGCAAGCTTATGTCACATCTGCTTTAGAGGATTACGCAACTCTTAGTGATTTATCAACTGGTTTAGCTGGCAAACAAGCTACGCTTGTATCTGCCATAAACATTAAAACCATCAATGGTAGCTCTTTACTCGGCAGCGGTGATTTAGCTATTACTAGCTACAATGATGAGCAAGCGCAAGATGCAATAGGCGCAATGATTAATAGCAGTCTTGCTTACAATGATGCGACACCGTCCTTAGGAATTAATCTTGCCAATGCAAATACTTGGACAGGGCAGCAGACATTTTTAACAAACTCGCTTGAAGTTGGAACGGCCGCCGCAGGTAATAACCAGAACATCAATGCTACTTTGGGAGGTGAGTTAGCACCAGCTCTCACAATTGGCAACTGGACGCTAGGTACTGGTTCGTCTTACGGAACTTCACCAGATAGAATTATTAAAAGTGCTGATGGTACTGGAACGATTACACCAACAGCGGCAACCACAATTGTTGCAGGCAGGACTTACAAAGTTGACATAACATTGTCGGCTTGGTCGGTTGGTTCTGCAACGTGGACTTTAGGGGGCGTGACAGGGAAAATTCTTAATTCTGCCACGACATTTAGCACTTATGTTACAGCAACCACAACTGCCAAACTTATAATCACTCCAACAAATACCAGCCGCTTTACAATTTCAGCAATCAGCATCAAGGCACTTACCGACGCAACGGGTGATTTGAATGTGTATGGTGATTTGAACACATATAGCCCTGCGACATTTAATAACACTGCAACGGTGGTTGGACGATTAAGTGTAAAAGCCAATGTACCGCTTACAGCGGGTGAGCAAGGAGCGGGGATAGAAGTATTCCCAGACGTAAATGCGCCCAGCATCAATGCCGCCTATATCCTTCCGTCCAACCCAGTGAATCGGATGTATTTAGGAAAAGCGGGTTACACGCTGGCCGCACTTAATTTGCAATATGTTTCAACCATAGAAAACATGCCTGCGTTTTCTTCTATGAGCTGGGGATATGGTATAGACCAATCTGGCAGAAGTTGGGTAGTATCAGGCGACACACTTAGGCTTAACCTTTCTTCGCCTACTACTTCGGATTTTGAGATATGGTCGCATACTAACTATGCCACCATTGCAGGAGGTTCGCCAACAAGAAAGTTTGTTGTCAAAAAAGACGGAAAAGTTGGTATAGGCTTAGGCGGTACAGTTTCAGGAGTAGTGAATCCTACTGCGTTTTTAGAAATAGTGGGAGCTACTGAACAGTTTAGATGTGGCGTTTCGTCAGCTATTTATTGGAATGCTACAACAGCAAGTGTAACAGGCGTAACAACATTCAATGCAGTTGGCGGGACAACGCCTAGCTTTGTTTTTGCTGATGATGTTTCTGTTCCTGATGAAGCTTATGGCACAGGCTGGAATAGCTCGCTTGAAGTGCCTACTAAGAACGCTGTGTATGACGAGATTGAAGCGGTCAAAGCCTCTATACCTCCTGCAAGTTC
>JACCDR011835436.1_pt1 | contig 39371 bp, 66 predicted proteins | sample 7446431 | NCBI WGS metagenome assembly JACCDR01 (sample SAMN15323443, study PRJNA562643) | freshwater metagenome | isolation source: river surface water | place: USA:Blue River Watershed | collected 2017-08-17
CAGTACCTATAGTCCTAAGCGAACCCGTAGCCGCCGCAGCATCTACAGCCATTGCATCAGAGCCTCCAGGTTGATGCGAACTAGCATGTGCTGTTGGGGTGCGCGAGTTTGACAGACGCGAGTCGTTCGACTGCACGGCCAGGCCTGCAGCCGATTCGCCGTCGGTGGCGAGCTCGACTTTTCCCTTGACCGTAGTTGATGCGTCAGAAACCCAACTGTCTAGTTTCCCTGCTCCGTCTGATAAAGGAACAGAATTAGCGGATGCAGTCGATATCGGCTTACCCTCAGATACGTTCAAAGCCGACCGCACCGACTCTATTGCGCTCGATATCTGTGATTGAATAGTAACGCGCTCTCGGTCGAATACGATGGACATAGTATAGCCATCGCGCGACCACGACTCTTTAACTTCGGTGATCCTTGCATCATACGGATTATCGAGAACGTCAACCGTTACCACGTCGCCCAAGTCGTAATCCACACCGTAGGTCAATGGTGATACGGTAAGCGGATTGGCATCCACTGCGATGTTGATAGTCTGTTCGGATAGTTTGGCGCCACCGCGAGCGTCAAGGTCTGAGTTGCTCGATAAGTCGCGGGCATCGACGTACATTTCCCGGCGGTCAAAGCTCGTAGGTTCAGCCGATCCCGTGTACACTTCGCGTACCGTTCGAGCGGTTCCAACACCCTGGCCGGCGACGTAAGCATAGTTTCTGTACTGATCGTCAGTTTCGTCGTAGGACGCTTCGCGGATAGTGTTGTACTTTTCGGAGAATATAGCGCGCGGGTTCGTGGTCTGGCTTGCCGTTCGGTCAGTTCCAAGGCCAATTTCCAGCCTGAACTTTTTATTTGTTTCGTCGATGTATACCCAGAACCCAACGCCAGTAGCAACGGAGCATTTGTTTAGCTCCTCGGCCACTGTCGCGGTATAGCGCGACTTCAAAAGGTACGACGAACCGCGATCCTGGTCAGTATCAATCTCTAGGAGCGTGAAGCGTCTGTCTGCATCAGCCGTAGAACCGCACTGATCCTTTACAAGTGTCTTAATCACTGTCTCGGCTGAGTCGGTGATAGAATAATATTCCTGCGCGGTAGGCGGCAGCACGTGGCGCCACGAGAATATAAACTTGAGCTCATAGCCTGAAATCGTGAGTATCTGCGAGCCTTTGCCAGTTACGCCCTGGGCCTTCTTGACTTCGGTTATTATACCTGATCGGCGTGTGTCCTTACCGAACACTACTATGCGGCCACGGGTGAAAGAGTCCGATCCTGATACGTTAGCGTTAACCTGGATGACGAACTTCCCGAATCCATGCCAGGTGCTTGTGAAGTATGCGTTCTCGTACCTGTCGAACTCAGACACGAGTGTAAGGCTTTGCTCGTACACTCGTATCGGATTACTGCGCCTGACGTCTGTCATATTCCTGCGTACCTCTCGCGGTAGGTTACGGTTGCGGTTGCGGTGGTGGAGGCTGTAGCCTCAAAGTAACTTAAATAATTGTCTCCATTTATTAGAGTAAAAAACGTCGATTTAATATCTAGGTATGCGTTACCGTTTATTTCTATATCATCCTTTATAAGCCTTACCGTTTTTAGCCCAGTGTCTATAATCATATAATCATTAGCAGCCAACGTGTTTACAATCCTGACGTATTCACCCTTGAGAATATTTTCAACCATAGGATTAACAGCAGGGCCATTAAAACGTATTTGACATGGAACATCATAATCGCATACGATCGTTAAAGGAGTTGACTGATATTTTAATGCTATGCTTCCGCCTCCAACAGAGTAGGCTAACATTATGAAACCATTGTCATCCTCTATTGGAGCGGAAGCCCCGCTAGCGTTTGTTGCACTTCCACCAGTACCCCACGTATATCCGTCAGAACTTATTGCCTGTTTAGTATTACCATCAGCCAAACCATAAAAAACCCTGAACAATTCATTGCTGCTTTGCATTATCCGAACCCATACGGCAGTTTCTGATGCCGTGAATTGTTCAGGTGTTGACCACGTAGTAAGATCACTGCTTGTAGATATATTCAAGTAAAAGTCTGGAGCCTTAAAAACAATGGGTAGATAATATCGGTCGTCAGCTCCTTGGATTATATCAATACTATATGCTTTTACTCCAGAGTAAGCGGTAGTTTCAGCAGACCATGTGGAGCCATTATCAGCACTGGTTTTAATTTTAACGTTGCCAGAAGAATTGATATACGCTAAAACTATAGTTCCATCAGCCCTTTGGAATAAGCACGGGGAACTAGAAATTGCACTTGTAATAACACTAACAGCGCTCCAGGTTGTCCCGTTTGAGCTTGTAAGCATAACCAAGTAATCGTCAGATACCCTTACTCCAACTACAAGGAAAGAATCATTGATAAGCTGTATTGCGCGCAACGTTTTGATTTTGGTTGTAGTTATAGTATTGGATGTCCATGATGTTAGGTTAGAACTATAGTATTGCATTGCATCAGAAGTACCAGCGTCACTTTTGTTAAAGAAGCATCTATAAACGCCATTTTTATCTTGCAGTAGATCCGGTGGATTGATTACTGCGCCATCATATATGGTGGTATCGTCTCCAGTTATTAAAAGCCCTATATCCACTGTCGTACTATTAACCGCCGTCCAGTACGGATCGTGGCAATGGAAAATAATCTGACATTCCTGGAACGGCTCGCCGTAGACTTTGCCACGGAATACTACGCTCGTAGGGGTTCCGACGATTCGGTACGAGTCACCGCCCTCGGTGGTATAGATAATCGTTCCAGCGTTCAGCTTTGGGTTGAGCTTCTTTATAATGTCGCGTCGGTAGGTGTCAATGTTCGAGAAATCATTAGGGGCAATAATGGACACCGTCATCACAATGTCGCGGGCTTCGATGACATTATCAATCTCGGTGGTGCCGTCAATAAACGGACTGCGCTGCTCCTGAACCTCAACAGAAGGGATTCCAAGCCCTTCGATGTTAGTGATAAGGTAAGGCGAGCGTTCAAAAGTTATAACTTCGCTATTCGAATTGGTAAAAACAAGGCTTCGAGCCATTATTGCCCCCTATGTAAGTATATCATAACACGCCAACAAATGCAAGTTCACGCGCTGTCTGGTTGAACATAGCAGCCGCTTCGCTGGGAGTTGTCGCAGTAGGTGAATAGATGTTTACAGTTATAGGTGTTGGGCCAAGCTTACCGCCGCCACCAGTGCCTTCATTATAACCAGGGCCGAGAACTGGTTCAGGGGCTATAGATATTGGTGGCTGCGGAACGTTCGCCCCTGCCCCTGGCATTATCCCACCCTGCTCTACCAGAGCGGTTGGAGAATCCAAAGTCGGAATTGGAACTCTGACAATAGCCTCCATAAGACTTTGATACAAAGCCCTAACTTCTGATTTCTGTGCTTCTGTAGCAAATATACCTAGTGCCGCAATAGCCTTTTGCTGGTCTACCCTAGCCTGCGCTAGTGCTATATCTCGCTGTACCCTTGCAAGCTGTATCTCAAACTCTTGTCTCTTTCTCTGGTATTTCTCAATAATTTTTTGCTTTTCTTCTTCGCGCCTAGCAGCATCAAGGTCTGCTTTTTTTTCAGCTATTTCAGTTCGCTTTATATTGGCAAGTTCTGCATCTCCATTTTTAAATGCCTCATTCATTTGCTGTTCAAGTAATGCGATCTCATCCTGTAATGATTTTCTTCTCTCTCCAGCTATGCGAAGATCAGATTTTTCTACAAAACCACGAGCCTTTAGTTCAGCTTTTAACTGTGCATCTACTGCATCCATTGCTAGCTGCAGTGTCTGGCTTCGTATATCTCTATTCAAGTCGCCGAGTGCCTTAATGCGATTTTTGGAAGCGTTAGCCAGCTTGTCTATAGTTTCAAATATCGTCGTGGTGATAGAAAGCACAGCACCGGCAGCAGCGGCGCCTTCGTTCTTTGAACTCATCAGGAGCTTAGAGAAGTCTTTAGCTAGAGAGATTGTAGCTTTTTGGGCATCTTCGATGGAACCAGAGAAGTCTCCGACAGCTCCCCACACTTTTTCTACCGCGTCGGTAGCATCCTCGAAGCCTTCTGTGAAATCGAGGACTAGGTGGCTAGCGGATTCGTCGGTTGCCTTAAGAGAGTCGTCGAGCTTGTCTACTTCACCAGTTGTCTTTGTGGCCTGTTTCTGGAATGAGTTTAGATTCTCGTCAGTAGCACGCCAAGATTCAGCCATAGCGCGTATGGCTTCAACCTGCTTCATCATCTCTGGCGTGAACTGATCCTGCATCTCAAGTAGCTTGAGATACTTCTGGAATATCTCGTTGCTTATCTTACCGTTATCAATCTTGCGCCGCTCAAACTCAGCAGTCCTAGTCTCATTCTCTATGAGTGTATCAATCTCTTTTTTAGCTAGCGCCAGAGCATCTTGAACTTGTTTTTTCTTTTCTTCGGCTATACGCCTTGATTCTTCTGCTGCACGCTTCTCTTTTTCAGCCCGTTCGGCTTCGGCAGCGGCAATAGCCCTGCCAGCAGCTGCGCGGTCTTGGCTAGCCTTCTTCGCGGCCTCTTCCTGTATAACCCTGTCGCGCAACGCTTTGAGTGCTTTGTTTTCTACATAAATACTACCAAGCGTCTTTGCAAGTTCTTTTTGCTTGGCAATCGTAGCATCAATAACGGCAGACGTAAGTACGCCGTACTTCTGAGCTATGTTTCTGACGCGCTGCTCTACCACCGCCATAGGCTGATCGCTATTTACAAGCTGGGCCTGTATCTCTGCAAACGCCTCTGCGGTTAATCCTGCGCTTTGGGCCGCTCCACCCATAGCCGCATTGAGTTTATCAAACTCGGCGGAGCGCCAGGCTCTAGAGGCTTTATCAATAGCAACTACAAACGCTCCAACAGCCGCGATTGTCAAGGTTATAGGGCCGCCAGCAGCACCAAGGGCCGTTACAGCCGTACCAAGAGCCTTTATACCATTAACAGCTTTCGGGATAGTGGTTAAGACAGGCCCGATAGATGCAACGAACAAACCAGTTGAGACTATGTTTTTCTTAGTGGCATCGTCAAGTCCCTGCATCCAGTCCACAAGGCCAGAGGCGGCTTTTACTACATCTTTCGCAGCAGGGAGGAGGACGTTTCCAAGCCCGACCGACAGATCTTTGATTTCACCTATTAGTTTCCCAGTCTGGAAGGCTAGGGTTTCCTGGTTATCCTTGAAAGAAGAGACGGCATCGGCTGACTGTCCGTAGGCCAGGTCAAGCGTTATCTGGCTCTTAGCAAGCAAGAGTGAGTCGCCAGTGAGATTCTTCATTCCACGGCGTAAAAGTTCTTGCTCTATTGTAGTCTGGTTGACTACAATGCCAAGTGATTTTAACCCTTCTGTCTCACCTACAAGCGCCTTGGTAATGGCTTCGCTTGCCTGAGCCACAGGAACACCGTTGTACGCGGCGAGTGCAGCGGCTAGTTTCTGCACACGGATAGAAGTCTCAAGTGCCTGGGAGCTAGTAGCGCCAAAGCCCTTAAGCAAGTCACCAGTGTTAGCTAAGAGCCTAGATGCTTCCGAGTTAGAGATCCCGATAGCGTCTGATAACTCGCCTATCGAGGAGGCAGCATCTTGCCCGAAGGCTTTGTTGAACTTCCTGGCAGAAACTTCGGCATCGGCTGCAAACTTGAGTGACGCCGCACCTGCCGCAATGAGTGGAAGGGTGACGTACTTATTCATATTGGTTCCGAACTTAGCAGCATTTTGCGAGAAGTCGCTAAAAGATTTTTGTAATGATTTTAATTCTTTCTCTGTTTTTTTATTGCTTTTGGACAACTCCGTAGCGTCTGCTCGGATTTTTACTACCAACTCGGCTACGGTCATTGCGCCTCCCTACCAGTTCAGCGGATGCAAGTACACCTTCTGCTTTTTAGGCTCGGGCTTCTTGCGCTTGCCAAGGATACGCCTCCGCTTGGGCATCTCCTGGCCGTGATAAGCAATCGCGTTCAGCATCGACCGCTCATCTTCTATGATCCAATACTCGTCAAGCATCGCAAAAAAGATACGCGGAGCCATGCTCCAAAACTCATCGTCAGTCAGGCGCAGATACGCGCGGGCTACCGTATAAAAGTAGCCCCAGGGCCAATCCTCGCGCTCTACGCCTTCGGAGGGTTTTTATCCTCAGGCTGCTGCTCTATGTCACCGATACGTACACCCATAGCGTCATAAAATGCCTCGAGCATATGGGTAATAGCATTTGAATAATCATTGAAATCAAGTTTAAGTATCTTTTCCTCAGTAATGTCTGGGTTGTATTCCTCAAGGGCAAAGACATAAAGTTCAGTTAGTGTGTCTATGGATTCTACAGTAAGTTTCCCATCCAGGAAAACCTTAAAGATGTCAAGGGCATCTTGCGGAGTCCCATATTTCTCCGATAACTTGCGCATTGTTCCCATGCCGAAATAAAACGTCACATCATACGGCCCGAGCTTAGCCTTCACGCCCTTGCAAGGTGCTACATCAATCTTGTTTTCCATAACGTCCCCCTTGGATGTTATAAAAAGGTGCCGTGGACTACGCCGCCACAGCTCGGCATCCCAAGGGGGTTACTTACGCGCCAGGAGTTACAAGCTGCGACTTCGGAGTCACGGCCACGCCGTTGTTGTCCTCAACACGGTTAGAAACCGTAACAAGGTACTCAACAGCTCCGATGTTGGTATTGGTGATGATGATGGTCGGGGCAGTACCAGCCGCGCTATAGGTGTAGGTCGAAGTACCAGCCAAGAGCGCACCGGTGGATACCACGGACACCGTGATGTCGTAGTTCTCAATGGTGCGGAGGCTGAACGTCTCGCCAGACTTAGCGAACGGAATGGTGATGATGTTGTCGCTGTCGTCGCCAGTAATGGTGCCAACAGTAACAGCAGTCAGACTGGCTCCGGTGGACTGGACAACCGCGGTAAACCAGTTGGACAGCGTGGTAGCCGAAGCCGCAGGATCGTCAGTGCGTACGCGAGTGCGGTATACGCCAGTAGAGAGCTGGAGGATACGGCCCTCGATCTGCGGGGTCTGGTACTCAATCGACGCGCCCTTAGTGGTCGTGGTGTTGTTCGGCTTCGAGAGCATAACACGCGGTAGCCACACGTACTCGTAGACGTCATCGGTACCATCTTTGCCAGAACGGAGCATCTTAAAGCCCATAGCAATGTATGGACTCTGGTCAACCGACTTTTCCTCGGTAATACCGTTGGCATAGTCGTGGCCAAAAAGCTCAGCATAGGCAGCAGGGAGAAGATCGGCAATGCCGAAAGAGATTACACGTTCGCCGGTGGTTTCAGCCGAGAACGCGAGTCCGTTGTCAGCGAAAAGGGACGTGATAGAAGCGGCCTGATCGACCGATACCTCAAGGGCATTGGCAAGGCTCTGGATCGTTCCGTAGGTGCCAGTAGATTCGTTCCGCACCGCGTAAACGACGTCGGATACGCCGATTACCGGCCTCTGTGCAAGCGCCATGTTTGCGCCTCCTTAGTCAAGATCATCGGGCGTAAAAGCCCGACGGAACCGCATTACGCGGTGCTTTATCGAATCGTCGGTATTTGGTACGTCCTGCGAGAAGTCAAGACTGTACAACACACCGCCGAAAAGATTCTCTAGTTCTTCCTCGATTGCCGAGGTGTTCGTGTACGACCATACATCAATCTGGATGGTAGATTCGTAGGCTTTGGGTCTGTTATCGTACCAAGTTACAGTACGCTTATTTGTTTCCGTGTACGTTACTATAGGCAAAGCTTCAAACGACTTGGGGTATATTTCTTCCAGGTGATCAATGCCACCGATAAGAGCAAGTAAAGCTACGTCTGTTGATAAAAGCGTCCAGGCTTTGGCCTTCGTGTCCATTATCCTAACGCTCCTTTGATTGCGGCTGCAATGTCGGCTTCGATTCGAGACTGGTTTCGGTCTAACGCAGGATTCAAGAACGGTTGCGCCTTCATCTTAGAAGTCCCAAACTCTTGATATGGCGCATACTCTACGTTTGTTCCTACTTCTGCGGTCAACACGCCATCATCGCGTACAATCCTGTGCGTAATAGAGTTGACAAGCCGTCCGGTGTCTACAGGTGAAAAAACCTTAGCATCAGTCTCGACCATAATAGCAGACTCTACTAGCTGACGCTCTACGGCAGTCTCGGCTTTGACTCCAGCTTCCTGGAAGTCGCGTATTGCCTTGTCAATCTGCGCCTGGAAGTCTGCCATATCTATTTTCATAGTCCAACCACCGGAAGAAGTACTGCAACTTTTTCAAGTTTCTGCCAACGCTGTACGCTCCGAACTTCGTAGGTCATCGAACCGTCGATAACGCGCGAAAACTCGGGGATGCTACGGTTGTCCGAGAAGTACATACGCGCCGCGCCGCTAGCCCGCTTTGACGCGCCCCATTCTGCGATTTGCACTTCGGTAAGGTTTACAAACTGAATCGAAGCGTCAACAGAGAAAGCATCCGTAAACGTGTAGACGTAACTACCGCGAGCGTCGCGGGCTTCGGTGCGGAGCTGTATGCGTACACGCCTTCTCTGTATCATTGCACCCTCTGGAAACGCTCGATGCAACCGACAATGCCAAGTGGATAGCCATTCCATTTCATGTCATACGTTTTCTGTATCTTGTCCTCGGTTTCAGCCGTATTCCCTCGTCCCTGGTAGCGTCCGAGCTCGAGAAGATAGCAAACCATCTCGGCGGCTGTATCACTAGCTCCGGTAGGGTATACGGTAGCGTCAAGCGCATCCTTATCAAACGGCAATCCACGGATAGCTAGGTAATCTTGCTCCACTCGCGTAAGTTTTGCGTTTATCTTAGTGTCAATCGCGGTCTGCTCCGTCCAGTTGTAGACGGTCGGCCCGGTAGTGATGGACGTCAGCTCATAGGTTTTGCCTGTAGCTGTATCCATGAGCATATCGCCGACAACTCCGCTTGTGGCCGTGGTAGGCGCACCGCTCTGCGTCCGGTTGTATAGTTCAGCGGCAGTCTTGACAGCCGCAAGCGTAGTTATAGCCATATAACCTTACTCCTCGTACATAGACCCAACAAGGGTTACTGTTATATTATCAGAAACAGCAGTTTGGCGCAAGAGGTACTTGGTACGCGGTTTAAGGAATCTTCGCAGTCCAGCCGTTACGCGTGTAGTTATACCGCTATTACCTTGCGCGTGGGCTAGAACCCGACGCATTACAAAACGATTACCAACGTCAACCACAGTCGGGCCTGAATACACTTTAGCCTGCAATGGCAGGGGATGCACACGATTAAAGCATGACATAGGATGCAAAGTCCCGTCATTGCTAGTTGCCGTGTCCTCGTCAATGTAGGCTAGCAGCTGCCCTCCGAAAGCCTCAAGCTCCAGGGAAATTACCAGTGTTTTGTCGCCGGTGATGATGAGCGTATCAAGCGATTCTCCGGTATCAAGGTCAGCGTCCTCACGGTAGAAGCCCCAAATGCGGCCACTACGTGCCAAGTCTAGGGTATCTTGTTCTACTATGCTGTTGCCATTAACTGATACCGTTCCTCTCATGATTAAGCCCCCATTTCTTCCTCGTACCACCATATATCATAGTACGCGGTCGAAGCCGTGGTTGCACCGATAACGGTAAACGTGATCGTATACGTTGTGTTGGGTTTCAATACCCGCTCATGCTCGGCACCGCCAGCTCCACCAGCGCGCGCCGGGGTAGCTCCACCAGTTCCGATAATTTCCTGGTAAATGGTCGTAGAGCCTGCCACAGAAACAGTCGGGGCAAGCGCGAAGGTAACGTATGAAGTCTTGCTACTATTCCGATTCAGATTGACCGGAGTCGCCGCGCTACCGCCCGTAACCGTAGCACCTTCGACGATAGTCACGCTCGTAACGTTGGCAGACGCACCGACAATAGCAGGGCGAAGGTGGATAAACGCGCGCTCTTTCGGTGGCGTGGTGAGCGATACCACGTAAGACCCAGCAGCCGCGACGCTGCCAGTGTTGCCGATAACCGAGAACGCTTTGCCTTGATGGATGTAACGATGGTCGCCCGTGATCTGAGTGAAAAATCCGGTAAACTTATCTCGCACCTGTATAATTGCGTCTGCAATATTGGGATTACTCACTCTTGGGCCTCCGTCCACGCTTCGGCGCTTCGGCTACAGGTTCGCCGACCACTTCCGACACATCATGCTCATACTTGTCCGCGAGTACCGCTATCTCGTCGGCCTTGTCGGTGGAGTATACCCCATCGACAAAGCGAACGAAGCGGTGCGTCGCTGGAATCCAGACTGAGCCGGAACCCTTAAACGTCACCGCCATGTTTTAGCTCCTCACCGAGATGGTGACTATATCGTGGCCGGTGCAAGTGTAAACACCAGCAGCCGTATCACCCTTTCGGAAGGCGATAGAAGGCGTGAGTACTTCTCCAGTAATCGAGGAACCGAAGGTAGCAATCAGTCCGCCATCAATGTAGCCGTGGAGCTTGTATCCATCCCAGTACATTTCGTACCAGTGAGCCGCGGTGTCCATCGTAAGAGCAGCAGCACTGTTAGCCTCGGTCGCCGTGGTAAAGGTTTTGAAGAAGCAAGACGTAGATCCGTCGAGCTTGGTAAAGCCAATACCACCAGCGCCAACGGCAAGGGCATGAGCCGAGGAAGCGGCGGTAAGCGTGGTGTCAACACCAAACAGACCAACTACAAAGTCGGACTGCGTAGCCTCTGAGAGCGTCACGCGCGCACCGAAATACACAGGCTTAGCAGTCTCAAGCTTAAAGCGACTACCAAGTACTTGCATATTGTCGCCAGAGAAGTCGGTGCTGGCTTGGGTCGAAATAAGGAACTTGGCATCTGGCACAACGCTAGCAGTAACAGGAGCGGTACCTGTAGCGGTAACAGTCCAGTCAGCAGCGCGATAGGTGTCAAGAATATACTTGTCAACAGATCCCCAGGCATCAAGCCACCTGTACGGATAACGGGAGTCTACGATGCCAACGGCGTTCTCGGATTCCCCGAACTTGGAAAGATTAACATTCATTTCGGTTCCTCCTTACGGCGTAGTAAACGTAGCAGTCCACGTGTCGGTGTCAGTACCGCCGCGCAGATTGGTGTACGTGATCGTGAGCGTTGCAACTTCGCCGTTAAGCCAAGCCTGCGCGTCACCTTCAAGGGTGGCCACGCCAGAACCCATCACTACGTTAACGGTAGCGGCGGGGACGGACGCGGTGCCAGCGGTAGAATCATCAGAAGCCGCAACACCAACGGTGCCAGTGTAGGGCAGCACAAGCCCGGAAATCTCACCTACGAGACGGAAAGGTACCTTGTACGACCACGCGGCAGAGGTCGGCGCCGGGGTAATATTGGCGCGGTCAACCACGACAAGCACCTTGTCAGCGTTAAACTCAGACTGCGCGCGCCACAGTTCCACATCGCGCGGAGGGAGGCCATTCAGGTAGGAAAGGTCATTAGCCATAGGGTTCTCCTATTTGGTCGTGAGCTTTCGCTCTGGTTAATAAGAACTTTCGTCCTTATCTTGTATCATTGCATCAACAGAATGGTGGCACGATTGACACAAACTCGTAAGGTTTTCAGGCTTGTTTGCATCTTCATGTGATGCAAACTTGCGATACGGTACTATGTGATGAACATCAAGTTTCTTGCCATTTTCTTTTTCAGTTATTCCGCAAATCTGGCAAGTATAGCTGTCTCGCATCCTTATCATCTTACGTATCGTTGTCCAACCTGGCCCACGGTAGTATGTCCCCCCTCCACCCCTCCATCGGTAATGATCTTCTTGACGATGCACATAGGCATCATCTTTTCTATAACACTCCATCGAACAGTACATGTGCCTAGTAAACTCACCGGCATCTATTTGGAAAGTCTTACCGCAAAAGTCGCAATATCTGTATATATCATTGCTTTTCATAAAGCAACTTCTGCTACAGAATATTTTCCTTCCTTCCCTAGCTGCCCTGTTATAAGCCGAAAGAGTGGTTCGACCTATGCTACCACAGGTTATGCACCTGAACTCCACAAAGGTATTATTCCTTGGCAAATCGTTCTTGCGCTTTATACGACACGCTTTAGAGCATGTCATACCGTTACCCCTGTAAGGTACAAACTCATTACCACACACAACACATGTACTCATGCTTGCCTCCAAGCAAACCTATAAAAAAGCGGGAAGCCGGTAGGTTGCCGGTTTTCGGTAGCTATCCTATCCCGCTAAGCTCTTTACTTAGGCAGTCGCGAGGCTCGTAATGGTACCATGGAGGCGCTGGCTTCCATAATCCAGGCCAAGCTGACCGTAGAGCTGCCACTTCTCGGAAGCTCCGGTCTTAGCAAGCATCTCCATGAACATCAGTCCATCGGGCATATAGGCCTTGCCGGGGACGGGCTGAGTCACGAGGTAGACGGATGCCATGTCAGCGAACAGGATGGTGCCAGCGGGCATATTGCGGTTGAAAACAACCTCAGCCTGGCAGAAGTCAGTCTCGATGAGCTGGATGTTAGAGCCACCAACGCGGCGGTCGGTCGGGACGAAGCTGTAAATGTCGGACAGCATTTGCTTCTGGTAGGCGTTGGCAAAGATAACGATGCGGCGGAACTTGGATCCGTTAGTAGCCATCTCGCGAAGCAGCTCGTTAATCATCGACTTCTCAAGCTGGCCGCTAGAAGCGTCGACCGTGTTAGAGGTACAGGCGGTGATGATGCCGCGCGTCTTGTTGGCCACCGAAGCACTGGTAGCCTTCTGGTAAGCACCAGAGAGACAGGAAACTTCATAATCGCCGTAAGCCTGTTCCTTTGCGGCATTAGCCTGGAAAGCCAGCTCATCGAGGACGGGATTGTCGCGCGGGTCGTTCGAGTAGGCGTAGCCGGAAGTTCCAACCTCAGCGTAGCGGAGGCGGTTAGCGGCAGACTGGCGAGCGTAGGTGACGTTCACGGCCTTCTGGTAAATCTGGATCGCGTTAACTTCGTTCTCGCGGTCGTAGGCAATCGCGGTCGGGGCGGTGACAGAACCTGCCTCGGTGATCGCGGGCTGCGCGAACGTCTCAAGCGCGTACTGCGCGCTCATGGCGTACTCGTCGTTCTGGGCGATCTTGCGACCAGCAACACGAGAAAGGAAGGGATAGTCAATAGCCGAGAAAGTAAGAAGCTCGGCGCCAGGGACAGGGGCTACGTTCCAATTGGATACATAGCCGGTAGAGGTATCGTTAGCCATTGTTCAGCTCTCCTTGTTTGCGTTGGATCTCGGCATAGACACGCATAGCGGCTACACCATCCCCGGCTGCATTAAGCCGGTGATATTCTTGGTACATCTTGTCCAGCTCACTAGCCGCGACCGATGCACCAGCACTCGGCGCTTTCGCGCCATATTTCAACTGCTTGTTCAACTTGTCAATCTCGGCTTTGTAGGTTTCTTCTTTCTTCGCCCACAGTGCCTTGATTTTATCGGCAGCGCCCGAGATTGCTTCCGGTTCGCTCGACGCATATTCCAGAATCGCCGACTCAAACTCGTCGTCGATACCAGCTTTTGCTCTCGCCTCTTTGCGCGCCCACGATGTACGCTCTTGCTGCCGTTCGCGCTCGATCTGTTCTAGTCGTTCCTCTACGGTCGACGCCTTGGTTTCGGTCTGCTTCTTCTCGGTCAGCACCTTGTCAAAACGCGACTGCCAAACCTTATCCTTCTCGGCTAGCTTTGCTTCAAGCTCTGCCATCGTAAGCGTCGGCGCGGGGTCAACCTTCGGCGTCTCCACCGGGGCTGCATTCGGAACTACAGTCTCAGGAACCTTAGTAATCTGGTCGCTCATTATTTCGTCTCCTTGCGATTTGTCTCTCGACAACACCGCCAACGTAATACAGTATCACAAGATACTGATTTTGCCAAGGGGTAAATGTTATTTATTTTTCCTAACCTCGCGCACTGGTATCGCATTACGTTCCAGTCGATCCTTGTACGTTTCGTATGGAACAATTCCCTCACCTCGGATCCGGCGCTCAGTAGGGCGCTGGCCGTTTATGATGGTAGTGGTAAAACACCTGCAATTTATATCTTGCTTGGCCACGCCTGTCATTCTAGGAGCTGGCCCTGCAGCTCCTCCAGGTAAATGAAATATACCATTTGAGTCAGCCGGTTCTCCGTCCATTTCCTGGTGATCCTCGCGCGTTGCATCATCAATGGTAGCGTTCCACACCTTCTCATACGGAATATCCGAGTCATCAAGGATTGCCAGCCCATCAAGGTACGCTTGCGACTCGATGCGGCCGCCTTCGGTAACAGCTACACGCATGGCATCGGAAAAGCTACGGTCTGTCATGGCCGTTATATCCCGAGCCATCTGCGTGTAGCTCTTGCCCTGGTTTAGGTTTCTGTTGATGTCTGCCATCATGCGCTCGAAAAACCCTTGCCAATTCTCGCGCACGGTGTCATAGAAAGGTTTCCCGTAAAAATCCGAGTACACCGCATCGGCAACGGCCTTGACCGTCACGCCACGCTTAGAGCGTATCCCGTAGCCTTGATCATACGACCATTTGTAGCCAAGAAAGGTGTTCTCGTATATCTTTGTTCCTGAAACCTCGAAGTTAGCAATGTCAAGCGCAGCTTGGCGCTTTACCTCTGCGGCAATCTGTTTCTGCAACAACTCGAATCGGCCATACTTCATGGCCTCGGCTTTTGACACATAGATGACATTCCCGACGTCAGCGTCAAGCCTTGGGTCTACGCCTGCCTTGTCCCAAAGCTCGCGCGTAGACTCAAGGATTTTTTTACGCAGTTCGAGGTGCTGCGCGGCAGTCAGTTTACCCAACGCGCGCAGCTCTTCCTCAACCATGTCGTCAACAAAGTCAAACAGATCCTGCGCGGTGTTAAACTTAGGCATTGTTTACTTCCTGCGGCTCGAACAGGCTAAGGCTAACCTGCGAGCCTAACTTATCGAGCTCATCCTTCACGCTCGGTACAATGTCAGCAGGGAAAAGGCCAAGGATAGTTTCGTCAGAAAGGATGCCCTTAGCGTTACCAGCCGTGGTGACTATGGTTTCAATGTCCGAAGGGATATTGCGATCGAAGTTAATGGTAATGTCCTCTGGGGTTAACTTAGTAATCTCAGAAGCGCTACCAATAAGGTCAAACCTCCGTTGCAATCCTATAGAGAAGTTTGCTTCGATATCTGCTGCGAGGAATTCCATAGGTAATAGTTTTAGCCTATAGGCTATGCCGGAAATAGCTGTTCCGGCTTCAAGATTGTTGGGATTTATTACCATCGACAAGTCATAAATAAGTCGTTCAAACCTGTCGGCAGCCTCGGCTACGTCATTTCCACGCGAAGGCTTTACAATAAAGTCTATAGCGTCATGTACATTTTTAATATCACCATCATCGCCGATTCCGTCAAACATTCTAATTTCTTCTATACGCTCAGCGTCAGTCTTTCCGTTGGCGTCTTTGATGGTATTATTTATTCGCTTGAGCATAGCAAGGTACGCCGACGCAAACCTTTCAAGCTCATTGGCATACTGACTTGATGTAATCTTGTCGTGCTCGTCAATTAGTGGTATAACGGTATAGAAAAGAGGAATCTTGTCTGTATTTGGTACATACTCGATAGCCGGAACCCCGTCAAACGGATGGTCTTGCCTGCCTGTCTCTGTAAAGTCAGACAAGTTCTGCGATTCATACTCTACGAAGAAATCAGAGTAATAAATCGTTAACTTGTATTTAACAGTGTTCAACTTCACATTAGTAACGATAGCTACGAGATGCGCGAAGGCTATCATGTTTTCATCGAGCGTATCGTCATAAATAGCAAGGCTTGATTCAGGTGACACGCGATATATTTTTATCGCGTCGGCCTGTTCATTTACACGAAGTAATTCATAAGACACACCATAAACAAATGAATCATTGGCAAGCCGCGCAGTATGAAGTTCTTCATTGTTTTTGTCTAACACTTCTTTTTTTAATTGATTTGCATAATTATTTTTGCTTTTATATTTTACATTTCCAGGCGGGAACATATAGCCTTTTACAGTGTCAACAATCTTCCTTGCGAATGAACACGGCACCCGATTGTCCGGGGCTTTCTTAGGCGTTGCATCCATGATGGTCGGATTCTCGCCAAGGTAGTACCGCTTATACTTCCTGTAGGTATAAGCGTTGGTCGTGATAATCGAAACAACGTCCTGTATTTGTGCTACTGTCAGTTCACCGTTGGTCAGCGTCATGGTTCCTCCTATAGTCCGAAGAAATCGGCGCCCACGGTGCCGATGTTTGCAACATTAGACTTGTTATAGAAACATAATATCGTAGCGTCTGCATAGTCAGGGCTTCTCCTCCCTGTGCGCTTTTTGTATTCGTCTTTTGATTCGACCTTGCGCCGCTCGTCTGCCGTGTACTTGAAATGCCGCGACGATAACTCTTGTAGTAGGTCGTTATTCTTTTGTAACCCTATCTTATCAATCATGGCAGAAAGATTAAACCACATCTCCGAGATTATGTCAGGGTACTTTTTCTTGTTCGTTGCATTTGAGCCAAAGTTGACAGGAATAACATTCGCACCTATTGCACGCAATCGATCAGTAACACCACCACCGACGCCTGTGTCATCTATGATAATCTTGCCGCCTTCGGCAAACTCGGCTAGCGCGGCGGCTACGTACTGCGTATCTTTTTTCTGTAGCACCTTAACGTCGATAACTTGTAGCCCTTCGCGCTTCACAAAAACGGTGCGGTCGTCACCGAAGCGCGCAATATCAGCGCCGACTACTATCCCACCTTCTCGGCTAGCCCTTCGCTCCATTGCATTGCTTACTACCGCGCGGCTCATGACGGAGTCCTCAGCGTTATCGTATGGTATGCCTTCCCAGATACGAAGATACTCGTCCGGGTTCATTGTCTCTTTGGCTTCCTGGCGCTCTTTCTCAAGCACCTCGGGGAACCAAGGATTATCGTAGTAGTTTATTTTTATTCGCCTAGTATCGGTGCGCGATTCTGGTAATACCAAGTTGATAGGGTCGTCCCAGGTGTAGGGGTTAAGTGTGTAAATAAACATTCGCAGAGGGAAGCGCCAATCCCCTACTCGAAACCAACCGTCAGTGCGGAGTGTTGGTATCAATGTCTCAAGTGAAGTTTTACTAATCGACTGACTTTCTTCCAGCCAAGCCCAGTGGAAGTTTTCGTAGGATTTTATAGAGTCTACGGTATGCTGCTGCAAGCCAATAAATACCGCACGCGCTCCGGTCACTAGGCTCTCGATTGTTCCTGTTGATTCAAGTATCTTAAATCGCTGGCTATAACCCATGCGCTGGATTTCTTGCTTTAGAACAAGGAACGAAGATTCCTTTAGTGATTTTTGTATCTCGCGCCCACAGATAACATTGATTGGCGCCTTGTCCATCACCTCAATAATTAACCCGGCGATGGTTCTTGTTTTACCACCACCTCGCCCACCTTCAAAGATATTGTGGGTAAGAGGATATTCAAAAAATGGACGAAACACCGAAGGGATTTTCATTCCGGCTTAGGTGGCCTCTCAATTATAATCCTGGTTACATCCTCTGGCTTGAGGTGCCCGCCGATCTGACTCTTTAGGTCGTCTAATTTCCACGACATAAGACCATAAAGCTCCATGGCATTAAATCCGTCATTTTCACTCTTGACTGTTATCTTATTGTTATCATCGCATATCATTTCTAACGTATATTTTCTCACGATTTACTCCCCTGGCTTTTCTGGCGGCTCCACGAAGTCAAACGCGACCTTGGTATTACCAGTTATGTTAATGTCCTGCACCACCTTGTTGCCCTCGGTGCGCTCGCCTAGCTCTTTGAGCATAGAAACGGCTGCCGGGTCGCCTCTAGCTAGCAACTTAAATATAACCTCGTCAATGGTAAGACCGTTAAGACCTTTTTCGCTGTACAGCTTAGCAATTATTTCGGCATAAATCTGCGAAAGTAACTTTTTCTCACGCCTTACTTCGCCTGATTTCTTTCCACCAATTGCGCCTATTTTACGAGCTTTCTCCGAACTTGGCACTTTAAGATTCTTCGGATTCCCGCCTTTGGGTGGCATACGTCTTAACCTCCGTTTCCGGTGTAGTCCAGCCAAACGACTTCATACCGCACTTCTCGCAGCGCAGCACTTGGTACAATCGGCCAGACTGCCAGTAGTATTTGTCCTCAACAAGGGTATGGCTACACATTGCTATGTTCTTCCAACCACGAAGCAAACATAATGCAATAGTTCGCCATGTCCTCTACGGTATCGCGCAAACTTTCGTCCCCCACGTCAGTACAGCGCGCACAAATAATCTTCTCCATTCGTAGAAACTTGTCGGAGATCCTAGTGAGAGCCGCTACAGGCCCGTATTTGTCCAAAGACTTTTTGAAGCTATCTCCGTATGCCTGATTCTTCTGGATGTATACGCTCTTGAGCCTATCGGCAACAATTTCATAGCTCATTGGACGTCTGCCTCCAGAGTATCGTCTGATTTCATGGTAATAGTAAGAACTGCACATCCGGTAGGCGTCGGCGTAAGGAACCGCTCTTCTGGGAAGTTAAGACGATAGTACTCGTCGTCTTTATAGGTTCTTTCCTCGAAGTTCTTCTGGTATCCAGGGGTAATAACGCCAATCTTGCGGGTCTTTCGGATATTCCCGCCGTTGGTTACTTCCACATTCATGTAGTTTTTGTCGATGGTATGATAGTGAAGGTGTCCTAACCAACATAGGTTACAGTTAAATGTGGTAAACAGACGATTAAAGTTGATAGTTCCATGCGTAACCGGAGCACCGACGCCCTTACCGTGGTCACGGTAGATGGTGTAAGAAGATACGCCTTTGTCGGATCGCTTAAACGATAGCTGCATAAAACCAACGTATCCTGAACGCTTGATAGGAGTTAATGTCTTAGAGCGCACCTGATTGAGAAGGAATACAAGCAGCGCCAAGGGATCGCAGTTGTTATATTTTACTATCGAGACTTCGTGATTGCCCATGCCAAAATAGTCAATGTGGTCGGCGTATGGTTTAAGTTTTTCAAAGATGTACTGCACGCGGTCATTGATCTGTGCATCGGAGTTGAACGTATCACCTCCGCGCGAATAACGTTTACGGTCGGTTGGCATGATGCCGTCGAACGTGTCGCCATTAAAGAAGATGCGCCCGTTTCGGCTGACGATCAAAGAAACGTCACGGTTAAAGGATTCGGCGTCGTGTCCTGGACTATCAATGTGAGCGTCCGAAATGAGGCCGAAGTGGTGTGTTTTGTTCGCTCTCGCGTCGAACTCGAAACGGGCAACATCCATGCAATAGATTGTAACATAAAAATATAATTATGTCAAGTGCAATCTTGGTATTATAACTTGATAACTATACTAAAAATACCTACAGGTTTTCTCTCTAAACACACATTAAGTATTTCAACCCTATCATATTCTATACCCTCAATATATACTTCGCATTTATTTTCAAAGTCGCAAAGGAGCTTAGTTATCTTACTCTCCATATCTTGCTTTTCTTTCCTAATATCTTTAATGTCCATCTTAGTATCCCTCCAATGATAATTATGTCAAGTGTGTCCTATAATGAGTGATGAGACTATAATCTATTCATCCTCCGGTGGTTCAGGTAAGGGTTGCCAGTGGGTGACACTATACGGCTCGTTCCACCAGCCGTTAGAAGTTATATACATAACCCACGGTAGAAAATTCCTACTATCCCCTGAAATCCAAGCTAACACATACACATTAACTTCCGGCACCCTATCCTTGACGCTGATCCAGTTATCGTTTGTCATTCTCACTCCTCCATTATCCACGACTAATAATGTCCGATGCTGTTATGACGTGCCCACATTTAGGGCATTTGAAAGAATCTCCATCAAAACCTGATTGTGCAGGCTCAAAGTCGGGCTTAGCATCCTCTATAGGATCTCGCAGTTTCGCCCTATTTTTAGGGTTATAGTCACTTGGGTTTTTCTTAGAATACCCGCACTTTATACACGTCATACCTCCACCTCCACCACGAAGTCATGCCACGGCCCGAGGGTTCCATCCGGGTTGAACTCGGCCCATTCAAACTCGCAAGGAGTATATATATAGCGAAGTCCGCACCTGATGACGGATACAAACTACCATCAGCCTTAGCCCTTATCACCCTATTCGGCTTCGTCTGTATCGCCAGTATCTCAAGGTCAGTACGCTGACGAGTCTTGCACTCGGGGAGGATGGTCGCTCTGTCAAGATTGTCCCATGCACCATTCATGAACGATGTAGCTCCACCCGAAGCTACAAAAACATACGGCCCGTGTTCATGATGCAACTCATAAAAAGCGTAGGCTCCATTCTCCCACCCAATCTTATTCCCTGCATCCATCGCGGCCTTGGCTTCTGCTCTGGTCATTTAGTCCTCCCTTAAAAGGAACCTTGATACGTCATTCTGGGTCTTACCTAGTTCAACAACTTCCCAGCCTCTACTCAAGGCTTTGTCAATAGCTTCTTGTCCAGAACTAAAACAACCATTTGCAGCACCTATACACGATGAAAAATCCTTCCATTCTGCTGCATCCTGTTTTTCACCATTCACCGATAAAATATATCTCCCGAAATTAGTAATGCATCCCCAATTGGAATAACAATTGAAATAAATCTCTTTACGATTCTTATACTCCACAAGCTTGCGCTGTAGTTCTTCGCCAGCCTTTCGGTTTTCTTCGATTGCTTTTTCTAGTTCTTTCATTTTAGTCTCCTTGTCGTGTTTGGCTATGTATTCCTCAATGAGTCGAACACGGGTGGCGTGACCTGGCTTAAAAGCATCTGAGAATCCACAGGCACGATAATATAATGGACACGTTTCACAATCATCGCTTGTAAAATGATTGCAACTATAATTATTATCCCTAATACTTTTAGCCATATCTAACTTAGTCATTTGACCACCCTAAAATTAAACACCCACCTGGCGAAAGTGATGTGCATAGAGAATGGCTTGAAATAAAGCCACACGCCGAAAGAAAAACCCTCGTCAAGTTTATGTACGGAAAATGGTTTCACCTCAATACCTCCACGTCTTAGACTTCTTGGACTCACGGTACTCTAGGAGTACACCTAACAAGAGTGATGCGACAAACACTATGATAAAAATAATCTGCGCCATAACTTCCTCCTAGACTATTATAATGACGACAATACTTCCTTACATTTAGCCACAAATTCTTTTTGCTCAGAAGAATTCCACGAGTAATCACCCTCCCAATCATGTTCGATAAAAAACTGCAAACACGACTTGGCATCTGCAAACCATTTGATGCTCTGATACAGTTCATCCATAAGGCTTTGAACCTCTGCCATAGACTCACAAGCCCGCAAAGCATCGCAACCAGAGCATGAACCCCAACCGAATTGCAGCCATCCATAGCCTTTTTCGGACTTGTAAAGAACGCGACTGTCACCCTGATATTCATCATCATCAACTTGCACCAATATGTTACCAAACTGGTCAAGCATTGGCTGATAGTCATACGCCCCATAGAAGTACCCACAATTCTTTTCTGTTTCAGAATATTCTGGATAAAGCTCAAAAACTGACTTCATAAAAGCCTCCTGTTAGTATCTACTTCTCCCCAGACCGTATCACACTGCTGGAGTCTTGTCAACAGGCAAGAGCTGATATTTCTTACAAAAATCAATCGCATCATCCACGGAACGGACTACCGTGTAGATCCAGCCCTTGGTAGCACAGTAAGCCTGGAAACGTTTTTGAGACTCGGATAACCGTCCGGTCTCGGTCTTGACCTCCATGAAGTACGCCCGTCCGTCCGAGCCAATGATGATGAGGTCAGAGATACCGGATCGCAGTCCCATAGCCTTGAGCCTCGCTGCCTTCTGTGGCGTGATTTTTCCAGCGGCTTCGTTGGGGACTGCAAACAGGAAGATGCCGAGTGCGGATAGGGTTGAAACAATCTGCGCCTGGATAGAACTTTCTTCGTGCTTCATTTTGCCTCCGGTAGTGATTATACATCGGACTATTCAACCTTGTCCATACTATTTTAAATAGACACTTTTTTATTTTATGGTCTAAAAAAGTATACACTGGCCTGTCATTTTTTGATTTCTATTTGCATTACACATTTATTCTTTATGGCATAAAGAATTAAACCCTGTTTTTGACGTGTAATTGAAACCCTATTATATACACACAGAAAACAAGAAAAAAAACACTACTATATATATTATATTATATTATATTATTACATATTACAAAATAGGTATAGTTCATTATAAAATAAGTAATTAGCTGTCATAAAAAAAATATTGCAGTATTACACACACTAGCCTTGACGCACCCCTATCGTCCATGCTACGCTAAACTGTGGCCCGAGCCACAGTGCAAATTTTGCACTATCAAGAAGGGGGTAAAATGCTCATATCGACCACCAATCGGGTACTCTGCGCCGGGGCAAAGTTTGGTTTTATTCCGACCGAAGTTGACCTGGAAAACCAGGATCAAATGAAGTTTGTCCTCGAACGCGACTGGTCGCCGGTCGTGTTCACGAACACCTCAAGGGACTCGGAGTATTTCCAAGAGTGTTCCATGATCTTTGGCGACGTAGATAATACTGACGAGAACGTCTGTACTATCGAGCAGTTTAAGGAGCTGTTCAAGGATACGACGTACCTACTAAGTACATCAAAGTCTCATCAAAAGGAAAAAGTAACTGGGTCTAAAAATAAGGTTGTCCACCCTCCGGCTGATCGATACCACGTGTTCTTCCCCCTTGAAAAGACAATCACCGATATAAACGAACTGTCTATGTACCTGCGCAGCCTTGGGGCTAAGTATCCGTTTTTCGATAAAGCAGTCAAAAGTCCTGCTCAGCTCATCTTCGCAAGTGTTGGAGGGTCTTTCTTTATCAATAAGGGAAACTTTATAGACTTAGAACCCTTAAAATCCTACAACCATACTCCAGACCTGGCTACCCCTACCTATACTTATACACCTCCTCCGGTATCGTATGCAAAAGAGGATGATATACTAGCGAGCGACGAGAATCGCCGTATTATGATGGATGCTCTCCGTAATAGTGCGCGCGCTGGTTGCTTTGATTCGTACGCTGATTGGATCGCTGTTGGCCTTGCGCTAAAGGCTGGCGGATTTACCGCTGAGGATTATGCCAGCATATCGCACGAGGACGCTAGAGAAGAAGCAATAGCTAAGTTTGAGACATTCAATCCTACAAGTGTAACCGAAGGCACTCTTTTTCATTATGCTCAAATGTCTACTGATATTTATTTCCAATCAGAGGAGGACAAGCAACTTATAGCCGAAGGAGATGCAATTTTTAAGACCTGGCAGCAGAACGCGCAAGAGGAACGGATGCAACTCTTGGCGTCGCGCACCCAAGACGCAAAGGCAGGCCCGCCACCCGCTAATATGATGCCGCCAAGCGGTTTAATTCACGACATTGCTACTTACATACTAGAAACGTCGCGAAGGCCCCTTCCTGGCCTTGCAATCGCGGCTGCAACGGCTTTTGTTGGCGTACTAGCAGGGCGTAAGTTCCAATCTCCAACAGGTCTTGGAACCAACCTCTACTTCGTGGGGCTAGCCGAGTCTGGCAGCGGCAAGGAACACGCGAGGAAGTGTATCAAAAACATAGCCCACGCTGCCGGGTGTGGTATTCTCATGGGTGGTGAAACCATAGCGTCTGGAGCGGGCCTTAGGTCATCGTTGGTCGAGCATCCAGCAAGACTGTTCCAGCTTGACGAGTTCGGTCTTATGCTGGAAGGCCTAAACTCTAAAAGCGCAGGAAGCTACCAAAAGGATATAATTACAACCTTCATGCGGCTGTATTCGGCTTATGGTTCTATTGACTATGGTACCGAATACTCAGACAAGAAAATGCGAAAGCGTGATGACATCGAGTCGCCATGTTGCGTACTCTATGGCACTAGCACGCACCAGACGTTTTACAATGCCCTTACCGGCGGCGACGGGGCAAGCGGGCAGATCGCGCGTATGCTGGTCATCAATGAATCAATGCGCAGGCCAGACCGACAAGACGGACACGCAAAGCCAATACCGGAAGAACTTATACAAAAAGTACGCTCGCTCTTTGACTGGAAGAATACCAGTGAAGGGCCATTGGCTCAATTTTTTCCTAAGATTGTACCAATGAAGGCGTCTGTCCAGGAAGCGTTTGATTTACTCGATGACTCGATGACAGATAAAATGGTAACGTCAGAGAGCCGATCCGTTTATGCGCGCGTGAATGAGAATGCCATTAAGCTTGCGCTTACGTTCGCAGTCGCGCGTGATTTTGACAATCCCATCATAGACGAATATGCTTTTGCTTGGGGACGTGATCTCGCATTGTGGTGTGCCAACACGCTTATGGAACAGTTCAATGACTACGTGTCGGATACCGACCACGGGAAGATTATCAAGAAGATGCTTTTACATATCAAGCGCGCAGGGTCTAAAGGTATTAGTGGTCGTGATTTGCTTGTAAAGATGCAGGAAATAAGGCAGCGGGATCGTGATGAAATCATTAAAACTCTGCTGGACATTGGCCATATTTTCGAGCAGCCAGATGGCCGCACAAAAGTTTTTATTCATTCCGATTTCTACATCAAACCTATTGACAACGCAAAAGAGTCGTGATATGGTTACGGCAGTAGTAGAGGAGAAGGAGGCAAGATGAGCCTAGAGGTGCTAGCGAAACGCTGGACAACTGCGAAAGACTTGATCAAGTCATTGCAGGAGGAACTGGAGGAAATAGAGGCAGAGATGCTACCTCTATTGGAATCGAAAGAAGGAGGATCAAAGACTACGCAGACTGAGTTCTACAAGATTACGGTAAAGCGCCCGCTGTATTTTTCCTTCGATAAGGACAACTGGCCCGACATTCGCGTGTCGATACCTTATGACTTGGCCCCGGTCAAGACCAAGGAAGAAGTAGACGAGGCTGGCCTCAAGTGGCTACAGGAAAACAAGCCCGAAGTGTATGCGAAAGTGTCGCTCGGGATTGTTTGCAAGCCGGGCAAGGCAAGCTTCACAATCAAGCCAGTAACGGAGGAAGAATAAATGGCAATTTCCCTTTCGTCCCTTAAAAGCCCGTCGCGACAGCGACCGCTCCTGTTCACCATCGTTGCAGACGGTGGTATGGGAAAGACCACTCTCGGCTCGCTTTTCCCATCGCCGGTTTTCATTCGCACCGAGGACGGCAGCACCGCGATCAGCGACCGAGCCGATGTTGCTATGTTCGACGTCGCGAAGTCGTCCAACGAAATCATGGAAGCAATCGAAGTTCTGCTCCGTGAGAATCACCCCTTCAAGACGTTAGTATTCGACTCGATTACCCGCTACAATATCCTTGTGGAGTCGGAAGTCCTTGCGATGGATCCGAAGGCCAAAGGACTTAACCAGGCTCACGGCGGATACGGCAATGCTTACGACCTTGTATCGAAGCGCCACCTTGACCTTCGTATGGCGTGCGGATACCTTGCGGACGTAAAGAGGATGAATATCGTTTTCTTGGCCCATGCAAGTACCGAAACCATAGACCCACCGGACGGCGACCCGTATACTCGGTACTCGATCCCGATGCACAAAAAGAGCCTCCCGCACTATACCAACGATGTTGATGTCGTAGCATACATCAAGCAACGCACGTACACGATGGGCGATGCAAAGTATGACGAAAAGAGTGGTAACATCACGAAGCGTGCTAAAGCCACCACAGACGGCACCCGTATCATTACGTGCTACCCGACGCCTAGCCACGTAGCTAAGAACCGGCTTGGTATCGAGACAGATCTGGTTTTTGAAAAGGGAGTTAACCCTTTCGATTCGTATCTGGTGAAGGAGTAATGCATGGCGTTTAATTGGAACAACTTTGACCCGACCGCAGATGAGTACAAGGACAAGGGATTTGAGGTAATCCCTGCCGGTTGGTATCCAATGGCTATCAGCAAGGCAAATGTGCTTGAAGAAGCCTTGGTAACGTGCAAGAACGAAGAAAAGACCGCAATGATTAGCGGGCCAGCGACTACCCTGAAAGCTACCGTAGACATTATTGACGGTCAGTATAAGGGCCGCAAGATTTTTATGGATGTCAGACTTGAGTATCCGAATAAAAAAGCCGAAGGATTCGGCAAGCGTATGTTCGCCAAGCTGAGCCTTGCTCTTGGGCTTCGTCATCCTAAGAACGAGGGCGAGTTCCTGATGAAGCCGTTTCTTGGCAAGCTCAAGGTAGTACCTGAAAGCGAACAGTACCCTGCAAAAAACGACATTTCGGATATCGCGCCAATCAACTCAAAGCCCATTGACAAGCCCGCACCGGTTACGGTATCATTCCCTAAGAGTGATGATGCGACCGCAACCGAGAGTGGCGAGAAGAAGTATTGGGAGAGGTAATAGAGTAATATAAAAAAACGCAACTCCCGCTTGCGTAGTCGCGGGGACATGGTAGCGCCTGTGGAGCACCGACCGACCATTGCGGCCAAGAGTGCGGGTTCGACTCCCGCCGCTACCAAGTCAGTCAAGAGCAGAGTTCAGACTGAGGGGGGCAAAGCGTTTGATACACGCCGAGTCTGCAACCGAACAAGACCATGCCGCTGGCCCGGCGATAAGGGCGCGTGCTTTCCTGGATTGCCGTACTAAACCAGGCGCGTGGCCCCGGCGATACGGGGCTGGGGGCGAGGCCGTCAGGGTATGGGCGGCTGATCGTTGATAGCCACAGCGCGGCTTAGGCCAAGTTACGAAAGTGTGGTCTCCGGAAGCATACGCCGGACGCTTCCAATAAGGAGTTTTTATGGACTTATCACAATTCACAGGAAGCCCGTTACCGGAACTGATCTACGAATACCACGAGAAAAAGCAAACAGACTGGCGACGCGCGCATTTAGGATGTTCGCAGCTTGGTAAGTCATGCGACCGCGCTCTGTGGTATGGCTTTCGTTGGGCAATGCCTCCTTCGTTTCCAGGTAGGATGCTCAGGCTTTTTGAGACAGGCCAGCTATTCGAAGATCGTATTTGCGACGAGCTAAAAGGCATCGGAGTCAAAGTCTACGACAGGCAAAGATTTATTAACCTTGCCGCGCATATATCTGGTTCGATCGACGGATGTGGAGAAGGATTCCCTGAGTCGAAAAAGCCGCACCTAGTAGAGTTTAAGACGCACAACGAAAAAAGTTTTAATGATTTGAAAAACAAGGGCGTAGAAAAAGCCAAGCCTGAACACTATGTACAGATGAATCTTTATATGGGCGGCTTGCACCTGGAACGTGCGTATTACATCGCAGTCAATAAAAACACTGACGAAATCTACGCTGAAAGAGTGTACTATAATCCAGAATGTTATAAAAACTTTCTGGCCCGTGGTATTACCACCGTCCAGTCGGCGGTTGCTACGAAAAAAATCAGCGATAACCCGTCGTGGTACGAGTGTAAGTGGTGTCAGTATTATTCTATCTGTCACACTCAGGGAGTACCCTCTGTCAACTGCCGCACGTGCTTACACTCTACGCCAGAGGCTAATGGCAAGTGGACGTGCGCGCGCGATGGTGGTATCATCGACACGCAGACACAACGCGAGGCGTGCCAGTATCACTTGTTCATTCCACAGCTTTTGAACCAAGAGCCTATCGATGCAGGTGAAGATTTTGTAATGTACCACGGATGGACGAATGGAGATGCTTTCGTCAAGTCGGTGGATTATAGGGTATGAAGGAGTACACGATGGGACACTACGCATCAGAGATGGACGGGCCACCATTTTTGACAAAAGACAGGATATACTCGTATTCCCATAATGCTAAGGCAATATTTCAGGAGTGTATATCGAGAGTGGATAATTTGTGCATTCTTGTCAATGAGGTAGTGTATATTGACGTATGTCATATAACCCAAGAGCCTGACCGTAAGTGGATAGAGATACATTACATAAATGGAGATTGGAACTGCTTCTGTTCAATACCATGGTTTAATGTATATAAAGGCATAGCTTAGGGTATGATCGTGACAGACATCATCGTTTGTTCCAGTGCTTATTGTTGTGACTGCCTTATGTACGCTAAGCCTTTTGGTTTTGGCAGGTGCCTAAGGCATGATGAGCCATGCGAATCGCACTACAGTGCTTGTGAAGATTTTACAACAAAGGAGGATTGTTTTGAGCAGGAATGAATTGGTATTTATCACCGCCCCGTGGTGCGCTACGTGTAAATCGGCAAAGCCAATCACGGAAAAGAAGTGTGCCGACAAGGGTATTACCATGCGCGTGCTTGACATGGTACACGATGAGGACTTGTGCGCTAAGTACAATCCTACCGCACTGCCTACACTGATCTATGGGCCTCTGCGGATTGATGGCAATTTTTCGGTAGACAGGCTTGAGGCGATGATTAAATGATAACCATGTTGAACTGCGACTGCATGGAGTACATGAAAACATTGCCAGATAAAGCCTTCGAGCTTGCGATAGTTGACCCGCCGTATGGAGACGCTGGGGGGGGGGCAATGGGACGAGGCGAAACGGGGACGCTTCGGCGGGTGGTTCGACCGGTACAATATCGGAAAGTCAATCATGCCTTCGGCGGGAGGTTCGACCGGTACAATATCGGAAAGTCAATCATGCCTTCGGCGGGAGGTTCGACCGGTGAGCCGCACCGGCGGGACGTGGAGCGTGAAATATCAGACTCAGGGAGGCCTCCCTAGAGACATCAGACATTGGGATTATGCGCCAGGCCAAGAATATTTTGACGAGCTTTTTAGAGTTTCCGATAAGGTAATTATCTGGGGCGGAAATTATTTTGGACTGCCGCCATCTCGTAATTTTATCATTTGGAAAAAACTGTCAATCTCGGAAAACTTTTCTATGGCAATGGCCGAGTATGCTTGGACAAATATAGAGGGGAACGCAAAAATATTTGAATACGCGCCACAAGGAAGCAAAAGCGACGCACGTTTTCACCCCACCCAAAAGCCCGTCGCCCTTTATAAATGGCTACTGTCCCGATACGCCAAGCCAGGAGACAAGATACTAGATACTCATGGCGGCTCTGGATCGATCTGTATAGCGTGCCATGATCTAGGCTTTGATTTGACATGGATGGAGCTTGACGAAGATTACTATAAAGCGGCCTGTGAACGCTATAATACACACGCAAGTCAAGCTGTTTTGTTTGACCCTACCGAATCAAAGCCAAATACACAGGAGTTATTTTAATGCCCCACATCTACGATCTAGTAGACAACGAGATGGCCTTCGGCAAGGCCAAGTATGGACGTTATCACGACGCACATCACCAGTACGGCGCTTTGTTAGAAGAAGTAGCAGAGTGGTTTGATGAGATACGCGCGAATACTGAGCATACGCCGGAAGCATTGTACGAGCTAATCCAAGTCGCCTCCGTAGCCCTGCGCTACGTATTAGAGAATGGTGATATTGAAGATATCCGCCAGATCCAGGAAGCGAGGCACAGTCGATGATTATAACCTGGCTTAATGCCTATCCAGCCCTTGACCTAAAAGAAGCTAACCTGTCCACTAAACGACTGCATCCAGTCAATCCATTAACGCTTGACCAGTGGATAAAGGCCCTAAGGGCCGAACACTCGACGCTTCGTTTTTTGTCGATACTGGTACACGACGAGGAGTGTCCGTATACGGTTGCGTCGCATATTGTTCGTTCCACTAAGGAACACACTCAGCCTGAAATGTCGAGCGGTCGGCCTGACGTTACAGGTAAGGCCCGTGACTACGAGTCGCCCAGGTGGCTGCATATCAAGTTCACGCCGATTGGTTTAATCCGCATGATGGAGGATAGGATTTGTAGTAAAGCTGAGGAACCTACCCAAGAGTGGGCTAGGCGATTGCGTAATACCATGGCAAATCACTCAGACTGGATGATCCGCGCTATGGTTCCGTTTTGTGAGACTACGTGCAAGAAGGAGAACAGGTGCCGTGAGGGGTGGTGTAAACGTGGAAGGGGTATTGACACTTGACACTGTAGTGTGATATGTGGTATCTTACAGTTACCTTTTAGTTGGTGACTGTAAGGTACTCATTCGTGCGATGAGTAAACTAGGGGATTTTGTAGAGGCAGGCGACGCATGCGCCTAACTGGACTAACCACCCAGGCCTCTACAAAGTCCCTTTTCTTTTTAGGAGTGGATATGGAAACCACTGATTTAGTACCCGTAGTAGAACGTGATGGCATACCTACAGTCAATGCGCGAGAACTCCATGCTTATCTTGAGGTGGGGAAGGATTTTTCTAACTGGATAAAAGACAGAGTAGAAAAATATGGCTTTCAAGATGGAGTTGATTATGCCTTAGAGGTTTTCGCCAATCCTGGCGAAAAGGGTGGACGACCGTCAAAAGAATACTATATAAGTATAGATATGGCAAAAGAACTAGCCATGGTAGAAAACAACGAAAAAGGGAGACAGGCTCGAAGATACTTTATAGAAGTAGAAAAAAGGTTCAGAACAGAGCATAAGCCCTTATCTGGTGATGCTCTCATTGCTGCTGCTTTGATTGAGGCCAAGACAGTATTAGATCGTCAAGCGAAACAAATAGAAGCAATGAAACCAGCTGCACAATTCTATGCCGATGTCACTGGGAGTCGTAGTGCTATCGAAATGAGCCAAGTTGCCAAGATAATTGGAATGGGCTATGGTAGAAACAGCCTTTTCCAGTTGCTGCGCCAGCACAATGTATTGCGACAAAATAATGAACCATATCAAAAGTTTATAGATGCTGGATGGTTTAGGGTAATTGAACAAAAGTGGCAAGACGATAAGGGCGAGACTCATATCAATATCAAAACACTTGTATACCAGCGAGGAATCGAAGGCATAATAGATTTAATACGCAAAATTAGTTCTTGACACTTCCAACTATAATAGGGTAGCCTTGTGCTACCCTATTTTAATATAAGGAGCTAACACTTGAAACAACCCCGCCCATACCAGAGAGAGGCTATAGATTCGCTGTACGATTACTGGAAGCAGCCAGGTTCAGGAGATGGTATTATCGTGATCCCAACGGCTGGGGGAAAGAGTCTCCTCATGGCTATACTTATACACGAAATATGCACCAAGTGGCCTGGTACACGTATTCTTTTATTGACGCATATCAAAGAACTTATCCAACAAGACCACGACGAAATAAAAGAATACTGGCCCGAGGCACCGATCGGCATATTCTCGGCTGGCATCGGACGCAAGGATTTTCAAGCGCAGATCATGGTTGCAGGGATACAGAGTATTGCAAAACACGCGCACAACCTGTATCCATGCCCGGAGATTTGTATTGTTGACGAGTGCCAAATGATTTCACGGAACGATACGGCTCGTTATCATTCCACTATAAAAGTATTGAAACAAATGAACCCCAATATGCGCGTTGTGGGCCTTTCAGCCACACCATACCGCCTCGATTCTGGATGGCTGCACCTTGGAGAAAATAAACTATTCGACTCTATCGTCTACGAAGTCCACCTCCAGGCCCTGATTGATCAAGGATACCTTTGCCCTGTTGTGACAAGATTACCGCAAGTATCCATAGACTATACTGGCGTAAAACACTCTGGCGGCGAGTTTGTAGCCGGGGAACTTGAAGCAAAGGCAATGGAAGGCGATACCACGGAGCTAGCCGTTCTCGATATGGTGGAGCGTGGGAAGGATAGGAAGAAGTGGCTCGTGTTTACCTGCGGCGTCAAGCACGCTGCACAAGTATCCGAAGCCTTAACTCGCCACGGGATACGTAATGAAATTATAACAGGCGAAACCAATAAAAAAGAACGCGCGCGAATCATTGATGAGTTTAAGAATGGATCGCTTGATCCAATCCGCGCTCTTGTATCGGTCGGCGTCTTGACTACGGGCTTTAATGTTCCAGCGGTTGACTTCCTAGCTCTCATGCGGCCAACGGAGTCGGTTGGATTGTATGTGCAGTGCGTCGGAAGGGGCATGAGATTATACCCAGGCAAAGAGAATTGCCTTGTCGCCGACTACGCAGGGCTTACGCTAAAACATGGGCCTATCGATGCGGTAGACCCAGACCGGAAGCCGTGGAGTCCAGGGCAAGGCGTGCCACCTGCTAAGGAGTGTCCTACGTGCATGGCTATCATCTTCGCAGGTCTTAGGGTATGCCCACATTGCGGCCACGAGTTCCCGCCGAGCGAGTATAAGATAAACAATACGCCAAGCGAAGCCCCGATACTCAAGAGCCAAATCGAGCCGGAAGAGTACGACGTTACCCATACTGAGTACGTTATCCACCGCAAGGAAGGCAAAAAAGAGTCGGTACGTGTTAATTATAGCCACGCCTTCGGCACTATTTCTGAGTGGATATTCCCCGAGGCCGGCACACAATGGGGTAATTTTTACTACCGGAAGGCTTGCCGCGAGATGGGGCTAGCTGAGCCGTACCCGGAAACGGCAGCAGAGTTTGTGGATAGGCTTGATCTACCGCAAGCTGCAAAGATATGGACGATTCCAGACGGAAAGTACACACGTGTCAAGAAACATGAGTACAAAAAGGCAGAAACGGTAGAGTATAGCGATGAAATACCGTTTTAGTGCTAAAAAATCGCTTGACAAGGTAAAAAAGATACTTTAGTATGGAATCAGAAAGAGAGGGACTACATGACGTATGACCAGGCTATAGCGATGGGTGGCAAGGATTGGAATGGAAAGCGCGTTTATTTTAACTCAGACCAATCGAAGGCCTCTCTGTACGGTGTAACAATATGCGGAAAAGACGGCTACAAGGATGGAGAAAAGATAAGCCGTAGCAATCTTTACAAGATTACATCAAGCAAGCCATACTTTGATGTAGCTAGCGGAGAGATAGTAGGTAAAGTGGAAAGTTTTGCTAGATGCGTAGGATACGCAAGTATATGACCTACTAATCGATATGGGTATATGGTACTAGCAGAAGGGGGACGGAATGAAAGCATTTGTGATCGTAGCTCTGAGTCTGGCTATTCTTCACTCTTTTGGCGACATTGCCAGAACGATTAAGGAAGAGGATAATGACGCAGAGGGTATTGGCAAACTCATTGGCGGCATTATTCGTCTTGCGGTGATGGTGCTTGGACTCATCTTTACTTGTGTTGGTTGGTAATGAACAGCCATGACCTACTACTACGAACCCTGGTGGCATACAGGGAAAGACCGGACTATTTATATAAAACAGGATGGCGACATAACTACTTTTAATTTTGGTAATAGATCGCTAAATGTAAATGGAAACCAACAGTATGTATTTAATAAAGACAAAAAGTATTCTATTGTTTTGGCAGATGAAACTATTGAGTTGCATGAGGATGACAAATGACTTACTACTACGAACCATGGTGTCCACAGCCGCCCGAGTACGGCGAGGAAGAAACAGAGGAAGAAGTGTACCTGCGTGAAATGGAAGAAGAAAGACTGCACGATGATGCGCGATATAATTGGTAAGGAGAACGTATGAGCGAACACACGCCGGAACCGTGGAAAACATGCGCCGATGATGAGGAAGATTTTGATTCTGAATACTATATCGAGGTACGATCAAAATACTCTGGAAACCTATGTCAATTAGGCAGCAGCACCTTTAGTCGCGATGACGCCCGCCGAATCGTCACTTGTGTCAATGCTTGTGCTGGTATGTACGACCCGGCCGCAGAAATCGCCGCCCTCCGCTCACAGTTAGCTGAGCGCGACTCGGCAATAGATTCGTTGCGCGATACTATTGTCAAACAGACGCAAGCCTATGACGCCCTCCGCGCGCAGGTGGAGGAGTATGAGAAAGCATTGCGAGAAATATCTATCTGGAGTCAAGACCTTCAAGACAGGACGGTAAATGCAGGGGTTGACATGGTTTTGCTTGAATGGAGAGGCTGTATCGCTATCGCCAGCACCGCCCTCGCCACGACGGGGAAGGAAGTTTAGGCTGATAGGCCGAAATGGTGTTAGCTCGACAACCAGCCGCCTTCAATAAATCGAAGGCGGACAAGTTGCGGGAAGAAAAGGAGAGATCATGAAGAAAGCGTTTTTTATTGTTGCGGTTTTCACCGTTCTGCTTACCTCTTGCGCACCGAAAATAAAAGAAGGTGAAGTATACGCAAAAGATTACAACCCAGCGCATACAGCAGTAATTTTAATGCCGATTGTTCACTCGGCTGGAAAAACTACATATACAACACTCGTTCCAATGTTCTTTTTCTATCCTGACTCGTGGTACATAAGCTATCGTGCATTTAACGAAAAACGTCACAAATGGGATTCCGCTACCGTATGGGTTACACGCGAAACTTACGATCTCGCTCAGATTGGCGGTTGGTACGAAAGGACGGAAAATGATTTAGACGAACAGCCGCGAATAAGGCAGAAAGATAAAGAGTAGCTAACAACTGCTTCAACCTGACTCCGGGCAAGCCCGTCGCAGGTTAAGCAAATGTTAGGACGACGGACAGCCGCATATCGGCTGCGCCAATACGCGGACAATCCGCGAAAGGAGAAAGAGGATGCTTGCAGGAAATGACGCGGAGAAGTTTTTTACCGGTGCTTTCGGAAAGATTTATACCCGCGAACTTGTCGGTTACATGGAGCAAATGCGCGAACAGGCAGGAGCAAAGCTGATTACGCAGACGGCGGGATTCGACGTTGAGGCGGAAGAAGGCGAAACCATCATCGAGGTAACGCTTACTCTTCGCGTCAAGAGCGAAGACGACGAAGATTCCTAACAACTAGATCAACTTGACAACGGAGTACCGTTGCAAGTTATCCAAATGTTCGGTGGACGCAAGCGCCAAGTTTTTGGCACAGGAGGTTTCATGGAAAAGCTAAAATTGAATCCGCTCGTTACAATCAAGTCATACTTTATTGAAGGATGCGAGCAGGCAGTAGCCGCTGCAAAAGCGAATCTTGTATTTCTCAGGACATTGGTTTTGTTTTTGACGTTTCCTGTTTGGTATCCATTTGCTTTTGTAATTGCTCACCTCGCATGGCCAGGTTATCAAAAAACAGTAATCAAAGCACGAGCAGAACAAATGGAAAGGCTTTTCAGTCAAACACAACGTGCCAAAAATACCGAACAAGCTAATCAACCTGACACGAAAGGAGAATGAGCATGGCATTTTTGGAACGGCGGTAAACTCGCCGCGACGGGGAAGGAAGTTTAGGCTGATAGGGTGTGTATATAGTTTCAGGCGTTAGGTTCAAGCTAATAGCAACTGGTATAAACCTTGAACATACAATGCGATCATGTGAAGCGACTTCTAAAAATGAGGCCATTGGTCTTTTTATGGAGTTTACAAAAACCTTGCCAGAAGGTTATTCTTTATTTCAAACTCCAATTGCCATTAGCCTTGAAGAAGTCCAACGTCAACACCAGCTTCAACCTGACACCTAAGGTGCAGGTTAAGCATATGTTAGATGGATTCTTTAGCAGTCTACCGCGCTCAGCGCACTAGACTGACACGAACTAAACCGGAGGTAACTAAATGGAAAAATACAGCGGAAACGATAACAGCGGAAAGCCGAAAAGTGACTACATTAATCGAATAGCTGGGTTCACGATAGAAGAACTCCGAAAAGAAACCAAAGACAAAATATGGCTTTCTGGATACGCAAACAATAATCCGCGTTCTGATTATCATTGGCACGTTGAAGCGTGTTATGATGAACTTATAAAAAGAACTGGCGACGATAAAGAATATGCCGCTTGCTATAACTATGTACTAAGTGGCATCTAACAACTGCTTCAACCTGACAAGTCCTAACGGCCTTGCAGCTTAACTTAATGTTAGATGGATTATACTCCTGATAAACTCAGGCGTTTATCAGGCCTACGAACGGAGGTAAGCTATGGACGGTTTAGAAGTTGGTATTGAGTGTGCCCTTGACCTAGAAATTGAGCATCATGGCGATGGGGCATCCACTTGCAAAACGTGTGGCGGCACAAAAGATGAAAAAAAATCTGCATTTTTGTCATTTTATGTAGAATGTTGGGATGAGTTCCATCTAACAACAGCAGGAGAATGAGTAATGGGGCAACGTGAAACTTTGAATAATCCATTTTATGCACAAGCATTACGAGATTTTTTGAATCAGTATAATGGATGTTTTACTGGGAAAATTATGTCCAAGTGGATTAGAAAAAGGATACGTTTTTATGAAAACTCACAACAGCTTCAACCTGACACGAAAGGAGAATGAGTGATGGACGCATTGCCCATATCTTTTACAACTAAAGAATACCAAAATCTTGTTGACTTTTGCCAAGCCCTAGACTATGATGTCATCCAGTGGGCTAAAACAACGCTACTTAATGCAACTAAGGAGCAACGCGATGACGAAAGTTACCAGTATCTTGTCAACTAGCATATCCATAGCGTGCCTGGCGCTCCTACTTATCTTTCAGGCGCAAGAAAAAACTATCCTCGTAGAAGTACCACAAACGTATGAAGATCCAAATATCAATCAACAATCTTTTGTAATCATTGCTTTTCGTGTTGACGAGTCTGGCATGGTTATGCTAGACTTTGCTCAGGACGGAGAACCGCGAACTGCGTATTTCCCCGACGGACACAAGGCTTCGGAGTTTGTTGATTACCTCCGAACGCTTGGCACAGTCGAATATCTAGGAGTAGCAGAATGAACCCATACTCGAAAGACTCAACAGCGTGTAAAGGCTACAAGTCATGCGAACTTTGTGTAACCTGCACTCGCAACTTGAACGGTAAAAAGACAGAATCAAAAGATATTTTCTTACTGCCTCCATTTAAGAATAAAAAATACTGTATTGCCTACAAGGTGAACAAGTGAAACTTCACGATGGATACCAACGCCTAGCTGTTGCGGTGCTTATGAACGCATACCGTGAAAGTAAAAATGAAATGAAGTTATTAGAATATCAGAAACCAGAAGAAGCCAAAGATTTCCTTTGTTCAGAAGATTGCCGTTTGTGGTGCGACATTGCAGGTATACAGTTTGACGATGCGCTTAAAACACTGGAAAGGATTGAACATGACTACACCATCGTATGCGAAGGATTACAATCCCTTGAGAATAACGGATTTATGGAAGTATGAGAGGCCAAGGGATATAAATAGGGAATCCAGGTCTAAAGGCAAGCCATCCGCAAATAGTATTCCGATAACATTGTACGATTCTGTCGATGATGTAAATATCGAGGCTCCGTCTATCTATGCAATGGGTAAAAAGGTCGGATGCTCGCATAATAACGTGTGGAAGTTATACAATAATAACACTAATTCAATAGTGTGCCAGCGATATTTTAGAACCAAGGAAGATTTTATAAAGTATCAAGCTAGCAATCCAGGTATTAAAAAAGAATATGGAAAAACAAAAAACAGTAAGATAGAGATTTTCGACCACGAAAATAATGTTGTACTTACTTTTGAAAGCAAAACCGCCGCTTGTGTGGCTATTGGTACCAGCTACAGTTCTTTGTACAGACTTTTTAATGGTACATTTAAATCAATCGGACAAACTAAAGTCGGAGCCCAAGGCCGTTATACGCTTGTTAAGTAAGGATCGCCCCTTGCGCGACTTGAACGCGCCGCCCTCGGCACTGTGTTACCAGTTGGCATAGCCAGGCAGGGGCGGCGTTACTATTTTATAAGGCCCAAGAAACCTATCACAATACCCAAAGCAGCAAACACGCGCCAGATCCATAACTCAACATTAAGGCGCTGTTTCTCCGCTTCCAGATATTGTACGGAGGACTGTAACGATTGCGCGGATTTCTCTAACGAGATAGACAATTCTTTTCCCTGCATCCTTGATTCTTCCAGCTTCGCCGATAGCGAGTTCAACTCTTTCTGCGCTGCTTCGAGCAAGGCTTTCATTCTCTCCGAGTCGGCGCTCAAGTTCTGCGCTTCGTTCTCTAGCTGATTCAAGAGATCGTCTAGCTTCGTCCAGTTCTGGCTGGATTTGTTTTCGTACTGTCCCCATACCTGCAAGGAAAGCAAGACCAATACACACGCAAGCAATAAGGATCTTCCACCATACCGACACATTATTTCTCCAGTCTTTGCTTAACCTTCTGGATGATAATTTCATAACCAAGCTGTGCTACGGCCCAAATCCCAAGGCCGTTAAAAATATTATTGTCTCCACCGGCGGCAATTCCTGAACCGATCGCAGCTATGGGAAGCATGAGCGAGTATACCCAGGTCGGTAGCGTCTTAGGAAGTATTCCCTTCGCCCATTGCATAACACCGACAACAATGACAGCCCCTGACGCCCAAATCCCAATTTGCACGAGCCAATCCATTATACCCTCCTAAAAACGCGAGAAGAGATCAGCCGCCCATTCTGGACGGTGTTAGAGTTGCCATAAGGATCCCAATCAGGTAGCACAAAATGCGCGATAGTATTCCGCCCCTCGCGCACCTCGTATCGATATACCACAAACTCACCAGTCTTCGGTTTGTAGCATCCATCTACTTTTTCAACAGTCCAGGCCCCGCCCATGAGAAGCCCAAGTATTTCCCCTGGACTATTCACAAAACAATCTTCTTTAATCCACCTGTTTTTCAAAGCCACGGTATATAATTCGACAGGGTTAATGCTTTTCTTTGTCTCTTTCATGGCTATTCCCATGATAGACAGTAAGTAACATCCATCGTTACCAAGTGTCAAGCAAATCTTCTGAATTGGTTCCATTATTGTATATTCTCCTATCATGTCTTGATGATAAAGTTTATCCCGACGCGCTTACCGCGCGTGACGTTTCCGGTTCGAGGTGTGCCGTTTACGCCGTCCGTAGATATTTGGCCCTTCGTAGTCGAGTCGGTACCGTTCGGGCTGTATAGCGTACCGTTTGCGCCAGTGCCGCCAGGGAATGCTACCGCTTTTATTGTTACAGCGTGCCCCTGGAACTGATCGTCGTACTTTGTTGCGACCGATATTGTCTCGTTCTGCGTGTAACCCGTCGACGTGCCTGCGCCAGCTGGAGCGGCGCCTCGCATGTCCGGTAGATTAAAAGTCGTCGAGCCATCGCCAGACCCCCAAGTGGTGCTTATCGCGCTAAATAATGCAGCATATGTAGTTCTGCTTACCGCCGATCCATCGCATAGTAGAAATCCAGATGGTGCAGTTGATCGTGCTGTCATTATTACGGTGCCAGATGGTACTCCATTCGTAGGCCCAAGGGAAGCAATTGCTTGTTTTACCCTTTCCGCTGTCCATGCCGTGCGTGTAGTTGATATTCCAGCTTCTGCATCAGCCTGTGTTACAGTTGATGCCGTCCACTCGCGCGAGTTTGACAGACGCGAGTCGTTTCCGGCGCAGGCCTGTAAAGCTCCAGTACCTATAGTCCTAAGCGAACCCGTAGCCGCCGCAGCATCTACAGCCATTGCATCAGAGCCTCCAGGTTGATGC